>Ga0181517_10001077_pt1 | contig 31950 bp, 30 predicted proteins | sample PEATcosm2014_Bin_31_FD_119748 | JGI IMG/M metagenome (GOLD analysis project Ga0181517, IMG submission 119748) | Peatland microbial communities from MTU Mesocosm Facility, Houghton, MI, USA - PEATcosm2014_Bin01_30_metaG | ecosystem: Environmental > Terrestrial > Soil > Wetlands > Peat | place... | reverse complement strand
TACCTGTCGACCTGCCGTAAACATGGTCTGAATCTTTGGATGGCAATCCAGCGGGCGATGATCGGCGAGCCGTTCATGCTATCGCCGTCATCCGTGCCCGGTTAGACCTGAGCAGTTACGTTGTATATTCTTGAAGCACAGAGGCTGTTCCGTAACGCGGCCCCGGTATTTGCTCCCTCCAAGAGCCCCCACCGGAGGAGTTCATGCTTGGGGTTTTCGCCCCTCTGGCTTTTCATCCAGCAGCCTTGGACTGACCGGGACAGCCGGCTGGAAGAACTTATGCTTCGGGGCAACCTGGAGTTAAGCCAATCAGCTCAATCAGTTTATGAGTTTCTTTTCAGCCGTTTCCGAAAAGATCCGCCGCCCACCAACCAGGAAAGCTGGGTGAGGGAAACCATCCTGGTTGCTCAGGCTCTAAGTGCGGCCGTTAACGGATCGAGCATACCTAACGAACCAGAGTTTGAGCGGGCAAGCAAGCTCGCTAAGAGCATTTGCCAAGCGTTAGGTGAACTACCTTTTAGGCCTGAAGGCTTGACCGGTTGGCCACAGGACCCGGTTGAGGTTGGGAGCACAGGAGAGAGCCCCGCGGTGCAGTCTTTACAGACCCATTCGCAAGGACCGGGTCCGGAATCCCCACTGGCTTGCGCAACGGCATTTGTGGACTCTTACAATCTTGTTCTGCGAGCCCAGGAAAGCATAACTCTTATGGAGACAGCCGCGCGCTGCTTGGGGGATAGCCCCATGCTGGACATCATTGCTAGTGCTTTGCTTCATCACGTGGTCCTTGAGCGTGACGTGCCTTTCAAACGGGCGGTAACTTGGTTGGAGAATTCCACTGGAGGCAAACAGACTGGTTACAAGGACTTAATCGCGGTAGCCTTGGGCTTGCTGGAAATGCGCCCCTTCACTCAAGTCCTGAAGCCAATCCTCCATGCGTGGAGGCTACTCTAAATGCGCTTTGACCACGCTAGCTTTCAGATGGCGATCCATTCCGGCGGTTGTTGCGCGCCGCGGGTCTTGTCTCCTCTTTATCGCCTTTCTCGAGAAGCGTTAGCGCTGTTGGACAGGCAGATGGTAGAGCGCGAAGCTGCCACTCTTCACGAGCACTATCAGAAGCTGAGCGAGCGCATGACTGACGTGGCTCTCGGGGATTTGAGGATGGCCACCGCGTTAGCTTGGAGAGGCGCCGACGGGTATTTTCCGGCCTATCGGTACCATGTTGGGGAATTTGTCAACGACGACTGGCTGTCCAGTGTGGACTGGCACAAGAAGTTCCATCGGGACCACATTTCGCATCAGGCCATGTGCTACTGGGTGGCGCAACGCCTTTTAGATACAAAAGACCAGGAAGTGAGTTTCGACACGAGCACGTTGCGTGAGCGATGCCTCCAGCAGGTCGTTTATGATCCAGAGTGCCATTACCTCCGCGACTATGCTGAAAGGTTGGGCGTTTTCAAGAACGTAGGACGCGAGCTCAAAACGTGCCTCTGGGCGTCTCTTTTTGACGAAGCTGTCTTTCTGGCGACGATGTATCATGACATTGGCTATCCTTGGCAATTTGTGCAGGGAATAGCCACTCAGCTCAGCGGCAACAGCGCGTTGTCAGTGATGCCGATGCAGATGAGTGCTAGGGAGTTGTATGATGCCTACGGGACACGGCTGCTGTGTTACCCGTTCCAGAACTACTCCGCTCCAGCGGCCGTTCAACCGGCCGGCTGGCGTCGGCGCACGGAATCGTTACTGCTGGAAGGTCTGAGCAGAACCCACGGGCTACCGGGGGCGCTAGCCTTTCTTTACCTTAACGACGTTCTTCGGCAATTCCCGGACGCGGCTGATAGCGACGCCAAGGGGCTGTTCTGCATCGAATGGGCGGCCTTGGCCATCCTGATGCACGATCTCCAAAGGCTCTACGTCGGTAAAGCCCGCAACGGAGCACCGCCCGAGAATTCCCAATTGCGAATCAGTTTTCGACGGGATCCGCTCTCCTTCCTCCTCACTCTGGTAGATCAGATACAAGACTTCTGCCGACCCAATGCCGTCTTCAAAGCTACCGCTGGGGCGGTTAAGCTGGAATATGAGCACGCCTGCCACGCGGTCGAGATCACTGCCCAACCTCGCCAACCGGTGCGCATCGTCTATTGTTATGAGAAAACGTCTGATTACGACAAAAACACAGCCGAGCACAAGCCGAAAGCGGAGCGGGAGTTTTTCGATCCAACCGTTGGCTACGTGGATTGGTCAGGCTTGCCTATTAGTTCGATATGGCTGCGTACCAGGCACGAACCTGAGAGTGGGCATGGAAACTGAGCCGGGAAGAGGTGATTCTTTTCACGCTTGGCGCGGGCGTGGGGTCTCGCTCCTCGTCTGCGGGAAAAAGTCCTAGCCGCCTACGCAACCGTATTCAAGAAGTGGACCACTAAGGACTAACCGCGGGGCTGGGGGAATGTTTCCGATCTTAGTCCATCCGCCTGGAGAGGATGTCCCTCCCCCAGCCCCAGTGATTGCAACCAACAACCATTTACGAAACACAGCAAAACTTCACAGTTTGTGCTCTCTTTTTTCTACACCGGAACACCCGGTTCGTAACTGTGCGTCTTGATGCACACCCCCCTCTGGTGGCGCCTAATCCAATCCGCTGGCCTTTTTGGCCCTTTGGAGCACCTCGCGCGCCTTGGTCTGGGCTTTAGCGGCGCCCTCGTTGAGGACCTGGTGGACGTAATCCAGATTGGCCAGTAATTCCGCCCGCCGGGCGCGAGCCGGGGCAAAGTATGTCCAATAATGCTCGAACAAGGCCTTCTTCAAATCTCCATAGCCCAGCCCTCCGGCTCGCAGACGCTCCTCGTAGTCCTTGGCCACGGCGGGCGGGGCAATCAGCTTGAGCAACTGGATGGCGAAGTTCTTGTCGGCGTCGGACTTGGGTTCCTGGGGAGGACGGCTGTCCATGACAATTCCCATGATCCGCTTGCGAGCCGCTTTTTCCTCGCCAAAGATGTCGATGGTATTGCCGTAGCTCTTGCTCATCTTCTGGCCGTCGGTGCCCGGCACCACCGCCACCGTTTCCTGTATCCTCGGTTCGGGCACGACAAAGGTCTGGCCGTATTGCTCGTTGAACTTGATGGCGATGTCGCGCGTGACCTCGACATGCTGCTTCTGATCGCGGCCCACCGGCACCAGATTGGAGTCGTAGATGAGAATGTCGGCCGCCATCAACACCGGGTAGGCGAACAGGCCGAAGTTGAACGAGATGCCCTTGGCGACCTTGTCCTTGTAGGAATGGCACCGCTCGAGCAATCCCATCGGCGCGACCGTCCCCAGCACCCAGGTCAGCTCGGTCACCTCAGGCACGTCTGACTGGCGGAAAAACACCGATTTCTTCGGGTCGAGACCGCAGGCCAGAAAGTCCAGGGCCACATCCAGAGTATTCTTGCGCCGCTCGTCCGGATCAAAGAGCGAGGTCATCGAATGGTAATTGGCGATGAAATAGAAGGCCTCGCCCTGTTCTTGCAGCTCGATGGCCGGACGCATCATCCCGAAATAATTGCCCACGTGCAGCGTGCCCGAAGGCTGGATGCCTGACAGAATTCGCATACGCCAGCATAACCGCGGCCGGGGCAAGCGCAAAGAAAGAAAGGGGCGTCAAATCCTCGGAAATCAACAGAAGGTAACGAAGCGAAGGGGACGAAGGCTGGCCCACCCACTCACGCTTGGTCCGCCGGTTGCCAACCGGCGATACAGCCGACTACCAGTCGGCGCTACGGCCGGCGTCTAATCCGAATCCCCTCTTCAAGGGTCCAGTCATTCCGGCCGTCGGGGTGGCAGTGGCAATGGGCGGCAAAAAAGCCGCCGCGGTGTTCCCAGAACCACGGCCAGAGACGCTCGCGGTCGGTTTGCGGAATGTTCAATCCGGCCAGGGCTTCGCGCGTGAAGAATTGGAACCGCCCCTCGCGATGGGCCGGCGGCAAAAACGTCAGTCGCGACTTGACCTCGAAAAGGAACATCAGCCAATGGCTTTTGCCCTGATACCCATACTCGCTGGTAACACCGGTCAGATGGAGGTCCGAGGGGGAGATGCGGATGCCGAGTTCTTCGTGCGCCTCGCGGCAGGCGCAAGCATAGGGCGATTCTCCGAGGTCGGTCTTCAATTTGCCGCCGCAAGGGCTCCAGAGGCCGCGATTCGGCTCCTGCGCACGCTCCAGCAGCAGGATTTCGTCTCGCTCATTGAAGCAATAGAGCAAGGTGGCAATCTTGTAAGGCAGAGGCATAAGTCACTCTCTCAGCCTCGTTTCTCCTTTACGGCGCAGGCTTTCGAGGCGTTTGGGGAGGCGGGCAATGAGGGCGGGATAGCGCGGCATCTGCCGGGCCGCGGCCACCAGCAACATGGTCATGTTGTTGACGTCGCTCACACTGACATACTCAGGCCTGATTAGGTTCCTTTCGGCACAGTTGTGGTAATTGCCCAGGGCGACGCAGAGCGCGGCGGACTGGAAGCCATACTCCTGGTAAGCGGTTGCTTCGCAAGTGCCTCCTCCCATGAGCCCTCGCTGAAATCGAAAGGCCCGGGCCGGTTGGCCCCGGCCCTTGGGCCCCGCCTTGACCCCGGCGGCAACTTCAGCCAGGAACCGGCTCGCCTCGGAATCGAAAATCGAAGCCCGATCCCCCACGCGCAGGATGACGCCTTCCCCCATCCCGACTCCAGGCAACTCGCGGCTGGTTTCCAAGGAAACAACGAGCGAGTTGCGAGGCAGTCCGCGATTGGCGGCGAGGGTCAGCGCGCCTTGGAACCCAATCTCCTCGGCGCGCGAAAGCGCGGCAATCACATGCACCCGCGCCCGGCTCCGCTTGAGTTCGATGAGCGCCGCCAACGCGCAAGCCACTCCTACCAGGTCATCGCACGCCCGGCCATAGATGCGACCGGCCCGAATCGCAAAATCCTCCAGATCCCAGACGGCGAAGGGGACGTGGCCGTCTCCGCTTTGCTTCGACGAGCCAAGGAGCGTCGGAGCGTCAGAGCGTGGAGCGCATAGCAGGGATGGCGCGCCCGACTTCCCCCGCGCCCCACGCTTCACGCTCCACGCTCTACGCTCTACATCGCCTTCCCCTCTCTCGCGGATGATGAACGTCTTGTCGCGCTGACGCGCTCCCAGGATTGCCGGGATGCTTTTGGGCATAAGGCGCACGGGGATTCCAGGGCGGAAATAGGCGTCGCCGACGCCGCCGCAAAAGCGGGCCAGCCAGCGGCGTTTGGGCAAAGGCCGCAAGATCTCGAAACCCGGATGGTCCAAGTGCGCGGCCAGGACCAATGGCCGCCGGGCTGGCGCGGTTCGAAGCCGCACCAGGACATTGCCGAAGCGATCCTGCTCGAAGCTTAAGCCGTGTTCGGCGCAGATCCGCTCAACTTCGCCAATCACTGCCAGCTCGTGGCAGGGCGCCGCCGGTTGGCGCATCAGGCGGCCGGCTAGCTGGCAAGGCAAGTTCATCGCAGAAAGAGCTGCGCGGCCGCATCGGCGAAGCGCAAGCCTTGGGGGGTGAGCTGAAACCGGTCGGCTTCGATCCGACCCCAGCCTTGGCGGACCAGTTGCTCGATGTCGGATGCCCAGTCCCGGCGCAGATCAAAGCCAGTGGTTTGGCGGAACTCCTCGAAGGGCCATCCGGCCACCATGCGCAGGCCGAACGCGGCGGTTTCGCCGGCGCGGGCCAGGGGCTGGAGCTGCTCTCGCGATTCGATGGCGCGATGGCCTTGCTCCAATTGCTCGCAGTAGAGCTGGGTGTTGGACCAGTTTTTCGTCCGCACGCCTCCCACGTAGCTGGTGGCGCTGGGGCCGAGGCCGTAAAAGGCGCCACCCCGCCAGTAATTGACGTTATGCCGGCAAGCGCGCGAGGGCACTTCCGCGGGCGGGAGCCCGGACGAGTCGTCGCGGGCGAAATTGGCGACCTCGTATTGCCGGAAACCGGCCCGGGCAGCCTGCTCTACCAACTCTTCGTACATGGCGCAAGCGAGGTCTTCATCGACCGCGCAGTGGCCGGCCTGCAACTGGGCGAAGAGGGGAGTATCCTCCTCGTAAATCACCTCATAGCTGGACAGATGCTCGCTGCCCAGGGCGGCGGCCTCCAGGAGGGTGTCGCGCCAGACCTCGAGCGACTGGCCGGGAATGGCGAACATCAGATCCAGGTTTAGATTATCAAAGCCGGCTTTCCGGAGCCGATCGAAGGACTTGAAGACCATCGAACGGTTATGGAGGCGGCCGAGGCGTTTCAACAGATCCTCATTGAGCGATTGGACCCCCATGGAGATGCGGTTGACGCCCGCCGAACGCAGCAACCTGGCTTTGTCCAGCGACACGGTTGCCGGGTTGCACTCGATGGTCCATTCGGCCGCCCCGAGCAGATGCAGCCGCCTCATGGCCTCGAAGATGCGCTCCCATTGCGCCAGGGTCAGCAGGGAAGGGGTGCCGCCGCCGATAAAAACCAGGCGCGGTTTAAGGCAAGCGGCGACCAATTCCATTTCGCGGATGAGCGACGCGACATAGCGGTCAATGAGTTGCCCGCTGGAAGGTTCCGAATAAAAGGCACAATAGGAACACTTCTGCGCGCAGAAGGGTACATGGACATACAGGCTGGCTACGGGCTCGGATGGCGATTCGAGCATAACGGACCCTAGCCGATGCCCGCCCGGTTAGCCACCGAAAACGATTGCCGCAAAGGTGCTGACGTTCCAGGGCCGCCGCGCCTAGAGCCGCGGAGGGCGCTGGACGTGTTCGGCTTTAGGGCCTTTCTCGCTCGCCACGATCTCGAAGATGACGTCCTCGCCCTCATGCAGAGTTTTGAAGCCCTCTCCGTCAATCGAGGTATGATGGACGAATACATCCTGGCCGCCATCCTGCGAAATGAACCCGAAACCTTTGCTGTTGTCCCACCATTTCACTTTGCCACTTGCCATAAAAGTTCTCCGAGTCTTCGATCCAAGGCGCGAGATCCCCTCCACCGACTGCACGCCGCGCAAAAGCGCGCGTACAAAAACATTGCGGGAACTGCGTACGCCTTAAACAGTGGCGATAATAGAACGAGACCTCCAGGCGGTCAAGCGATGATTTTGTTCTTTTTTACTCTACCTGCAAGGCGCGCTCCAGGAACTGCTGAAGATGGCTCAAAATCGCCGCTTCGCTCACCACGAGAGTGGCTCCGGCGGCCCGGGCGGCCGCCTGCAGCTTGGGCGCCTTGTCGCCTCCGAACGCGATGATGGGCAGGTGGCGGGTGGCCGGCGCCTGGCGCAGCCGGGCCAAAGCGGCGCAGACATTTTCGCGGGTGGACTGCAAATCCGCCAGCACCAGCATCGGCTTGGCCTTTTCGGCGCACTCGGCCAGCAACTGGGGGTCGGTGACCGCTTGCACGCGATAGTTCAAATCCTGCAGGCGGTTGACCACCTGGCTGCCAGGAAGAATCCGTTCATACAGAACAAGCGCAAGCGGTTTCGTCATGCTCCCAGAGTGAAGGAGCCGGGAGGAAAATGCAAAAATTTTCGGCTTTGGACTCGCCCGCGGGCCTGGTACTCTGCTGACGATGGAACTGTTTCAACGCATCCTCAAGACGGGTGTCGATGGCGGCGCATCCGACCTGCACTTCAAGATCGGCACGCCGGTCATCTTCCGCATCAACCGCCAGCTTATTGCCATCGAGTGTCCCTATCCCACCGCCGAGTGGATGAACAAGGTGGTCGGCGAAATCATACCGGCGCATCTGAGGAAACGCCTCGAGGAGGAGCGGGAGGTCGATTTTTCGTATTATCTGCCGGAAGTCGGCCGTTTTCGCACCAACCTCTTTCAGCAGCGGGGCCAATGGTGCCTGGCCATGCGTTACGTAAAAACCAACGTGCCGAGCTTCGAGGAACTGGGCTTGCCCGAGCAGGTCAAGCGCATTGCCGAGGCCCCCCGCGGCATCGTGCTGGTGTCGGGCTCGACCGGCTGCGGCAAGTCCACCACGTTGGCCGCCATGCTCGAGCACATCAACGCCAACTTCAAGAAGCACCTGATTACCCTGGAAGACCCCATCGAGTATGTTTTCGAGGACAACCAATCCGTCGTCGAGCAGCGCGAGGTTGGCCTGGACACTCTGTCGTTTCACCATGCGCTCAAACACGTGTTGCGCCAGGATCCGGACATCATCATGATCGGCGAGATGCGCGACGGGCTCAGTTTCACCGCGGCCATGAGCGCCGCCGACACCGGCCATCTCGTCCTCTCCACGCTGCACACCACCAGCGCCTCCCAGGCCATCAGCCGCATCCTTGATTTCTTCAAGGCCGAAGAGCGCGAGCAGATCCGCCGCCAGATCGCCGGGACCCTTCAGGCCGTCGTTTGCCAGCGCATGGTCAACACTCTGACCCGCAGCATGACCCCGGCCATCGAGATCATGATCAACACCGCCACCGTCAAAAAGATGATAGAGGAAAACCGCCTCGACAAGCTCTCCGCCGCCATCGAGACCGGGGGCGACGACGGGATGATCACGTTCAACCAGGCCCTGTTCAACCTGGTTAAACAGGGCAAGATCAGCGAGCAGGAAGCCCTCGACAAGGCCTCCAACCCGCAGGCTCTCGAAATGAACTTCAAAGGCATCTTCCTGGACGAAGGCCGCCGGATTCTGTCGTGAAGCCGCTCAGGACGCGATATACAACTGCTTGTTCTCCAGGCGTTTGATGATCATATCGATGGTCAGCTCGACGGCGCCGAGATTCTCGCTTACTACCTTCAGGGCGTTGCGGCCCAAGCGATCGCGCCGCGGCTCGTCAGCCAGCAACTCGGCCAGGACTTTCTCCAGCTCAGCCGCGTCGCGCACCTGCACCGCTCCCTCTTGCGCCAGGAAGCTGCGCGCCACATCTTCGAAATTCTGCATGTTCGGCCCAAAGACCGTCGCCTTGCCCAGCGCCCCGGGCTCGATAGGATTTTGCCCGCCATTGGCGGTCAGGCTCTTGCCGACGAAAACGACGGTGGCATGGCTGTAGAAATGCTTCAGTTCCCCGGTGGTGTTGACCAGCAGACATTCGACTTCGCCGGGTTGGTACTGGGTTGATCGGCCGATGTCCTTGCGGTAGACATATTTGACCCCGCGCTCCTGCAGTTCGCGGCCCACTTCGCGGCAGCGCTCGAAATGGCGCGGCACCAGCACCAGGAACAGGTCGGGAAAACGCTTTCGCAGCCGGAGGAACTGCTCGGCCAGCACCGCTTCCTCTCCGGCGTGGGTGCTGCCGCACACCAGCACCCGCGCCCCCTGCGCCACTCCAAGCTGGGTAAGCATTGCCGGCACATCAAGCAGACGACGCTCGTCGAGCGTCGCCGCGTCGAACTTCAGGCTGCCCACCACCTGGACCGCTTCCGGCCGGCATCCGAGCTCCCGCAACCGCGCCGCATCCGCCTCGGTCTGCACGCCCACCCCGGCAAAGGAGGCGAACAGCGGCCGAAACAAAAACGCGAAGCGTTTGTAGCCGCGGTAGGACCGTTCCGAGAGCCGCGCGTTGACGAGGAACAACGGCACCCCCATGTCCCGCGCCCGCCAGAGGAAATTGGGCCAGATTTCCGCTTCCACCAGCACCACCGCTTCGGGCCGGATGCTCCGCAGCGCCCGGCTTACGGAGGCCCGGTAATCAATGGGGTAGTAGATCTTGCTGATATGGGAAGGCAGCAGGTCCTGGAGCTTGCCCATGCCGGTGGTCGTGGTGGTTGAGACGACCAGTTTGATATTGGGCAGGCGCGGTTCCAGCGCGCGGATAAGCTGCGTGCAAAGCCCCACTTCCCCGACGCTAACGGCGTGAATCCAGAAAGTCTGCCGGTTGGTGATGGCTTGCTTGATTTTAACGTCGTAGTGCCCGAACCGCTGGCTGAAACCGGTTTGCCAGTTTCCGCGCCGCCACAGCCGCCAGAAATAATACGGCGAGGACAGCGCGAAAAAGACCGCGAATAGAATGTTATACAGAATACGCACTTTGGCCAAACAGCGAGCTGTTTGCCGATTATTGTCGAAAATCCCCGGCGAATGCGCAAAGCATTTTTTTTAGGGGGGTCAGTGGACCAGGCGGACCCATTGCGTGGCGGTGCGAAAGCTGTGGCCCGAGGTCGTCTGCACCGTGGCGTAAAACGGATGGAGACCGACCCCCAGGGTGGGCCCCTCCACGGCGAAGGTCACGGCAGGCTGATTGGTGCTTGCCGCCAGCAGCCCGCCGGTCGAGAAGAGTTTTATCACCCCCACCGTATTTGTGTTGGCTGCCACCTGAATATGGTAGGTGCCCTGCACGGGCGCCGTCGCTCCCAGGTCCAGCAGCGCCAGGCTGGCTGCCCAGGGCGAGTTGGTGATTCGCACCGGCAGCGTGACGCTTGTTTGCGTGCGAACACTGCTGCCTTCGTAAGCCACGGCGGTCAGCTCGTGCGAACCGTCCGCCAGCAGGGTGGTGTCCAGGGGGAAGGTCAGCGCCAGGCTCGAGGCCCCGGCCGTTACATAAAAGTGATTGCGCGGCTGCAGGTTGGACAGATTGGCCGTCAGGTTGGTCTGGAGCTTGGGACTGATCACCAGCGGCTTGACGCCGCTGAATTGCGCTTGGATGGCGGCGGCATCCCGGCCGGGACTGCGGGCAGTCAGGTTGAAAACCGCCCCCCCGTAAAGGCTGGCGTCCAGGTCTTGCGCTTGCACGCCATCGCTGCCTTGCAGGCTGGGTTCGGCGTTGACCTGGCTGGCGAGCTGGGTGGCCAAGTCCAACATCGCGTTGGTGCTGGACTGATTGGTCACCGCCAGTGTCACGGTGACCCCGTTGGTTTTGAGCACGCTCAATTGAAGCCAGGTCCCAACCTGGAAAATGCCGTTGGCGCTCAACGATTGGAGACCGTCCGCCGGCGAATTCAGGAAGGCGCTTCGGCTGGGAGTCAGGAACGTCGTCAGTATCCCCCCGCCGCCCGCGGAACTGCCTCCGGCGGCCAGAACCTGGCCGGACACCAGGTTGGTAACGAGGGAGGTCCAATGGACCTGATCTGTGGAACTCTGGATGATGTAAGGCCGCGCCGCGCCGGACACCTCGACCAATGTCCCCCCTGCTCCCGAGGCGCCAACCACCGTCATCTGCGCCGGCGCCGGAGGTTGGCCCAGCAGGCGCGCACGATAAAACCGGCACGCCAGCCCGGGGCTCGGGGTGTCCGTGAAATCGATCGTCCCCCCTGCCAGGTTGGTCGTCAGGCTGCTCCAGGCAACCAGGTCGCTCGAAACCTCCAGGTCGTAGGCCTCCGTGCCCGCGGATTGGGCACGCAAGCTATAGCTTCCGCCGCCGTTGGCGGAGATCGTCAACACCGGCCGCGGGTCCACGACCGTGCCGACGACTCGATAAAAGCGGCGCGGGTATCTCGGGGCCGCCGTGTCCAGCAGATCCAGTGAGCTACCGCTCAGGTTGGTGACAATCCCCACCCAAGTCTTCAGATCGGTCGAGGCCTGGACGACAATGCTCATGGCATCCACCAACCCAACGTGCAGCCGAAAGGCCCCGTTCTGGTCCAGCCCGGAGGAACTCAACTGCGGCGGAAGCGGCGCGGGCAAATAGGTGGCGCGATAAAACGGGGCGACCCCGTTGGTCGCCGTCAGATCGGTGAAGTAGAAGGGGATTGAGAGCTGATTGCTGGCCAGGCATTGCAGCTCGACACGATCGCCATGCGCGAAAGCCGCCAACCCGGTGGCGTTCGAGATGGCCGGGGTGTTGAGGAGCGCCGTCAAGCCCGCAGCCACGCCCCCCAGGGTGGCATTGGTGGGCACGGCATAAGTCACGGGGTAGCCATTGAGGGTCATGCTCAGCACATTACCCGGAGCCGGACCCAGGTTGGTCAGAGTCTCAAAGTAGTGCCCGTCCACGAACAAATCAATCTGCTGCAGCGGATGCAGGGCGTCGGCGGCGGCGAATCGCAGCGAGAGGGACGCCGTGCCCTGCAAGACCGCGTTGGAAGCAACACCCACCCACTTGCCCCAACCGGGCCGGGCGAAGGGCGCGCTCAAAGGCTCGCCCACAATCAGGCCTTCATAGGGGTCCACCAGGCTCTGGTAGTAGCACTCGGCCAGGCTGAACCCGCGGGCCTGGTAGAAGTAATTCTGCGGGTCGGGGAACTTCTGCGTGTCGGCGTAAGGCTCGGTGACCGTGCCATAGCTGCCGGCAGCCCCGGCGTGAAGGAATTCCAACAGCGTCGTTTGGCTGTTGTCGACGAACAACACTCCCCCAAAGGACGTCAGATTGTCGGCCATGGCTCCGGGCACAAACGTATTGGACGAGCAACTGAAATCGGCCAATCCGGTCTCGTAACCCAGCAGGTTGGTCAGGCCCCAGGCCGAATCGGAATTGGTGCGCACCAACGTTAAACTCCCCCGCACATCCGCGTTGAAGACGGCGTTGTCAAACTCCGGGTAGCGCACATTGCGGCTGGTGTCGGAGCTCTCGGCCAGGATCACCGGGTACTGGGGGAAGGTCCCGTCGCCGCCAACGCCCTGGTCCACCACCTGTTCGGCCTGGCTGGCTGACTCGTCGGTGAGCATCGTTGCCAAAAACGAGTAGCTGGGCGCGCTGGCGGGCCTGGCTTGATCAAAGGCAGCCTCGCTAGCGGCGTAGCTATTGGTCACACCCAGCCAATTGGTCCCTCCATCGGGTTTTAACCCGTAAAACAACGCAGCCGTGGTGCTGTTGACGACGGAGTCATAGACGGTTTGGTAGGGAATATCCATGGACAGAACGACGTAATCAACCTGGTTGGTCAACTGGCGATCCTCCAACGCATCCAGCAGTGGAGTCAGCAGATTGGTTTGGAAATCGTCGTTGGTCCAGGAGGTGTTGTCCCCGGTCCAGGAAATATAGATCACGTTATCCGGAGGGACCTGCCGGCGTTCGCAAAAGTAATTGCCCACCTCACAGGAATTGGAGCTGGCCTGGTTGATGACAACAACGGTATTGAGGCCACTTCCGCCCCCTCGGACTGCCAAGGCATGGGACAGGGCCAGCGCCAGGACAACAGTCTGTAGCCATTTCTGAGGAACCATTCGATGCAATCGAGCACTTGAACCTGACAACGGCGCTCAACGCTCTCGACCTCTGCCCCAAAAAATGCCCATGCGCCGCAGAGAGGACAGACTACCATCCTGTCCTCGAAGGACAAGCCTGATCACACGCGCCGAGTGCTCTAAATGCAGCGAGGGCCGGCATGGCCGCCAGCCCCCTCAACAACCCAACGCTCCCAACCCGCGCAGGGAGGGTAAACTTCTCCTGTCAAGCGTGGCGGCCGCGCAACCGCAGACCTAAGCCAAAAACTCCCAAAAGCAACACCGCCAGCGATGAAGGTTCCGGAACGGCCACCCCGGTAATTTCGTTATCTTCGCTAATTCCGGTTGTTCCCGAGCCGCCGATGGTAAGATCCCACTGCAAGGCCCAGCTTGTATCGCTTCCAGTCGCGGGGCCGCTGTTGTCACTAAGGCTATACGCTCCCGAGCTGATTCGGCCCAGCAGGCCGCCCATTCCATCGACTTCTCCAGCGTCCGCCTCGGGGGTTACAACTGATTGCTGAACCGTCGCGCCGGCATGCAAGGCGCCCTTGTACTGGCTCGCACTCACATAATTGCCCCATATCGAATCCGTGCTTAGCACCGCGGTATCTCCCCCCGGAGTCCCATCCAGATCGAAATCGGTGTATTGGATGAGCGAAATGTTCAGGGCAGAGGCTCGGTTATTCTGAATCACGATAGACTCGCCAATATCCCCGCTTCCATTTCCAATATCTGTCAGGTTATAGGCGAGGGTTACGTTAAAAGCCGTGCTCCCATACACAGCGGTAAGCGTCTTTTCGGTTGGCGAGTCCTGAACTACCGTAGCCGATTGAAAAGTGAGCGAACCAACCGATGTGTTGTTGCCTCCAACATTAAACCAGAAGTTCTGCAAGTTTAGCTGGTTTACGGTGCTATCGACGGACCACGCGGTCAATCCGCCTTGGACAGAATTAAATGTGGCGGAGGAACCGCCCGCACTGAATACGGTGGAAACCGGCTGTCCCTTGCAAACCACGGTACTGATAAAAAGTGACGACAATGCCCCACAAACAAGACAAAACCTCACCCCGATTGATCGCCTCACGCCCGCTATCATAGTCTATTGTAATTCTATTGGTTACAGATTGCGCCGAATGTGACGCTTTATATAGCAGGATAAAGAGGCTGTGTCAATGTCATTTTTTCAGAACCGGTATTTGCAGGAGTCGCAAGTCGGCCCGGTTTACCCAGCCGGCGGCGGTCCAGAACCGATGGCCGACGGCGTTATCGGCGAAGAGAAAGATGTTGCACTTAAGAATGGCCAGGCGTGTGAGCTCGGATAGGCAGGCCGCAACCAGACCCCGGCCCAGGCCCTTGCGGCGATGGTCCCGCGCCACGGCCAGGTGATGCAGATAGCCCCGCCGCCCATCGTGGCCGCAAAGCACTGCGCCGACAATCTCCCGTCCTTGCCGCGCCACGAAACTCAGCCCCGGATTAGCAGAGGCCCTTTTGGATGTCAACGCGGATGCGATCCGGGACGGGGTTTGCACAAATTGAAATGAAGACGGCAAAAAATGTAAGGCAAATGCCACCTTTTGTGTTGCCTGGGAGCGCGGCTTATTCTCCAATTAAGCCAGTATGGACGACGCTTTGGCTGGCGACCTGATTTACATAGCCGCTTTTTGCCTTGGCGGCCTCGGTTTTGCGCTGGGGCCGTTTGTGGTGGTGCATTTGCTGGCGTCGCGGCGGACGCGCAACTACGCCAACAAAACCGAGCAGGCGATCGAGTGCGGCATGGACCCGATAGGGGACGCCTGGATTCGCTACAGCGCGGTGTATTACTTGTATGCCCTTGTTTTTGTGGCCTTTGCGGTGGATGTTCTCTACCTCATTCCGGTAGCGTTGGTCTATAAAGAGCGGGCGCAAGAGTTCTTTGCGCGCGACTTTTTCGAGATATTCCTTTTTGTGGGGATTCTCTCGCTGGTGCTCGTATACGCCCGCAAGAAAGGGATTTTTGAATGGAAACGCAAGAAGAGCAACTCGTAAGAGAGTGCGCGCCGTTCGTGAAGTTCGCGGTGCTGGACAAGTTCCTCGAACTGAGCCGGGCAAACTCACTCTGGCCTTTGACCTTCGGCTTGGCCTGCTGCGCCATCGAGATGATGGCCACCGGCGCCTCGCGCTACGACCTGTCACGGTTCGGCGCCGAGGTGTTTCGCCCCTCCCCGCGCCAGGCTGACCTGATGATCGTCGCCGGCACCGTCAACAAAAAGATGGCCGAGGCGATTAAGACGCTCTACGACCAAATGCCTGAGCCCAAATGGGTTATCGCGATGGGCAATTGCGCCATTTCGGGCGGCCCGTTTGTTTTCCCCGGCCAATACGCGGTGGTCGAAGGGGTAGACAAGCTCTTTCCGGTGGATGTCTATATCCCGGGCTGCCCTCCGCGCCCGGAGGCGCTCCTCGAAGGGATCTTGAAGCTGGAAGAAAAGCTGACCGGGAAGCGGCGGTGGCCCGTGGTGAAGGGGACGTGAGAGCGTGGAGCGTCGGAGCGTGAGAGCGTTAAAACGGAAAGACTGAGCATGAGTGAAGCGGGGCCAGTGAAGAATGTTGAGACGAGCCAGGCGGCGCCGACGGCGGTGACGCGGCCGAATCCGTTGGCGCATCTGGCGCTTCCGTTCCAGGCGGTCGATTACGCGGTTAAAGGATACCACGTGGAAGCGGCGGTGCCGCCGGAGCAGGTGGTGGCGGCGGCCGAAATGCTGGATCGCGAGGGCTTTGCTCTCGACACGATTACCGGGGTCGATTGGCTGGCGGACAAGCAGATGGAAGTCGTGTATGACTTCTTCCATCCGACCAAAGGGCTGCGGGTTGTGGTTCGCACGCGCATTTCACGCGACAAGCCGGAGATTGCCACGATTTCAACCGTGTTTCCCGGGGCGAACTGGCACGAACGCGAAACGCATGATTTCTTCGGCATCCGTTTTCTGGGGCATCCGGATCTGACGCCGTTTCTGCTTCCCGAGGATGCCACGTACCACCCGCTCAGGAAGGATTTCGCAGGATGATTGTGAAAGAGGAACTGACCACCCCACCCCCGGCCTCGGAGGAACGGTTTCCGGTTGGACCCGCGAACGTTGGCGCTTCCGGCGTGCCGGCGGAAACCTTCGTGCTAAACCTGGGGCCGCAGCATCCGGCCACCCACGGGGTGCTGCGCGTCAAGATGACGATGGATGGCGAGTATATCGTCCGCGCCGAGCCGGTGTGCGGCTATATCCACCGGATGCAGGAGAAGATGGGCGAGAACCGCACCTACGCCCAGTACCTGCCCAATACCAGCCGCATCGATTATCTCTCGGCCATGACCTATACCCACGCGTTCGTGGGAGCCGTCGAGCGGGCGGCTAAGATTCAGCCGCCGCCGCGTGCTGAATACATCCGGGTGATCACTTCGGAGCTGAACCGCATTTCGAGCCATTTGGTTTGGTGGGGTGCGTTTCTGCTGGACCTGGGCGGGTTTACGCCCTTGCTCTATGCGTTCGATGACCGGGAGAAGATTCTCGACTTGCTCGAGAGCATCACCGGGGCGCGGCTGACTTATTGCTATTACCGTGTCGGAGGGCTCTGCAACGACGTCGATGACGCTTTTCTGAAGGGCACGCGCGAGTTCGTGGCCCAGATGCGGCCGCGGCTGAAGATGTACAAGGCGCTGGTCACCGACAATATCATCCTGCGCAAGCGCTTGATCGACATCGGCCCCATCAGCGCGGAGTTGTGCCGCAAATACGGCGCCACCGGGCCGGTCATTCGCGGTTCCGGCGTCGGCTACGATGTCCGAAAGGCTGAGCCGTACTCGGCCTATCCGGAATTCGATTTCGAGATCCCCACCTTCAAGGAAGGGGATTCGATGGCGCGCTACCTGGTGCGCATGGAAGAGATCGTCCAGAGCCTCCGCATCATCGAGCAGGCGCTCGACAAGCTGCCCGCCGGTCCGGTGATGGCCGACAAGGTCCCGCGCGTGCTGAAATTGCCCGCCGGCGACTACTGCTACTCGGTGGAGGCGGCGCGCGGGCGCTTCATGGTGCGCATCGTCAGCGACAACAGAGAAATTCCCTACCGGGTGAAACTACGCACGCCTTGCCTCTCCAATCTGAGCCTCTTCGAAGAAGCCAGCAAAGGAATGTTGCTGGCCGATGCCCTGGCAGTCATGGGCAGCCTGGATCTTGTGATACCGGATATCGATCGGTAAGAATTTAGAACAATGCAGAACCTGTCTGACCATCTTGCCCAGGGCTGGCATTTTGTGCAAAGCCTCTGGCCCGAGCCGCTGCGGCTGATCCTGTTCGTCGCGGGAATCGTCGCGTTTGTCGGGGCCAATGCCGCCTACCTGGTCTGGGTGGAGCGGAAGGGAGCCGGGCGTTTTCAACGTCGGCCGGGGCCGAATGAGGTCGGGCCGGCCGGATTACTGCAGCCGGTGGTCGATGGGCTCAAGCTCATGTCCAAGCAGTTGATTGTCCCCGCGGGGGTGGACCGAGTTCTCTTCCGTGGCGCGCCGTTGCTGGTGATGGCCCCGGTGCTGATGAGCCTGGCGGTGGTCCCCTTTAGCGCGAGCCTGGCGGCGCGGAACATCAACGTGGGGCTGCTGATGGTTTTCGCCTTCGGCTCGATCAACGTAATGGCCGTCATGCTGGGCGGGTGGGCTTCGCGCAACAAGTACGCCGTCATTTCGTCCGCGCGCATGGTCTCGCAGAATGTGGCTTACGAAATCCCCATGCTACTCGTGGTCATCACCATGGTGATGCTCACGGGCACGATGAACCTCAACGAGATCGTGCAGCAGCAGGCGGGCTGGTTCTGGCATTGGAACCTGTTCGATTGGAAGCATAATCCCCTGGCGCCGGTGACGTTTCTGATTTTCTACATCTGCATGCTGGCGGAGACCAATCGCGCTCCCTTTGACATGGCGGAGGCCGAGAGCGAGCTGGTGGCCGGCGCCTACACCGAATACGCCGGCATGGGCTTTGGCGTCTTCTTCATGGCGGAGTATGCCAACATTCTGCTGGGCTGCAGCCTGGCGACGGTGCTGTTCCTGGGCGGCTGGCAAAGCCCGTTCGGCGTTTTGTCCGGGTTGGTTTGGTTCCTCGCGAAGATGTATTTCCTGATATTCACCGTGGTCTGGATACGCTGGACGTTCCCGCGGACGCAGTTTTACGGGCTGCTGAACCTTTCCTGGAAGATTCTGATCCCGGTGTCGTTGTTCACCCTGGTATTGTCCAGCGCGCTGATGAAGTTGTTGCCATGATCAAGGCCATCAAAGAGATTACTTTTGGATTCTGGAGCCTGGTTACGGGCATGCGGATCACCATCGGCCAGTTTTTCAAGCCGGTGGTGACGGTCCAGTATCCGCACGAGACGCTAAAGATCCCGGCGCGGTTTCGCGGCCATATCGAGCTGGTGCGTGATCCCGGGACGGGCAAGGCCATCTGTTATGCCTGCAAGCTGTGCGAGCGGGCCTGCCCCAGCGATTGCATTACCGTCGATGGTGTGAAACTGGATGGGGCGAAGAAGAAGTCGGTCACGTCCTACCATCTGGATTTCACCAAGTGCAGCCTCTGCGGCTCGTGCGTCGAGGCCTGCCGCGACGGGGCGATCCGCTATTCCCGCGAGTACAACCTGGCCAGCACCAACAAGGACGATTTCGTGATAGACCTCTTCAGACGGCTCGAAGAGGAGGCCAAATCCGAGTCGCATCCCGCGCCCGCTCCCAGTTCCACCCCGGCGGCCGCCGTTACTTCTCCCTCAACGCCCGCAGATTCCCCCGCCAAATGACGCCTTTTCCCGCTTCCGACCTCATAGTGAGTGTGATCTTCTGCCTGTGCCTCGGCATTTTGGCGGTGGGGGCGCTGATCGCGGTGATGAGCGCGCGGCTGATCCGGAGCGTCTGTGGCCTGGCGATTTGCTCCATCGGGCTGGCCGGTCTCTACTATTTCCTCCACAGCCCGTTTTTGGCGCTGATGGAGATCCTCATCTATATCGGCGCGGTCTGCGTGACGATTATCTTTGCCATCATGCTGGCCGAAACGGACGAACCCGCCAATGACGAGAAGTGCAGCGCGACAGTGCTCTGGGGCGGGGTCGCGATTGCCGCCGCCGGGGCCATTTTCTGGGGCCTGAGCTACCTGGGGACGCATGGCAATTGGCTTCCGCCCCAAACCCGCCTGAATGACGGCTCCATCAAGGCGGTGGGCATTTCGCTGCTGACCACCTACAGCCTGGCTTTCGAACTCATCTCGCTCGCCCTGCTGGTGGCGATTCTGGGCGCGCTGGCCATTGCCCGATTGGGAAGGACCAAACTATGACTCCCCTTTTACCTGATCGCCTGGACCTCTACCTAATCGCCGCGGCGTTTCTGCTGGCGGTGGGGATTTATGGGCTGGTGCGGCGGCGCACGCTCATTGGGATGCTCATCTCGGGCGAGCTGGTTTTCTCGGCTGCGTCGCTCAACCTGATGGCCTTCAACCGCTTTACCGCCCATGACCCGACGGTGGGCCAGATCTTTGTGTTGTTTATCATGGGGTTGGCGGCGGCCGAGGTGGCCATTGCTTTGAGCATCATCGTGGCGGTCTATCGCAACTATCGCTCCGTCAAAAGCAAGGAGCTGTCTGAATTGAACGGTTAGACTCATGGAAAACGACTTCCGACTCCTTTTGGCGATTCTGGCTCCGCTGCTCGGCGCGGGCGCGGTGATGGCCACCGGCAAGCGCCCCAATGTGCGCGAGGCCTGCTCGTTTGCAGCCGCAGCCACCCTGTTCGGCATCACCGCCTGGATGATCCCGGATGTGCTGCACGGCAAGCACCTGCATTTCACGCTGTTCCAATTGCTGCCGGCCATGCACCAGCTCCAGCCGCTGGGCGTGCCGTTGGGGGGCTTGAGCCTCTCGCTGCGGGCCGATGCACTGTCGATGATCTTTGCCGCGTCCGCCTCGTTTCTCTGGCTGGTGACGGTCTGTTACTCGATGGGCTACATGCGCGGCCTGCGCGAGCATGAGCAGACCCGGTTCAACACCTGTTTTGCGCTCGCCCTGTTCGGCGCGATGGGCTGTGCCTTTTCGGACAACATGCTGACGCTCTACTTCTTCTACGAGGTGGTCAGCATCTGCACCTATCCGCTGGTCGCCCATCACCAGGATGAAGAGGGCTATGAAGGCGGAAAGAAGTATCTGACTTACCTGACCGCGACGGCCAAGGGCTTGATCCTGCCCTCGATGGTGCTCATCTACCTGCTGACCGGCACCCTTGATTTCGCCGCCACGATCAACCCCGGCATCTTTCCGGCCGATGTGAACCGCTGGGTGGTGACCGTTCTTTATGCCTGCTGCATCCTGGGCTTTGCCAAGAACGGCGTGATGCCGTTCCACAACTGGCTGCCGAGCGCGATGGTGGCGCCGACGCCGGTCAGCGCGCTGCTCCATGCGGTGGCCGTGGTGAAGGTCGGCGTCTTTTCCACCGTCCGAGTGATGCTCTACGTGTTCGGGGTCAAGCTAATGGAGAACCTGAACCTCGGGCTGCCCACCGCCTATTTCGTCTCCATCACGATTGTGGTCGGGTCGATCATCGCCTTGAGCAAGGACAACCTCAAAGCGCGGCTCGCCTACTCGACCGTCAGCCAGCTTTCCTACATCATCCTCGGAGTGGCGCTGCTGACCGATTCGGGCATCCAGGGAGGCCTGATTCATATTGCCAACCACGCCTTTTCCAAGATCACGCTCTTCTTCTGCGCCGGGGCGATATACGTCGCCACGCACAAGAAGAACATCTCCGAGATGAGCGGCTTGGGCCGGGCGATGCCGATTACCTTCGGCGCGTTTGCGCTGGCATCGCTGAGCATGATTGGCGCCCCGCCGGTGGCCGGGTTTGTGACCAAGTGGTATCTGCTGAACGGGGCGATGGATGCCCATTCCCTTGCCATCATGGGTGTGTTGCTCATCAGCACCCTGCTGAATGTGGCCTATTTCGCGCCGGTGGTCTATCGCGGCTTCTTCGGCAAAACGTCCGAGTCCGACCAGACCCACAAGTTCAGTGAAGCCTCTCCGGCATTGGTAATCCCGCTGAGCATTACGGCGGTCATCTCGGTCCTCATCGGGTTGTATCCGAATTTCTTCATGCAGTTTGTGCATCGTTTATTTGTGATTTCATGAAACTGGTTCGACTCATCGAATTTCTGCGGAACCGGCTCAAGACGGTGATCTGGGTCTGCTGCGGCGTGCTGGCGCTGGTGGTTCTGTGCGACGCCATCCCGGCGATGGTGGACAAACAGGACGCGCACACCGCCGCGGAGCACGTCCCGGGCTTTTGGGCGCTGTTCGGCCTTATCGGGTGCGCGCTGATTATCATCCTCTCCAAATGGTACGGCCATGCGGGCATCATGACCCGGGAGGACTACTACGAGGAGAAGAAGGATTCGGAGGGGGCGGACCATGACTAATTTCTGGCTCCATCCTTCGCTGATTCTGATGGTCGGGGCGCTGCTGCTGCCGCTGGTGCCCAGGGGCATCAAGAAGTGGTATCTGCTCCTGGTCCCGATTCTCCTGTTTGCGCGAATCCTGGCCATCTCGAGCGCGATGCAGAATGGTCCGTTTTCCACCGGCATCGTGAAATATCTCGACTGGGAATTGACCTTTGGCCGGGTGGATCGGCTCAGCCAGGTCTTCGGCTACATCATGAGCCTGATGTGCATCCTGGGAACGCTCTACGGGGTGCACGTCAAGGACGACAAGCAGCATATCGCCGCCTGGTTTTATGTCGCCGGGTCGATTGGCGCTATATACGCGGGCGACTACATCACCCTGTTCCTCTTTTGGGAGCTGATGGCGTTCTCGTCGGTGTTTCTGATTTGGTTCCGCGGCCGGGGCGAGTCGATGGCGGCCGGATACCGATATTTGCTGGTGCACGTCGCGGGCGGGCTGGCGTTGCTGGCCGGCATAGTCTGGCATTGCAAGACCCAGGGCAGTTGGGCGTTCAATCCGCTGGATGTCCATCATCCGACGCCCGCGATCTACCTCATCATGATCGGCTTCGTCCTGAATGCCGCGGTGCCGCCGCTGCACGCCTGGCTGCCGGATGCTTATGGCGAGGCGACCTTTAACGGCTCGGTCTTCATGTGCGCCTTCACGACCAAGACCGCCGTCTATGCGCTCTGCCGCGGGTTCGCCGGGATGGAGATCCTGGTGCCGCTGGGGGTGATCATGGCGCTCTACGGCGTGGTTTATGCCGTGCTCGAGAATGACTGCCGCCGGCTGCTGGCCTATCACATCATCAGCCAGGTCGGCTACATGGTGGCTGCCGTCGGGCTGGGAACGGAGATGGCCATCAACGGCGCCTGCGCCCATGCGTTTGCCCACATTCTTTACAAGGGCCTCCTGTTCATGGGCTGCGGCTCCGTGCTCTACATGACGGGCGAGAGCAAGTTCACCGAGCTGGGCGGGCTCTGGAAGAAAATGCCGTGGACGTTTGTTTTCACGTTGATTGGCGGCCTCTCGATTTCGGCTTTCCCGCTTTTCAGCGGGTTCGTAAGCAAGTCGATGATCGTCAGCGCCGGCTTCGAACAACATAAACTTTGGGTCGGCTTCCTTCTCCTGCTGGCCTCGGCGGGGACGTTCCTGCACACCGGGCTGAAGGTTCCGTATTTCATCTGGTTCGGCAAAAATCAGCCGAAGAAAGCGACCTGGGACCGCGCCGGCGAGCCGCCTTGGAACATGGTGGGCGCGATGGCCATTGCGGCCTTCCTTTGCATTTTCATCGGCTGCTACACGCCTTACCTCTACAAGATGCTGCCCTATCCCGAGGAGGCGATGAAGTACCTGCCTTACACGAGCTATCACGTTTCGGAGACCTTGCAGATTCTGCTCTTCACGGGCCTGGGCTTTTTCCTGCTGCTGAAGAAACTCAAGCCCGAGGCGGTGATCAGCCTGGACACGGATTGGTTCTATCGCATGGGCGGGCGGGCCTTCCTGAAGCTGGCGCGCGGGCCGGTGCAAGCCGTCGACACGCTGGTGGGCGAACTCTACCGGTTGGCAGGGCTGTTGCCGCTGATGCTGACGGCCAAGGCGGCCGCGCTGTTCGATAACTACATCATTGACGGCCTGGTGGACGGCGTGGCAAAGGCGATCAGCGGCGTGGGCCGCCGCCTCCGTTTCGCCCAGCGGGGCCAGATGCAGCAAAACCTCACGTTCGCTTTCGCGGTGGCGGCGGCGTTGATTGTGGCCTTTATCATTTACAGCATCCGGTGATGAATTTTAGCAACTACAACGACATCGTTCTGACGGCGCTGGTTTTCAGCCCGCTGTTGGCGGCGGCGGCGGTGGCGTGCATGAAAGGCGAGACGCTGGCGCGGTGGTGGACGCTGGCGTTCACCTCGGCGGCGGCGCTTTTCTCACTGCCGCTCTATTGGCATTTCGACCTCTCGACCTCCGAATTCCAGTTTAAGCAGAGCGTCGCCTGGATTCCTTTTCTCAACATCAATTACGCGGTTGGCATCGACGGCATCAGCCTGCTGCTGGTGCTGCTGACGACGCTCATCATGCCGCTGTGCGTGCTTTGTTCCTGGCGCTACATTCAGACTCGGGTGAAGGAATTCATGATCTGCCTGCTGATCATGGAGAGCGCGATGATCGGGGTGTTTTGCGCGCTGGACCTGGTGCTGTTTTTTGTCTTCTGGGAGGCGATGCTGATTCCGATGGCGCTGCTCATCGGCATCTGGGGCGGACCGCGCAAGATTTACGCCTCGCTCAAGTTCTTCATCTACACCATGTCGGGATCGATTTTCCTGCTGGTGGCGATCATTGCGCTTTACCTCAAAGCCGGCACCTTCAGCATTCCGAAGCTGATGGGCCAGTCGTTCCCGCCGGAGTTTCAATGCTGGATCTTCCTGGCCTTTTTCATCTCGTTCGCCATCAAGGTGCCGATGTTTCCGTTCCACACCTGGCTTCCGGCGGCGCACGTCGAGGCGCCCACGGCGGGCAGCGTGCTTCTGGCCAGCGTGCTGCTCAAGATGGGCACCTACGGATTCCTGCGCTTCTCCCTGCCGCTGGCTCCGCATGCCACGCAGGTCTTCACGCCCTATATTCTGGTGCTGTCGGTGATCGCCATTCTTTACGGCGGGCTGACGGCGCTGGCGCAGACCGATCTCAAGAAGCTGGTCGCCTACTCGAGCGTGGCCCATATGGGCTTTGCGACACTGGGAATCTTCGCGTTGAACCAGTTGGGGCTGGAAGGCGCCGTGCTGGTGATGATCAATCACGGCGTCACGACCGGCGCGCTGTTCATCGTCGTCGGGATTATCTACGAGCGGCTGCACACGCGCGACCTGGGCCAGGCTGCCGGCATGGGGAAGGTGATGCCGATATTCGCCGCTTTCGCCGGCGTGTTCGCGCTTTCATCGCTGGCGTTTCCCGGCACCAACAGTTTCATCGGCGAGTTCCTGGTGATGTGCGGCGGTTTTGCCGTCTCCAAGGCGATGATGATTTGCGTCGTGCCGGGCGTGGTGCTGGCCGCCGCCTACATGCTGCGGATGCTGCAAAAGGTCGCCTATGGGGGCACGCGCAACCCAGACCACTCGGGCCTCAAGGACCTCGGTTTGCGGGAGATCGCGACCTTGGCGCCGCTGCTGTTTTTTGTCTTTTGGATCGGGCTGCATCCCGAGCCGTTCACCCGCGTGATGCATAAGAGCGTGGAGCACCTGCTGGAGCAGGCGCACCAGCAACAACCGAATTCTCCGGGTGCTGGCCCGGCGCCGCGCGAAGCAGTCGGAGTGCGCCCGTCCTCGGGCGCAGCGGGTTCCGGACACCGGCTGACTCCCGACGTTTCGAAAGGCTCTGACCATTCGGCGCCTGCCGCGTTGGAGCATTCCGATGTTAGGCGATCTGCGTTGCCCGCTGCGCCCGGGGACGGGCGCACCCCAATACGGACTGCGGGCGTGCCTGGCCGCAGCGATCCACGATGCACGGCTGATTCCCAAAATGAACCTGTCTGAATCTCTCGTCTCATTCCTTCCCGAACTGGTGCTCCTGTGCGGGGCGCTGGCGATCTTTGTCATCACCTTGGGGGAGTCCCGCGCGCGTGAGGCCCGTGCCGCGGCGCTGGTGACCGCTTTTGGCGCGATTGTCGCCTCGGCGCTGTGCCTGAACCAAACCGCCATCCTCTTCAACGGCGCCTACCAGGTGGACCTCTTCTCCCAAGTGCTCAAGCTTGCCTTTGCCGGCGGGTTTGCCCTCGTCCTGTTCTTGAGCGGCGGCCTTCAGGATATTCGCGAGGAGGTGAAGCCCGAGTATTACCTTTTCCTCACGATCAGCGTTCTGGGATTGTCGATGCTGGTGAGCTGCATCGACCTCATCACGCTGGTGGTCGCCCTGGAAGTTTCGGCTTTCCCGCTTTACCTAATGATCCCGATGCGCCGGGAGCGGCCCGGCCAAAGGACGCAGATGGAATCGGCCATCAAGTACATGATGTTTGGCGTTGCCGCCAACGGGATCATGTTTTTCGGCATGGGCTACTTGTTCGGCCTGACGGGCACGACTTCGCTGCCGGCGCTGCTGCCCAAACTACAGCCGGTCCTGCAATCCCCGCTGGCGATCGTCGGGCTGGCGATGACGTTGTGCGGGTTCTACTACAAGCTGGCGATCTTCCCGTTCCACTTTTGGACGCCGGATGTCTATCAAGGGGCTTCCAACGAAACCGCCGGCCTGATTGCGTCGCTCCCGAAGGTCGGCGCCGTAGCGGTGCTGGTGCGGCTGGTTTCGCTGGCCGCGCCGGACAACAAGGCGGTCGCGCTCCTGCTCACCATCCTGGCGGTGGGCTCGATGTTCTACGGCAATCTCATCGCGTTGATGCAGAAGGATTTTAAACGGCTGCTCGGCTTTTCGGGCATCGCCCATGCCGGGTATGCGCTGGTCGGGTTTGTGGCCCTGAGCGAGCAAGGCTACTCGGCGGCCATCTATTACATCATCGGCTATCTTTTGATGGTGCTGGCCTGCTTCGTGGTGATCTGCAAAGTCTCGGAGGATGGCATGAACGTCGGCATCGAGGAACTGGCCGGCCTGCACCGGCGCGCTCCGCTGCTGGCGCTGACGCTGGCGGTGGGCGTTTTTGCGCTCGCGGGCATACCGCCCTTTGTCGGGTTCATGGGCAAACTGAGCCTGCTGACCGCCGCGTGGTCCAAGGGGCATACGACGCTGGTCATCCTGGCGATGATCAACGCGGCCATTGCCGTTTACTACTACCTGGGAGTGGTGCGCGAGGCCTGGTTCCGGGATGGCGGGGACCTGCCGCCGATCCGACTGAACTGGCAGACGCGCGCGCTCTGCGTGGCGCTGATGTTGGGCATCCTGGCGCTGGGCGTCGCTCCGACTGCGGTGATGAACAAGATTTCCACTTCCATCGCACGCGCTAACTTGACCCTGCCGGTGAATGGGGCGGCGGGAGTGGTGAGGCGTTAGAGCGTGGAGGCGTTAAAACGTTAGAACGTTAGAACGTTAGAACGTTGGGATGGGGGAGCGTGGGAGCGTTAAAACCGGATGCGGTTCATTCCTGGCTCACATTGGGGTTGTCGGGAAGCAGGGTCGCGCCTTTGAGCATCCGGCAGAAGTCCTTCTTGCTGGCGTGCTGATGGAGGCCGAAGCTGCTGTCGAGGGTCTTGAAGGATTTGAAGGCGACTTGCAGCCGCTCCAGATGCACGATGCGGACGAATTCCTCACCACATTTCCAAATCTGCCCTTGTCGGAGTCTCATGCGCTCACGATAGTTTCCAACGCAGCGGCAGGCCAGCGATAAATGCTGAAGGGAGATAACAGAGTTTTTTGGGAACGCTCATCCGCGCTGATAGAACGCTAAGGCAGCAAATGCTGTTGAGTCACCGAGCGAATGAAATCCATCCACCTACGGGCGGTTCAAAGCAAGATACTCTGAAGTGGGAACTTCGTATCACGAAAAGGCGGTCATAACTATTGTGACAGCGCTGCCTTTTGGGCGGACGGTCGTGGTCATGGCGGGCAAGGGGCGAGCAGAGTATCCGGGGGCTATCTACAACTTCGTGAGCCGTGGTGATTGCCGTGAGGCCTTCTCGGGCCGCAACCTCGTTGAGGTTGGATGAGATGCAAACGCTGCGAACCCAGGGTCGCGCGGGTCCAAGCTGGGCTGGCCATCCGCGCAACCCTGGGCTACGGGACGCAGCCCCTTTGGGGCTGAGCCACTGCGATCGTTCCTCCCTCCACCTGCCATCGTTTCCACGTCTCCGCTCGACCGGATTGCCTCGTCAGTGGAGCCGAGGCGGTCCTGCCAGCGGCTGACAGATTTAGTGGTCGTCAGGGTTGACTCCGGCCAGGGTCCGGGCTACAAGCTGTTGTAGATGTTTCTGTCGTGGCAAGGCAATCCCGCCAATGGCCGGCGGAGCAAATCAACACAACATGCAAACAGTTCTGCCATCCGAGTTCAAACGCCAGATGGTTCTCATGCTGGACGGCTCCTTGCAGGTCATCGAGGACATGCACACCAGCGGCACCGCCCAGACGCGTCACCGGCTTCACACCCGCCTGCGCCATCTCCAAACGGGCCGGATCATTGAGCGCGTCTTCGCCGAAAATGAGCGGGTGGCCGTGGCTGCCCTGGAAACCCGACGCGCCACTTACAGTTACGCGAAGGCCGATGTGCGAGTTTTCATTGATATAGAGACTTTCGACGAGTTCGAGTTCAGCGATGAACAGCTCGGCGAGCGCCAGGGGTTTCTCAAAGAAAACGAGGAATATAAAGCCTTGTTGCTCGACGGCAGGGTGATCGACATCGTGCTGCCGGGGCAAATTCCACTCAAAGTGGTGGAGACGGCTCCGCCCTCTCGCGGCGGCTTGGAATCGTCCTGGAAGGAGGCGAAGCTCGAAACCGGCCTCTTGGTGATGGTTCCGCTCTTCATTGCCCAGGGCGAAACCATCCGCGTGGATACCGGCTCGAAGAAATACGTGGGCCGGGAAGGGGTGGAGAGGTAGGCCGGCGGGCGGCGGTTGGCGGACGTTGGAGCGTCGGAGCGTGGAGCGTTAAAACGTTGAAGCGTTAGAACGTTAGAACGGGTTGGTCTTCCAAAGCCGCACGTAAGGCGTCGCGAAGAAATAACTTGAGCATTCTGGCTGGTCCTTTTGCCCGCTGGCTTCGTTGCTCGCTCGTTACAGATCCCTGTGGATATGCGCCTCGTTCGCGCCTTGCCAGTGGGCAAAACCCCTGCGCCATAATTACTCAGGTTATTTCTTCGCGACGCCTAAGGAACGGAATCCGGGGGAGCGTGGGAGCGGAGGCGTATATAACCACGAAATACTGGAAAGAAGGCCAATTCTCGCGTATTTAGTGGGCCTGTCCCCATGTCTTACGCGAGGGTTTGGGAGCAGCCCAATTCCTCGCCTAACGAGCGCGCACTCGAAGGAAAAGGCCTGAATCATGGAACCTCAAAATCCGTGCCACTATAGAAAATGGATGAAACCGCGGAATACTCGGAACACGCGGAAAGATTCAGTTTTTCCGCGTATTCCGCGGTTTAACACAAATCGCTTAGGCGAGGGTTTGGGAGCAGGTTTTCACCTTGACGCAATATCGGCGTGGCCGCAAACTGCAAGCAAGTGGATAGCGGTGAAACCGAACAGAACAATCTGGCGCTGGCTGCCGTTTCTGTTGCTGTTTGGCTCCGCAGGCTTGAGCAGGTCCAACGCGCAAAATGCTATGACCCTCTCTGAACAATTCCGCCGTTTTGGCGAGTCCCACCCGATTACGCGCCTCATCGTGGCGGGTAACCAATGGAGCTTTATTACCAGCGGTTCGGGCGACCAGACCGTGGTCGTGCTGCCCGGTGGAGGCGGCGATGCGGACAGCATGTTCCCCGTCGTTTCCGGCTTGGAGGGACATTGCCGAGTCATCGCTACGGGTTACCCCTCCACGGTGACCAGCTCAGACCAGATAGTCGAGGGCATCAAAGCCATCCTGGACGAATGTGGGGTCGATAAGGCCTGTTTGCTGGGGCACTCCCTTGGCGGGGCGGCGGCGCGCGCCTTTGCGCAACGGTATCCGGAGCGGGCGGATTCGCTGGTCATCGCCAACTTCGCGCCCTATTCGCCGGGACGCAGATTGTTGTTCAAGGCTCTGCTTCCGATCATGGCCCACCTGCCTCGCCCGGTCGTGAGGCGGGCGGTCCGTTCCGCATTTAACCGCTTGTTAAAGGATTGTCCCAAGCGGGAGTTCTGGCTCTGGTATGTGAACCAGTGCGAGATGATGCAGCCGGGCTCGAAGGGCATGCGCAGCCAGGTCTTATGCCTGCTGGACTTTGTGAGAAAGGATCAGCCAGCGGCGGCACAAACCGGCGGCTGGACTGGACGCGTCTTGATTCTTGAGTCGGATCACGAAACGGGATTCACGCGACGCGAACGCCGAGACCTCCGGGCCCTCTACCCCGCCGCGGCCGTCCACGTCTTCCAGAATGCCGGCCATGCGAGTTTTATCACTCATACCGACGAGTTCGTTAAGACCGTCGCCGGTTTCCTGGCCGAGAAGAGAGACGCGGAGACCGTCCCCAAACCTCTCTAGCGGAGGGGGCTCACTGCGAACTAGGGGCGGTCATAACGATGGACACAATGCCGCTCTTTGGGTGGATGGTTTTGGTCATGGCGGGCCAGGGGCGGCGGTTGGCGGACGTGGGAGCGTCAGAGCGTGGAGCGTGGAGCGTGGGAGCGTGAACCAGGCTTCGCTCCGTTCTCCGTTTCGCTGCGGCGGGCGGGTCGGCCTTTCCAGGCTGTCATGTTGCTTTCCTTCAGGACTCCGGGTTCAGACTCGCTGCGCTCGCAGGCAGGGGAGGGCCCGCGCTGCACCGCCATTAAGTTTGAGTGACGAATGGGTCGTGGACCTGTAGCGCGGACTTCCGGTATGCCTGGGGTGGCGAGTACGAAGCGCACAGTGAATGCCAGGAGCGAGTGGGGTTCGGATGTGAATGCAGGCCGGAGGCCTGCGCTACAGCAGACTGGAAGTCTGCGCTACGTCCGAAGGGCGACGGTTGTCACTCGAAATTAATGGCGGGCTCGCGCTGGGGGCTTATTCCAGCAGGCGGGTTTTTCGCCGGGGGACTGAGATCTGCGAGGCCAAATAATGGGGACTCGCGGGAGCTCGTCCCTCCGGGGGGGTGGTTGCGACTTCGGCGTGGTCAGGTCTCGTACCATCTTGGGAAGACCAAGCCGAGGTTGTCCGGGCCACCGGTGATTCGCTTGATGATGCGGCCCAGATGAAAGGCGGCGCCGCGGAGGGTCAGGCGCCGGCAAACGCGGCGTCGGCGGCCGCGCTGGGTGAAGAGTTGGTGGTAATAGCCGCGCCAGCGGGCGGGCGGCCAATGGGTCAGCAGCGACCAGAGCAGCGCCCGCTCCAGCTCGGCGTGGCGGCCGTGGGGCCGGCCCGAGGGAAGGAAGTTGTATTCGCGAAAGCGCTCGCCCGTGGGATCCCAAAGTTCGGGCCGCCAGGCGGCTGTGCCCGGCAGGGGGGTGAGCGGAATAAAAAAGAACTGATCCAGATCCAGATCGACCGCCAGTTGATGAATGGCCCGGACCGCCTCCGGGGTATCGCCGGGCAGGCCGTAAATGAACGAGCCAATGGCCAACACATCCGGAAAGCGCATGCGCAGAAGGCCCAGCGCCGTCCGCGCGTCGTCAACACCGCTGGTCTTATGGAGCGAGGCGAGGCTCGCGCCATCCGACCGCTCGATCCCCAGGTAAACCTCGTTCAATCCCGCCTCGACACAGCTTGCCAGCGATCCCGAGGCCGCATCGCGCACGAGGGCGTCGGTTCGGACCCAGGCGCTTTGGCCCACACGCAGATCCTCGCGCAACATGAGTTCGGCCAACCGGCCCGGGACCTGCGGATGGGCGTTGAAACAGGGATCGACCCAGCCGAGATAACGGCGCCCATAATGGCGGACCAGGATTCGGACCTCCTCGAGCAACCGTTCGGGCGACTTGGTTCGGAACTGGGGCGTCATTCGGCCATCGACCACGCGTCCCATCTGCCGCCACAACACGCAAAAATCACAGGAGCCGAAACAGCCTCGGCTCGACTCGATGGCCGCCAGGCGCGGATGGTTGATGCTGCGCGTCCCATATCGCTCCACGGGCAACAGGTCATAGGCCGGGAACGGCAGCGCATCGAGATTCGGCAACAACTCGCGAGGCGCGGTGGTGGTGATCGCACCGGCTGAGGGACTGGACGCGGTGTATGAAATGCCTTTCACCTTGGCCAAGGCATCCGGCGAGCTGTCGAGCAGGGCCTGGACAACTTCAACCAGGGTGACTTCGCCTTCCCCATGCACCACCACATCGATCAAGCCGGTTCCCAAAGCTTCGGGCGCGACCTGCCCGAAGAAGCAGCCGCCGGCGATGATCCGAGATCCGCAGTCTCGCGCGATGCGGGCCAGGCGCAAGCCTTCGACGCAACTGACGGCTTCTTCCCCGATGCCGACGAAGGCGGGTTGAAGTTGATGTATGCGCGCTTCGAGGGTACGCCACCCCATTTGCAGGGCAGGGGCATCGAGGATCTCGACTCGGACCTCGGGAACTCGCTCGCGCAATGCCGCCGCCAGGGACGCAAAGGCCAGCGGCGGCCAGAACGCGCTAGCCGGGCTGTTGAACGGCCACAGCGGGCGCGGTGGGCGGACGAAGAGGAATAGCGGGTTCATAGCCCGACCCGATGGTAAGGCTGCCGGACGGAGCGTGACGGTTCAGGTGGTGCAGGCTCGTGCGATAGGGGTGGGGACGGCTCGCATAGGCATAACCCAAAGTATTTCATGCGCTTTGCCATGGAAGTTAGAATTGCGTATATCGGGTATCGAGACCCGCGTTTTTTCGAACAATTCCGGGGGGGGTC
>Ga0181517_10001075_pt1 | contig 31965 bp, 24 predicted proteins | sample PEATcosm2014_Bin_31_FD_119748 | JGI IMG/M metagenome (GOLD analysis project Ga0181517, IMG submission 119748) | Peatland microbial communities from MTU Mesocosm Facility, Houghton, MI, USA - PEATcosm2014_Bin01_30_metaG | ecosystem: Environmental > Terrestrial > Soil > Wetlands > Peat | place... | reverse complement strand
GCTGACATTGCTGGTGGATTACAAACTGGTCTGCGAGTATCGGGATGTGGCTCTACGCCCGCAGCACATTGCGGCATCCGGGAGAACATCGGAAGATGCGGAAGCCACCATAGAAATGCTGGAGTCCATCGCAACTCCAGTTTTGGTGCGGATCAAGCATAGACCACTCTCCCAGGACGGAAACGACGACATGGTTCTGGATGTTGCGATCAATGGCCAAGCCGATGCAGTTGTGACAAATAACATCAAGGATTTTAGTGCGGCGGCGGAACAGTTCGGGATTCAAGTGTTGACCCCAAGGGACTTTTTGATTGCTTTTAGAAAGGGGAAATCCCATCATGCCGGATAGTCAGAAGAAGAAGAGCGTAATCAGTAAATTCCCGCTCCGGCTCATGCCATCCGTGCGGCGGGTAGCAGAAGATTTTTCTCTTAAAGAGGGCGTCTCTCTTAATCAGTTCATCAATGTTGCCGTTGCAGAGAAGCTTGCACATCTCCAACATGATGAATGGCTGGCAACTAGACCGAAACCAACCGCGGCACGTATTTCACGAGCACTTGCGATCTTGGATCGGCCAACTCAGAATGCTCCTGATCCTGGCGATGAGTTGCCAGACGAGTACGTATCCATCCGTGTTACGGATGAATACAAACAAGTTTTGGGTGCTAAATAACGGGTTCATCTGCCGCCCGTTCAATCGGAATTGTGTAGCGTCAGCCCCGCCGCTTACGCCCGCATCCACTCCGGCAGCCCTGAAGCGATCACCGTCCGCACCGCCGCCAGCAACTCCTCGCGGGTCTCGAAATCCGATGGCTCGACGGGAGCATGGAAGATCACGCGCACCGTGCCGGGATGGATGGCCGCGTTGCCCTTGGCCATCAGCGTCTCGGTCCCGTAGATCGACACCGGAATGCATGGCGCGCCGGTCTCCTTGGCCAGGTAGAACGGGCCTTTCTTGAACGGCAACATACGGCCGTCTTTCGAGCGCGTCCCCTCCACGAATGTGGTGATGTGCAAGCCCTTGCCCAGCACCGCCTTGGCGGCCGCAATGCTCTGCTGAGCGCTCTCGACGTTGCCTCGACGGTCAACCGGGATGAAATCCGCCAGCCGCATCGCGTAGCCCAGCGCGGGAAGCTTCATGATCGACCGCTTGCTGAAGGCCGCCGTCCGTCCCGGAATCCGCGGAATCAGCGCCGGCGGATCCAGATTGGAGACGTGGTTCGACATGAAGATGCACGCCCGGCCCGCCGGAACCCGCTCCAGACCTTCTACCCGAATGCGGATCCCGGCCACCAGGAAACCCGCGCGCACAATCGCGCAGCTCACCGTGTAGAGTGGTCCCACGTTGCCGGTAAGCACCGCCAGCGGGATGAGGATGAGCGCCGTCGGAATGCTGAGCGCGACGACAGTAGCTGCAACGAGGAGAGAACGAAACATGGATTTTTCCTGGACACTGCTGCTGCGCCGTTCATTTCATTGATCGGAACTGCTGGCGCGTGCGGCAGGTTCCTTCTTATTCAGGTGCGTTTTCGGTTTGAGTAAGAGCAACCTGTTGGGCGCCCCATCCTTGAATCGTTCTTTGATTCAAGGGTGGGAAACCACACACCCCAATCTCAACCGGAAACAGTTCAACCGAATATGTCGTGAACCATTTCCTTCACGTGCGCCGCTCCGCGCGACCTACGTCCGCATCCATTCCGGCAAACCGCCGGCGATGGCTGCGCGCACCGCCGCCATCAACTCTTCGCGCGTGGCAAACGAAGCCGGGTCGATCGCCGGATGAAAGATAACCTCCGCTGTGCCTGGATGGATGCGCATGCTGCCCTTGCGCAAAAAGCTCTCGGTGCCGTGAATCGACACCGGAACCACCGGCGCGCCGGTCGCCATGGCCAGGAAGAACGGACCTTTCTTGAAGGGTAGCATCCGGCCATCGCGGGAGCGAGTGCCCTCGGCGAAGGCGGTAAAGTGCACTCCCTTGGCCAGCACGCGCCCGGCTGCTTCCACGCTCTCCTGCGCAGCGGCCGCCGAGCCGGTACGGTCCACGGCCACAAAGTCGCCTTGTTTGAATCCCGTGCCCAACACCGGCAGGTTCATCAGCGAGCGTTTCATGAACGCCGCTGTGCGCCCCGGAATCAGTGCGACCAGAGCTGGCGGATCGAGGTTCGAGACATGATTGGCCACAAAAAGGCAGGCGCGGTCGCGCGGAATCCGCTCCCGGCCCACGGTATGAAAGCGCACCCCGGCCAGCCGGCAACTGCTCGACAGCATGAACCGCGTGGCGCGGTAAAGCGGCCCCACGTCGCCCGTCAGCCAGCACCACGGGATAAACAACAACGCCGAGGGAATACCCAGCAAAAACATGTTGCTGATAAAGATCAGTGAGTAAATCATGCGTACCTTACGTCTTTCGGGAAGCCCGTTCTTTCAGCCGCGCCGGCAGCTTCTCATAAATCCCGTCGAAGCCGCCATTGGAGAGTATCGCAACCACGTCGCCATGGGCTAGCTGTGGAACCACTTCATTCAATATTGCTTCCACATCCGGACAAAGCACCGCCGAAGTCCCCGCCGCCTGCAGCGCCGCCACCACCTCTTCCGGGTGCAGCCGTTCCGGCTCGGGAATCCGCTGTTGCTGATAAACCCCTGCCAGCACCACCCGGTCGGCCATTTGCAGGCTGTCTACCAGGTCGCCGGACAGCACCTTGCGGCGCAGCGTGTTCGAGCGCGGTTCCAGAATCGCCCACAAGCGCCCGTTTGGGTAGATGGTCCGCAGCGCCCGGAGCGTCTCCCGGATCGCCGTCGGATGATGGGCGAAGTCGTCGATGATGGTGATGCCGTCAACCTCGGCGCGCACTTCGAGGCGTCGCTTCACGCTCTTGAAGGTGGCCAGCGCTTCGACGATCGCCTCCCGGCTTACGCCCTGCCCGTGCGCCAGGGCTGCCGCCGCCGTCGCATTCAGCACGTTGTGTTCGCCGCCCAGCGGCATGGACAGTTCGCCCCACAACGCGTCGCCGCGCCAAATCTCCCAGAGGCTCGCGCCGCCTTCATTGCACAGATTGCGGATCTGCCACTCCGACTCGCTTTTGAATCCGTACCGTTCCACCCGGCAAAGGGCCTTGCTCACGCATTCCGTCACGTTCTCGCTGCCGTCGTAGGCCACCAGCAACCCGCGCCGCGGAACCAGATTCACCAGCCGCTTGAAGGCAGTCTTCACCGCCTCCAGGTCGGCATAAATGTCTGCGTGGTCGAATTCCACGTGCGTCAAAATCAGCCCGTCGGGAAAGTAATGCAGGAACTTCGGGCCCTTGTCGAAGAACGCCGTGTCGTATTCGTCGCCTTCCAGGATGAAAGTCCCCGTAGGCCGCAGCTGGTAACTGGTTCCGAAGTTCTCCGCCACGCCGCCAATCAGGAACGACGGCTCCAGTGCCGCATCCTCCTTGGCTGCTGTCTGGTAGATCCACGCCAACATGCTCGTCGTGGTGGTCTTGCCGTGCGTCCCGGCCACCACCAGCGAGGTCCGCCCGCTGATGAACTCCTCTTTCAGCAGCGCCGCCATCGAGGTAAAGGGAATCCGCTCGTCCAGCACCCGCTCCACCTCGGGATTGCCCCGCGAGAGCGCGTTGCCGATCACCACCAGGTCCGGCTTCCCGTCCAGATTGGCTTCCGCGTAAGGCTCCAGAACCGCAATGCCCATCCGGGCCAACTGGTCGCTCATGGGCGGATAAGCCGCCTTGTCCGATCCGGTGATCCGGTGGCCCTGCAGTTGCAGCAAGCCCGCCAGCGACGCCATCGCCGTTCCGCAGATCCCGCTCAAATGAATGTGTTTGGGCCTCGACGGCTGCTCCGTCTCGTTCATCGAGTCCCCCGCAGATTGAGCTTGGGTGAACCCGTTATTTGCAGCTCGGCTTCCACGCCGAAGACAAGCGTCACATTGTGGCGCGAAACATGGCCGCTGCGCAGCCCGATGGCGATGGGAATATCCATATCTTCAAAATGATGCAAAATTACCTCTTCCAGCAGGTTTGCGGCCGCGCCCGGCGAGTTGCAGTCCAGCATCTCGCCGAAAATCAGGCCGGTAATCCCTTCCAGTTTGCCCGTGTTGCGCAACTGCCACAGCATCCGGTCGATCTGGTAGGGCTTGGCCCCCGTGTCTTCCAGAAACAGCAGCTTGCCTTCCGTTTGCGGCTCCCACGGCGTACCCAGCAGCGAGACCAATATGCTCAGGCAGCCTCCATACAGGATGCCCTTGGCCGGCTTGCCCAGCGCGCCCATCTTCAGCGCGCGCAGGCCCTCGGCTTCGCCCACGCTGTAGGGCGTTCCGCCCAGCGCCGCCCGCAGGCTTTCCGTGTGTACGCCGTTCTCCAGCGCAAAGTCGGTTGCCGCCATCGGTCCGTGGAACGCCGGCAGTCCGATCCGATCCAGCAGGTTCAGCTGAACGGCCGTCAGATCGCTGTAGGCCAGCATCGGCTTGGGGTGTTTGCGGATCAGCTCGGTATCCAGCCCGCTCAGCAGATAGTTCGAACCGTAGCCTCCGCGCAGGCACGCCACCACGCTCGAATTCTCATCCGCGAATGCGTCGTGCAGATCCTGCAACCGCTGCGCCGTCGTCCCAGCGAAAAACAAAGGACCCTTTTGAAAGGCATGTTTCCCGAAGCGCGGCTGAAAGTTCATGGTGCGCAACTTGGCCAGCGCCACCTGCGCCACTTCCACCTTCGCCGAAGACGCCGGCGCAACAATCCGCATTCCCGCGTGCGGCTTCACGATGGGGAGCGGAAGCAGCGATCCGCGGGGCGCCTCCGGTTTCGTTTTGAACAACGCACACATGCTTAAAAGGCTTCTCCTTGTGCGATCAGGGCGGCGGGTCCGGTCAAAAACAGCTCCGTGCCGGGTCCGTCCCAGGCCACCGTCTGCGCGCCGCCTGGCGCAACCACCGTCAATGGCGATCTGCAGCCGTTCAGCGCCAGCGCCGCCGTCGATGTCGCCGACGAGCCGGTTCCCGACGAGGTGGTCGGTCCCACGCCGCGCTCAAAGATGCGAATCTCGATCTCCGACGGGCTCACCACCCGCAAAAACTCCACATTCGTCTGGTACGGGAAGTCGGGATGAAAGCAGATCTGCTGGCCCACGCTCTGCCATGTTTGCCCCTCCACCTTGAACTCCGCATTGTCTACCACGATCACAAAATGCGGATTCCCGGTCGAAACCTCCACGCCTCTTACCTGCTGCCCGCCGGGGATCGTCACCGTGCGCTCGGCAAAGCTGGGAACGCCCATCCCGGTCGTGACTTGCACCGTGAATTCGCCTTCGCGGCTCACTGCGTTCACCCGGCAAACGCGCACCCCGGCGTCGGTGGCAATCTCCAGTTCGTCGCCGGGCTGGGAGTTCCGCTCCCGCGCCATCCATGCCGCCACGCAGCGCGTGCCGTTGCCGCTGATTTCCGCAATCGACCCATCCGAATTATGCAACTTGACGCGACCCGCCCGCGGCCCTGTCCAGGCAAAGAACTCGATGCCATCAGCTCCGATGCCGGTGTTGCGCTGGCAAAGCCGCTGTGTCAGTTGCGCCCAATCCTGCCCGTGGGCCGCTTCTTCGGTCACTATCAAAAAGTCGTTGCCGCAGGCGTGTGCTTTGCTAAAACGAATCAATCTTCCTCCGGATCCCGATAGGTGTGGAGCGCCTCAATGGCTGGCTCGGCCAGCAACGTCTGGTGCAGCCGCTCGTGTTGCTTCTTGGTTGCGGTCAGCACAAAGCTCACCCGCTCCAGTGCGCCGATGGTGTCGCGTTCGACCCCGGCAAGCCGTTCCCCGCTGCGGTCCATTGCGTTCAGAATGGACTCCAGCATGAGCGTTTGGTCACCGCCGCGGGCTTCGTACACCAACGGATAAATCTTCAGGTTGAAACGCCGCTCCAGCAGTCCCACCACTTCCAGCGCCAACACCACCAGCAACGCGGCCACCGCGGCCGCCCCATAAAGTCCCGCGCCGCAGGCCATGCCGATGGACGCCACCACAAACACGGTTGCCGCGCTGGTCAATCCGCTCACCCGGCTGCGATTGTGGATGATCAGGCCCGCGCCCAGAAATCCAATGCCCTGCACAATGTTCGATGCCACTCGGCCCTTGTCCGGATTGGCGTCGCCGGCAAGTACTGCCGACAGCAGCGTGAAGAACGCCGCGCCCATGCAAATCAGCAGGTTGGTGCGCACGCCGGCCGCCTTGCGGCTGATCTCCCGTTCCAGACCCACCATTCCGCCCAGCACGCAGGCCATCAGCAAGCGCCCGATGGCCCCGTTGATCACAACCGTCTGCTGGAGCCGGTCGAACGAAAATGGCTGCGCGAACTCTGCCAATAACGATGTCATTGTTTGCCCTTGCCCGATGCTACCACCGCCCAGCCCTGCCTTTCGAGCGCCGAAGCCCTTCTTTGCAATCGGGTTTTGGTTCAGAGAGTGAACACTGGGTGCCCCACCCTCGCCGCGCCTTTGTTCTTGCGGCTAGGGTGGGAAAGCACGAACCTCAACCGTCTTCCGGAAATCAAACCTCGGTCAGGCGATCAAACCTGGGTGCCCCAGGTCCCGGATTTTCGGACCTGGGACACCGCGGACCTCAACCCGATTCCGGCAAGCAATCTCCCTATCTTCGCGCCGAATCAATCGAGACCGACGAACCGGTATCCTCCGAGCAATACAGCGTCGCCGCCGGCTGTTCGCGCCACTCGAACCGCTCAATCGCCCTCAGTCCCTCGGGATGCGCCTTCACCGCGCGATCGATCGAGTCTCCGTCGAAAGCCAGCACCAGCGCCGCATGTTTGGCCGGTGCCTCGAGCGCCTGCTCAAACACATCCAGATCCGCCTCGTTGATGGTCTGCCGGAAGGGAATCCCCGTCTTCGCCACCAGGCTGGGAAACACCGAGGTCTCCATCAGCACCTCTGCGCCCGGACGCTTCGCCAGCTCGGCCCGCAGCAGCGGCGGAATCCGTTCTTCCAGCCTGCGCCGCGACTGCAGGTTTTTGACCCCTTCCATGTAGGTCAGCGGGTGCTCGCGCACCATCCTTACCGCGTTCCACGCCACCACCGCCAGCAGCGCCGCAGCCGCATATTTTCCCCATTGCGGCTTGAAGTCGCGAACCAGGGCGATCAGGCAATGCGCGGTGAACGCCGCGCCCAGCGCCAGCGCCGGCAGCAGTTCCATGCCGTAGCGCGTGTTGTACCAGGAGTGCGGCCACCAAGGCGGCAAAAAGATCGGGACAGAACTGTAAGCAATCGAGTACGCATAGAAAGGAAGCGGCAGCCACAGCAGCAGCGCCCACAGGAAACCGCGCCGCCGCGCCGTCAGCCAGGCCCACGCAGTGCCCAGTGCGCTCACTACGAGCAGCCGATTGCCCCACGCCGCCGCAGCCGCGTCCATCTCCGCCGCCTTCACAAAGAACAGCAGCGAAACCCACATGTTGTGCCAGCCCGGATGCGGCGGACCCGAGCCCGGCGTGGCCGTGCGGATCTCGATTGCCCGCGCCGAGTACTGCCCGCGCGCGAACTCCAGCCAGTCGCCAAAGCACACCGAGTTATAGACGAACCACGCAATCGGCGCGGCCACCACGAAGGCGCTTGCCACCCAGAACCCGGCCGATTTCAGCCGGCCCCGCCGCAGCAGCGCAAGCCCGATCCCGGTCCACGCCAGCAGCGCCATGATCCAGCCGTCGTAGCGCGTAAACACCGCCGCCACCAGCATTGCCGCAATGTAGGTCTGCAGCCGTGCGGCCCGCCACGGTTCATCGTCCAAGCTCTGCCGCCACTCCACCATCCACAGCGCAACCCACACCATCTCGCACACGAACAGCGGCTCGGTCATCGCCGTCGTCTGCAGATAGAGCAGGTTGGGGTTCAGCGCAAAAAACGCCAGCGCCAACGCCGCAGGCGCGGGCGACAGCCATTTCCGCGTCAGCCTGTACATCCCGACACAACTTGCAAAATACGCCAGCATCGAAGCCGGCAGCGCCGCCGTCCCGTTGGCCCACCAGGCATACACCTGCACAAACGGCAGCATCAGCAGGTGCGGCAGCGGCAGCCACACCGAGCCTAGTTGCGACAGCCTGGGCTGGTGCGAGTCGAAGATCCGCCGCGCAATGTGCAGATGCGCCAGCGCGTCGCCATAGTTAAGCAGCGCGTTGTTCTGCCAGCTCCACCAGAGCGCCGCCAGCGACGCCGCCGCGCACCCAACCCACACGGCCAGCCACTCGCTGCGCGTAATCTGCCTGCCTTGAACTTCCATCGTTATCTCTGATCTCTACTGCTCGGATTGACCAATGGGCACTGAAGCTGGGTGCCCCACCCTCGCCGCGCCTCTGTTTTTGCGGCTAGGGTGGGAAGCCTAGAACCTGAACAGGTCTCCGGCAAGCAGTCTCATGGTCCAGCTACCTGAAATGGGTGCCCCACCCTCGCCGCGCCTCTGTTTTTGCGGCTAGGGTGGGAAGCCTCGGACCTGAACAGGACTCCGGCAAGCACCCCATCAGTCCAGATGGGTCAACGCCCGGAACTGCTCAAATCGAGCGTCGATTTCCGCCCGCGTCAGTTCCTGCAGCCGCTCCGTCCCGAAGCGTTCGCAGGCAAACGAGCCCATCACGCTGCCATAGAACATTGCCCGCCGAAAGCTCGCCGCCGTGGTCTCTTTCTCCGCCGCCAGGCAGCCGAAGAAACCGCCCGCAAAGCAGTCGCCCGCCCCGGTCGGATCCACCACCTCTTCCAGCGGCAGCGCCGGCGCGCGAAAGGTGCTTCCCGCGCTTTCACCTTTTGCAGCAGTGCCGTGGAACAGTGTCGCCCCATACTCGCCGTGTTTCACTACCAACGACTCCGGACCCATCGCCATCACAGCCCTGGCGGCCTTCACCAGGTTCTGGTTTTCGCCTAGCACGCGTGTCTCGATGTCATTGATCAGCAGGATATCCAGCCCCTTCAGCATCTCCAGCAAGGCGGGCCGATGGTCGTTGATCCAGTAATTCATGGTGTCGCCGGCCACCAGCTTCACGTCCGGCATCTGCTCGCGCACCCGCCGCTGCAGTACCGGGTCGATATTCGCCAGAAACAGAAAATCCGAGTCGCGATAAGCATCCGGAATCTGCGGATTGAAGCTGCCGAACACATTCAGATCGGTCTGCCGCGTCTTTGCCTCGTTCAGATTCTCCATGTACGAGCCGGCCCAGAAGAAGCTCTTGCCCTCGGCCCGCTCGATCCCGCGCGTGTCAATCTTCTTGCTCGTCAGCACGGCTTCGTGCTCGGGAAGAAAATCTTCGCCCACCACCGCGATCACCCGCACATCGGTAAAGAAGCTCGCCGACAGCGAAAAATAGGTTGCCGCGCCGCCCAGGCAGCGTTCCCGCTTCCCCGCGGGGGTCTCGATCGAATCAAACGCCACACTGCCCACTACCGTAATCGCCATTCTTTCTTTCTCCATTTGGAAATTCTCTGATTTGTTATGAAGTTGTGGAGGGCGGCTCAGTATAGTCCTGCACGAATCGCTCGATCCCCTCCTCAAACCGTCCGAGAGATTGCTCGACATCAGATCTAAGCTGCTTCATTCGCGGGGACTCCGCGACCTCTTTGAACTTATACATGGCGGAGTGTTCGACCTCCCAGAAAAGGCCAAGCAACATCGGGACCACCTGATACTCGCCGCCCACCCAAGTGTCCAGGTTGGCGCAGTTTCCGTAGTATTTGGGAGCTAAAGAGACGCCAGAGTCATCCTTCACAGGCTTCGAAATCCAGCCGGGAAAATGCTCGCGGAGAGTTTCATCCACTTCAACCAGTCGATTGTTCGGGAAGACCAGGACTCGAACGCCCGCCAAATCAGGAAGGTGAAGGATGGAATAGGTTCCCGATTTTCCGGGGTCCAATACTCTACCTTCGTTTTGTTTACTCTCGCGGCGGAGCGACTTCAAAGCACTCTCGCACTCCTTCACGCGCGATTTGACGACCAACTGTTCGTAGGGCTTCAAACTGTGCAGAATCGGGAGGGTGTAATAACGAATTTCCGCTTCGAGCTGCCATACTACCCGCCGAATCTCGGGCAGGAAGTCGAAGTACTCTTCTCTAAGCCGATCCTCTATCGAGCGTTTCGGCATTATCCCAGCATTCTTTCCAGTTCGCGCCTCACGCCCTCGGACGGCGGGGAGTTGAAATAGAACGTCCACCCGCTGCCGCTGGTGCTCTCGTCTATGCGCTGGAGAATTTCATCTTCGGGTTTGTCGTCGACGAACTCCAGGCTGAAGGCCTTCTTGGTCGCGCGGTTTAAAAAAAGAGCCCGGTCAAAGTCGAACCAATAATTTGCTTTCCGCAAAATATCCTTATTCATCGCCGCCTCCCGGGGTGCGTCGAAACTCTTCCGCACCCCAGATTATACTGCTTTTCGGTTTGCAAAAAAATGCTTGCTGCTACCCCAAATACTTCCCAAACAGAAGCGCCAGCCGCTCTTTCGCCGCCGCGGGAATCGCATCCGGAGCCGTCAGCACGGCATACTGCGCCGCCGTCGCGCAAGCGCAAGTCCGCTCCTTCGGCATCGCGGCCACCGCGGCCTTCACCATCAGTGCAGCGTTGGCCGCGTTCTGGTGCAGCACCCGCACAATCTCGTCGATGGTTACCGAGTCATGTCCTTCGCGCCAGCAGTCGTAATCGGTCACCATGGCCACCGTGGCGTAGCAGATCTCCGCCTCGCGAGCCAGCTTGGCCTCCTGCAGGTTGGTCATGCCGATCACGTCCGCGCCCCACGAACGATACAGATTCGACTCCGCCTTGGTCGAGAACTGCGGCCCTTCCATGCACACGTAGGTCCCGCCCAGTTTGCCCACCACGTCCACTGCCGCGCACCCGTCCGCTGCGGCTTTCGCTACCGTCGCGCACACCGGATCGCCAAACGCCACGTGCCCAACGATCCCGTCGCCGAAGAACGTCGAAACGCGATGAAACGTCCGGTCGATGAACTGGTCGGGAATCACAAAATCCGTCGGCTTGTGCTCTTCCTTCAGCGAGCCCACGGCCGACACCGACAGAATCCGCTCCACGCCCAGCTTCTTCATGGCGTAGATATTCGCCCGGAAGTTCAGTTCCGAGGGCATGATCCGGTGGCCCTTGCCATGCCGCGCCAGGAACGCCACCTTGCGCCCTTCCAGTTCGCCCAGCACAAAAACCTCGGAAGGATCGCCGAACGGCGTCTCCACCCTTACTTCGCGCACGTTGCTGAAGCCCGGCATCGAATAAAGCCCGCTGCCGCCGATAATGCCGATCTCTGCCTGTACTGGCTGTTCCAAAACCGCTCCTTGCGCCGCGCCGTTCGTCGGCCCGCGCGTCTCTGCCAAACACCTCAGTATAAACAGCCCGTCAGAATGGGTGCCCCACCCTCGCCGCGTATTTGTCTTTGCGGCTAGGGTGGGCCGCCACGACCCTTGCCCCGCTTTCAGACAAACAAGAAGGCTGCCCGAGGGCAGCCTTCTTGTTGCAACATCTCAATCGCGCCGCGTTACGCCACGGCCGTCGGTGGAACCGCCTGCTCCTCGGCCTCCAGCTTGCTCCCCATTTCCGCGGCCGCCTGGGCCAGAACCCGGTGGTGAATGGTAAACAGCGCCAGTTCCAGCCGGTCGCCCACCCCGGTCTTGTCATAAATCGAGCGCAGATAATTCTTGATCACCTGTTCGGTGGTTTTCAGGCGAGTGGCAATCTCGCGATTCTTGCAGCCCTGCACGATCAGCGCCACGATGCGCATTTCTTTCGGGGTCAGCCGGTCCCGCACCCGCGCGCCCACCATGTCCTCGTCGTGCGCCTCCACGTGCATCATTTGCGGCGGCATCCACACGTCACCCTCGGCCACCCTGCGCACGCACTCCAGCAGCGCCGGCCCGGTCACGCTCCGGTACACTACCCCGCGGAAGCCATGCTGGATAAACGTGGCCGCCGCCTCATTGTTCTCGGCAATCACGATGCCCCGGCTCCCCACCGACTCCAGCATTGCCCGCAGCCGCCCCAGATCCGGCCGCAGCGACGCCGCAAACAGCACAATCGACGAAGGAAAGGTCGTGATGGCGTGCAGCATCCGTTCGAGGTCGGTGCATTGCGCAATGATGCGCAGATCCTCGTCCATTGCCAGTACTTTCGCCGTTCCTGCTCGAAAAATCGCCTGTGAATCGGCCAGTATGATCTTGTTCATGTTGTGCGCCTCATCCGCTTCATTGCTCTGCAATTTGAAGCCGACCCAGTTTTTTGTGGGAACAAAACCAGCTCTGCCGGTGCAGACGCAGGTATTCGATTTCGCCACAATGAAACTATCGGCAGGATGGTGCGTTTCTCTGGTAATGTCCTGTTTTCGTACACAAAAACCGGGGCGCATTCCTTTCGTCACTGAATCAAAATGGAATTGTCCTCAATCCAGGAATTTCTTGCGTTTTAGATTAATGCCTTCATCCAACCTCTGCCACCATTTTTCATCTCTCTCCCGCCAACCTCGCAACCCCCGCAAACAACGCTAACCCGCTAACTCCACTAACCCGCGCCGCGGTCGTAGACTGGGAGCGTACTCAACCGGGGACATATGGCCAGACCGATTCTCATCGCCGTAGACGACGACAACAACGTACTGGAAGCCGTGGTGCAAGACCTGCGCCGCCGCTTCGCAGCCGAATACAGGGTGATGCGCGCCTCCAGCGGCCTCGCCGCCCTCGACACCCTTGCCCAGCTCCACGAACGCCATGAACCGGTGGCCCTCCTCCTCAGCGACCAGCGCATGCCCGGCATGACCGGCGTCGACTTCCTCGAACGCTCCCGCGCCCTCTATCCCGACGCGCGCCGCGTCCTGCTCACCGCCTACGCCGACACCGAGGCGGCCATTCAGGCCATTAACACCGCCCGCATCCACTATTACCTCAGCAAACCCTGGGATCCGCCGGAAGAAAAGCTCTACCCCGTCCTCACCGACCTCCTGGAGGACTGGCAGGCCGGCTATATCCCCGCCTTCGAGGGCCTGCGCGTCATCGGCAACCGCTGGTCGCTCCGCGATCACAGCGTCCGCAACTTCCTCAGCCGCAACCACGTGCCCTACCGCTGGCTCGACATCGCCGGCAACGACGAGGCGGCCCGGCTCATTGAAGAGCACAAACTGGATGCCCGCACCCTCCCCATCGTCCTCTTCGCCGACGGCGCAGTCCTCGTCGATCCCGAAGTGGACGACCTGGCCGCCCGCGTCGGCCTCAGCACCCAGGCCGAGCAGGCCTTCTACGACATGATCGTTGTCGGCGCGGGTCCGGCAGGACTGGCCGCCGCCGTCTATGGCGCAAGCGAAGGGCTGCGCACCCTCGTCATTGAGCCGGAAGCCCCTGGCGGGCAGGCCGGCTCCACCTCCCGCATAGAAAATTACCTCGGATTCCCCTCCGGCATTACCGGGGCGGATCTCGGCCGCCGCGCCCACATCCAGGCCACCCGCCTGGGCGCCGAGTTTGTCACCCAGCGCGCCACTGCCCTGCGCATCGACGGCCAATACCGCTTTGTCCAGCTCGCCGATGGAAGCGAAGTCTCCAGCCACGTCGTCCTGCTCGCCCCCGGCGTCCAATACCGCAAGCTCGACCTGCCCGGCACCGGCCGCCTCACCGGGCGCGGCATCTATTATGGAGCCGCCCTGGTCGAAGCCGCCTCCTGCAAGGGCGAGGATGTCTACATCGTCGGCGGTGCAAATTCCGCCGGCCAGGCCGCCGTGCACTTCGCCAAATTCGCCCGCAATGTCTTCATGCTCGTCCGCGGAGACGGCCTTTCCGCCACCATGTCGAAATATTTGATCGATGAGATCGAACGCACATCCAATATTCAACTGCAGTCGAGGACCCAGGTGCTCGAGGCTTTTGGCGAAGAGCGACTGACCTCCCTGCTGCTGCTCGGCCCGCAAGGCGAGCACCGGGTCCCCGCTTCCTCTTTGTTTGTATTTATTGGCGCTGCTCCCGGCACCGGCTGGTTGCCTGAGGCCATCCTGCGGGACGAGAGTGGCTATTTGCTCGCCGGGCCCGATCTGCTCCACGGCGGCAAGCTGCCGGCCGGGTGGCGCGAAGGACGCGATCCGTTTCTGCTCGAGTCCAGCGTCCCCGGCGTCTTTGTGGCCGGAGATGTCCGGCACGGATCGGTCAAGCGCGTCGCCTCGGCGGTCGGCGAGGGCTCCATAGCCGTCCAGTTTGTGCACAAATATCTGGCGGCGTTCTGAGTGGATAGGAAATTACGGAGGGAGCAGGGGCCTTCAGGCCCCTGAGAGAGTCGCAAACCAGAAGGGGCCTTCAGGCCCGGCCCCTTCTTCTATTGCGGCATCCCAGCGAAGTGCAACTGCAGTGCCAGGGAAAGAAGGAAGATGAGCCAAACCATATCGCGTGTCGAGGTCGAATCGATTCCGTTTGATGAAATGGCCTCTGCCCTGCGTCAGACAAACATCTTTGCCGGAACCGACCCCTGCGGCCTCGGCGGCCTCAGCGGCAGCGTTCATATCAACCGCATCGAACGCATCCGCGCCAGCGCAGGCGCAGTCCTGGTTCAGCCCAGCGATCCCGAACGCTATTACTGGCTCGTCCTGCACGGCGAAATCCGCGCCGAGCGCCCGGAAGCCGACGGCTCCCGCACGGTGGTCGGCATCGCCCACGCCGGCGAGGGCTTCGGCGAAGCCCCCATGCTCACGGCCAAAGCCCTGGCCCCGGTCTTTGTCGTCGCCACCCGCGATTCCATGCTCGTCCGCTTCAACGAAGACGAGTTCTGGAAGCTCCTGGCCAGCTGCCCCGCCGCCCGCAAGGTAGTCCTGGGCAATATGTCCCAGCGCCTCCAGGCCTACCAGATGGAAGCCCTGCACCGGGAAAAGCTCGTCTCTCTCGGCGCCATGGCGGCCGGCCTCATGCACGAACTGCACAACCCCGGCTCCGCCGCGCGCCGCTCCGCCGCCCAGCTCCGCGAAAACCTCCTGCGCTTGCAGGAACTCAGCCTCCGCTCCAGCAGCAAGCCCAAAACCCAGGCCCAGCTCGACTGCATGCGCCGCCTGCTCGAATACGCCATCCGCGGCACCCATGCCCCCGCTCTCAGCTCCATCGCCCAGTCCGAGGCCGAAGAAGCCATGTCCTCCTGGCTCGACTCCGCCGGCGTCGAGAACGCGTTCGTTGTCGGCCCCGCACTGGTCGCCATCGGCTTTGCACAGCACGAGCTCGCCTGCGCCAGCGAGTCCTTCGAGGGCGGCGGCTTCTCCGACGCGCTCAACTGGCTCGAAGCTCTCGTCTCTAGCGTCTCCCAGGTCGGCGCAATCGAAGAGAGCATCACCCGCATCTCCGACCTCGTCCTCGCCGTCAAGAAATTCGCCTACGAAGAGCGCTCCGCCACCCGCGAAACCAACGTCCACGAAAGCCTCCAGAGCACCCTCACCATCCTCGGACACAAGCTCCGCCAGCGCCGCGTCGGGGTAGAAAAGCGCTTCGCCGCCTCCCCGGCCATCATTCGCACCCGCGGTTCCGCCCTCAGCCAGGTCTGGACCAACCTCATCGACAACGCCATCGACGCCTCCCCCGACGAGAGCGCAATCGAGATCTCCACCTGGCTGGAAAACCCTCCCGTCGCCAACGGCCCATCGACCACCCCAGCCGCCCAGCCCGCCGTCCTCGCCGTCAGCATCGTCGATCATGGCCCCGGAATCCCGCCCGAGGTGCTGCCGCACATCTTCGAGGCATTTTTCACAACCAAGCCGCAGGGCTCGGGAACCGGCCTGGGCCTGGAGATCGTGCACCGCATCGTCACCCAGAAGTTCGGCGGCATCATCGAAGTCAACTCCCGCCCCGGCAACACCTGCTTCGTGGTTCGCCTGCCCCTCGACAGCCCCCCCGAACCCTCCTCCTGCGGACTCTCCAGCTGACTCGCAGTTCGTTCGCTCGCCGGGCGCGCAGCACTTCGCCGTGCGCGCAGCACCATATGGAAAACAATCCCCATTCTCCACAATTCATTGTTGAAGTAGATCCCATGCGTGCCGATGAGGGGTAAGAGGATCCGAATGACCGATCGCGCTGCATTATTCGAGGCCACGCTGGAAAGCGTGCCGGAGGGGATTGCGCTCCTGGGCCAGGAAGGGCTGGTTGCCTTCTGGAATCCCGCCGCCGAAGCCATTACCGGATTCCCGTCCATCGATCTCGTCGGCCGCCCCCTGCCCGAAGCGCTGGAGCCACTGCTCCAATACACCCCACCCCAGGACCGCATGGTGGTGAGCGAGGTCGAACGTCTCGGCCATGGTTCGGTCGCCGCCATCCAGCACAAGCTCGGACACGATGTCCCTGTCATGGCGCTCATCACCGTCCTCCGCGATGGTTTCGGAGGCCGCATCGGCACCGCCGTCATCTTCCATCCCACCGAATCCCTCGATGCGCTCCCTCGCGGAGACGCCGGCGAGGACCGGGAAGTCCGCACCAGCCAGACCGAGATCGAAGACCGGCTGCAGCGCATCTACGACGATTTCTCCCGTGGCGGACCAGCCTTCGGCGTCCTCTGGATCACCGTCGATCAGGCCGGTGACCTGCGCAAGACGCATGGCACCGGCGCCTGCGACGCCATGCTCGAAAAGGTCCAGCGCGCCCTCGCCAAGGGACTCCGGCCCGGCGAAGAGATCGGCCGCTGGGGGCAGGACGAGTTCCTCATCATCTCGCATGAACGCACCGCCGAGCTGCTTGCCCGCCACGCCAACACGCTGGCCGGCCTGGCCAGAACCGCCGATTTCCGGTGGTGGGGCGACCGCGTCTCCCTCACCGTCAGCATCGGTTCCGCTCAGTCGGAAGCCTCCGGTACACTGGTGAATCTGATGGAGCGCGCAAAAGCTGCCATGTTCTCAAGCTTCCATGAAGGTGGAAATCAGACTACATCCGCTCCAGGGGGGCCTACATGTTCGCCATCATAGGCATTGTTATCGTATTTGGAGCTGTCGTCGGCGGCTTCCTCATGGAGAAGGGCCATATCGCCGTTCTCATTCAGCCCGCCGAATTGCTCATCCTCGGCGGAGCCGCCATCGGCACCCTCCTGATTGCCAATCCCATCGAGATCCTCAAGGGAATCGGCGCAGGCTTGGCCGGCGTCATGAAGGGCTCGCCTTTCACCCAGGCCCGCTACCTCAGCACCCTCAAAATGATGTACCAGTTCCTCAACAAGGTGCGTAAGGAAGGCCTGCTCAGCGTCGAAATGGACGTCGAAAAGCCCAGCGAAAGCACCATCTTCAAGAACTATCCCGAGTTCCTGCACGATCACCATGCCTGCGCCTTCGTCTGCGACACCCTGCGCATGGCCATCACCGGCGGCGTCGACCCGTTCGACATGGACCAGATGATGGAACTCGACATCGAGGTCCACCACCACGAGGCTACCCAGCCCATCGCCTCGCTCACCACCGTCGCCGACGCCTTGCCCGGACTCGGCATCGTCGCCGCCGTCCTCGGCGTGGTCATCACCATGGGCGCGCTCGGCGGTCCCCCGGAAGAGATCGGCGAACACGTCGCCGCCGCGCTGGTCGGCACCTTCCTCGGCATTCTCGCCTGTTACGGCGTGGTCGGCCCGCTCAGCTCCAACATGTCCAAAACCGTCGACGCGCACAACGAGTACCTCAACGTGTTGCGCGTCCTCCTGCTCTCGTTCCTCAAAGGCTCCGCGCCCATGATCGCCATCGAAATGGCCCGCCGCGCCATCCCCGCGCATCTCCGCCCCACCTTCGACCAGATGGAAAAGAACTGCAAGGGCACCACCGGACCGCCGGAATAGTACCCGTAACAGACGCGGATTGAGCGCAGAGACACCGAGGAGAATGCATGGCGACCGGCAAAAGCCAACCCATCATCGTGATCAAGAAGAACAAAGGCCACGGCGGCCACCACGGCGGCGCCTGGAAGGTGGCCTATGCCGACTTCGTGACCGCGATGATGTCCCTCTTCATCGTCCTCTGGCTCATGGGCTCCAGCGAAAAGGTCAAAAAAGCCGTCGCCGGGTACTTCAACGACCCCAAGGGTACCGGATCCATGCTCGGAACCACCCTCACCGGCACCGGCGATACCGTCTCGCAAATCAAGACGGACGACCTCGAAAAACTCAAGGAAAAGCTCGAAGAGGAGATCAAGGCCCGCAAGGACCTCGAAAAGCTCTCCAAGCAGATCGAGATCACCGTCACCCCCGAGGGACTCCGCATCGAGCTGATCGAAGGCAAGGAAGGAACCTTCTACGAGCTTGGCAGCCCCAAACTCAGCGCCAGCGGTCAGGAGCTGCTCGGCCTGCTCGGCACCGAGCTGAAAACCCTGCCCAACTCGCTGCTCATCGAGGGACACACCGACGCCACCCCTTACTCCGCCGATAACACCTATAGCAACTGGGAGCTCTCCGCCGACCGCGCCAACTCCGCCCGCCGCCTCCTCCAGACCGACGGCGTGCGCCAGGATCAGGTGACCCAGGTCCGCGGCTACGCCGACATGATGCTGCGCGTCAAGAACAACCCCACCGATCCCTCCAACCGCCGCATCTCCATCCTGGTCAAGAACGACAAGGAAAATGTGCCGCTGCTCTCCGCCGAAGGCATCGTCAACGGCAAAACGCCGCTGCCCAAGGACATGGGCAAGCCCGAGCCAGCCGCCGCTGCGCCGGCCCCCGGCCAGCCCGGCAATCAACCCGCCAAGCCCGGCGAAGCGCCCAAGCCCGCGGCTTCTCAGCCCGCCAAACCCGCCCCTTCGCAACCGGCCAAAGCCGCCGTCGCTCCTCCAGCAGCCAAGCCCGGCCTCATGGACAAGATCAAGGCCATGCTTCCCGGCAGAAAGAACTAGCTCTCCGGTCCGGGAGTTTTCGCCACGACAGATCCGTCACACTGCGCGATCATTCTCAGATTCGTCATCCTGACCCTGAGCGCAGCGAACGGGGAGTCGAAGGACCTGCGGCTGATTCTTTCAGCAACTCTACACGCAGCAGAACGAAAGGTAGAGGCGCCACGCATTTGGGCGCCTGGGAAAGCACGAACCTCGGGTTTCCGGGGTGCGAATCCTTCCACCAGGTCACCAGGGAGGGGCTCTCCCTTCTGCCAAGCCCGGAAAACCGCACCATCCCCGCAAACACTCCGCCGTTTCTCCCACAAATGATGTAATCTTTTCCTGTACGAGTAAGCGTTTACTTGAAAAGGATCCCCTCCATGATCGTTGCTGGCGTCGACTTCGGCACCCTGAGCGTTCGCGTTACCCTGGTCCACAGCCAGACTGGCCCCATCGGCACCGCCTCGGCCTCTTACCCCCTCCATCGCCGCCGTGAAGATCCCAACTTCGCCACCCAGTCCCACGACGATCAGATGAACGCCCTCGCCGCCGCCACCCGCGAAGTTCTCAAGAGCACCGGCACCGACGGCGCTGCGGTTGCCGCCATCGCCCTCGACACCACCGGCTCCAGTGTCATTCCCGTTGGCGAGGGCCTCGTCCCCCTCGACGACTACTACCTCTGGTGCGACCATCGCGCGTCTTCTGAAGCTGAAGCCATCACTGCCAAGGCCCACCAGCTCGGTTTCGAGGGAATCCACTGGTGCGGCGGCGTCTACAGCCACGAGTGGGGCTTCGCGAAATTGCTCCACTGGCTCAGAAATAACCCAGAGAAGAGAGAAAAATTTTCGACCGCCCTCGAGCACTGCGACATGGTCGCCGCTACCCTGGCCGGCATCACCCAGGTTGCCGGCCTCAAGCGCAGCGTCTGCGCCATGGGCCACAAGTGGATGTGGAACCCCAAATGGGACGGCCTGCCGCCCGAGGAGTTCCTGGTCGCCGTCGACCCGCTCTTTGCCGGAATCCGCGCCAAATTGGGCGGCCAGTACCTCACCAGCGACCATCTCGCCGGCCATCTATCTCCCAAATGGGCAGCCGAACTCGGCCTCCAGGCCGGCATCCCCATCCCCGTCGGCGCATTCGACGCCCACTGGGACGCGCTCGGCTCCAACATCCACGAGGGCGACGTGGTCAACGTCGTCGGCACCTCAACCTGCATCATTGCCATGGCGCAGAAAGCAGAGCTGGTCCCCGGTGTCTGCGGCGTCGTCCCGGGCAGCGTGCATCCGCAATTCACCGGCATCGAAGCCGGCCTCTCCGCCACCGGAGACATCTTCGAAGCCATCGCCCGCCGCGCACGGACGAGCGTCTCCACGCTCTCCGAGGGACTCGACAGCTTCAAGCCCGGACAGTCCGGCCTGCTCCGCCTCAGTTGGGACAACGGCGACCGCACCGTCCTGGTCAATCCCGAACTGGGCGGCGTCACACTGGGCTGGAACTTGGTACAGACCGCGCAGGACGAGCTCTTTGCCGCCATCGAAGGAACTGCCTTCCATACTCGCATCATCCTCGAGCGCATGGCTGAGCACGGCGTCCGCGTCGACCGCGTCATCAATGCCGGCGGAATCCCCCAGAAGAGCGAAGTCCTCAACCGCGTCTACGCCAATGTCCTCAACAAGCCCGTGCTCGTGCCTGCCGGAATCCCCACCAGCCTCGGCTCGGGAATCGTCGCCCTGGTCGCCGCCGGCGCATACCCCAGCATTGAAGCAGCGCAGGCCGCCGTATGCCTGCCCCTGCGCACGGTCGAGCCCGATCCCGCCGCGGCTGTTGTCTACGAAGAGCTTTACCAGCTCTACCGCTCCGTCTACTTCGCGTTGGGAACACGCAACGCCGATCCCGCCGCCCTCGGCCGCGTCCTGCCCGAGCTTCGCCGCATCGCCGCCGCTTCGCGCACAGCTGACTAGATGGGTGCCCCACCCTCGCCGCGCCGTTGTTTTTGTGGCTAGGGTGGGCGGCCACAGAACCCGTGACGCAGTCAACCTGCCAAATCGACCCCAACTCAATGCCTCCGCTCGGACTCTTCCCCCCTGCGCCTCAATCCTGCGTCCGTTTCTTCTCGGACAAAAATCCCCCTTCGTTTATCATTCCATCAGCGCCGGCCCCAACGAACCCTCGATTTCGGAACTCATTCCACGGCAATGTCTTGTGCAGTATCCCCAAAAATGAAACACATTGAAATGAGCGCCTTGTGCAGCTCCCGGAGACCTCAACCGCGTGGAAATCCCCGCCCAGACCGCGACTCTCCTGCTCCTCATCGCCGCCGTGGTGGCCATGCTCACCCGCCGTCTGCGCCTGCCCTATAGCGTCGGCCTCGTGCTCGCCGGAATCGCCCTCGCCCTGCTCCCCAACGCGCCCCGCATCGTCCTCACCAAAGACCTCATCTTCACCACGCTCCTGCCCCCGCTGCTCTTTGAAGCGGCCTTCTACATCGACTGGAATCAACTGCGCCGCTGCGCCTCCATCGTCCTTCTTCTCGCGACTCTGGGAGTCGTCCTTTCGGCCGCCGTCACCGCCGCAGGAATGTTCTACCTCGTCCGCTGGCCCTGGATCGCCGCTCTCGTCTTTGGCGTCCTCATCGCCGCCACCGATCCCGTCTCGGTCATCGCCACCTTCAAGGAAGCGCGACTGCGCGGCCGTCTGCTCGTCCTCATCGACGCCGAAAGCCTGCTCAACGACGGCACTGCGGCGGTGGCTTTCGCAATCGTCATCGCCCTCGCCTCCGGACACCCTCTTTCCCCGGCCCAGGGCATCTTCATGCTCGTCCGCATGATCGGCGGCGGAGTCCTGTGCGGCGCACTCGTCGCCCTCGCCGCTCTCCTGCTCACCGGCCGCACCAGCGATCACCTGGTCGAAATCACCTTCACCACCGTCGCCGCCTACGGATCCTTCCTGCTGGCCGAACATTTCGGCGCATCCGGAGTGCTGGCCACCATCACCGCCGGCCTCGTCATCGCCAACTTCAAACCCTTTGGCTTCATCTCCCGCCGCGGCCGCGTGGCCGTCCAGATCTTCTGGCAATACGCAGCCTTCGTCGCCAACTCCCTCATCTTCCTGCTCATTGGAATGCACGTAACCCGGCAGAACTTCATCGCCAACTGGCGTCCCGCCCTGGCCGCCATTCTGCTGGTCACGCTGGGCCGCGCCGTCGCCATCTATCCCTGCTGCGCCCTCTTCGCCCGTTCCGCCCAGCGCGTTTCGGCCAAACATCAGCTCGTGCTCGTCTGGGGAGGCCTACGCGGCGCTCTCGCCCTCGCCCTCTCGCTCGGACTTCCTCCCGACCTGCCCATGCGCGACTCCATCATCACCGTCACCTTCGCCGTGGTCGGCTTCTCGGTCTTCGTGCAGGGACTCACCATGACGCCGCTCCTCCGCAAGCTCGGCGAAATCCCGCGCTGAGCTGTGCACCCCACAAATGATGAAACCCACCCCTCCCGCTTGTCGCGCGGGAAGAATGGGATTTCAACATTCGTATCGCAAGATCAGAAGAACTGGGCCCGTTACTTCTTCGGATGCTCCTCCCCCGCTTTATTCGGAGCAGCTTGGTGTTGCTGTGGCGCTGCTTGACGCTGCGCAACTTGACGTGGCTGCGGCGGTGCTTGGCGCTGCTGTGGCGGCGGTGCCTGCCGTTGCGGCGCCCGAGCAGCCTGCCTCTGTTGCGGTGGAGGTGCTTGCCGCTGTTGCTGTGGCGCTGCTTGCCTCGGTTGCACAGCGGGTTGGCGAGATACTGGCTCCGCTTGGCGCTGCTGCCGCTGCGGCGCTGTCTGCCGCTGTTGCGGTTGCGGTTCCTTCGTCAGCGCCTGCCGCTCTTCCTGCGCCTGTCGCGGCTGCGGTTGCTGCGCTGCCGGATGCTGTTGCTGCTGTGCCGGAGCCGGATTGCGCATCTGCGCTACCGCTGGCGCTCTGACATTTCGATCGGCGGCAAGCGGCTGGCTCACGGCCATGCTTGCCGGCCGGCCATGGCTCACACTGGCAAACTGCGCACGGTTTGTGCTGGCGGCACGCTCGTTCTGCACCTGCGCCCGCATCGGAGCCGCGTGGGTCTCATGACGGGCCGCCAATTCAGCGGGCCGGGCGCGCACCTGCAATCCTCCCGCTCCACCGTTGAAGCTTACCCGCGCGCCGTTGTGGTTGTTCTCCATCACGGTCCGGTTGTACACGTTATGCACCACCGACACATTCACATTGTTCACCGAGCGGTTGTAGTTGAAGTGCCCGCCGCCCCAGTAGCCGCCCTGATAGCCGAAACCGATGTATCCAAATCCGTAGTTCACGCCGCCATAGAAGCCAACGTGCGGTCCCCAGTAGCCGCGGTAGAACCCATAGCGATGGTGCGAGTAACCCCAGTAGCCCGGCGTCCACAGAGCTCCCTGGTACGGAGCCTCAACCCACCCGCCCGGAACCCAGTAGTAGCCCGAGGGCCCCCATGCCCAGTAGCCCGGCGTCCAAAGATAGTCGTCGCCCGGAGCCTGAGGCTGATCGTAGTCGGGCAACGGCGGCGGAGGCTGGGTGGCATAGGCCACTGGCTGAACTCCATACCCAGGGTCATCCGAATCCTGACCATTCGAGCCTTGATCGTACGAGCCCTGGTCACCGGCCTGGTTGGGAGCCGCCTGCTGGTTCGTTGCGCCTGACGCGGCCGCTGGGGCCAAGTTGGCCGCCGCCGGGTCTCCTGCCTGGTCTTGTGTCGCAGCCTGTGCGGCAGAACCGGCAGACTGGTCCTGGTTGATCGGACACCCGGTCGTGCAAAGTACTGCCGCCGTCGCAAACACCAGCAGTGGCAGGCTTCCAAGTCTCGAAAAATAGCTCATTTCACTCTCCGTTGCCTGAATCCTAACCGGAGTCGATTGAGCAAACAGTTCTCTAATGACCACTTTCGCAAAGACAAAAAACAAACCGGCGGCAGACCTTTTCAGGCCTGCCGCCGGTTTGTTTCCTTCCAGGTGTTCCCCTCGCGGCACGGTCAAAAAACCATGCCCTTTCAAAACGTCGACTCAATCAAAAGCTGCTTATAGCGGTTCCACAATTGCTGTATCCCGGAGGCATAGACCTAAAGTGGCTTTTCCCTCAAGAAAAAGCCACCTTTCGAAGATCTACAAAGGGCACGTGAATTGTGGAATCGCTCTAGAACATGTTCCAAAGCGACTGGTTGTAAACCTCGTGGTGGAACTGCACTTCCGAAGCCTTGACGAAGGTGCCCAGTTCCCGGGCGCTGCGGTTGGCGGCGGCCTGCTTCAGGTCCACAAAGCGGCCCTGCACGTCGGCGCCCAGCATCTTCTCCACCCACTTCGAGCCCTTGAAGTCCTCGATCGCGGTCTGGATGTTGTCGGGCAGGTAGCGCTCCGCCTGGCGCAGGTTGTCGATCGACGCAATCTCGCCGTCGATGCCGGTCTTGAAGATCGAATACAGGGTCAGGTACGGATTCGCATCCGGGCCTACCGAGCGGACTTCAACGCGCGCCGACTTGTGGTTCGCCAGCGGGATGCGGATGCAGCTGCCGCGATCGACCGCCGAAGCCTTGATCTGGTTCGGCGCTTCAAAGTGCGGATCCAGGCGGCGATACGCGTTCACGCTCGAGTTCCAGATCAGGCACACGTCCAGCGCGTGGCTCAGAAGACGGTCGGTGAAGCTCCATGCCATCTTCGACACCTTCTCCACGCCGTTCTCGTCCCAGAACAGGTTGGTCTTGCCCTGCGAGATGGAAACGTTGGTGTGCATGCCGCTGCCGTTCACGCCGACAACCGGCTTGGGCAGGAAGCTCGCCGTGTAGCCCATGTTGTTGGCGATCTGGCGGGTCAGCAGCTTGTAGAGCTGGATCTGGTCGGCGGCCGCAACCACTTCGCCGTAACCGTAGTTGATCTCAAACTGGCTGGGCGCGACTTCCGGGTGGTCCTTCTCGTTTTGGAAGCCCATCGCGCGCTGCACTTCGGCGGCGGTGTCGATGAACTTGCGCAGCGGATCCAGAGGCAGCGTGTGATAGTAGCCGCCGTCGCTGATGAACTCGAACTTGTTGGTCTTGTGATACAAACGCTCGGCTTCCGTGCCGGCGAAGAGGAAGCCCTCGATCTCGTTGGCCGCGTTCAGCGTGTAGCCGCTCTTCTTGAACTGCTCGTCGCTGTAAGCCTTCAGCACGCCGCGCAGGTCGCCCGAGTACACCGAGCCGTCCTTGTCGATCACGTTGCCGAATACCAGCACCTTGCCGTTGCCGAAGATGTCGGCGGGAACCCAGTAGAAGGCGCTCCAGTCGATTCCGAGACGCAGATCCGACTCCTTCTGAGCCGTAAAGCCGCGGATCGACGAGCCGTCGAAGGTCAGGTTCTCATACGAGCCGAGCAGGAACTTCTTGTCGTAATCGAGCAGGTGCAGGCGGCCCTCAAGGTCCGAAAACAACACCGTCACGGCCTTGATGCGCTTTTCATCGGTCAGGTACTTCAGCCGCTTTTCACGGATCTCCTCGGCAGAGACGCGGTTGAGACGATCAGCCTTGGCTGCCAGGTTCAGTTCTTCGAGCTCTGCGTAGGGCAGTGCAAGAAAATTGCGGTAGTCGGTGGACATGGATCTCCTTTTTGACTGGATGACTGGATGTTTGACTGAATGCTTAACTGGATGAAGGTACAGCTCTGGCCTGCCGAGCCGCCCGTGCTGGTTGTTGGACTATGCAGATAGGTTAAACCCGTGTAACGCGGCATTTATAAGGAAATCGTAGGGATTGGCAGTCAAATGCAGCGGAAACAGTGCAAAACTGTATTCGTTGGCCCTGTACCGCCCTCCTGCCCGGCACAGGGCTACTGTAGTCTGATTCTTTCGGAGGTTCCATCCACGATGCGGAACACACTGCCATCCTTGACACTCCTTGCCTTGCTCACCTCTTTCCTCGCCGCCGCGCCCGCGCCGGCGCAAAAGACGCCCATTCAGATCACCGCCGACCTCTCTGACGCGCCCCGCAAGCTCTACCACGCCGAAATCGATCTCCCCGTGCAGGCGGGACCGCTCACCCTCACCACCCCGCAGTGGATCCCCGGCGATCACCGCCCCACCGGTCCGGTTGACTCCATCACCGGTGTCGTCTTCACCGCCAATGGTCAGCCCTTGCCGTGGCGTCGCGACGATGTGGACCTCTTCCAGTTCCACCTCACCATCCCCAAGGGAGTGACCACTCTCCACGCCCATCTCGACTGCATCGTGACTGCCCGCGTCACCCAAAAAATTGCCGTCCTCGAATGGGAGAAGCTCTTGCTTTACCCGGCCCACACGCCGGTGCGCGACATCGCCATTCAGCCCTCGCTGATCGTTCCTGCCGGCTGGGGAATCGGCACGGCGCTCGAACCGCTCGGCCCCGGCGCCTATCCGGTTCCGGCCAATGGCAGCACTACTCATTTCGCCGCCACCAACGTCGAGCAGCTTCAGGACTCGCCGGTCATTGCCGGCCGGTACTTCCACGAGTTTGCCCTCGCGCCCACGGTCACGCCGAAGCACTATCTCGACGTGGTTTCAGACGAGCCCGAGGATTCCAGCCTCCGTCCCGCCTTCCTCGCCGAGGTCGCCAACCTGGTCCGTGAGGCCGACGCGCTTTACGCCTCCCACCACTACAACGCCTATCACTTCCTGCTCACCCTTTCCGACGTGGCCGGTATCGAAGGCCTGGAGCACGGCCAGTCCTCCAATAACGGCGTCAACGAAAAGGGATACGCCGACGACGCGCATCAGCTGCCCATGGCCGATCTGCTCTCCCACGAGTTCACCCACTCCTGGAACGGCAAATACCGCCGCCCGGTCGGCCTCTACCAGCCCGACTTCGCCACTGCCCAACAAGGCGCGTTGCTCTGGGTCTACGAAGGCATGACGCAGTATCTCGGCAACGTCCTGGCCGCCCGCTCCGGCCTCGACACTCAGGCTCAGTTCCGCGATCTTCTCGCCCTCACCGCCGCCCGTCTCGACAGCCGCCCCGGCCGTCAGTGGCGCTCCACCGGCGACACAGCCATCGCCGCCAGCATCCTTCGCGAGGGGTCGCAGGCCTGGTCCAACTGGAAGCGCGGGCAGGACTACTACCCGGAGGGCGAGCTGCTCTGGCTCGATGCCGATACCCTCATCCGCAAGCTCACCGCCAACAAGAAGTCCCTCGACGATTTCCAGAAGATCTTCCTCGCCAAGGGCGGAAACACCGGCCCGCTCATCGTCCCCTACACATTCGACGAGATCGCGCAGGACCTGAACGCCGTCGTACCTTACGACTGGGCCGGCTTCCTCCACGACCGCGTCGACAAGATCAACCCCCACGCCGACCTTGCCGGCATCGAACAGGGCGGTTACAAGCTCGTCTACAAGGACAAGCCCAGCGCCGGCGAAAGGACCCTGACCTCTTCAGAAGGCCCTCATGGCGGCGGGCTGGACTGCTGGTTCTCGCTCGGCATCGAGGTCGGCGCGGACGGTTCCATCTACGACGTCCGCTGGAACGGCCCCGCCGACAAGGCGCGCCTCGCTCCCGGCGAAAAGATCCTGGCCGTCAACGGCCGCATCTTCTCCAGCGATGCTCTGAAGGACGCAATCAAGTCCGCCAAGGGAACCAGCCAGACGATCAGCCTGATTGTGCAGGCCGAGTCCTTCGTCTCCACCACCGAAATCGACTACCACGACGGCGAACGCTACCCCGCACTCGAACGCGTCGAAGGCACACCTGCCCTGCTCGACGAAATCACCAAGCCGCTCACCACCCCGGAAAAGGCCCCGGCAGAAAACAAAGACGCCGAGTAATTGCGGCCGATGGAGGTGGGCGGGAACCTACCTCCAGTTTTTTCCGTGAAAACTCCGACTCTGGGGGCAAGGGCGGAGATCGAGGCGGATTTCCTTATTTCCCAGACAAGCGGGAGTGGTTAACTGCGAGGCATCTTCAGGCTTGCAGGTTATCCAGTCAGTACAAGAAAAGACGCTGAAATGGGTTGGGAAGGCGACGTTTGAGGAGCTATTTCCAGACTGGCCGGGTCTCATTCAGAATCTAGACATAAAAATAAACAAAGGGAAGAGTCTTTAGAACTCTTCCCTTTGACATTCTTTACCGCCGGGAATATGCCTTTCGGCAGGGATGCTCCCAGAAGTCTCAATTGCGATATTAGCACCCACCGGAATTTTGTCAATCAAAGAATCGTGTACTCATGTAAGGATATGATTTTATGATACTTGTGAGGGATTATGCCAGCGCCATATAGCGAGGAGTTCCTGATTGCTGTTCGTAGGACTGTCACGACTGAGCGGCTCAAACGGTATCTAGCAGCGACCCAAAATGATTTATCGCAGGCAATGGAACTCTACGAGTTGAACGTCCAACTGTGTGCGATCCTCTATGGCATACTTCACGGACTCGAGATCGCCGTGCGCAATGCAGAGCACTTTGCCCTCACAATGAGCTACGGGTCGCATTTCTGGTACGACAAGCCTCCTTTTGCAGGTTTTGGCAAGCCAGATGTGGGATGTGAAGGGCCATCGTGGCATCAATACGCTCCCCTTACACCATATTGGCGCGATGAGGTCGAAGCCGCCAAATTGAAACCAGGAGCAGGCAGTAGGCCCGGTAAAGTCATCTCTGAACTCACCTTCGGATTCTGGGTCGATCTCTTGCAAAGTCAGAATCACAGGTCACTTTGGGTCGACAGAAAACTCAATAAGGCATTTCCGCTTGCGAAGCGCGATCGCGGGCAAATTCATGGACGGCTGAAGGAAATCCAATTGCTCCGCAATCGCATTTCTCATCACGAGCGAATCATCACATCGTCGAACGTTGTATATAACGGCAATGGGTACCTTATCCTGGACGAGATTGTTGAATGTGTTGAGTGGGTATGCCCTCATACAGCCCGGTGGTTGAAGACAGAATTCAAGTTCAAGGATGCAGAGGATCTGCTCAAGCGAGTCGCCGACATGGGAATCATCCTCTAACGGTCTTTGGGAATGCATTCGCTACCAGAATTGCAAGATCGGTGCCAAATACGCCACAGGGTCCGCTTTGCGGCCCCCCTCGCCCCTCACCCGTTCAATTACTCTTGATTCTCAGGAGGCCTGCCCGTTCCATGACCAAACCGTTCCGTGTTGCCCTCTTGGCCGTTTCGTTTCTTGCCTTTCCCCTCGTCCGCGCCCAGCAGCCCGCGCCCGCCGCCCCGGTCGAGGACTACGTTCGCGCCCACTACACCAAGTACGAGTTCCGCATCCCCATGCGCGATGGCAAGCGGCTCTTCACCGCCGTCTATGTCCCCAAGGACGCCGCCGCCGGCCCCTATCCCTTCCTGCTCAATCGCACGCCCTACAACGTCGGTCCTTACGGAGAAGACCAGTATCCCAAACGCCTCGGCCCCTCCGACGAGTTCGAAAAGAGCGGCTACATCTTCGTCAATCAGGATGTGCGCGGCCGCTGGATGAGCGAAGGCGCTTTCGTCGAGATGCGCCCTCACATCGACGTCAAGAAGTCGCCGCAGGACGTGGACGACGCCTCCGACACTTACGACACCATCGAGTTCCTGCTCAAGCACGTGTCCAACAACAACGGCAAGGCCGGCATCTGGGGCATCTCGTACCCCGGTTTCTACACTTCCGCGTCCATCATCGACTCGCATCCGGCGCTGGTCGCGGCAAGCCCGCAGGCGCCCATGACCGACCTCTTCAAGGGCGACGACGGCTACCACGGCGGCGCATTCATGCTTTCGGCCAACTTCGGCTTCTATGCTCCGTTCTTTCATCCCCAGGAAGGCCCGCAGACCCCCAAGCCGATGCCCGAATTCGACTTCGGCACCCCCGACAGCTACCGGTTCTATCTCAACGCGGGCAACGTCATGAACCTGGATAAGCTTTACTTGAAGGGCTCCAACTGGCTCTTCAACGACCAGGCCAGGCACACCACCTACGACAGCTACTGGGAGCAGCGCGATCTCTCCCGGCACATGAAGAATGTGAAGTGCGCGGTGCTGGTGGTGGGCGGATGGTACGACGCCGAAGACCTCAGCGGCCCCTACAAGACCTTCAACGCCATCAGCCAGTTCAACCCGGATACGCCCACCACACTCGTGGAAGGTCCCTGGGTGCACGGCGGCTGGTCGCACGGCGATGGCAGCCACCTCGGCGACGTCGAGTTCAACGCCAAAACCAGCGAGTACTTCCGCACCAACGTCCAGTTCCCTTTCTTCGAGCATTACCTCAAGGGCAAGGGCAAGGCGCAGCCCAAGGCCGTGGTCTTCGAGACGGGCACCAACGTCTGGCGCAACCTCGAAGCCTGGCCTCCCAAGGCCGCGACGGCAAAGACGCTCTATTTCCATGCCGGCGGCAAGCTCGGCTTCGATCCTCCCGTCGAGGCCAAAGGCAGCGACGAGTATCTCAGCGACCCCAGCCACCCGGTCCCGTTTGTTGGCTACACCACCGAAACGGTTCCGCAGCGCTACATGGTCGACGATCAGCGCTTCGCCAGCTACCGCCCCGATGTCGTGGTCTACCAGACCGAGCCGCTTGAGGAGGACGTGACCATTGCCGGGCCCATCTCGCCCAAGCTGAAGATCGCCAGTTCCGGCACCGATTCGGATTTCGTGGTCAAGCTCATCGACGTCTACCCGGAGAACTATCCCGACACCGAGGACGCCGCGCACGGCGGCAAGCACGTAATGGACGCGCCGCCGCTTCACATGGGCGGCTACCAGCAGTTGCTGCGCGGCGAACCTTTCCGCGCCAAGTTCCGCAACAGCTGGGAGAAGCCGGAGCCGCTGACGCCGGGCAAGCAGACCGCGATCGATTTCACCATGCCCGACCTCTTCCACACCTTCCGCCGCGGACATCGCATCATGGTGCAGGTGCAGAGTTCCTGGTTCCCGCTCACTGATCGCAACCCGCAAACCTTCACCGACATACCCAACGCCAGGCCCGAAGAGTTCCAGATGGCCACCGAGCAGATCTTCCGCCAGAAGGACGCGGCCTCGGGAGTCGAAGTTCTGGTGATGCCCAAGATCGACTGATCCGGCCCCGCATCGCAAGAAAGCCGGCGCATCCGCGTCGGCTTTCTTGCATCGGATTGTGCCGCCGCTCTAAATCTCCCGCCTGTCCGGCTGGAAAAATTGACCGCCAGCATCCACAATGGGTTATGCAAGCTCTTCCGGTGTTCCTCCGTGGCTCCCCGGGGTGTGTGCGTTGATTCCAGCCAGGAAGGATCGCTCGGACTGCGGATCGAGCCATATTGACTTCATTCTTGCCGCTTTCGAGACGTTTTTCATGGCATCCGCCGGATCGCCGAAGTATGTTGAATACAAAGCTTGAACACCGTTTTTTCTCACTTACGTGAGAACGAGGTAGGGAATGCCCGATCATGCTGCTGCTCAACAGCCGCCCGTAGAACCAAGCAGTAACCCCAGAACGGCCCTTGGCGTCGAAGGCCTCGCGCAGTCTTTTCAGGACAACCTCTTCTTTGTGCAGGGGCGCTCGCTGGAGCGCGCCACCGTCAACGACCTCTACATGGCCCTCGCGCACACCGTTCGCGACCGTCTGGTGGAGCGCTGGACCTCGACGGTGCAGAATTATCGGGCCCAGGATGTGCGCGTGGTCTGCTACCTTTCCGCCGAGTTCCTGACCGGGCCCCACCTGGCCAACAACCTGATCAACCTCGGCATCTACGATGAAGCGGAACAGGCCATGCGCAGCATGGGCATCGATCTCAATGTCCTGATCGAGCAGGAAGAAGAGCCCGGACTGGGCAACGGCGGCCTCGGTCGCCTCGCCTCCTGCTTCATGGATTCGCTGGCCACGCTCGACATTCCCGCCATCGGCTACGGCATCCGCTACGAGTACGGCATCTTCGACCAGCAGATTCGCGATGGCTGGCAAGTCGAGAGCACCGACAAGTGGCTCAAGTTCGGCAATCCCTGGGCGCTCGAACGCCACGAGGACGCGGTCGAAGTCAAATTCGGCGGCCGCACCGAGACCACCACCGATGCCAAGGGACGCATGCACGTGCGCTGGATTCCGCAGCGCGTGGTCCGCGGCATTCCCCACGACACGCCCATCCTCGGCTATCACACCAACACCGCCAACACCATGCGCCTGTGGTCCGCGCAGGCCGTCGAAAGCTTCGACTTCAATACCTTCAACACCGG
>Ga0181517_10001074_pt1 | contig 31999 bp, 23 predicted proteins | sample PEATcosm2014_Bin_31_FD_119748 | JGI IMG/M metagenome (GOLD analysis project Ga0181517, IMG submission 119748) | Peatland microbial communities from MTU Mesocosm Facility, Houghton, MI, USA - PEATcosm2014_Bin01_30_metaG | ecosystem: Environmental > Terrestrial > Soil > Wetlands > Peat | place... | reverse complement strand
TGGTCGATGTCGATGACTTCTGCATTGCATAAAATGTTGAGTGTGAAGGCGTCCAGCTTCGTCATGTCTCCAGAGAAAAACAGCGGAGAGGCCATAAGCGACCACATCGACATGTAGCTGTATTGCTCTTCTGGTTTCAAAGGCGTCGTCTTCGCGCCCAGGTTGCTGTGACGGGCGTCGCCCACTGTGCCAATCAGGATATAGTCCGGATCGTTCCATCCCCCCGGCCCTGCATAGGCATCGAGCGCTGCATTGGCAAAGCCCACGGTATAGAAGCCGGGCAGAGTGCTGCCTTTGGCCACGCCCAAATCGTCGGTGGTGCGCCAGGACATGCCGCCAACTTGGCGTCCCCATTTCCACACCTCGCCCATTCCGTATTGGCACATGTTCAGGACAATGTCTCGATCTTGCTTTGCTAACTCAGAACTCATCTTGAGATAGGGCTTCTGAAGCTCTGGAAGGCTCTTGTCTTTGGCGACTTTGGTGTAACTGCACCAGTCATACTTGAGGAGATCGAAACCCCATTTCGAGTATTGCTGCGCATCCAGCGCTTCGTGCTTATAGGATGCCTCCAGGCCTGCGCAAGTTTTAGGTCCTGGACCCGAATACACTCCAGCTTTCAATCCGAGAGAGTGGATGTACGCCGTGAGGGCGGCCATATCCGGGAATCTGCCATTGGGGCGGATCGTGCCATCGGCGTTTCGCATTGGTTCTCCCTGCACCGCATCGGAAGATCCTGGCTTGCGCGCCCAACCATCGTCGATATCTACGAACTGGTATCCATAGTCGGCCATACCCGACGCCAACATCGCGTCGGCCGCCCTGCGAATATCGGTATCCGAAGGGCGTGCGTAGAGCGTGTACCAGCCGTTCCATCCCATCTGGGGCGTGAGACCAAGCGTGTCGCCCACCACAATCTTGAAGGGTCGAGTCGCTTTGCCTTTTGAGTTCACCGCCGTCAACGTAAGCTGGTAATCGCCCGCACCAACTGGAGCGCTGCCTGAGATGATGCCTTTGGTTTCATCCAGGGTGAGGCCCGTCGGCAGACCGGTTACCGAGAAGTGAATGGGGCGTTTACCGGTGCATGGGATGCGATACAGGAATGGATGCTTAGGCCTTGCGCCATAGACCTTCGGTCCGTTGATGCGCGGGGTTGACGGTGCCTTGGGGGTGCGTAACTCCGGCTGATCCTCCCCGAACCCAAGCTTGCACTGCAGCACAAGCGCCATGGCAACGATTGAAGAAACAAGAACAAAGCGACTCACACTACGCACCATTTCGTCCTCCATCCTCTTTGTACAAATGTGACAAATGCGCAAATAAACCAATACTGGGTCAGACGAGTTTCAGGTCCCAGACCCCTCTTTCAATTCAACGATCCTGTTAATTCCTTCCACTGCAAAGGTCTCTTGTTTGCCGCTCGGCCACCGCACTTCAACAGCTTCAACCTTTTGAATGCTCCCCAAACCAAAGTGAAGACGCATATCGCTCTGCGAAAGGTAGCAGCAGCCGCTCCTTACCTCCGCCATTTGATTCAGCGTTCCTGCTTTCACTTCCACCCGCGCTCCGATTCCGTCTCGATTACTGGTTGTTCCCACCAGCTTTACTGTTATCCAGTTACCTTTCTTGCCGCGGTTGACCAGCAGATTCGGGGTAGAGTTGAGGTTATTGATGACAATATCGAGCGAGCCGTCGTTCAGCAGGTCCCCGTAGGCAATTCCGCGCGAAACAGTCTTCTCTCTCGTCCCCGGCCCCGACTGTTCGGTGATATCCGCAAATGTGCCATTGCCGAGGTTATAGTAGAGAGTCTTCTCTTCCCGGTAATGACTTTCTCTGTGCAGAGCATCCACATTCGGATATATATGTCCATTGGCAATGAAGATGTCCAGCCAGCCCCGATTGTCCAGGTCGAGAAAGGCCGTCCCCCAACTTACTTGATGGGTCCGATAGCCCAACCCGGCCTGAAGATAAACGTCGCTGAACTCGTTATTACCCTCATTGAGAAAGAGTCCAGGCACATCGTCGTCAAAGGTCGTGGTTAGTAAATCAAGCCGGCCTGTATGGTTGTAATCTCCCGCATCGGCGCCCATGTTAGCTTGTTCCTCGCCGTCGTCGCTGAAAGCGGTGCCGCTGGGAATAGCCACATCTGTGAATGTTCCGTCCCGGTTGTTATGCAGCAGTATGTTAGGCGTCGAGTCACAAGTTATGAAGACATCGGGCCAGCCATCTCCATCGAAATCACCCGTAATCACGGAGAAGCTGTAGTGGCCCGACGGTTGATCGAAGTGAGAGGCCGCTGACACGTCTTTGAACGTTCCATCCCCCATATTCCGATAGAGAATGTTCTTTGCGCCGTTCAGGCCGCGCGGCCCGCAGATTACGGGCAGGCCTTTGAATTGGCAAATTGCGTTCTGGCCAGGCAGAGGTGACGTTTTCGGATCGAAGTCGACATAATTGGCAATCGCAATATCCAGCTTGCCGTCGCGATCGTAATCGAAGAACGAGCACCCCGTGCCCCACCGGACGCCTTCGGTCGGAAGCCCCGAACGCGCCGTCGCATCGGTAAAGCTCCCGTCGCCATTATTGTGGTAGAGAATATTGTGACCGTAGTAAGTGACCAGCAGGTCTTCGTGGCCGTCGTTGTCGTAGTCGCCCACACACGCGCCCTGGCCCCATCCCACGTGGGTCAATCCGGCTTTTGCGGTCACGTCCTCAAACTTCAAATTGCCAAGGTTTCTGTATAATTTGCTGGTTGGTTGGGACTTGGTCGCGAAAGTATTCCAAACGGTGGCATTCACGAGGAAGATATCTTCAAAGCCATCTCCGTCATAGTCGAAGACGGCGACCCCGCTTCCAATCGATTCCAGAAGAAACTTCTTATTGATCGGGTCGCCGGACTCATGTTTGAAGTTGAGACCTGCTTCAGCAGCAATATCTTGCAGAGAGATCCCACTATCTACGATCGGCGTGTTGCCGGGTTTCCGCAGCGGAGCGACGTGATGAGATCCCGCCATACCCTGGGTATGACCGATCATCTCTCCACTTGCAGATAACAAGAGGAGCGCGGCGCAGATACGCCACTTGCAACTACACTGTGTTGTACCCGCTCTACCCACCCAATTCCCTTTCATCGTAAAGAACATCCCGGAGTCGAAGCCAACTGACCTATCGCGGCGCCGGCGCTGCTTTCAGCCGTGTAGCTCTTTCCTCTTCCTTGTTGACCTCCTCCTTTTTCAACTCACCAATTTTTGCGAAAAGCTCGGCGGCCCGATTTGGATCCCCGTGTCTCTGCTGCAGTCGAGCTAATTCGTAGTAGCTTAGTTGAAACGTGGAGTCAGTCTTGATGGAGGTTTCTAACATGGCTATCGCTTCAGGATAATTCCCGAGTTGTGCTTCGCAGCGGCCTAGGAACATCCACGGCAGGGGGTCCCTGTCAAAGCGCGCAATCGATGCCCTGAATTGCCGATCTGCTTCGGCATACTTTCCCAGTTTGAAAAGAACCAGGCCGTAATCGTAGGCGTAGACGTTGTAAGCCTTATTCCCTTCCACATTTCCGAGTTCTACGGCCTTAGCGAGGTAAGGCTCAGCCTCGTCGAAACGACTTTGCATGTAAGCGATGTTCCCCAGAAAAAATGAAGCGGAAGCCATGAACTGAGGCTTCATAACTACTGCATTGAACTCATCTTTGGCGGGCCCGAAATTGCCCAGCCGAAAGAGACTGAACCCGCGGGTGAAGTGCCATAAATCCGCCAATTCAGGGGTTGGGTGTGCCATCTGAAGCGTGTGCAGCGCCGCTTGATCGTTCCCTTTCCTTTGCAGGAGCTGAGCCAGGTCCAACCGAAATTCGGTATCCAGAGGCTTGAGAGCGATTGCTTTATTGAAGTGTCGAATAGCTGCGTCGTCCTGGCCCAGTTTCGAATCCACTTCAGCCAGTGCAGCCTGATAATCCGCAACCGTGGGAGAAATTTCGACGGCTTGCTCCAGCAGCGCTTTCGCGTCCTGAAGCCGGCCCTCTTCGTAGGCCTTCCATCCAGCCGCCGCTTGCACAGCGCCCGGTCTGGACGGCTGCGCTTGAAGCGGTGAAGTGCAGGAAAATAGAATGCCTGCAAAATATGCGATTCCGAAAAACCCAGCTAGCAGACTGCTGTACCGGAAAAGAGTACCCTGTGACTTCATCGGACAACTCCCGCGCGGAGTTTATCAGACTCGGGCGGCCTGATGAGGGCGCGCATGCTTCCCACTTCCATTGCCCGCCCTCTTTTCCGGTTCAGCAGTCTCCTCATGTCATGTAGTTCTAGCGTTAGAAGCTAAGCCGCGAGCCGAATTCGATGACGCGCGGATTGCCTGCTGAGGTGATGGCGCCAAAGTTGCCTCCAGGAGGTGGTCCAGATGAAAGGTAGTTTCCTGGACCGTTCAAATTGGCATGATTGAACGCATTGTAGAAGGAACTCCTGAGTTCGAAGCCGATTCTTTCGGTGATGGCGAAGTTCTTCTGCAGATTGATATCGAAGTTGACGTATCCCGGGTTAGAGAGGGTATTCGGGCGGAGCGTTCCGAAGGTCCCGATTGCGTTCTGCGTGAAAGCGGCGGGGTCGAACCAGTGAGCGATCCGATCTGCTCTCGAGCTGTTGTTCTCCTTGTAGCTTCCCACGATATCCGGAGAATCGTTTCCAATTCCCGTGAGGGAATTGTCGTGTCCCGAATACAGCGTGAGCGGGCTCCCGGATTGAAGCGTGGCGATACCGCCAAACTGCCAGCCACCAATGGTCAGCTTCAGCGGACGGCTAAAGTTGTGACCATCCAGAGGCTTCCAGATGACGGACGTTACCCACACTTGGGGCACGCTTCCTCCGATCGGGCTGTAGTCGGCGCGCCAGTCGTTCGGATTCCGCGGACCCTGACCTCCCGCGCCTTCGCCGCTGTTCACACCCAGGTTCTTTGACCAGGTGTACGCGCTCTTGATCATCAGACCTTTTTGCAGTTGCTGGTTGTAGACCACCTGCAATGAGTTGTAGTTCGAACTCAGAAGGTCGGCATCCAGTTCAATCGGTCCGATATCAGGGTAGATTCTGCGTGCTTGCTCATTGTTCAAATTCGGAGGCACGCCAGCCAAGGTGATGTATTGGGCCCAGTTGGCCTGCGACGAGGTGAACATGTGCGAGGACGAAGAACCGACATAGTTGGTTTCAAGCACCGCGCTCTTCCACAATTGCTGCTGAATCGAGAGGCTCCACATGTCGCTGGTTTGTGTCTTCCACACGGTAGGCAGAGTCGTCTCGCTGCCGTCTGGGACAAATGCGGCGTTGTGGAGATTCGAACCCGAACTGGCGATCGGGTAGGGGTCTTTACCATTCGGAAAGTTTGCCCAGATGTTTTCCGCATTGCCATTATTCAGAGAGACTTCAAGGCAGAAGGGTTGGATGAGCGTTTGCCGGTTAAGTGAGATACCTTCGGTCATGGGAACAAAGTAGAGGCCATACCCAGCCCGAAGCGAGGTCTTGCCGTTTCCGAAGACGTCCCATGCGAATCCTAAACGCGGAGCGATGTCGTTCCACCTGGTTCCAATTACGTCCTGGGGTATGCCGGGATCGCCCGCGAAGAGCAGGCCTTTTGTTGCGTATTGGAACAACGTGGATTGCTGGCCTGGCTGTAAGGTCATCAGTTGGCCGTCTTCAGAGTGGTAGCCGGAGACGACATCCCACCGAATACCGGCATTCAACGTCACATGGTGGATGATCTTGATGTCGTCCTGAACATAGGCAGAGGGCAGCGTCTGATGCAACCTGGAACTGAGCCCGCTGATCTGGGTGTAGTTGGAGAAGTCGCCCAGGAGAAAGTCGCCCGCGCCGACCTGGGAGAATTGACCGTTGAAGGTCATGGCGCCGCCGGTGAAGAAGTTTTGCAGTTCGTTGATGCGGTTGTTGTAAATCTGGAAGCCGACGTTCAGGCTGTGCCTTCCCTTGATCCACGAGACGTTGTCGTTGAAATCGTAGGTGGGCATGATGTCGCGAGTGGGAGCGCCTGGATAAGCGCCGAATGCGCCGCTGACGCTCAGAGAAGAATCGGGTGTGAGGCCGTAGTTGCTGTAAGCGCTTTGCGTATTCACGTCATAGCCAATCGCGCTCAGAGAAAATGGAAGGCTCGTGATCTCGCCAAACGTGCTTCTCTGATAGGTGACGTGAAAATCGTTGAGCAGGTTTGGAGAGAAGGTGTGTACCTCGCCAATGGTTGTGTCCTGATACCGGTACGGGAAGTTCGATATCCAACTGGTGCCCAGCGCCGATCCGGTTCCGGAGCCATATCCCGTGGAAGGGAGGTCATCAAAGAAATAGCGTACCGAAACGAGGTCTTTGCCTGTCGCCTGGTAATCGACCTTTACTACTGCCTGGTGCTCTTGCGAGGTGGCGACACTGGGATAGTTGTAGGTAGCGTCTCCCTGGTTTGGCGCGGGAAGGAAGTTGGCGAAGAACGACTTTGCCTGCGGAGTGACAAGGCTGTCCGGAATGGTGTTATTGGGAAACTGGGTTCCAAGTGGGTTGTCTGTAGTACCGGTCCCCGGTTCATAGACCGGCGTGGAAGCCGGGAAGACAGCACCGTTTCCGTCCAAGTCGCGCTCAGACATTGGAATCGTTGTGTAAGTGGCCACGCCGGGGCTTCCCACTTGCTGGGTTCCTTGGTAGCTACCAAAATAGAACAGCTTGTTCTTGAGGATGTGGCCGCCGATTGAGCCGCCGAACTGGTTGCGATGGAAACCCGGTTTAGAGGTCGTGAATAACTGAGTGGCATCCAGGTCGGTGGTTCTCATGAATTCAAAGAGCGATCCGTGAAGCGTGTTGGTTCCAGACCGCGTGACCGCAGCTACATCGGTTGAGCCGCGTCCGAATCGCGCACTGTAGTTGCGGCTCGAAACCGAGAACTCCTGCAACGCATCGGGATTCGGGTAGTTGTTTGAAATCGCGTAGAACGGGTCAACGTTGATTCCGCCGTCGAGCGTGTAGTTGGTGTCGATGTCTCTGCCGCCGGAAGAAGTGAATGAAACTTGGACCGCGCCAAACTGGCCTGAAGTCCCGGTTGACACGATGCCCGGTTCCAGCGCTTCCAGTTGCAGGGCATTTCTGCCATTCAACGGCAACTGCTCAATCTGCTGCGATTCGACCACGCCAGACAGCGTGCTGTTATCGGTGGTAAGAAATGCCGCTTGAGCCGTGATCTCGATTTGCTCGGTTGCGGCGCCCACCTGGAGTTGTGGATACACAGTGATGTGTTGTGACACGGCCAGCGTAATTGCGGATTGTTCCCAGGTTTTGAAGCCGGACTTGCTGACTGTTACCTTGTACACTCCTGGGGGTAAATCGGGGAATTCGAAAAGGCCCTGATCGGAACTTGCGACGGTGCGTGCTTGCGCAGTCCCGACGTTTGTTAATGTTGCCTGACTGCCGGCGACAGCAGCCTGGGAAGTGTCTACGACCGTGCCACTGATCGAAGCAGTACCTTGCGCGAATGAGTGGCCTATAGCGAGGACAAAGAAGAGGCCGACGATTAAGATTGCGGCCCTTGTTGTTGCGTAGTTGCGTCTCACTGTCCCTCCCAAATGCACTTCAGAAATGGGAGCAGGCTCAATCATGCCCGAAACCCTTGGTCGTGCAGAGCAGGCTTGAACCGAGCTCCCAACTAAAAGTGTCGTGTACGATACCGGGTAATATTTATTTCCGCGGAGTGAGTTTGTCAAGGGCTCTTTGGTGCTGAAATACCCTAAGTTTTTTCGCAGACTCGAAGACGTTAATGCAACTAATTGATTACAAGCATCTTACGCGCATTTAACTAGTCAGTTTCGGGTGCGAGTTGGCCGATTCCCGTGGGCGCTGGGCGCGATTTGTGCGCCATTAATCGTTCCATCTCCGGCAAAATACCTAAATCTTGTATAATCCGGGGCAAAATGAACGACAAGCCATCGACCTTCGCGGGCATTAAAGAAATCGCCAAGGCACTCGGTATCTCGATCGGGACAGTCGATCGGGCCCTGCATTCGCGCCCCGGCGTGAGCGAGGAAACCCGGGACCGAGTCCTCAAGATGGCGGAAAAGCTGCATTATCGCCCCAACGTGGCGGCCCGAACCCTTAAGCTGAACCACCGCCTGCGCGTGGGCGTCTTTCTTCCCGAGCAAATTGCGCTGTTCTTTGACAGGGTCCGGGACGGAATTCGGGCAGGTCGCGATGCCGAAGGCGGAATCAGCGTCGATCTCGTCTTTCACTCTTATCCGCGCCTTGGCGAGGGAGAGTTGGAAGCAATCGAGGACTCCGATTGGCACCAGTTCGATGGCATCATCATGGCGCCTGGAAATCCGTCTCAACTCGGTCCAGTTCTCGCAAAACTGGAGGCGAAGCGCACTCCGGTGGTTTTTGTGGCCACAGACGCCGCCCGCCTGCCGCGGCTTGCATCGATCACCAGCGATGAAACAGTCAGCGGGGGCATAGCCGCCGATCTGCTCGGCCGGGTCATTTCTTCTCCGACGAGCGTGGCCACAATTACCGGTGACCTGCGCATCCAGGGCCATGCTGAGAAACTCAGGGGATTTGCCGCCTCTTTGGCGACACTGTCGCCACATCTCTCTTTGTTGCCGGCCATCGAATCGCATGAATTGCCCGCCGATGCCTACCGGGGCGCAGTCGATCTGCTCAAAAAGCACCCGGATCTGGGCGGCTTGTACATCAACACGGCCAACAGTCTCCCCGTCCTTCGAGCGCTCGAGGAGCATGGGCGCCTGGGCAAAGTGCAGGTGATTACCACGGATCTCTTCCCCGAACTTGTGCCATTTATTGAAGATGGAATGGTTTTGGCTTCCCTATACCAGCGCCCGTTTGCCCAGGGGAAAACCGCGTTTGAAATGCTCACCCGTTACCTCACCAACCGGGTCCCCCCCAATCAGCTGATCCGTCTGACTCCTCATATCGTGCTCAGAAGCAATCTGAGCATGTTCATCGACCTGATCTACAGCGACGATTCAAACGCCCTCCTAATCTAGTCTGGCCTCCTCAAGAGATTGGGCTTACCAATCCTTCAAACCGATTCGAGTTGACAACCATTTCAACAAGCGGATAGATTCTCCCTGTTATCGTTAACGTACCCGTAAAGGGAATGAACGAGTTGCCGGCTTGGAATGGGCTCCCCTAACATGGCCTTTGACGGGCCGAGGGCGGCAACCATCGGCGATCTGAAGCGTTCAACCCATATGAGCGGTTTGCAGCAGCACGACAACTTTGCGGCATTCAAGAGGAGCTGAGTGGAACTACAAGGAAAGCCTGATTTCGACGAGGCCATGCAGCGTATTGAAGCATGGTTCAACCATGAGAAGACCGATCGTCCTCCGGTGCGTTTTTCACTGCACAATGCCGAGTTTTCCAGCGAACACGCGCCCGACAATAGCCGGTGGCCAAGCCTGAAGGCCCGCTGGTTCGATGCCGACTATCAAGTCGACTCGTTCCTCAAGTCCATTGAGGGACGCCGATTCTACGGCGAAACCTTCCCGGTTTTCAGCCCTAACCTAGGCCCAAACGTGTACGCCGCCTTCCACGGCGCTGAATTGGAATACGCCGAAGTCACCTCCTGGGTGGATCATTGCGTCCACGATTGGGACGACCTAAAGCGCCTGAAATTCGACTGCAACAACCAGTACTACCGCGGCATCGAAGAGCTCACCAGTGTGGCGCTGCAAAAATGTTCGGGCAAGTTTTTGGTTGGGTACACTGACTTGCACGGCAGCCTGGATTGCGTCGCCGACTGGCGCGGCCAGCAGGATCTTTGTCTCGATCTCAGTGACGCGCCGGAAAAGGTCCACGAGATGCTGGATATAGCGGGCCAGAACTTTCTGCCCGTCTTCGACCATTATGATGATGTGCTCAAAGCCCATGGCCAACTTTCCGTCACCTGGATGAATATCCCGTCGCGCGGCAAAATGCATATTCCCAGTTGTGACTTCACGTCCATGATCTCTACCAGGGCCTTCTGCGAGTTCTACCTGCCCTTCCTCCTCGAAGAAGTTCAGCATATGACGCACAACATCTTCCACCTTGACGGCAAAGGACTTCTACGGCATCTCGACAGAATTCTCGCCATCCCGGAAATCAACGCCATCCAATGGGTCCAGGGCGTCGGCGACGATCTTCCCATTCTGCAATGGATTCCGGTGATCAAAAAGATTCAGGCTGCCGGCAAAGGCGTTCTGGTCGATCTCCAGTTGGATGAACTCGAGCCTCTCATCGCCCAAACCGAGCCGGATGGCCTCTTTCTTTGCCTTCCCGCGGAGGAGAAGGATCAGCCGGACATTATCAAACGACTTGAACGCTGGTAAGAGGCATCGGGCAGACAGGCAACCTTCCGCTCAGGGGGCGGGGCAATATTTGTAGCCCGATTTTTTCGCTCATTCTCGATCGCAAGAATCTGTCAAGGAGGTTAGTACGCTTATGAGCAGCGATGTGAACGTCATTTCTAATCCCCCGTTCAAGCTCGACTACAGCCTCACCGGCGTCAATTCAACTCTTGCCGTGGAGAAGGGGCTGGCCGAAGCCGATTGGTATCAGTGCGCGGTGCCGCGGGAAACCATGCGCCAACTGCTCGAGCGCCGGGACGGACCCGCGATTCGCGACACTCTCCTCTGGTTTGCCCTGCTTCTGGGTAGCGGCTACGCCACCTGGTTCCTGTGGCCCACGGCTTGGGCCATCATCCCCTACGCGCTTTACGCAGTCTTTTACGCCACCATGTCCGACTCCCGTTGGCACGAGTCGGTGCACGGCACTGCATTCAAGACCGACTGGATGAACGACGCCCTCTATGAAATCGCCTCGTTCATGATCCTGCGCGAAGCCACTGTCTGGCGCTGGAGCCACAACCGGCATCACAGCGACACCATCATCGTGGGCCGCGACCCCGAAATTGCCGTACCCCGCCCGCCCGATTTGAAGGCCATCTTCCTCACCTTCTTCGGACTCAAGGTCTACCCCAAGTACTTCAGGCGCATCCTGCTGCACACCACCGGCCGGATGGCCGCCGAAGAGAAAACCTTTGTTCCCGCATCGGAGTTTCCCAAGGTCTACTTCCGCGCACGCATCTATGTTGCAATCTATGCCGCGGTCATCGCTCTCTCCATCTACAGCCGCAGTATTCTCCCTTTACTGTTGGTCGGCCTCACTAACCTGTTCGGCACCTGGCTTACGGTAACTTACGGTCTCACCCAACACGCCGGCCTGGCTGAGAATGTTCTCGACCACCGTCTCAACTGCCGGACCGTGTATATGAATTTCATTCACCGGTATATTTACTGGAATATGGGCTACCACGTGGAGCATCACATGTTCCCGCTCGTGCCTTACCACGCGCTGCACAGGCTGCATGAGGCCGTGAAAGACGATTGCCCTGAGCCCTATCCGAGCCTTTTTGCCGCCTGGTGCGAGATCGCCCCGACCCTGCTCAAACAAGTGAAAGACCCTGCCTATCACGTCAAGCGCCGATTGCCCGAACCCAAGACCCGCGTGGCCGAACGCCCTTGCATCACATGTGCCGAACCAGATTCCAAGGGATGGGTCGATGTTTGTCCTGCCGCCCAACTCGGACACGCTGATGTACTGCGCTTCGATCACGGCCAGAAGACGTACGCACTCTACCGCGATGAAGAAGACAAGCTCTACGCAACCGATGGAGTCTGCACCCACGGCAACACCCACCTGGCTGATGGATTGATTGTTGGCAACATGATTGAGTGCGCAAAGCATAACGGCCGCTTCAACCTCATCGACGGCTCACCGGCGCGCGCACCCATCTGCCGCGGCCTTGCGACGTACCCGATCGAGTTGCGCGGCGAGCGAATCCACGTCAACATTCTCCATGCCGGCGGGGTTGGCGCCCGAGCACAAAAAACCTGCCGCTTCCGCGTCGTGAGCAACCGCAGCGTCGCCACATTTATCAAGGAACTGGTGCTCGAACCCCTGGACGCGTCGGAGAGGATTGAATTCACGCCTGGCGATTACATTCAACTCGACATTCCCGCATACGAGGCAATCCGCTTCCGCGACTTCGACATCCCTGAGCCCTTTGCCACTGTATGGCGCAACCAGCACGTCTTCGACCTTGTCGCTTGCAATCGGGAATCTGGCCGGCGCAATAACTACTCCATGGCCAGTAACCAACTCACAGAGCGCGTGTTTCGTTTCAATGTCCGCATCGCCACGCCGCCGCCGGGCCAGGACTGCGCTCCTGGCGTCGGATCGAGCTATGTCTTCAGTCTCAAACCCGGCGACACAGTCTCCGCCATCGGTCCCTTTGGCGATTTCCATGTGAAACCCACTCAGCGCGAGATGGTCTATATCGGGGGCGGTGCAGGCATGGCCCCATTGCGCGCCCACCTCGCGCACCTTCTTGAAAACGAACAGACTGCCCGTAAGGTCAGCTTCTGGTATGGCGCCCGCTCCCGGCAAGAAATCTTCTACGAAGATTACTTTCAGGGCCTTGCCTCAACGCACCGCAACTTCACATTTCACTTGGCTCTTTCCGCGCCGCAACCGGAGGACAATTGGCCGGGTCACGTGGGATTCATCCATGAGGTCGTTCTCGAACAGTACCTCCGCCACCACCCCCATCCTGAATCGGCAGAGTACTATCTCTGCGGTCCGCCGATGATGATCAAGGCTTGCAGCAGAATGCTCGCGGACCTGGACGTCCCAATGCACCAGGTCGCGTACGACGAGTTCTAGAGCGGCCCCTGTGGCTGTGGAGAACCCACGCCATATTCCTGGGCACCGATCTGTTACGCTTGTTCACGAATGATTTTGGAGAGTTGAAAGGCTACGAAAATGAGGCGCCATCCGGCACTCGCAGAGGGCAGCCATGAACGAGATGACAAGTTTGAAGAATGAGCTGGACACGCCTTACTTACTTACGCCTGAGAAAATTGATTTCTATGCGGAGAACGGCTACGTCAAGCTGAAGGACGTGTTCTCTTCTGCGCTGCTCCAGCACTTCAGCGGCATCATCTCTGAGCGCGTCACAGAGTTGTCTGCCGATATCGCCCCCATGGATCAAAGAAATACCTATGGCAAGGCGTTCTTGCAGGTGATGAACCTGTGGACGCAATCGGAAGCGGTTAAGGAGTTCGTCTTCGGAAAGCGCCTTGCCCGCATCGCGGCAGAATTGATGGGAACCACCGGAGTGCGGCTCTATCACGACCAGGCTCTCTATAAAGAGGCCGGCGGCGGCATCACACCATGGCACGCCGATCAATATTACTGGCCTGTCTCCAGCGAAAAAACAGTTACCGCCTGGGTGCCGCTGCAGAACACGCCGCTGCCCATGGGGCCGCTCGCATTTTGCGAGAAGAGCCACCGCTTTCAGGTCGGCCGCGATCTCGAAATCAGCGACGACAGCGAGCTGACCCTGAAGGAAGCTTTGAATCAGTTTCAAATGGAAGAGAGCAGCTTCGAGCTTGGGGAAGTAAGCTTCCACGCGGGCTGGACTTTCCATCGCGCCGGTGCCAATTCGACCGACCAACCTCGCCGGGTGATGACGGTCATCTACATCGACGAGGATATGCGGCTTGCCGCACCGAAGAACAAGAATCAGATCAGAGATACAGCGCGATGGTGCCCGGGCGTGCAGCTCGGGGAGATCGTTGCCTCTCCTCTGAATCCAATCATCTACTCTTCCCTCAATCAGTAGCATCGCAACCTGCCTCATAGCTCTCAAAAAGGAAATCAGTGTGAATGACTTACAGGCCCCCGCAACCCATCCAACGATAGCCGCCACTGAGGCACGCCCACTTTCGAATTCGCTGACGCGCAAGGAACGCATGCGGCGGGCTCTTCGCCGCGAACCGGTTGACCATCTGCCCTACCAGACCAATTTCACAGGCGCAATGGGCCGGCGGATGGCGGAGCACTTCGGTATCTCTGAAGCGCAATTGCAGGATCGCCTCGGCAATCACCTGCTGAGAGTGGACGTTTCGCACGCACGGCCGAGGAATGCCGATGGATCCATCGAGTACGACTGGTGGGGCGCGGGCTGGGATACCCGCACCGAAGGTTATTGGCACTCGTTTGCTCCGCTCGCAAATTCGCTCGACCTGGACGGATATGCATGGCCCGATCCCGATCGAAAGGACCTGCTGGAAAAAGCACACCAGGCAATCTCGGCACAGGGCGCGGAGTATTTCGTAGTCCCCAATTTTGGCATGTGCCTTTACGAGCGCGCGTGGTCGCTGCGAGGATTCGACGCTCTCTTGATGGATATGGCGGATCGGCCAGAGTGGGTGGAGCAACTGTTCGACCGCATCGCCGCCATTCAGGTTCGATTGGCGAAAAGATTCATTGCGGCCGGTGTTGACGGTGGCTACTTCGGCGACGATTATGGGGCGCAGCGATCGATGCTCTTTTCGCCGCGTTCGTGGCGCAAGTTGGTTAAGCCACGTCTGGCTCAGATGTTTGCCCCGTTCACAGATGCCGGCTTGCCGGTCATCCTTCACTCCGACGGCGACATCAAGGCCATCCTTCCCGACCTCGTCGAAATCGGACTCACGACGCTGAACCCGGTGCAACCGGAAGTGTTGGATCATGCCTGGCTGGCGCGGGAATATGGCTCGAAACTCAGCTTCTACGGAGGCATCTCGACGCAATCCGTCATGCCACAAGAGGATGCAGAGCTTGTTCGCAAAGCGACCATCGAATGTGCGCGATCGCTGGCGCCCAATGGAACAGGGCTGATTCTGGGGCCGTCGCATCGCATGCAATCCGATATCCCGGTTGCCAACGTAGATGCGATGCTCGATGCATTTCGTGAACTTGAATCTTAGGGAGCAATCATGCAAGTGGAACGGCGGCAGCACGTAGCGGAATTGTTTCGCACCAAGTTTGGCTCTGAACCGCAGTTATGGGCACGGGCGCCGGGCCGGGTCGACCTGATGGGCAGTCACACCGACTACAACCTCGGCTATGTGCTCACTCTTCCCATCAGCCGCGATACCTGGATGGCAGTAAGAAAGAACGGCAGCCGCACTGTTCAATTGCATGCGGCCAACCTCAATGAAGACGATTGTTTCTCGCTCGATGCAATTGAAAAGACGTCCACGAAAAAGTGGAGCAATTACATCCGGGGCGTCGCCAGCGTGCTTCAAGCCGAGGGACTGCGAACGGATGGATTCAATGCCGTTATCCATAGCACGGTTCCGCTGGAATCCGGACTCAGTTCGTCCGCAGCTTTGGAGTCCGCGACCGCGGTAGTATTTCGCGCGCTGGGCGGTTGGGAGATGACGCCCAGGACCATGGCCACTCTGTGTCAACGCGCCGAGAATCAATTTGTCGGCGTCAACTGCGGTATCCTCGATCAGTTCTCTTCCTGCCTGGGTGAGGCAGAATGCGCGCTTTTGCTCGATTGCCGCGATCTCTCCACGCGCACGGTGCGCATTGCCGATGGCATCTCGGTGGTGATTTGTAACACCGTCAGTCCGCGCCAGTTATCCGGATCGGAATACGCACAGCGCCGGGCCGACTGCGAGCGCGGCGCCACCATCCTCGGCGTCGGCTTCTTGCGCGAGGTGCCCATCGAGGTTCTTGCAGCCAGACGAAACGAATTACCCGAGCAAGTTGCCAGGCGATGCGAATTCATCGTGGCCGAAAGTGCGCGATGTGCCTCTTTGGCCAGTGCCCTCGAAGCCGGCAACCGCGAAGAGATAGCGCGTCTCTGCGCCGAGTCCTTCGCAGGAGCGCGCGACCTCTACGAGATCACTTCGCCGAGCATGCTCGCAATGAATCGAGCCATGCAGCAAGCGCCGGGAGTGATTGGTTCGCGCCAGGCCGGGGCTGGGTTCGGAGGATGCATGGTGGCATTCGTCGACGGTCGAAGCACGGAAGAGTTTCGCACGTCCGTCGTTGAAACCTACTTGAACTCCACAGGATTGCGGGCCGAAGTCTACCCAGTTCGAGCTGCCACAGGCGCGGGCGTATTCGAACCGTAAGAACTTGGGGTTCTGCGTAGAAATTCCGGTTCATTGTTGTGGTCCCCCAGTAATGGGAACACCCCTAGTACACGCATTTCCTCGCTTCATCCGCAAAGGCGTGCAGCAGCTTCGGCTCGGCCTCGAAAAAGTGGTCCGAGGGACTAAGGATGTACCGGCCGCCCGGCCCTGCCTCCGCAAAGCAGCGGCGAACCTCGGCCCGCGTGGCTTGCTCGTCGCAACCGGTGAAGAAGTGCAGTTGGTCGAAGCCGCCGATCATGCAAACCTTCCCGGCAATGCGGGTGTGCGCCTCTGCGAGCCGTGCATCGGCCCCCATGCCAACCGGCGTAAAGGTCTCAATCGCATCCACGCCCATGTTCACAGTGCGCTCCAGCATCGGCATCAGTTTCCCGCACAGGTGATACACGATGCGCTGCCCGGCACGATGGGCTGCCGCAATCATCGGCGTATCGTAAGGGGCCACGAACGTATCGAACATGCGCGGCGAAATCACGCTTGAAGAAGCGTCGCCGCCGCCGAGTTCGAGAATGTCGTAGTGTGCGCCCGCCAGGGATTCAATGAATCCCAATTTCCGGTGCTGAAGAATCTTCAGAAATTCGTGAACCCATTCGGGATCGTCCTGGGCCTCCATGATCAGGCGCTCGGTGCCCACCAGGCAACACGCGTCCTGCCAGCATCCGGGTTGGCCGAAGACGTCGAAGCAGCAGATGTGGCCGCGGACCAGGCCGCGCTGACCGTATGCCGCGGCGATGCGATTGACCTCGTCTACATCGCAATAGGGCGTAGTGACGTACTTGGCGACGATGTCGATATCCCGCTTCTGCTTGATCAGCGGTTCGGCTACCCAGACGCTGTAGCCCGCGTCGGCGATAACCATGCTCAGGGTGCCGTCCGGGGTGACGAAACGGTAGCGCGTCATTTTGCGGCCATCGTCTTCGCCGGCGGCTTCCTCAAAAATGCGCCATGAATCGTTAGCTACGCGTTGGCTGCCGAGGAAGCCAATCTCGCCTTGCAATGGGTCGGAGTAGTCGCTGGAGCCGGGTTTGGGGCGATGGGGCACGTGCCAGGTGATGGCGTCCATTCCAAACTCGTCGAAGAACTGCTGGTCCGAGATGCCGTGCATGGTGTGCTCGAGGAAGAACGGCATCACATGGTGCGTGGTCACGGGAAGGCGGTCTGGCATAGTTTTGCCGGTTATCGCGGCAAGCATCCGTTCTTTCGAAGTCATAAATTCTCCTCGCGTATCTCCGCGACAGCCTCAGCCATTGCCGCGACATTTTCCATGGGAACGTTGGGCAAAATCGCCTCATGGCTCGGGCTCACGATTAGATGCGGCGCGAGCAGAGCGTGGACGCGACGAACACCGGCACGCACCTCATCAGGAGTTCCGTTGGTCATCAATTGCTGCGCATCAATCCCGCCCAGAAAGGCAATGCGTCCCTTAAACTCTGCGGCAAGATGTTCGGCCTCCATGCCGCGCGCCAGCGCTTGCAATGGATGCAGGCAATCCACCCCGGCATCGATGAAACGGTCGATCAATTTGTACACCGATCCGCACGAGTGAAGCGCGACCTGGTAGCCGTGCCGGTGGCCCTGCTCGACAAAGCGGCGCATCCAGGGAAATACAAACTCATCAAGCGATGCAGGGCTGCACACCAAGCCCGTCTGGCAACCCAGATCGTTGCCGAAGAAGAACCCGTCCATCAAGCTGCCTGCCGCCGCGAAGAAGCGCTCGTTGGCTTCGTAATAAAATTCGCAAACCTTGTCCGTGACCGCATGAACCACGTCCGGGTTGGAGTGCATCTTCATGAAGTACTCTTCCATCCCGAACAGGTCGGCAACATTATGGTAGTAGCAGGTCCAGAAGCCGCTCAGGCGATAAACATCGCCGGCCTCGCGCAGGTCATGCAGGCAGGAATCGAAGTTGAGATACTCTGGCTTGGGCCACGGGAACTCCTCCACTTCGGCGATTGATGTGCACGCAGCCAGCGGTCCGGCACTGCCATGCTTCTCGCGGTCCAGTCCGGAATCGAAAAGCTCGCGGCCGTCGGGATCGCGATACGCGTCGGCGTAGAACTGCGGGCAAATCCAGCGAACATCGTCGCCAAGCTGGCGGCGCAACTCTTCTTCTGTCTGGGTCCCGAAATACCTGTGCAGCAGCGGCCAGGTCTTCGCGTCGGGATTACCGAGCCAGAAGCCGCAGCCGGGAACCTTCTGGCGGGCAATAATGGCGCGGATGGTTTCGCGCCGCGATTTCAATAATTGCATCACGAACCTGGCCTCTGCCCCGCCTGTTTCGGACGGCAACGCCGAAACAGGCGGGACGAATAAACCCAAGCGTATTCCCAGCGGTGAAGGGATGAAACCGAAATATTCATCCCGACATTTCATTTCGCGTCGTGAAATTGCGCCCGTCTCGGTGCGGAGATTTCACTTGGCGTTAGGATGCCCGTCTTGCCCAGGACGTGGGCTCCGAAGCTGATTGCCAAGGCCGGTTCCGGAGCCCAGAATCTCAGGCAATCTGTTTTCGCCCTATGAAACATAGTCCTTCATCGCGAGCAATGGTGGCCGACAAACATTCACCGGGCCCCGGATCATGAGCGATACGCATGAACCCTGTCACAAACCAGCCGCAGCTTATCCTCCAGATTGCCTGACGCCGTCTTGAAGGCATCCGCATCAATCGTCAGCGGCGCACCGAGCACAACCAGGGGCGCTCCATATTCCGGCGTGCGGATTGCCTGCTCGATGGAGAGGCCGCCGACCGCCTGCACAGGAACCTTGACCGCCGCAACGATCTCCCGCAATTCATCCAGCGGGCTGGGGCACGGCTTTCCCGATGCCACAAGGCCGCGGCGTTCATCGTAGCCAATGTGATGGATCACGTAATCGCAGCCCAGATCTTCGAGCCGTTTCGCGGCTGCAACTTTGTCGCTCGCGCCAAGGTTATCGCCCATCACCTTCACGCCCAGATCTTTTCCGGCTTTCACAACCATCTTGATGGTCTCGGGATGAGCGCGCTCCATGACCACTACGAGGGTTGCCCCGGCCTTGGCCATGATCTCGGCCTCAAGCCAGCCGCCGTCCATGGTTTTCAGGTCGGCAACAATGGGAACGCCAGGAAACTCGCTGCGCAGGGCACGAACGCCGTTCATTCCTTCGGCAATGATGAGCGGAGTTCCTGCCTCCAGCCAATCCACGCCTGAACGCATTGCGAGGTGTGCGGTTTCCAGCGCTTCGGGAATTTCGATGATATCGAGAGAAATTTGCACAATGGTCTTCATAATGTGTTTGCCTTGCGGCTAACTCCGCAGCGCGGCGTGTAGCCTGACGAGCATTCCTTTCTTAGTCCTTGAAGTGACGTTCCATCTTGGCCCTGAGAAACCGGACCGATTCGCGCAAGTCGTCCATTCCGTCCATGCCGTCTTCAATCGAGATCCACGAGTTGAACCCAACCTCATGCAGCGTGGAGAAGATCTTGTCGTAATCGTTCATTCCCTTCCCGATCACGCCATGGGAAAGGCGGCTGGCATAGCCCACCGAATCCTCTTCCTTGCGCAGATCCTCGATGGTGCCGCTCTTGAGGTAACGGTCGCTCGCATGCATGGTCACAACACGATGCTTCACCCGCTCCAGCAGTTCAAGCGGGTCTTCCCCGGCCAGAATAGTGTTCGAAGGATCGTAGTTGACGCCGAACCAGGGCGAGTCGATCTGGTCAACGATGTCGCAGAAGACATCCATCTTCTGTGCGAACTCGGGATACTTCCAATAGTTGTCCTTGTAGTGGTTCTCCATGTTCAGCACAACGCCATGCTCTTCAGCAAATGGCATCAGGCTCTTGATGACCCGCACCACCTGGGCAACACCAGCCTCACGGGAAACTTCCGGCCGCCGCTGGCCCGAGAGCACTCGGCAAAAGCCTCCGCCGAAGTACGCGGTAATCTCGATCATCCGCTTTTCGAGATCGATCTCCTTCTGCAAAAGAGCGGGATCGGGCTGCGTGAAATCGGGCGAGCAGCACAGCATGGGCATGGCCAGGTTGTGCCGCTCAAGAGCAGCCTTCACCTTCTTCAGAAAAGTCTCGTCCTCATTCAGAAAGCCCGAGTAGAATTCAAGCCCGTCCACACCGAGCGTTGCAGCCAGTTCAATCCAGTCAAACAGCGTCATGGTGTGATCGACGCACAGTTCGTCCATGTAGCACTTGGGAAATGCTGCCAGTTTCGGCTTGCTTGTGTTCGTCATTTGCCCTTCTTTGTCGAGATTCGGCCGATGACCGGAAACTGTTCCACGTCGAGGATGGAGCCATTGATAAGCGGAGCCTCGTCGGAGAGGAAGTAGATGGCGGCCATCGCCACTTCCTCAGGCGTATGGATGCGGCCCATCGGCGCGGCGTCAGCCGGCAGTTTCGATGGCCAGTCAGACGGCAAGCCGTCGTTAATCTTGTATTGATATTCATTGGGAGTCAGGGTCCAGCCAACATTCAATTGGTTGATCTGGATGCCTTCACAGCCGTACGTGTTGGCAAGATTGCGCGTAAGCGTCACCAGGCCGCCCTTCGAGATGGCGTAAAACAGCAGGTTCGACTCGCCACAGTAGGCATTGATTGATCCGATGTTGAGCACACGCCCACGGCCTTGCTTGCGGAAATGCGGCAAAGCCGCCTTGACAAGCAACATAGGCGCGCGGAGATTGGTGGCTATCACGAGATCGAAGTCCGCCGCCGTGCCGGTCTCAACATCAAAACGAACCACGCGCGCGGCATTATTCACCAAGCCGTCGATCCGTCCAAAGCGGGCAACGGTCGCGGCGATCAGCTTCGCCGGAGTCTCCTCGTCCTCAAGCGCCCCGATGACAAAAGATGCGCGATCCCCGATTTCGGCAACAACCTTCTCGGCCGCGTCTTGCCGCCTGCCGTGAATCATCACCTGCGCGCCTTCACGCGCAAAGAGCCGGGCAGTGGCTTCCCCAATACCCGTAGTCGAACCTGTTACCAGGATGACTTTATCTTTCAAACGTCCACTCATGGCTTCAAAACTCCTTTTACGATTGCACCTGAATGCATCTCCTCGAACGCCTCGCGCCACTCCGCGAGAGGCGAAATCCGATTCAGAACCGGGGACACATCGATCTTGCCGCTCGCCAGCAGCAAAAGAACCTTTTCCCAAATCAGCCAGTTGTGCGAAAAGCTGCCTTGAAGCGTTGCCGCCTTCTGTACCAACTGATCGAGCGAGAAGTTGAGCGGTTGCGGTCCCCATCCCACCTTGGTAATCTGCCCCGCCGGACGGACAATATCCAACGCCAGTTTCAGCGCCGCAGAAACGCCCGCGGCATCGATGACCAGGTCGAGTCCATAGCCATCGCCGAAATTCCTTACCCACTCGGCAACATCTTCCCCTTGCGCGCCGAGAATCGTATCCGCGCCCAGTTGTTTCGCAACCTCGAGCCGTTTGGCGTCGGCAGGAATGCCAATCACAATGAGATGTCCCGCCCCGGAGAGCTTGGCCATCGCCGCACACAGCAGTCCGATCGGGCCCGGACCAATCACCGCCACCGTGTCGCCGGGCCGGACGTGCGAGTTGACGCAGACCGCGTTATAGGCCACGCAACACGGCTCAGTCAGCGCCGCCTTTTCCAAAGTCAATCCGGCTGGAACATGATGCAGGCAGCGCGCCGGAACCTTCACAAACGGCGCCATTGCTCCGTTCACGCCGTATCCGAAGCCAAGCCGTTTCGGCTCCAGGTTATAGAGCCCGCGCCGAATGAATGCGGAGTCCGGAGGCAGCAGCGCGGCCGTTTCACTGGCCACGCGATCGCCCTCCTTGAATCCATTCACGCGGCTGCCAAGCTTGGCCACCGAGCCGGCAAACTCATGCCCCAGAACAACCGGATAGTTCACCTTCCAGCTTTGCTTGCCCGAGTATTGATGCAGATCGCTGCCGCAGATGGCCACGGCCTGCACCTTGAGCAGGACATCTTCTTCGCCGATTTCTGGAACGGGAATTTCACGGAGCTCCACCGAGTGGGGCTCCTTTGCGTAGTTGACCAATCCAATCATGGCGCTCTTCTCACCCTTCCTGCAAGACAGGCAAGACTACCTATTGGAATACCGTGGTGTCAATCGCCGGCGCAACGCAGCCGTCGTTGCCTGTTTTTCTTTGTGCCGATAATTATAGGACTAGATTCTCCGCATGGGTTTGGAGACTCGAGTCCATCACGCGACGATTCTCCACCGGAGCATCGGCCAGAATTCCGCCGCCGCTGCGGTAGTCGTAGAGCGAAGCGCTTGTTCCGCATCGTCCGAAACTTGCACCGCCGGTAAAACTGCAACCGCCTAAAAGACTCGCCGAAACATCCTGCGCATTGGGACATACAGGATCAAAACGAAGACCCGAGCACTCATCCAGCAAGTGACCGCGAAGAGAGCTTTGCCTCCTGATTGCGAACCGGGCCGGGTGGCCGAATTCCCGGCGTTCGTGTAGAATTTGGATGCTGCCGAATCAATAAAGCGGAGAGGTGGCAGAGCCCGGTTGAATGCACCCGACTCGAAATCGGACAAGGTCGAAAGGCCTTCGGGAGTTCGAATCTCCCCCTCTCCGCCAGAAACTTGTTTTCACTCCATTCGAAGAAATCCGAAATATATAAAGCGGCTCAATATATATGCGACTGCTGCGTCCGTTCCTATCTTGTTCGATGATCCTGAGGCCATGAAGACTCGGCCAGTTAATTACCGCAGCCACCTGGGTGGTACTCTTCCCGGTCAACGGCAGCGCGGTAGTGTTCCACGTTGCCGTGCACTATTTGGCATCTTTCGTGACGACAATCCCACCAAAAGCGCTTCGCCGGGTTGAGATCGCAACGATCGGACCCGGAAAAGCTGGCATACACTACACTTGAGTGGCCGGGATTCCATTCCATTGCCAACCGGTCCAAGCTGAACGGCGAATCGATTCCGAGGCGCGGAACAACTTCAGGAGCTTTGTGAAAATACGCAGTAGTAACGCACTCGTACGGCTGCCTTTTACCCTTCTTGCCATCGTCGGTTTGTCTATCCCCGCTGCCCATGCCCAATTTCAGCCCCCGGGCAATCCGGCCAGCGCATCCTCAATCCCGCGCGACAGCATCATGCAGCCGAAGCTCTTGAACGATATGCTCCAAAAGCCATCTCATCAGCCTCTGCTCATCCTTCAGGTCGGCTCCCATCTGCTCTTCGCTGAAGCGCACATTCCGGGATCGGAATACGCGGGCCCCGGCTCGCAGCCTGCCGGTCTTGAACTGCTCCGGAAGCGTGTCGCCTCCGAGCCGAAGAACAGGCTCATCGTGCTCTATTGCGGCTGCTGTCCCTGGGATCGCTGCCCGAATATGGGTCCTGCTTACCGCCAACTGCGCGACTTGGGATTCACAAACGTCAAGGCTGTCTACATGGCAAGCAACTTCGGAGACGACTGGGTTGCAAAAGGATACCCCGTTGAAAAGGGACGATAGCGCCATCTCCATTCCCTTACCCTCCGCCGCGCGCCGAACTTTCAGCTTGCGCGCCCCGCTGCTTCTTTTGAGCGCAATCCTGCTCGGCGGCAGCGCCCTCGGGTACTCCGAAAATGCCCTCGTCAACAGGCACGCCCCCGCTTTCGCCCGCGTGGATTTGCACACTTCGCAGCAGATCCATCTCTCCGACTATCGCGGCAAGGTTGTCCTGCTCAATTTCTGGGCCACTTGGTGCGCCCCATGCCTGCTTGAGATGCCTCGTTTTGTTGCGTGGCAGCGCCAATACGGCAAGAGCGGCCTGCAGGTGCTCGGAGTCTCCATGGACGACGACGATTCGCCGGTGCGGTCGCTCGATCGGAAGCTGATCTTGAATTATCCCGTCGTGATGGGCGATGAAAAACTCGGCGAACTCTACGGCGGAGTCCTCGGCCTCCCGGTGACCTACCTGGTCGACCGCAACGGCGTCGTTCGTGCCCGGTTTCAAGGAGAAACCGACCTCGACAAGATCGAAGAGCAGTTGAAGCTTCTGCTCTCCGCTCCGCGCGCCACATCCCGCCCGCATTGAATGGAGCCTCTCTGATTCGTACCGCTGGATCAAGGCCGCTGCAAATGGCAATACACTAAGAACGGAGAACCGGCAGTGAGAATCGACAGAACCCTGCTATCCATGCGGCGCACTCTGAAACGTCACTCCGCCCGTTGCAACGCCTTTCCGGGCAAATCTGCCATCCTCCTCGTAATCCTTGCAATGGCAAGCGTCGCCAGGCTAGGTTCACAACAGCCCCCGGCATCCAGCGACACGCCGCCCAAGACCAACCCCGCCGCAATGCCGCAATCGGCCGGAGGTATGGCCACCGCCGGCCCTCAAAAAGCGGAATTCGACAGTCAGCACCGCCCCATCACGGCCGGTGGATTTGTGAAGACCGGCCCGATCATATTTCAAGATGTAGCCGCGGCCGCCGGGCTTGCCACTTGGCGCCACAAATCGGGCACTCCGGAAAAGCAATTCATTCTCGAAGCCAAAGGTCCCGGTGTTTGCCTGCTGGACTACGACAATGACGGCTGGCTCGATATTTATCTCGTCAATGGATCCACATACGAGGCGCAAGCAGGCAAGGCCGCGCCGCCCCACGCGGCACTCTTCCACAACAATCACGACGGAACATTCACCGAGGTAACTCAGGCGGCCGGCGTCGCCAACGACCGCTGGGGTTATGGGTGCGTGGTTGGCGACTACGACAACGACGGCTGGCCCGACCTCTATGTCACGAATTACGGAAAGAACCGCCTCTTCCACAATAACCACGACGGCACGTTCACCGACGTGGCAGACAAGGCAGGCGTCACCGTGGGCACGTGGTCAACCGGCGCAACTTTCGGCGACTACGATGGCGATGGCCGCCTTGACCTCTTTGTTGCCGGCTACGTTCGTTTCGATCTCGCCAGTCCCCCAGCGTCTGGAACCAAGGGCACAAACTACGCCTTTTGCCAGTACCGCGGCGCGCCTGTCATGTGCGGCCCGCGCGGACTTCCCGGCGAACACGACCACCTCTTCCACAACAACGGAGACGGCACGTTTACTGACGTGAGCAAGAAGCTTGGCGTTGACGATCCCAGCGGCTTCTACGGCCTTGGGGCCTTGTTCGCCGACGTGAACAACGACGGCAAGCCCGATCTGCTGGTGGCCAACGACACCTCACCGAACTATCTCTATATCAACAAGGGAAATGGAACCTTTGAGGACCAGAGTTACATGAGCGGCTATGCACTCAACGAGGCGGGCCGCGAGATTGCGAACATGGGCATCGCAGCCGGCGATTACGAAAACAATGGCCGCCTCTCAATTGTGAATACCGACTTTGCCGACGATTACGATGTGCTGTTTCAGAATGACGGCACCGGCTACTTTACCGATGTCAGCGCCCAGGCAGGACTGGTTGCGCCTACCATGCCGTTTGTGGGCTTTGCCGATGGCTTCCTGGACTACGACAACGACGGCTGGAAAGACCTGCTCATCGTCAATGGCCATGTCTATCCCCAGGTAGATCAGCATCCGGATTGGGGCAGCAGCTACGCCCAGCGGCACTTGCTTTTCCGGAACCTGAAAAACGGCAAATTCGAACTGGTTCCGGCAGTCGAAGGAACCGGACTCGCAGTGGTCAGCGTCGGGCGCGGTGCCGCCTTCGGCGACATCTTCAACGACGGAAAAATCAGCGTGGTGATCAACAATATGGATGGCGTCCCGGTGCTGCTCCGCAACGTGAATCCGGATCACCACCATTGGGTCGAGTTCAAGTTGATCGGCGGCCCCAAAAGCCCGCGCGATGCCGTTGGAGCAACCGTCTATTTAACAGCGGGCGGCATTCGCCAGCGTGAAGACGTGCTCAGCGGCGGAAGCTATCTATCTTCCAACGATTTTCGAGTCCACTTTGGCTTGGGCGATACCGTTGCCGTCGATCAGATCGAGATCCACTGGCCCAGCGGATTCGTTGAAAAGCTAAAGGTGGCGGAAATCGATCGCATCCTGACCGTAGAAGAAGGAAAAGGGCTGATCCCCACACCATGCCCCAACTGCGAACCCGGAAAGCACTAGCACGCACTTCTCGCAGAGTAGAATGGCCTATTAGATGGCGTCACTGGAACAATTCGATCGCGAACTTGGTCCCGGCGAACGAATTGGGCGAGTACGCTGGACCATCTGCGCCATGCTGTTCGTGGCCACCTCCATCAACTACATGGACCGCCAGGTCCTGGCCATCCTCAAGCCCACCCTGGTCCAGAGCATCGGCATGACGGAAGTCGGCTACGGCCACATCACGGCCGCCTTCATGGTCGCCTATGCGGTGGGTCTTCTGGCTGCGGGACGATTCGTTGACCGGGTGGGAACGCGCATCGGGTATATCGTCATCATGGCCGTCTGGAGCCTTTCTGCCATGGGCCACGCGCTGGCCAACACGGTACTCGAATTCGGCATTGCGCGCTTCTCCCTGGGCCTGGGCGAGTCCGGGAACTTCCCTGCGGCGCTCAAGACCACGGCCGAGTGGTTTCCGCAGAGCGAGCGCTCGCTGGCCACCGGCATCTTCAACTCCGGCGCGAATGTTGGAGCCATCCTGGCGCCCGTGATCGTCCCCTGGGTAACCATCCGATACGGTTGGCACGCGGCCTTTCTGGCGACGGGCGCATTCAGCGCAGCCTGGATCGTGCTCTGGTTCAGCAAGTACCGCAAGCCCGCAAACCACCCCACGCTCACCGGTGCAGAGTTGCGTCACATCTACCAGGAAGCTGCCGAGGAGGTAGGACCCTCCACCCCCTGGGCCAGGCTGCTCGGCCACCGCCAAACCTGGGCGTTTTCCATTCCGAAATTCCTGACCGACCCAATCTGGTGGTTCTTTCTCTTCTATCTACCCTCCTACTTCAGTTCCAAGTTCCATCTGGACATCTCCCACCTGGGGTTGCCGCTGATCATCGTTTACAGCACCTCGACAATTGGCAGCGTGGCTGGAGGCTGGCTGCCCACTCCATTCCGTCGCCTTGGCCTCTCGGCAACGCACGCGCGGCTGGGAGCCATGCTGCTCTGCGCGCTTCTCGTGGTTCCTATCTACTGGGTTACACAGCTTCAGTCCGAGTGGACTGCCATTGCGCTGCTCAGTATTGCTGCCGGGGCTCACCAGGGATGGTCCGCCAATCTTCTCACCACCCCATCCGATATGTTTCCCCGCACCGCGGTCGGATCGATAAGCGGCATTGGCGGCATGGCCGGAGCGGCTGGCGGTGCGCTGATGATGAATTACGCAGGCTACATTCTGCAACTCACTGGCAGCTATGCCACCCTCTTCGCTATCGCTTCCAGCGCGTATTTGGTTGCCCTGTTCGTATTGGTGCTGCTTGCCCCGGGGTTGAAAAGAGTTCCGATTGCCGCCTGAATTCGTTCAAGCCAAAATGAAATCTGATTCCGAAAATCACGTGATCGCAGAAATGGAGAAAGAATGAGCACTCAACTTTTTGATCTTGCAGGCAAAGTCGCCGTTGTCACCGGAGGCACTTCTGGAATTGGCCGCGCCCTCAGCCTCGGCCTTGCCGACGCCGGCGCCGATGTGATTGCGACGGCGCGCCGCCAGCAGCAGGTAGACGAAACCGCCGACGCAATCGAGACCAAGGGCCGCAAGACCCTGCGTCTTGCCTCTGACGTTTGCGACCGTGCTTCGATTGAAGCATTGCTCGCCGCGGCGATTGAGAAGTTTGGCAAGGTCGACATTCTCATCAACTGCGCAGGCCGCACCAAGCGCTCGCCCACATTGACCGTCCCTGAAGAAGAGTGGGCCGCAATTATGGACACCAATCTCACCGGCACTCTCCGCGCCTGCCAGGTCTTCGGCAAGCATATGATCGAGCGCGGCTACGGCCGCATCATCAACATCGCGTCATTGACCAGCTTCGTCGCGATGATGGAGGTGGCCGCATATGGCGCCAGTAAAACCGCCGTTATTTCTTTAACAAAATCGCTCGCAGTGGAGTGGTCGAAGAAGGGCGTGACCGTAAACGCCATCGCTCCCGGCGTCTTTCGCACCGCTTTAAATTCTGCGTTACTTGACGGCACGCCGCGCGGACAGGAACTGTTGATGCGTACCCCCATGGGCCGCTTCGGTAAGACCGAAGAGTTGGTCGGCGCCGCAATCTTCCTCGCCTCCGACGCCTCCGCGTTTGTAACTGGACATATCCTCGCCGTCGACGGCGGATTCCTCGCCAGCGGCGTCAACCAATAAGAGAACTCGGCACGCTGAGAGGCTTTCATGCAGATGAAAACCCAATTTGCATTCGGCAAAACAGGCATCCAGATTTCCCTGCCTGATGGCTACGAGTATCAGCTGATCAAGAGCCGCACGGCCGCCGCATTGGCTGACGCGCAATCCGCCATCGCCGCCGCGCTCGACAATCCAATCGGCTGCATGCCTCTCTCGGCCATGGCCACTGGAAAAAAGTCCGCAGCCATCTCGGTCTGCGACATCACCCGCCCCGCTCCAAACTCTGTAACGCTGCCGCCGCTTCTCGCCCGTCTCCACCAGGCCGGAATCCCCGTCGAAGGCATCACCATCTTCATCGCCACCGGGCTTCATCGTCCTGCAACACAAGACGAAATCGACCGCATCGTCGGCCCCAAAATCGCTTCAACATATCGAATTGTCAATCACGATGCCCGTTCACTCGACCAGCATCGAAGTCTTGGGTCGACGCGGCGCGGAACCCCGGTCTACATTGACGAGCGCTTCATGGCAGCAGACTTGCACATCACGCTGGGCTTCATCGAGCAACATCTGATGCTGGGCTTTTCTGGCGGGCGCAAACTCATCGCCCCAGGCCTGGCTGCTCAGGAAACCATCAAAGTAATCCATTCGCCATCCTTCATGCGCGAACCGCTGGCCACCGAGGGGTCCATTGCCGGTAATCCATTGCATGCCGAACTCCTCGAAATAGCCGCCATGGCGCGTCACGATTTTCTCCTTGACGTGACCCTGACCCAATCGAGAGAAATCTCCGCAGTCTTTGCCGGCCATCCGGTGGCTGCGCATGCCGCCGGCGTGGATTTCATCAACGCCACATCGCTCGAGCGACTCACGGAGCCAGTGGATGCCGTCATCACCAGCGCCGCCGGCTACCCACTGGATCTGACCTTCTACCAGTCCACCAAGGGCATCACCGCTGCTCAACACATCGTCAAGCCTGGAGGCGGAATTCTTCTCATCGCCGAGTGTGCCGAGGGCATTGGCTCGCCCGAATTCGCGGCCAAACTTCAAAGCTTCTCCGGATACCAGTCCTATCTAGACGAGATCCGCGAAACACCTGTCGTCATCGACCAGTGGCAGTTGGAGAAACTCGCCCTTGTCGGCCTGAAACACAAGCTCGCGTTCTACACCCCGGGTGCTTCCCCGTCGCAGCTCGGCTGCCTCCGCGCTCAGGCCTTTGAAAAGTTGAGTGACGCAATCGCCGGCCTGCTAAGCAGTCTACCTCCTGGAGCAAAAGTTGCACTCGTGCCCGAAGGCCCCTACACATTTGCTCGCGCTGATTTGAACGCAGTCACTGCAGGCGGCGCGACCGCATAAGTCAATGAACATCAAGGAGACCGAATGAGTACCAAAGAAAAATTTCAACTGACGTTTGGCGTTTTTCTGGCTGCTTCCTTGTTCGGTCATGCGCAATCCCCTGCCGCAACTCCGCCCGACGCCATCCAGTCTTACCTTCAGCCCTTGACAATCAACCACACCATTGCGGGTGCGGTCACGCTGGTCGCGGACAAAGACCATATCGTGTATTTGAAGGCCACCGGCTACCGCGATCTTGGAGCCAAAGACCCCATGCTCGCGAACGAATTATTCTGGATCGCCTCGACATCCAAGCCCATGACCGCCTCTGCGTTGATGATGCTTGTCGATGAGGGCAAGGTCAGCCTCGACGACCCGGTCGAAAAGTACCTTCCGGAGTTCAAGGGGCAGATGGTCGGCCCGCGACATCCGGATGCAGTGCAAAAAGATCAAGGCGGAGCCGAACCTAAGCAACCCGTCCAACTGGTCGCCGCGAGCCACCCCATCCGGGTGCGCGAAATCCTCAGCCACACCTCGGGCCTTCCCTTCCGCTCCGCGGCACAACCCGCCGCCCTTGACCTGCTCCCGCTCAAAGACGCGGTACGGTCCTATGCAGCAGAGCCCCTGCTCTTTCAGCCCGGCACCGACTATGACTACTCCAATGAGGGCCTGAACACAGCAGCCCGCATCATCGAAGTTGTCAGCGGACTCCCTTACGAGCGATTCATGCAAGAGCGGCTTTTCGATCCGCTGGGAATGAAAGACACCACCTTCTGGCCGAGCACAGCGCAGATTTCCCGCATCGCAAAAACCTACAAACTGGATGCAACAACAAAAGACCTCAAAGAAGTAAGTATCAGCCAGCTGACCTACCCGCTTGACGATCGGGTACATCGCTATCCGATGCCCGCCGGCGGCCTCTTTTCAACCGCCAGCGATGTGTCCATCTTCTGCCAGATGCTCCTGAACGGGGGCACATTCCAAGGCAAGCGAATTCTCTCCAAAGCCGCGATCCACGAAATGACCAGCCAGCAGAATAGCGGCTTCGGCGGACACAGTTACGGCCTCGGCCTGTCCCTCGATAAGGGAAGCTTCGGCCATGGCGGCGCATTCAAAAACGCCATGGAGATTGACCCTGCAACCGGCCGCATTCTCGTCTTCATGGTTCAGCAGGACGGTCCCTGGGGAACAGCGGACGGAGATGCCATCGTCGCTACCCTGAAGCAGCTTGCCGACAAGCTGATTGTCTCTGCGGCGTCCACGACTCCGGCTTCGCAACCGCACTAGTGTCCTGTCCCTAAAGTTCGAGTACAAAACCGAGCGACGGAATCGAGGATTTGGTCGGCGGTTTTGTGCCAGATGAAGGGTTTTGGATTCTGGTTGTGGACTTGGATGAAGTGGCGGATGGCAGTTTCCAGTTCTTTGGTGGAGCGATGGACGCCACGCCGGAGTTGCTTTTCGGTGAGCAGAGCGAACCAGCGTTCGACCAGGTTGAGCCAACTGGCCGAAGTAGGGGTGAAGTGCAGATGAAAGCGCGGCCTTTTCATCAGCCAGTCGCGGATCAATTGTGTCTTGTGGGTACCGTAGTTATCCAGTATCAGGTGAATGTCCAACTCCGGCGGCACGTTTTCCTCAATCGTATCGAGGAAGCTGCGAAACTCCACCGAGCGATGGCGACGCTTGGTCTGGCCAATCAGCGCGCCGGTTTTGGTTTCCAGGGCGGCGAACAGGCTAGTTGTGCCGTGACGCGCGTAGTCGTGCGTGCGCCGCTCGATCTGGCCGGGACGCATGGGCAGCAACGGCGCGGTTCTGTCCAGAGCTTGTATCTGGCTCTTCTCGTCCACGCACAGCACCAGGGCGTGCTCCGGAGGAGCCAGATACAGACCGACGATATCGCGCACCTTGTCGATGAACAGCGGGTCTTTGGATAACTTGAAGGTCTCCGAGCGGTGCGGCGCCAGGGAAAAAGCTTGCCAGATGCGATGAATGGAGTTGCGGCTGAGTCCGACACGCTTGGCCAACGAGCGTGTCGACCAATGTGTAGCATCGGCCGGGGTTGACTCCAGGGTGAGCGTCAGAACACGCTCCACATCTTGGTCGCTGAGCTTATGCGAGGTGCCTGGCCGCGGTTCATCCAAAAGGCCATCCAGACCGGATTCCAGATAACGCCGCCGCCATTTGCTCACGGTGTGCTGCATGGTGTGCAACTGAGTGGCAATGACGGTGTTGCTGAGCCCATCGCCAGCCAAAAGAACAATGCGCGACCGCATGGCCAGCGCCTGCGTCGTCTTGGGCCGCTTGCTCCAGGAAACAAGCTGAGCGCGATCCTCGACGGGCAGAGACAACGGGGCGAGTGGACGACCTTTCCGCATCGGACTTCCTCCCACTCTATTCGATGCAACAGGTCATCTTATTTATGATAATTATTTCAGGGACATGACACTAG
>Ga0181517_10001066_pt1 | contig 32156 bp, 25 predicted proteins | sample PEATcosm2014_Bin_31_FD_119748 | JGI IMG/M metagenome (GOLD analysis project Ga0181517, IMG submission 119748) | Peatland microbial communities from MTU Mesocosm Facility, Houghton, MI, USA - PEATcosm2014_Bin01_30_metaG | ecosystem: Environmental > Terrestrial > Soil > Wetlands > Peat | place... | reverse complement strand
GTCCGCCGCAAGCGCCAGCGGCTCCGTTCAAACGGGCTTATCGAAAGCGCCCCGGCGACGCAACTTTCACTCCCTGCTCGGGCTTACCTGCGCCGGGGCGCTTCCGATAAGTCCTAACGTTTTCCAACCGGAACCGCGATGAAAGCAGCTTAGTTCTCGCCGCGATGCTGCTCGATGTCTTTGATGATCAAAGGCAAGAGGCTTTGGAGTTCGTTCGGAAGGCGAATGCTCAACAGGATCAGATCTTCCGGCGGGTCGCCGATCAGAATGGCCGCGCCGTAAGTGGGCTTGTCGTTAGGAATCATTCGTGAGAAGGCGTTGCTGAGGCCATCTGCTTGCGGTGGAGTCTCGAATTCAACGACCCGCGAACTTCGATAGCTTAAGCGATCAGTCGGATAAGGACCGCTAGGAAGACGGGTATCGAAACCCCTCATGCTTCGTACCGCCCACGCACGAAAGGCCGGGAAGACCCGGGAGATGGCCTCCGCGATCTGATAACTTCCAAAGCCGCCCCCTCCGCTGATGTGGTGGAGGTCAATCGCAGGACCCTTAAAGTTAGGCCATCTGGGTTCGCCTTTGATCGGCTCTGGGCTGAGAAACATTCCCCAGCCGCTGGAATCGGAATAGCCTTCGCAATTCCATCCCTTCGGAGCGACTAGGCCAATCTCGGCAGATCTGTAGTAGGCGAAATTCCTCGCGTCGTGCGAGCTGAAAGACCGCCTTACGCTCACTCCCTTGGGTGCGTCAACCTTCTCCACCTGACCGTACGAGATGCATCGCACAAACGGTAGGGATGGCGCGGTTGTTTGGGCCATCGAAGCAATCGCCAGAGTCAAGGCAGCCGCCGGCATTCTGAGCACGAGCCGCGCTGTCGACTTCGGTACCCGCTGACTGCAAATCACTCGGCACATGACCTTTTCAGTATCGCGCCACGCGTGGCGGACGTGAAGTGGGCTTCACGGAAAACGAGATTACCTCAAGGTCCCCCGTGCCCACTTGGCCGCCGAACGCCCGAACCGCCCCCGCGCCCCATTCCGGCAAATCCACCCCAGTCACAACGAAATTAAAAATATTTTCGCCTGATTATAGACGACTTACAGATTCCATTCTTCGATTACGATCCACGCGCCCGCTAACCTGGAATCGCATATGGCATCTGTCGCACAACTCAACGCCAACCGCCTCAACGCGCAGCGCTCCACTGGCCCGCGCACCGAGGCCGGCAAGGCCAACTCCCGCTTCAACGCCCTGACATACGGCCTCGAAGCCCGCTCCCGCGTAATCCCAGGTGAGGATCCCGCTCAATTCGAATCCCTGGCCGCCGCATACCACAGCCAGTTCAATCCCGTCGGTCCCCTCGAGGATTTCCTGGTCGAGTCCATCGTCGCGGCCGATTGGAATCGCCGCCGCTACACCCTCATCGAAGCGCAACTCTACCGCGCCCTCATGTCGGCTGCCCGGCGCCGTCTGGACGCTCCCAAAAATCCGGACTCGCTTTCCGAGCTTGCCGCCGTCTTCGGCGACGACGTGATCGGAGCGAAAATCCTCCAATCCGCCTTCCGCCAGTTGGCCTCCGCCGAGCGCAGCTATTTCCGCGCCCTCACCCAGTTGCGCCGCGCCCAGAATGAACGTCGGGCCGAAGAACAGGCCGAACAAGCGGAGGCGGAGGCGCCGCCCGCCGTCCCCCTCGCGCCGCCCCGTCCCCAAGCCCTGGCCGCGACCGCCGTCCCAAATGGGTCCGTTCCCCTCAATCCGGGCTCCGAGCCGGTCCCAGTCGGCGCCAGCCACATTCCGAACCGCGAAAGTCACCTTCCGAGCCGCGAACGTTAGAGAGCGGTCCCGGCCACCGCATGCCGCCACGCGAACACCACATTCCGAGCCGCGAACGTCAGAGAGCGGTCGTCGTGGTCGTGGCGCCTCTGCCCGGCGCCAGCCCTTGGCCCCTGCTATCGTGGAAGTTCGTATGCTGAACAGAGAACAGATGGTCTCGGAAATCGCGCGTGAAGTGGTCGCCCGCCTCCAGTTGCGCCTCGACCCCAAACCGGCGCTCCCGGTCGCACCCACGGCCACCGGCGATGGCGTCTTCGCTACCGCCGATGAAGCCGTGCACGCAGCCGCCGAAGCCCAGCCCAAAGTCGCCGCCATGAGCCTTCAGGATCGCGGCCGAATCATCGCCGTCATCCGGCGCATCTGCGACCAGCAAGCCGCCGAACTGGGCCGCATGGAACTCGAGGAGACTCACATCGGGCGACTGGACCACAAGATCGCCAAGCTCCATGCCATGAAGTTCGTAGTTGGCGTCGAGCAGATGGAGCGCATCCAGGCCCGCGCCGATGCGTCCGGCCTTTGCGTCGTGGAACGCGCCCCATGGGGCGTCATCGGCATGGTCTTGCCCGCCACCCATTCGGTCCCCACCATGGTGAGCAACGCCATCAACATCCTCGCGGCGGGCAATGCCGCGGTGTTCAGCCCGCATCCGGCCGCCGCCAGGGTCGCCGCCTACGCCTTGAAGCTCTTCAACCGCGAGATCGAGCGAACCTCGGGCGTATCGAACGTGATTACCATGGTCGCCAATCCCACCCTGGAATCGGTCGCGCAGATCTTTCATCACCCGGGCGTCGCCCTCATTTGCGTTACCGGCGGACCCGCGGTGGTGAAGGCGGCCATGCAGTCGGGCAAGCGCGTGATCGCCGGCGGCCCGGGCAATCCGCCGGTAGTCGTGGACGAAACCGCCGACCTCGATAAAGCCGCGCGCGACATCATCGCCGGGGCCGCTTTCGACAATAACCTCCTGTGCATCGGCGAGAAAGAGGTTTTCGTCGTCGCCTCCGTCGCCGACCGGTTCAAGCGGGCCATGCTGGCTGCGGGCGCGGTCGAGTTGGACAGCCAGGCGATCGCCCGTCTCACCAAGGCCGCGTTCACTTTTGACGACGATGGCAAGGGTTGCGCGCGTGCTCACGTGAACAAGGACTTCATCGGCCGCGATCCTTCCGTGCTGGCGCAGGCCGCTGGCGTGCGCATTCCCGATTCCACCGAGTTGCTCTTTGGCGAGACCGCCGAAAATCATCCGTTCGTCGAAGAGGAGCAGATGATGCCGTTCCTGCCCATGGTGCGTGTCCCGGACGTCGATGCTGCCATCGCTGCGTCCCTCCGCGCCGAACACGGCTACCGGCACACCGCCATCATTCACTCCAAAAACCTCGACAACGTCACTAAAATGGCCCGCGCCATGAACACCACCATCTTCGTCAACAACGCGCCCAGCACCGGATCGCTCGGCGTGGATGGCCCCGGTTACTTCAGCCACACCATCGCCACGCCGACTGGCGAAGGCGTAACCACGCCGCTCACGTTCACGCGGGAACGCCAGATCGCCATCGGCGGCGGCGCCTTGCGCATTATCTGAGAACGTACCGCCGCCGGTCTCCGCCGGCGGTGTTTCTGCGATTGTGCGCTACCACACATACCTCCACGCCTCTATTGTCTAGTACGACTATACTGGTGAGCGCCCTGATCGAGGGCAGGAGGGATTCTAATGGCCAGTAACAAAGTTCCACTTCCAGGAAGTGAACGCCGTCCGGTCGGCTCGCGCGTGGGCGATGTTCCGAACGACGAGGTCCTGGAAATCTCCGTAATTCTCAAACCGAAGACGCGCATCGCGCCGCTTCAGAGAGGTGAGGCTCCAATCTCGCGGGAAGAGTTCGCCGCCAGGCACGGCGCCGATGCGGGCGCCATCGACCAGCTCAAGACATTCGCCAAGGCGAATAATCTCACGGTCCTCGAAGTCGCTCCCGAGCGCCGCACCGTCAAGCTCAAAGGAACCGCCGCCGACATGTCGAAAGCCTTCGAGGTCCCCTTTGAACGTTTCGAAGTCGAGGGGACCCGCTACCGCGCCCGCACTGGCGCCATCCACGTGCCGCCGGAACTGGCCGGCTCCATCGAGGCTGTGCTCGGCCTCGATAACCGGCCCCACGCCAAACCGCATTTTCGCCTGCACGGCGCGTCCGCGCCCAAAGCCGCCGCTCCGAAGCCGGTCTCATATACTCCCCGGCAGGTTGCGCAGCTCTACCAGTTCCCGCTCGATGCCACCGGCGCCGGGCAGACCATCGGCATTTTGGAGCTCGGCGGCGGCTACCGTGCGACCGACCTCCAAACCTACTTCACTTCCATCGGCGTAACGGAACCGAGCGTGATTTCGGTATCGGTCGATAATGGCGCCAACAAACCGACCAACGCCAATAGCGCCGATGGCGAAGTGCTTCTCGACATCGAAGTCGCCGGCTCGGTCGCGCCCAGCGCCCACATCGTCGTGTATTTTGCGCCCAACACCGATAACGGCTTTCAGGATGCGCTCACCACGGCCATTCACGATACCGCCAACAAACCTTCGGTGATATCCATCAGTTGGGGCGGGCCGGAATCCACCTGGACGGCTCAGTCGATGACCGCCATGGATACCGCCGCGCAGGCCGCTGCCATGTTGGGCGTGACCATCTGCGTCGCGGCCGGCGACAACGGTTCGAGCGACGGCGTCACAGACGGGAAGAACCACGTGGATTTCCCGGCGTCCAGCCCGCACGTGCTGGCCTGCGGAGGAACCAATCTGCAGAGCGCCAACGGGGTGATTACGAGCGAGACGGTCTGGAACGATGGCGCCCAGGGCGGCGCCACCGGCGGTGGGTTCAGCGTGCAGTTTCCAGAGCCTGCCTGGCAGGTTGCAGCCGGCGTTAAGCCTCCTACAAGCGGCCGCGGCGTGCCGGATGTTTCAGGGGATGCCGATCCGGAATCCGGATACCAGGTCCTGGTGGACGGAAAGTCCCTGGTGATCGGCGGCACCAGCGCCGTCGCGCCGCTCTGGAGCGGCCTGATCGCTCTGCTCAACGAAAAGATCGGGAAGCCCATGGGATTCTTCCAGCCGACGCTATACGGAATCGCCGCTTCGGCCAAGGCATTCCACGACATCACCCAGGGATCGAACGGCGCGTTCTCCGCCGGCCCGGGGTGGGACGCCTGTACCGGACTCGGTTCGCCCTCGGGCGAGAATCTGCTTGCCGCGCTGAGCGCCGCCACGAAATTGCTCCCGGCGGACTTTACCGCGCTGAGCCCTGCCCCGCAGTCGCTCACGGCGGGCGGCACTTAGAGAGAGTCTGGGCTATACTGACTGAGATGCAGGGAGCCAAGCGGGGAAACTTGGGAGGGTCCGTGGTCCGTATAACTCCGGGAATCCTCGCGCTCTCCCTGCTTTTCTCCGCCGCTGGTTGCCGGAGCGCGATTCTCGGCAATCTTCCGCCGGTCCCCTCGAATCCCGTTCTGCCGTATACAGCGCTCGATCCGCGGCAGGCCGGCCTCTTCGGAGCATACCCCGGCGTGGGGGCCGGCAATGCCGCCGCGTTTTGGACCAACACGCTCGACCTGTCCCAGCGCGTGGAGTTTGCCGGTGGATCGCGGGCGGTAATGGCGGCCGAAGCCGCCCGCGGATGGCAAGACATCCTGGCTGTCACGAAGATTAATGGGAGCGGCTCGAACGACCCGTCGGCCGACCAATTCAATGTAGAGGTCGTATGGAGCAAGGATGCGGCAGAGCATTTCAGGTCCCTGCCGCATTGGAGCGATCACATCGCCCTGCTGCATCCCGGCCAGTACGGGTATCAGGAAAACCGGGACGAGAACCCGTTCTGGGGAATCGTGGTCCTGTTCAACCAGGACCCGGCCGATCCCAACAAGGTGGATGGGCAGTTTCACATCGACTTCCGGTCGCTGTTCGGACACTATGAGCCTGAGAACGGCGACATTTCGGATAAGAATAACTACGAGAGATACAAGAGTTGGTATGGCGGTCCCATCGGCCCCTTCGAGCCATAGCATGAGATACGCCTGCCGGAAGCATCGCCTCACTGACGTAGCTTTCGGAATCGTCGTGTCGTTGCTGTCTTTGCGCGCCCAAGGGGACATACAAACCACGGTTCGAGCCTTCCTGCAGGCGTGGTATGTCGATAAGCAGAGCCCCGACGCGCTCAAGAGCTTCGTGGCGAAGGACAACGGCTTCAACCTCGCCCCAGCGGCCCCGCCATCCAGGACGCCGCTTACCGCGGCCCGCGTCGATCCGCAGCACGAACTCTTCGCGCGAGCCTTCGTCAGTCCTCCAATAGGAGCGCGATTCGAGCCGCCGAAGAGTCTGAGCGACGCTGTCGAGTATCCGCCGGCCAAGGCCCCAGGCGCAATGACCCGCAGCGCCAGGGGCGTCATCCTCACCAGCGAATTCGCCATCTATACGCCCGAGGCGGCTAAAGGCAGCTTCCTCCCGGTCTCCAAACCCAGCGCCGGCGACCCGGTGACGACGTATCTCTATCACTTGACGCAAGCTTATAAAGGCAAGTTATACGTCGTCGTGTATACCACTAAGGGCGCCGGCATGTTGAAGGAGACCGCGGTAACGTACTGGATCGAGGAGAATGGGTCGTGGAAACTGGCGGCGTTTATGGGCACTAACTGGTAGGAGATTATGTCGGATATCCAGGTTGCGGTAATCAATGCAAGCACCGTCGTGCAGGACAGCCAGGTGCAGGCGATTGTACCGGCGTTGCAGACCCAGGTCCATCGGGATTTCGCGCCGGTGTGGGGCGTCGATGCCGATTTGACTTTTGTGGGCCATGGCGCCACCGCGCCTCCCGGCTCCTGGTGGGTGACGGTGCTCGACAATTCCGACCAGGCCGGCGCGTTGGGCTACCACGATCTCACCGACGAGGGCCTGCCCGCGGGTAAGTCATTCGCCGGGACCGACATCCAGGCGGGAAACTCGTGGACCTCCACAGTGAGTCACGAGTTACTCGAAATGCTCGGCGATCCCGATGTCAACCTTTGCGCGTTTACGCAAAAGGACGGCGGCGGGATGCTGCTTTACGCCTATGAAATCTGCGATGCGTGCGAAGCCGATTCCGCCGGATACGACATCGATGGCGTCCTGGTCTCGGACTTCGTGTACCCGGCCTGGTTTGAATCGTTCCGCAAGCCCAAAAGCGTCCAGTTCGATTACCGCTCCCTGATTAGTCAGCCATTCCAGTTACTCGCGGACGGCTATATCAGCCAGTTCGATACGTCCAATACCGACGGCTGGACGCAGGCTTCGGGGCAGCGGTTGGCAGCGCGCGCGCCGGTCGGGAGCCGCAGGGAGCGCAGAAGGGCGCCGCGGCGGCAATGGGTGACCAGCGAGGTGAAGAGGAGCGGCGCGGGCCGGTAAGTCATGAGCAGGCGAATCGCATTTTGCGCGGATGGCACATGGGACGGAGTGGCTAACAGCACCAACGTCTACAGGATTTCCAAGGCGATCGTCCCGATGCCTGGGGAGCAATACTCGTTCTACGACGATGGCGTCGGGGCGGACGGAACGCCAATCGAAAAACTGCTCGGCGGCGCGATGGGCGATGGGCTCCTCCAGAAAGTCAAGGACGGGTATTCGACCATTTCGAGCGTCTATGAGGACGGGGACGAGATCTTCATCTTCGGCTTCAGCCGCGGCGCCTATACGGCCCGCAGCCTTGCGGGGATGATCGCCATTTGCGGGCTCCCCAGCAAGAATCCCGATGCCAACCTCGTGAATACGGCATTTCAGGCGTATCGAAACAAGGACCAGAGGGCGGCCATTTTAGCAACCCTGGGCGCTTACGGGTTGGTGGACGCAAAGATAACCATGGTAGGCGTTTGGGACACAGTCGGGTCGTTGGGGGTACCGGCGCTTCTCGGCGGGGTCGATGTGTCGCAGTATGGGTTCCTCGATACCGGCCTGCACCCCGACATTTTGAATGCCTTCCACGCCCTGGCGATCGATGAGCGCCGGCGGGAATTTCCCGCGACGCTTTGGACCTCGCCGCCCGCACCCGGACAGACTCTCGAACAGGTGTACTTCTGCGGCGTTCACTGCGACGTGGGAGGCGGATATGCCGACGATGCGAACACCGGAACCGCGCTTTCGGATATCACTCTGAGCTGGATGATGGGTAAAGCTCAGGCGCTGGGACTGGTGTTCGACCAAGCCGTGGCCGCTCGCTTCCCAAGCCCCATTGACAAGAAGTACTCACTGGACACCAAGCACGAGTCATGGACTCCCATGTGGCTGTTCCCAAAATCAAGGGACATCGCCCCAAACGCGACGCTGGCCAATAGCGTGGGAGTTCGTTGTCAGAACGATGGTTCGTATAGGCCGGTGAATCTGTCGCTGGTCAACGGTGCGCCCGGGCCGGGGTACGGCAGCGAGATTGTCGTCGCTTAATGGGGCGGCAAGCCGCGAACCGGAAAGCAGACGGGCCGAAGAAGGCAGGCCAGGAGGCCCGCCCCACCTACATCGGCTGGAGGCGGATGCCGAACTGCTGTTCCAGGTCGTAGGATACGCCATGAACGGTGCCGGCGCCGTTCGCTACGGTTAACTTGCGGACGCGGACGTCCTCGACATACGCGGCGGCGGCAGCCTCGGCGCGCCGGTTGGCGATGGACTGAAGACGCGCCACCTCGGCGTCCATGGGAGCGGCATCGGCCGGGATGGCGGCGAAATCCGCTCGAATCTGGGCTTCGACGGCGCTGTCGATCGAACCGTTCTGCACGCAGATATCGAACATCAGGGCCATCGCCCGCTCCGTGGTCACTCCGAAGCGCTGGCAAAGAGCGGCGGCTTGTTGTTGCCTGACTTGCGCGTGCGCGACCTGGATCGCCTGAAATTCCGGAGTGCGCCCCAGGGCCTGAAACAGGCTCTTCCACGGGTCAAGGATGACGTGGCGAACGGGGTCCTGTATCGACCGGGCCCAGTCCAGTTGCGCGCTCGTGGGGGACGCGAGCATGTTCTTCAGGGCGTCGAGATTGTCCTGAAAGATGCCCGTCATGACGTCTTCATGAGCGGAGAGCATGTCGGAAAATAGCGGCTGCAGAGTGCCCTGGCCGAGGTTCCACTGGAGCGCGCCGTAGCTCATGCCCATGCCGTCGAAATCGCCCGTGAGGCCGCAGAAACAATCCGGGAATCCCGTGGAGGTCTCGAACGCGCCGCTCAGCGCGAGGCAGCGCTTCCCAACGGGCGCATCGAGCAAGGGCGTCGCGGGCGCCGCCTCGCCTGGGAACAGGGCCGACCAGGTTTGCGGTCCGACGACTCCGTCGAAGCCAAGCCCATTGGCTTGTTGGAAGGCCTTCACGGCGGCCTGGACTCCGCCGCCGAACGCGCCGTCTATGTTGCCCGTATAGAGGTTCAGATCTTTCAATCGCTGTTCCAGGCGGCTTACATCGGCGCCGGTTGAGCCAAGTTGGAGGTTCATAACGTTAATGGATTAGTTAGTTCGAAAAAAGTTGCGGGCGTGCGCGCCGGGCGCAAGCCTCATCCCGGTTTCAGGTTAGCAGCCGCGAAATGGAAAGCAAGGCAGTGGGAGGGTGGAACCGGTTGAAAACGCTGGGGGAAATCTTTTTTAAGATCGCGTCACCGCCTTGCGAGACTCGGCGCGAAATTGGTTAACGCAGTTTGGGACGTTTCTCCGCATCCTGGAGTATAATGACCCGAAGACCATCCAGAGAGTGGGTTACTATGTCCTTAACATTCGACTTCAATAAGCACTGGCCTTTGCTTGTCTCAGTCGGCATGGCGCTTACGGGCGTGGCTGTTTTTGGCGCAGCCTTGAAGTGGGATGGCCTGAGTCTTACGGTTAAATTAACGGAACTGAGCGGCCTCTTGGCGCCCCTTGCCTTTGCCTCGGCCGTGGTCGAGCGCGCGGTTGAGATCGTTGTAAGCCCGTGGCGCGATGCGGACGCAAGTAAGCTTGAAAAAGCCATATCCGTCATTAAGGCTAGGCCGGCGGACCCCGCCGCCGACGCGCAGAACGCCAAGGATCTGATGGCCGCTTCGGACCGGCTCGATGAATATCGGGGCGATACCCAGCAGATCGCATTTGGAGTTTCACTCACTTTATCCATTCTGGTGAGCATGGCCGGCGTGCGCGCGCTCGCGCCTTTTGCCGATGTGGCGAAACTGAATAACCAAGTAGTCACGAAACCGGGGCAACACTTGTTTTTTCTCTGTGTCGATGTAGTGCTCTCAGCGGGGCTACTGGCCGGCGGAGCCGATGGCATACACTCCGTGGTAAATGCCGTTACAAGTTTCTTCGACAATACCGTAGCCAAGCCGAAGGTGTAGATGGCCGGGCCCGGCCACCCTAGGGATGAAGGCAAACTGAAGAAGGCAAGCCAACTGAAGAAGGCAGGCCAGGAGGCCCGCCCCACTAACAGGAGGGCGGCGATGGGGATGCGGCGGAATTTCGGAGTTTTCAAGCGGTGGACGCGCTGGGGGAAGCGCCCGGACGCGGAGCCGCTGTCGGTTTGGGAAGCGCTGGGGGAAGAATACTGGCGCGGGGCGAATCCGCCCTGCGATCCTGAGGATTCGGGAGACCTGGAATACCTCGGCGCCCTCGCCATCTACCAACGGAAGCGCGAACTGTGGCATGAAGCGGGAGATCCCCCAAAGGGCGCGGCCATGGCGGAATGCCAGGCCGCTGAACTCGCGATCCGGAAGGTGGTGGTTGCGCGTCTGCACCAGGGCGGAAGGAAGGCCTTGTGCTTTTCGGGCGGCGGCATCCGCAGCGCCACCTTCGGTCTGGGAGTGCTGCAGGGCCTGGCGGCTCACTCCTGTTCGCCCGAGGATGCGGGAGATGCGCCGCTGCTCCTGGGCGAGGCGGATTACCTATCGACTGTCTCGGGCGGAGGGTTTCTGGGCGGCTGGTTTTCGTGCTGGGCGTCGCGCCACCCGGATGGGACCGCCGGAGCGATCCGGGAACTGGCCGCCGCGCCGGATGCGGCCTGGGAGCCGGAACCCGAGCCACTGCGATACCTGCGGAGATTTGCAAGCTACCTCAACCCGCAACTGGGGGCGTTTTCGGCCGATACCTGGACGCTGGTGGCGACCGTTTTCCGGAATATCGTCCTGAACTGGCTGGTGCTGCTGCCCCTGCTGGCAGCGGTGTTGACGCTGCCGATGCTGCTGTTCGCCCTGATCGAGGCGTATCCGTCGGTGGGAAACAACGGGCTTCTCTATGCGGCGGGAGCGCTGCTGGCCGTGAGTGTGGCGTACATGGTGACGGATTTGCCGAGCGTGGGGGACGCCCGGCAATCGCAGCCGCGATTCCTGGCGCTGGGGCTCGCGCCGCTGGTGCTTGGCTCCATTCTGTTTACGTTGTACTGGGCATGGCAGGGCGATCCGGCCGCGGAACCCGGGCCGGGAAGCTTCGTCGAGTTCGGAGTGGTCATTATGGCGGCGGGTGTGGCGCTGGGGATTCCTTTCGCATACTGGCGGCGCCGCATTTTCCACGCGGCGTGGGTGGCCAAGGGGTTTGGGTTCGCGCTGGTTACCGGCGCCGTGGGCGGACTGCTGGGTTATTGGGCGACCCGGCACTACGATCCCGGAAACGGGAACCTGCACGAGGACCGGCTGTACGCCTGGCTGGCCGTGCCGACTCTGCTGGGCATCTTCGCGCTGGCGCAAGGCGTGCTGGTAGCCATGAGCAGCACCATCACGGAAGACGAAGACCGGGAGTGGTGGGCGCGCTCCATGGGGTGGATTTTCATTTCGATCGTATTCACGTTCGCGTTCGGCGGCGCCGCGCTGATGATGCCGGACCTGGCGGGTTTGCTTCCGTCGATCCAATGGCAAGGGGTTGCCGCCGCCGCCGCCGGCCTGGCCGCCAGCGCGCTGGGCCTGAGTCCGGGGACGGCCGCCACGAAGGAGGGCGAAGATAAGGACGCCGGTCCGGCATCCCTTTCGCAGCAGGCGATGGCGCTGGGCGGGCGGCTGGCGATGCCCGTTTTTCTGCTTCTGCTGGTGGTGTTCGTGGCCGGACTGCTCTCCTGGGGCGATACGCGGCTGGAGGACAAGCTCACCCACGCGGCGTTCTGGAGCCTGTTCAAGTCGCAGTACGATATTCCGATACCGGCCTACATCCTGCTGGAACTCGCGCTGCTGGCAATCCCGCCTCTGATTCTTGCCCGCGTCATCGATGCCAATAAATTTTCGCTGCACAACATGTACAGGGCGCGCCTGATCCGGACTTTCCTGGGAGCCTCCAACCAGGGCCGGAAACCGAACCCGTTCACCGGATTCGACCCGAGCGATAACGTCCCCATGGCCAGTCTTCCGGCCAAGCCGCTTCACGTGGTCAACGCCACGCTGAACCTGGTGAAGGGAGAGAACCTGGCATGGCAAGAGCGAAAAGCGGAGCCGTTCACCGCTACGCGGTACCACACGGGGAGCTGCCGCCTGGGGTACCAGCGGTCGGAGAATTACTCCGGCGGCCTGAAGCTGGGCGGGGCCATCACCATTTCAGGCGCCGCGGCCAATCCCAACATGGGCTATGCCTCCTCCACGCTCCTGAGCATGATCATGATGCTCTTCAACGCGCGCCTGGGAGTGTGGCTGGCGAATCCGGGGCGTCCTGGCGCGGGCTGCTGGTCGAAGATGGGGCCAACCTATTCCATACGGCCGCTCATCGACGAAGCGCTAGGGCGGACCGATGACCAGAACGCGTGGGTGAACCTCTCCGATGGCGGCCACTTTGAAAACCTGGGTCTGTACGAAATGGTCCTGCGGCGCTGCCGCACCATCGTGGTGGTGGACGGGTCGGCGGACCCCTCCTTTCATTTCGACGACTTGGGCAATGCCATACGCAAGATCCGCATCGATCTGGGCATTCCCATCGATTTCCGGTACGGCATCCCGGTCACGCAGGAGATTCAGCCGGATTCCAGGCACGCGGCGGTGGGGAAAATCATGTACAGTTGCGTGGACGGCGCGCATGTGGAAGACGGCGATCTGATCTACATCAAGGCGTCGCTCACCGGAAACGAGCCTCGCGATGTGCTGAATTACGCCGACCAGAACCCGTTGTTCCCGCAGCAGCCGACGGCGAACCAGTGGTTCGACGAGTCGCAGTTCGAGAGCTACCGCCGGCTGGGCTGCCACGTAATCGAAGAGATGCTGCAGTTCCGCCAAGGTGCGTTTTCCTTCGACCAGTTCGTGGCGGCGGCGGAGGAGTATTGCGGCGTAGAGAAGGCGCGCGTCGCCGGACATGCCTGATTCAGAGACGCAACGGAGGGTCGATTCATGCCGGTTTCCCCATTAGGGCCTCGCCCGTTTTATCGCGTAGGCCACAATCCGAATTCCATTCCCCAGGTGCTTGCAGATCTGGCCGCCGGGGCCAACGCGATCGAACCGGACGTGAATGCTTACGCGGACCAGCCAACGGAGTTGTGCATCGGCGAGGCCTCGATCATCGATCCCATGCATGGCTGCGGGGCGGACGCGCCCCCGCTCGGACAATTTCTCGACCAATTGCACGGCATCGCGGTAAGCACGCCGGCATTGACCCTGGTGGTGTTCGATTGCAAGCCGAAGATTTCCACGCCGGATTTCGGCCTAACGCTGCTGACGGAGGTACGAAACCGCCTGACGTTCGATACCGGCCTGAACGTGGTCATCTCCGTAGCCGAACGGAAGTACGGCGCCTTTTTCGATAAGATCAGGTCGGGTCTGGGACCGAGAGAGGGCCTCATGATCGACGAGGAGAACGACCCCGTGGCGATCGCGACTTATTTGGCGGGCGTCGCGAACCCATGTTACGGCAATGGGATAGCGGTGGCCAATGACATACTCGGACCGAACGTGCGCCCCTCGATGGACAAGGCCTGCGAGTATCGCGCCGCCACGGGCCTGTTGAGTTTCATCTATGTCTGGTCGGTCAACGACGAAGATAGGATGCGGGACTACCTGCGCATCGGCGTCGACGGATTCATTACCGACTGCCTGCCGAAGGTGAACGGCATCCTTCAGGAAGACGAGTTCCGCAACGCGTTCCGCTCCCCAACGCGGCTCGATAACCCTTTCGCAGCGCCGAATCTCGCGTATGGGCTGGCCATTTACACAGGCGATCTAGAGGGCGCCGCCGCGGGCCCCAACGCACACGTGCAGATTACTCTGAGCGGGGCCAACGGCGATGCCAGCATGGTTTTGGACGCCAGTTTGCCGGAGCGTCTGGACAGGAACAGTTGCACCTACGTGACGCTCTTCACGAACGACCTTGGGGCATTGCAATCGCTGACCGTCCAGTTTGTCAACGCCGGCGCCACGTGGTATCTGGACCACATGCAAGTGAATAGCAGTCGCTTCGGAGCGGCGAAGGTGGCTACGTTCCAAAGGTGGATTGACGATTCGGGACCGTTCACGCAGGCGTTGGCCTGAGCCGGTGCGGCTACGCGAGGGCCTTCCGGCAGAAATCCACGCACTTGGCGGTTTCCTTCACTGCATCCGAGCCCTCCGGGACGTTGTACTCGAGCTCGATCGTGGCCGGGAAGTGCCAATTGTTTTTCGAAATGGTTTGGAGAATTTCCTTGATCGGCGTCTCGCCATAGCCCCACGGCAGGTTCAGGGCGCAGTGCGCGACCGTCGTCCGGTCCTTGAGGTGGACGTTCTTGATCCGATCATGGTACTTGTTGAGGAAGTCGAGGGGCGTCCCGCCAGGGTTTGTCGCTGCCATGAAGTGGCCAAGGTCGACGCCCGACATGTTGCCTTTTGAAACCGCGAGGGCCTCGTCGATGACGGTCATGCTCCCCTGCTGGTGGGTGTGGTAGGTGGTGAACATTTTGTGCTTCAACGCCGCGTCGCCGAGCCGCTTGAGCGTCGCCGCCGCGTCCGGACCGGCCGGCAGCTCTAGCGTACACATATCGGCCCCGAGCGTTTTGGCTACCGTAAACGTGTAGTCGAGGTCCTCGTCGGTGTCCATCCGCATCGCATTCACCGCGAAGATGCTCACGCCGGCGTCGTTGTAAAGCTTGCGCAGTTCCTTGAAGATGTCCATCGACAGGCCGAGACGCCACTTGCGCTCGGCGTCCGCCGCGGCCTTCTGCTCCGGGGTCTGCGCGCCACGGCCGCCCGCGCCCGGGATCGCTCCGCCGCCGGTGCCCCGCGCACCGCCTGCCGCTTGTGCACGCGGCGCACCTGGGCCACCTGGCCCGCCTGGCCCGCCTGCAGCGCCGGCGCGTCCCGCCGGACAGGCCTGTCCGTTCCACTGTCCAGCGGGCTGGCCGTTGCCAAAACCAGTTTTCATGCCCGCAACCGGGGCATAGGACGGCGCCGGGCCGCGACCGCCCTGGCCGCCCGGGAAGCCAGCGCCGCGTCCGCCACGCCCGCCGGCGCCCCCGCCCGCAGCGGCCTCCGCAGCAGCCGCGGGACTCGAGTCCCACTTGCCTTTTTTCCGCGCCCAGTCGTCCGCGACAGTACCCATCAGCTCGGTTGCGTCGATGCCGGAATCGACGATGTACTTCAGCGTGGCTTCGGCGCTCTGATCCGTCATGCTGCGATAACTGTAGGTGATGACGCCGATTTGAACTCCCTTGACCTTCGAGTTCGGCTTCGCGGCTCCCATCAGTTCCGGACCGAATTCCGAGGCGAACCCCGTCGCCAGCGCGATTCTTCCAACATCCCGTCTCGTGTAGAGCATACTTCCTCCTGCGATCGTTGGATCGTCGTCGTCTCCTCTAGCCAAGAGGATTATAACTGTAGTGCTCCAGTGCGGCAATCCTTTTGTTTTACACATTTGCGTAAACGCATTATGAAAATTGCTAAGGCCCTGGTATACTGAGCGGGTAACGCAAGTGTCCATTTCGTCCCAAGTACGCCACGTCGCTCTGATCTACGATGCCACGCGGGCCTACGACTTGAGCGTCATGGCCGGCGTCGCGGCCTACGTGCGGCAAGGCGCGCCGTGGAGCGTCTATATCGAGGAGTCCGCGCTGAAGGACCAGCGGCTTCCCAGGCTGGCTTCCTGGCGCGGCGACGGCATCATCGCCAATTTTGACGATCCCCGTGTGGTGCAGGCGGTGTTGGCATCGGGCCTGCCCACGGTGGCCTTTGGCAGCGGCTACGGATGGTATGCGCCGAGCCTCCGCATTCCGTACTTCTTCACCAACAACAAGGCGATCGCCCGCCTGGCGGCGGACCACCTGCTGGACCGTGGATTTCGCCATTTCGCGTACTACGGAGGCACGCGGACCCGCACCAACGGGTGGTCGGTGGAACGAGAGCGCGCGTTCGCCGAGCGCGTCAAGAAGAAAGGATACCGGTGCTGGATATACCGTGACCGACGGCGGGCCGGGCGGGACTGGGAGACTCTGCAACACGACCTCGGCGCGTGGCTGCTTTCGCTCCCCAAACCGGCGGGGCTAATGGCGGACAACGACCAACGCGCCCGCCTAGTGCTCGAAGTCTGCCGCACCGCCAGCATGCAAGTGCCAGATGAAATGGCTGTAATCGGGGTCGACAACGACGAACTTCTCTGCCAACTCAGCACCCCGCTCCTCAGTAGCGTGGAGCAAGGTTCACGGCGGATCGGGCACGAAGCCGCCGCGCTGCTGGACTGGGTCATGTCGGGGCACAAGCCCCGGCGGATGAGTGTGGTGGTCGATCCGTCCGGCCTGGTGGCGCGCGGGTCCACGGACATTCTTGCCATTGAAGATCGCAAGGTCGCGGAAGCCATGCGCTACATCCGGGAACACGCATGCGACGGGATTCAGGCGCAAGATGTGGCCAACGCCGTGGGAGTATCCCGCTCCGGGTTGGATGCCCACTTCAAGAGCGCATTGGGCCGGACCATTCGCTCGACAATCCGGGCGGCCCAGTTGGAGAGGACCCGGCAGTTGGTCAATGAGCCGGGTCTCTCTCTGAAGGAGATTGCCTCCAAGATGGGTTTCAAATCGGTGCAGTTCATGACGGCAGCGTTCCGAAAGGCCTTCGGCCGGCCGCCTGCACAGTACCGCCGGACTGCGCCCGGTCCGGGGGACTTCTGAGTCCGTGGCGGCGCAAGGAAGCGCCGAGCGGCGTGACTTAGAGCAGCGCCTTTACTTCGATCCGGCGGAACCAGATTTCGGCGTATTCGATCTCAATGGCGATCTTGCCTCGCGTCAGGGGAATGTACTGGCCCGGGTTATCGGGATCGGGCTGCTGGAGACTAGTCGCGACGTTGACTGTCCGGCCGTTGACGATATGCGCGGCGCGGTCGCCCTGCCAGATCACTTCAACGGTGTTCCATTGATCGAGGAGTTCGAAGTTGCCGTCCTTGATGAACCTGCCACCGGCGGGTTCCGCGGGTGTTTGAGCAGCACGACCCGGCCCGCCTGGCCCGCCTGCGCCACCCGGTCCGCCGGCACGGCCCCCACGCCCCGGACCGCCGCCCGGAGGCATAGCGCCCGAACTCCCTGGCTTCGGCCATCCCGTCAGGGGACTGATTCCCTCTCCGAACAAGCCAGCCCCGTGCTGGCCCTGGATACCCCGGGTGCCCACCATGAAGAAGTCCCCGACGTCGCCTTCCTCAATCTGGCATTCCACACAGGTCGGCCAAACCCTGTCCGCCCCCACAAGACCGTAGAGCAAACCATTGTCGCGCTTCGGCGTGTAGCGCGGGGCATGGCGCTTTACGCCCCACTTGTACTCGACGCGGATATGCACATTGCCGTACTCCTGATTGGTCGCGAGGTAGCCGGGTTCGGCCGGGAAGGCGCCTTCCTCGTTACCCATGATATGGAGCATCTCTTCTTCCATCAGGACCATACCCTTGGTTTCGGCAACTCCCTTGCCAGACTGCTGGATCATGGTATACCAGCCGGTAAGATCGCGTCCGTTAATCAGTGAGACCCATCCGTCCATGCCAGGCGCGGGCAGGGGCGGAGCGGCCTGCGGCGTCTGCGCAAGACCGCGGTAAGTTAGAAAAGCGGGAGCCAGAGCGATCGGCGCACTGGCTCGCAAAAAATCGCGGCGGTTCATATTGTTCTCCTCCGATTCTCCTGTTGCGCGCCGAGCGGCTTCGGCGGATCGCGTCATTGCATCGTCGTTGTCTCGTCCAGCCAACAGGATTATAGCTTCAGTACCGCAACGCGGCAATGCCTTTGTCTTACACATATGCGTAAACATATTATAAATTTTGCTAACACATGGGACGGGGTGCCTCCAAGGCGGCTGAAGTTAATCTAGCAAAAGTCGTAATGAAGTTATAAGAATCTGTTAAACAAATCGATTGCCCGCCTCGCGGGACTGATGCTACAAATGTAACGTGCCGTTCGCCGCCGGCCGCGCGGGGCTGCCACTCGGGCGGCGGAGAGAGCATTTCAAGGAGGACAAGGTGAGCCAATTTCGATTTTCGGCCGGGCCGTGGAATGTGCATGAGGGGGCGGACGCCTTCGGGCCCCCTGTGCGCCCGGCCATTGCTTTTGAAGATAAAGTGAGGAAATTCAGTGAGCTGGGATTCGCCGCCGTGCAGTTTCACGACGACGACGCCGTGCCGGACATGAACGATCTGTCCGAGCCCGAGATCCGCGAGAAGGCCAGACGGGTAAAGGCGATTCTGGACAGCCATGGGATGCTGGCCGAGTTCGTGGCCCCACGGCTATGGGAAGACCCGCGAACCATCGACGGGGCTTTCACTTCCAACGATGCTTGCCACCGCGAGTTCGCCATTTGGCGCGCGCTACGGTCGGTGGACATTGCGCGGGAATTGGGCTGCAACAAGATTGTTCTCTGGTTGGCTCGCGAAGGGACGCTTTGTTTCGAGTCGAAGAATCCGGTTCAGGGCGTCAAGCGGCTGATCGAGGCCATCGATCGCATCCTGGAATACGGCAAGGAGATACAGGTGCTGGTCGAGCCGAAGCCCAACGAGCCTATCGACCGGAGCTTTTGCCCTAGCCTGGGGCATGTGTTCGCGCTTGCGGAACGCACGAAGGACCCGGCGCGGGTAGGGGGGCTTTTGGAAAGCGCCCACGCGATCCTGGCGGGTTTCGATCCGGCCGGGGAAATCGCGTTCGGATTGGCGATGGGGAAACTCTGGAGCGTGCACCTGAATGACCAGAACGGCCTAAAATACGACCAGGACAAGGCATTCGGAGTCGAGAACTTGCGCCAGGCCTTCAATCAGGTCAGAGTGTTGGTGGAGAATGACTACGGCGCGAACGGTGAGTTCGTGGGTCTCGATGTAAAGGCGATGCGGACGCAGAAAGTCGAGGAATCTTACAGGCACCTACAGAACAGCCTCGAGGTCTTCCGGCTCCTGGAAGAAAAGGCGCGCCGCTTCGATTACAAGTTCCAAGAGGAGTGCGTGGCCGCTCGCGATTACGAGCGTCTGGAGATGTACGTTCTCAAGCTGCTCATGCAAGGATAAGGGAAAAGCCGGCGCTGAGTCAGCCGCTGGAACTGCCCCGGCATTTTGCAGGGTGGGGGCTTGCCGGGAGGACGGATGGCGATGGATATTCTGGTGTTGAACACAGCCGTCGTGGATTTCCGGCGCAAGGACTTCGATTTCGCCGACAATCTGGCCGGGGAAGGCGGGCTGGCGCGCTGCGAGACCGAAGACATGCCTGGCTATTCGCAGGAGCAACTGGCCGAGTGGATTCGCGACGGTTACGCGACTGCGGGGGGAATCGGGAACTCGGCGCCGCTGATGGCGCGCGCCGGCCTGAGAACGGCTATCGGCGCCAACCTCGGACGGGGACCGTATGGCGGACTGGATGCGCACGGCCGTTTTTTTTATGACCGCATGGCCAGCAACGGGATTGACCTTTCGGCCATGGAGACGCACCCCGCGCTGCCTACGGGCGCGACCTTCATCCACTGCTCCAGCGCCAGCGACCGGCTGGGGATTGTGTATTTCCCAAACGCGAACGACGGTTTCAGCTTCGAGGTATTTGAGAAGCACGTGGAGCGGCTCTGCCCGAAGATTGTCTACTATATTTATTCGGGTCTGTCCCACAAGGGCGATGCCAACGGCGGCAGGGACCTGGCCGAGTTCATGCGACGGCGCCGCGCGCAGGGCGCCGTGACCATTGCCGACAGCCACACCCTGACGGGGTCTCCGCAGCGCGCCATCGAACAGGGCCTTCCCATGGAGGAATACAGGCTTCTGGAGCCGCTCCTGCCCGAACTCGACATTTTCTTTACCTCATTGGACGAGGCACGGCTGATTCACAACACGCTGATCGCTCCCGCGACAGGCGCCCGGTTCGGGAATTGCGCGGGTTTTCTTCGGGACGTGTGCGGCAGGTATTGCGCGAAGGACGGAAGAACGCGAATGTTCGGCGTCACGGTGAGCGATGGCGCGTGGGAATGCCACATGGCGCCGGATGGCGAAGCGAGCGTTCCGGAGAAAGTTTCCTCGCGGTTCATGGGAGGGTTGGTGGTGGATTTGGTGGGGGCGGGCGATTCGTTTCGCGCCGGATTGTTGGTTTACATTACGCGCAACCTGGACGGCTTCCGGTCCGGAAGGATGGATTTCGCCGAGGCGGTGCAGATGGGAAATTTGTTCGCGTCGTGCTACATCAAAGCGCCGCTTGACCAGAGATATGGCGTCAAGGGGTACGATGCGATGTTGGAGACGGTGCGAGGGAGGAATCTTTGACGCGGAGACCGGCCCGCAAGGGCAGCTGGCGCCCCGACGCGGAGGAAGAAATTCCGGCGAAGATGCGGGCGTTGGTGCTGGACGGCGCCGGTTTCGAGCATCTGGGCGTGAGAAAAGTGCCTACGCCACGGCCGGGACCGCGGCAATTGTGCGCCCGCGTGGAAGCGGCGGGCATTTGTACGTCGCTGATCAAGCTGATCGAGCAGGGGTCCGGGCACAAGCTGCTGTATGACTGGGACGTGACGCGTTTTCCGCTGATCCTGGGCGATGAAGGAGCCGTCACCATCGTCGAAGTTGGGGAAGAACTGCGGGAACGGTACTCCGTGGGCGGGCGGTTTGTGATTCAGCCTGCCGTGGATCATGCGCCGGTGAATCACCGCGAGCGTTACCGCAACTCCGCGGCCGGGGTTGAGAAGGTGGCCGTGGGCTACACGCTGGGCGGGCACCTGGCGGAGTACATTCTGGTGACCGAGGAGATTTTGAACGCCGGTTGTCTTCTGCCGATGCCGCCCGAGGTGGACTCCTTTGCCCATGCGGCCATGAGCGAGCCGGTCTCCTGTGCGGTTTCGGCTCAGGATCACCACGTTCACCTCAGCCAGAAGGACCCGCTGTGCCCGCGCGGCGTTTCCAAGGGACTGAAGGCCGGCGGCGTGACGGTAATCGTGGGCGCGGGCGCCATGGGCCGCATGCATCTGGATGTGGCGCTGAGCTACGGGCCGCGCGCGATTGTGGTATCCGACCCCGTGGACGAACGCCTGGAGATTGTCCGCAGCCTGTTCGGGGCGCGGGCGGAGCGGCTCGAGATCGCGCTGCACACGGTACACCCGGATCAAGTGCAGGGGAGGGTCGCGGAGGTGACCGGGCAGGGCGGCGCGGATGACGTGATTGTGGCCGTGGGATCGAGGAGAGCGATTGAAGATGCGCAGCAACTGGTGGGGCGCGGCGGAGTCCTCGATCTGTTCGGCGGGCTGAAAAAAGGGGAGGACACGATTGGGCTTGACGCCGGCATTGTGCATTACAAAGAGATCACGGTGACCGGTTCGAGCGGCGGGTCACCGTGGGATGTCGCGCGAACGCTCGAGATGTTCGCCGGGGGGCAGATCGATGCCGGCGCGCACATCACGCGCATCGGCGATTTGGAACACGCGGCCGAGTTTTTGCAGATGGTGAAAGCCCAGCGGATCGACGGGAAGGCGGTGGTGTATCCGCACCGGCGCACGAGCAGCATACTCGCGGTGAAACGGTGGTCCGCCGAAGACGAGCGGCGTTACCTGGCTGGAGTGAGCGCCGGGTGAGCAGGTCAAATCGAACGTTCGTCGGATTCGGTTTCGGAGCGATCCAGGCCGGGCTTTTTCTGTACGAGGCTGCGCGGTCCGGGAATTTCGGGCGGTTGGTAGTGGGCGAAGTTGTGCCCGCCGCCGTGGACGAAGTGGTGAGGGCGGGCGGACGCTACGTCGTCAATATTGCCAGCACCGACGGGGTGAAAGCGGAAGAGGTGGGCCCGGTGGAGATGGTGTACACAGGGTGCGAACGCGGGCGCGCTCTTCTGGTGAACGCGGTGGCGGAGGCGGAAGAGATCGCCACGGCGGTGCCCAGCGTGCAGCAGTATGACTCGGGCGCCAGCGGCAGCTTGCACAGCATTCTGGCGGAGGGATTGCGGAAGAAGGCCGCCGCGCGCGGGCCGCGGGCCGTAGTTTATGCCGCCGAGAATCACAATCACGCGGCGGAGATTCTGGAGGCCGCCGTGATGGCGGCGGTTCCCGGTGACGAGCGCGGCTCGGTTCGCAGGCACGTGCGCTTGCTGAACACGGTGATCGGGAAGATGAGCGGGGTGGTGACCGGTGAGGGCGAGGTGCTTGCGCGTGGGCTGGCGCCGGTGACACCGGGGGTCGGCCGGGCGTTCCTGGTGGAATCGTTCAATCGGATTTATATCAGCCGGATTCGTTTTGACGATGGCGCAAACGCCGGGTTTCGCCGCGGGATCGAGATATTCGAGGAGAAGCCCGATCTGCTGCCGTTTGAAGAGGCCAAGCTGTACGGCCACAACGCTACGCATGCCCTGTCGGCTTACGTGGCCGCGGTGCGAGGCCTGGAGCGGATGTGCGAGCTTGCGCAGGACCCCGGCGCGGTTGCGTTTCTGGAAGCCGCATTCATTGAGGAATCCGGCGCCACGTTGATCCGGCGTCATGCGGGCCTCGATCCGCTGTTCACGGCGGAGGGCTATCGGGCGTACGCGCTGGACCTGCTGACGCGGATGTTCAACCCGCATCTCGGCGATCTGGTGAGTAGGGTGGGACGCGATCCGCAACGGAAACTTGGATGGGACGACCGGCTGATTGGGACTATTCGCCTGGCCACGGCGTACGGGGTGGAGCCGCGCAGGTATGCCATGGGGGCGGCGGCGGCGCTGGCGATGGTCGATGGTTCGTTTCTCCGCGCCGATTCTGCCGCGGCTTCGACTTTGCTCGAACCACTGTGGAGGGATGCGCGGCCGGATGCGGCGGAGGCGCGGGAAGCGATTCGTCTTGTGGAGGAGGGACGGAAGCGGCTGCGGCTTTGGGTGGAACGCGGATTTCCCGATTTGGGAGCATTTGCGGCGTGCTGCTGACTGTCACACTGAACCCGGCGATTGACAGGACATTGAGCGTCCCTGGATTCGCCGCGGGCCGAACCAACCGCGCTGTCAGTAGCCGCGTGGACGCGGGCGGCAAGGGTGTCAATGTCGCACGGGCGGCGCACCGGCTGGGCTGCCCCGTGATGGCGCTCGGCTTTCTGGCGGGGAGCAACGGCGCGCCGATCTCGCAGGCGCTGGCGGCCGACGGAATCCCATCCGACTTCGTTGCGGTGACCGGGCAGACCCGAACCAACCTGAAGATCAAAGACCCGGAAACGGGCGTGGAAACCGAGATCAATGAGCCGGGCTTCCGCGTGGATGCGGACGAGATCCGGAGCGTGGAGGAGAGAGTCGCGGCCCACGCTGGCGAGGGGTGTATCGTGGCATTCTCCGGCAGCCTGCCGCCGGGCGCTCCAGAGGATATTTATGCGCGGCTGATCCGCATTGCGGCGGGCCGCGGCGCACTAACAATTCTGGATGCAGGAGGCGCGGCGCTGCGGAACGGCATTGCAGCCGGTCCGGATCTGGTGAAGCCGAACCGGGCCGAAGCGGCGGAACTTCTGGGACGGAGCCTTGAAGACGATGGCGAGTTGGGCGAAGCGATCAAGGGGCTGCTGGCTTGCGGGGCACACCGGGCGGTGATTTCGCTTGGCGCGGGAGGCGCGGTAGCGGGAGACGGCGATGGGCTATGGCGCGCGTGGGCTCCGGCGGTGCAGGTCCGTAGCACGATTGGGGCAGGCGATGCCATGGTGGCCGCGCTGGCATGGGCGATGCATGTTGGGTTGACGCTTCCGGACGCGCTCAGGATGGCTACCGCGGCAGGTTGCGCCGCCGCGGGAACCGAGGGATCTTCCGCGCCCGAACTGCGGGACGTGGAAGCGCTGTTGGCGAGTGTGCGCGTGGTTCCGCTATAGGGCGAGGCCGATTGGCAATCGGCCGCAGGTTGACAACCTGCCCCACTAAGCTAACTGGCATTGGGCTGCAACGCGCCGTCGAGCGCTTTTCTGGCGCGCGCGAGGAACTCGGCCGCGTTCCCGGACTGGAAAATGTTGCGTCCGCAAATAACTCCCGCCGCGCCCGCTTCGACCGCGCCGCGAAACAGCGCGAGGGAATCGTCGTCGGAGGCTTTGCGCGGGCCGCCGGCGATCAGAATGGGCGTCGGACAGCCCTCGACAATGGCGCGCATGGTGGCGGGATCGCCGGTGTAATCGGTCTTGATGAGGTCCGCGCCGAGTTCGGAGGCCATGCGCGTGTGCAACGCGATCCAGGCAGGGTCGGCGGGATCGCTCACGTTCTTCCCCCGCGCCATACTCTCGACTACGTGCGGAATGCCAAAGCGCTCGCACTGGCGGTTGACGGCCGCGTTCTTAGCCATCTCCGCGGTTTCGACCGCCGGGTCTCCCGCGCCGAAGAAGAGATAGGTGACCACGGCATCGGCGCCATTCCGGACAGCGGCTTCCACAGTGGATGCCAGGCAACTGCTGTAATCGCCCTTCACGGCTCCGGGACGATACCAGACATTGGTCCAATCCAAGCGCATCAGCAGCGCCGGAGCGCGGGGTTTCAGGAACGGTTCGATGTACTGCTTGAAGGCGCCGGGAGTCAAGAGCACGCCATCGACTTCCGCGTCCACGAACGTCCGCACTTTTTCGAGGGGGTTTTCGGTTCCGGGAATGGGACCTACCGTAAAGCCGTGGTCGAATGCGACGATCAGGGACTTCTTGCCGTTGGGCGGCAGAAATCGATTCAGGCGGATTGCTTTTCCGGATTGCGTGGTCACTTTTTCAATGTAGCGTAGGGAAGAGGAAGAAGGAAGCGAGAAAGAAGGCAGCCCAGGAGGGCCGCCCCACCCGCTATAATCATCGCTTGTGATGGTCGGCGTAATGGAGGCGTTGCTGGAATGAAGTTTGGCGTAACTACATACATTTGGACGGTGGAATTCAATCTATCTCATCTGTCCCTCTTGCCTAGGATCAAGGAAGGCGGCTTTGACGGCCTGGAAATGCCGTTGTTCCATCCGAAGGGATTCCCGGCGGCGGAGATCCGAAGGGCTGTGGAAGCCAACGGATTGGAGTGCACAGCCTCCGTGGTGCTGACCGACGGGATGAGCTTGATCAGCGATGACGCCGAGGTGAGGCGCAAGACACGCATCCATCTGATGGAGACGATACAGGTGGCCGCCGAAGCCGGCGTGAGGATTTTGGCCGGCCCGGTCTACAGCCCTGTCGGGTACCTAACGGGCGTCCGGCGCACCACGGACGAATGGAATCGGGCGGTGGAGGGTTATCAATCGCTGGGGGAGACGCTCGCGGCCAACGGCGTGACCCTGGCCATCGAACCGCTGAACCGATTCGAGACTTACTTCCTGAATACGGCGGCCGATGCGGCGGCATTGTGCGATCAAGTGGGCCACCCGAATGTGGGCATCCTGTTCGACACCTTCCACGCCAATATCGAGGAGAAGGACATCGCTGCGGGCTACCGCACGGTAGGCAAGCACTTGAAGCATGTCCACACGTGTGAGAACGACCGCGGAACTCCGGGTAGCGGCCATGTGGAGTGGAAGGCGGTGTTTCAGGCGCTACGCGACCTGCATTACGATGGGTGGCTGGTCATCGAGGGCTTTAGTTTCGCTTTGGGGGAATTGAGTACGGCGGCGTGTCTTTGGCGAGACATCGAAGTGACACCGGAAGCGATTGCGTTCGAGGGTGTGAAGTTCCTGCGAAGGAATATGGCGTAAGGGCGATAGGGAAGAAGAAGGCAGAAGAAGGCAGGCCAGGAGGCCCGCCCCACCTAAGGAGATAAACGGCATGGTCAATATAAGATTGTTGGCGGTATCGGCAATATTGGGGATGGCGTCCTCGGTTTCGATCGCACAGCAACCGCCGGCGGCGCCGCCGCAGGGAGCGCAGTCCGGCGCCCCGGGAGCGGCTGGGCGGGAAGGCGGCCGCGGACCGGGCGGGATGGGTCGCGGCGGCGCGGGCTTTACCCAGAATCCCACTTTTGACAAGACGCCTCCGGAACTGCCCGCGGATCTCAAATCCGGCGGGGTATTGATCTTTTCGAAGACGAACGGCTTCCGTGAAGAGGCGGGCATTGAGGCATCGGATGCGGCACTGGCGGCGATTGCCAAGGAGCGTGGCTGGCCGTATTTCGTGACGGAGAACGGCGCAGTGATGAATCCGGCGCAACTCGCCAAATTCAAGCTGGTCATTTGGAACAATACCAGCGGAGACACTCTGGACGAGACGCAGCGCGCCGCTTTCAAGACATGGATGGAGAACGGCGGGTCTTTCCTGGGCATCCACGGCGCGGGCGGCGACCCCGCCGGAACGGAAGGGCCTGGCAGATCGACCGCGGCGGCCTGGAAATGGTTCGTCGACACCTTGCTGGGCGCTCAATTCGTGGTTCATTCGAACATCATGCCGGGGGATATACACATTGAAGACACGAAGAGCCCCATCGCGAAGGGCCTTCCGGCAGTCTGGCATCGCTCCGAAGAGTGGTACGCGTTTTCTGAATCGCCTCGGACTAAGCCGGGATTCCATATCATTGCGACTGTCGATGAAAAGAGTTACACGCCCGGGCGCGCGACCATGGGCGCGGATCATCCGCTGATTTGGTGGCATTGCGTGGAAAAGGGCCACGCGCTATTCAGCGCTCTGGGCCACGCCGGGACCATGTATGCGGAGCCGCTCATGATCCAGTTGCTTGAAAACGGGATGTCGTGGGGTCTGACTGAGAACGGCCACGCGTGTTCGGCGGCAAAATAGCGCCTTACGTGTGGGTGCGCGCAAATCGGGCCATGGCTTCCATGTTGGCGTGGGGCGTGCCGCGCGGAGCCTCGCAGCCGGCGCCGCAAATATAAGCCCGACCTGCCTGCCGGTAGCACTCGGCCAGCGCCGCTTCCACGGTAGCGGGCGTACCGTCGCGCAATTCGCGCACCGGGTCGATATTGCCGAGCAGTACCTGGGTATCGCGCATGGCGCGGCGCGCGTGGCCGAGCGACGTGAGGAAATCCAAGTCGACAATCTCGGCGCCCGCCCGCCCCATGCCTTCGACGATGCGCGTGGTGTTGCCGCAGATGTGCAGCCGCACCGGCGCGCCGAGTTTGTGGATGGCCGCAATCAGGCGCTGTTCGCAAGGCAGCACAAACCGCGCGTAGAGCTTGGGCCCGATGAGCGAAGCCGCCGCGTCACCGACGCCGATGAGCGTTGCGCCCGCCTCGATCTGGGCCCGCGCGAATTCGATTTCCATACGTACGGTGAAATCGAAAAGCTGTTCCACAAAAGACGGGTCGTCGAAGAAATCCAGCATCAGCGTGTTGAGGCCGCGCAGATCTGCGCTCATGGCGCACGGGCCTTCCACCCAACCTTCGACAATCCGCGTTGCGCCCGTACGTTCGGCGAGCAGGCGCACCGCCTCGACGCGGTCGCGCATGCGTCCGGGGGCGGCCGGGTCGGGAAGGCGCAGATCCGCCAGCTTGCTCTTGTCTTCGAGCAGTGCGCGGCTTTCCACAATGGCCGGCGGTTGGTCGTCGAACCAGGCCACGGCAGCGCCCAGGTCCGAGGCCTCCCGCGCCGGGTCGGAAATCGCCGAAACGTGGTCGAAGCCGAAGCGGTCCGCCACGGCTACTTGCGCGGCGGCCAGCAGGCGGTAGTCGTGCGCGTAGTCCCCATAGCGCACGCCAGCCAGGTCGGCCGCGAACATCATGGTGATGGGCATCAGCGGCATGGAATCGGACGGTTCGCCGCGGAGTCTCGCGAGGATGCGCTCCTTGCCTGTCATGGAGTCCTTTAAGATCACGGCTTCAGTTTAACGCGCACTGGCGGAGGGGCCTACTCTTTTCCCAGGATGCGGTAGATCTGGCGGCCGAACTTTTCGACGACGCTCATGCCGATGCCGGGGACGGCGAGCAGTTCGGCGGCCGTGGCGGGACGGCGCTGAGCGATGGCTCGCAATGCCTGGTCGCTGAAGACGCGGAAAGCGGGGATGCCCAGACGCCGGGCTTCCTTCAGACGCCAGGCGCGCAGGGCGTCTTCGAGGGCGGAGTGTGGCGCGGGGGGAGTCGGGACGGGGGGAGTCGGAGGCTCGCGAAGAACCGCTCTCTTACGGGGCGCCCCCTGGGCCCGGCTCGGTTGTCGGTTCGGTTGGCTCGGGTGGCGGGTCGGCGGGATTCGCTTGCGGGGACGCTTGCGCGGGGCGGGTGCGGCGGCTTCCTCCTTCAGAATGAGTTCGACAGTGGTGGTCTCATCCGCCGCGCGGCCGGCGGGAGTGAGCCGAACGTTTCGGTACGGGATCTGTTTGCCGTCCTTCTCGAACACTTCGTCGGACAACTGCGCCAGACCGGCGCGCGCCATGGCGCCCAGGGTGTTCTCGAAATCGTCGCGGCTCATTTCGAGTGTGGGAAACAACTCGGCATGCAACTTCCCCGTCGATTTCCGCTCGCCGGCGTGCAGGGCTTCCAATACCCGGAGGGCCGCCGCGCGCTCCGCCCCTGTGGCTGGCCGGAAGGCCTGCGCCGCGCAATTGGAGGGAGCGCAGAAATCGCAGACGCCGCAATCGGTACGAGCGTCGGCCAGATCGCCGAAATGACGAACCAGGGCCGACATGCGGCACTGGTTGGCGCCGGCAAAGCGGATCATTTGCTCGATCTGCGCCCGCTTCTGTTTGCCCTGGGCTATGTAGGCCTCGCGCCAGTGGCCCTGGCCGGCGCTCACGTTTTCGGCGTCGTCCACCACGGCCCCGCCGTAGATCCACAGCTTTTCGAGGGCCTTGTCGAACAGGTCGGAATCCACGCGTATCTGGCCGCGCAGAGCGGACTTCTCGATCGGCTCGGACCGCAGCTTGGCGAAGAGCGCGTCCAGCACGGCGACGTCCGGGTAGTCGCGCTCGAAGAAGAAATCGTGCGTGTAGCGGTCGGCATAGGAGTGCATCAGAATCGCGCGGCTGGGCTGGCCGTCGCGCCCGGCTCGCCCAATTTCCTGGTAGTACGCCTCGAGGCTTCCCGGCAAGGCGGTGTGGATCACGGTGCGGATATCGGGTTTGTCGATGCCCATCCCGAAGGCGATGGTGGCCGCAATCACCTCCACTTTGCCCGCCATAAATCCTTCCCTCGCCCGCTCGCGATGCTCGGCGTCCAGGCCCGCGTGATACGGCGCGGTGGCGAAGCGGCGGCCGAGATCCGCCGCGATGCTTTCGGCCTGCTTACGGGTCGGGGTATAGACGATGCCCGGACGGCGCGCCTCATCCTGCAGCAGTTCGAACGCCAGCGCGGGCCGTTCGTAGGGCGCCACTTCCACTACTTCAACGGCGATGTTGGCGCGGCGGAATCCGTGGATGAACCGCGCCGGCCGGTCGAGGCCCAACTGCTGGGCGATATCGTCCTGGACCAGCGGCGTGGCGGTGGCGGTGAGGGCAATGACGGGCGTCGGACGCAGCGTGGGCAGGTACTGGCCCAACATTCGGTAATCGGGCCGGAAATCGTGCCCCCATTGGGAAATGCAGTGGGCCTCGTCGATTGCGACGAGGGACGGCTTTCGCCGGGCCAGCATTTCGGGGAAGCCGGCCACGCGCAGCCGTTCGGGGGCGATGAAGAGGAATTGCAAGGCGCCGTTCAGGTAATCGATGCAGGCCTGGCGCGAGGCGCCGCGCTCACGGCCCGAATGAATGCGCTCGACGGCGAAACCCCGCTCCTTGAGCTTGGCAACCTGGTCCTCCATCAAGGCGATTAGCGGGCTGATTACGAGCGTGGTTCCACCGCGAGAGATGCCCGGCAGTTGATAGCAGAGAGACTTGCCGGAGCCTGTGGGCATCACCAGGAGGACATCTTTGCCGTCGATGGCGGCCTGGCAGACGGCTTCCTGATTCGGCCGGAATGCGGAGAAGCCGAACGCGCGATGGAGGAGGGTGGCGAGGGTGTCGGCGGGTTCGCGCGTGGGCGGGTTTGCGGGGGACCGCTCCATTACTGTCGCGGCTCGGTTGGGGGGTGGGACATCGGGTGGGGCGTCGGCGGGCGGGTTGGCGGAAGGCCGCTCCATTACTGTCGCGGCTCGGATGTCTGTCGCGGCTCGGTTGGCGGCTTGCGGTTTCACGTTTCCGGTTTTCCCGACCACCTCGCGGACGTAATCCTCGATGCCCTTCAGGAACGGCTCAAGCTGCGCCTTGCCGCGCTGGATGCGCGCGAGGTACGCTTCCCACTGGCCCGTCATGGCGGGACTCTTTACTTCCGGGTGAACGATCTCGATGAGGCGTACGCCTTTGGCGGTGGCTTCGAGAGTCTTGCCGGTTCGGACGATATAGCCGCGTTTGAGCAGCACCTCGATGATGGAAGCGCGGGTGGCCGGCGTGCCCAGGCCGGTCTCCTTCATGGCGTCGGAGAGTTCCTTTTCGTCGAGCGTCTTGCCGGCCGTCTCCATGGCGGTGAGCAGAGTTCCTTCCGTGAAGCGCTTGGGTGGGCGCGTCTTCTTGCGGAGGGACTCAACCTTCGCCACTTCTTGCGGATCGCCCTGCTTCAGGCCGGAGGGCAGGGTTTGTTCGGCGTTCGCGGCCTTCCGGGCCGGCGCGAGATCGAGCGCCTTCCAACCGGCTTGTTGCACAGCCGTGCCGGAGGTGTGATAGCGGTCCACCAGATCGGCGTTGCGAATGGCGGTGATCACGGTGGTGACCGACCAGACGTGATCCTCGTGCCAGGCGCTCAGCAAGCGGCGGCAGACCAGATCGTAGATTTTGCGCTCTTCAGGGGAGAGCCTGGCTTTCTCGGGCGGGGTGACGGTGGGAATGATGGCGTGGTGATCGGTGACCTTGGCATCGTCCACGAAACGGCGTCCCAGCGGACGCTCCCCAGTGCCCGGGGCCAGGTGGGCTTGATACGGCGCCCCGATGGCCTGGACGATCCGCGGCAGCGTGGCCGCCACATCGTGAGACAAATGGCGGCTATCGGTTCGCGGATAGCTCAGCAGCTTGTGGCGTTCATAAAGCGCCTGGGCTAAGTCGAGCGTATGTTGCGCGCTGAAGCCGAACAGGCGGTTGGCATGACGCTGCAACTCCGTCAGATCGTAGAGCGGCGGCGGAGGCATCCGCTCGGTTGTGGACTCGATAGATTCGATGGCGGCCGCGCCGGTGCGCGCGCGTTCGACGATGCGCGCGGCCTCTTCCCCATTCGCCGGAAGCCGCATCGACTGCTGCAGCGTTTCCGCATTGCCCGCGCCTTCGGGCCGGTTGCGAAACCAAGTGCCCTGATAACGGCTCTCCTTCGGCCCACCTGTGGGGTGGAAGGTGGCAAGCACTTCCAGGTAGTCTTCCGGGACGAAACTGCGAATCGCCAACTCGCGTTCGACAAGCATGGCCAGCGCGGGAGTCTGCACGCGCCCCACCGACAGATCCTCTCCATAGGCCAGGGAGTAGGCGCGGGACAGATTCATGCCAACGAGCCAGTCGGCGCGACTGCGGCCGCGCGCGGCATCCGCCAGAGGGTTGTAATCGGTCCCGGGGCGGAGCACGGCGAAGCCTCTGCGGATGGCGTCGGGCGTCAGCGAGGAGATCCACAGGCGGCTGAAGGGCTTGGCGCACTCGGCCGCCTCGTAGATGTAGCGGAAGATGAGCTCGCCTTCGCGGCCGGCGTCGGTGGCGCACACCACGCGTGCGACGCGCGGCGAATTGACGATCTTACGGACTATCTCAAACTGGTCCTTCGTTTTTTCGTAGACCACCAGCGGCCAGCGGTCGGGCAGCATGGGGAGCAGGTCGCGCCGCCACTGACGCCAGGCCGGTTCGATCTCATGAGGCTGGGCCAGCGCCGCCAGATGGCCGATGGCCCACGTGACCACGTAGCCGTTGCCGTGCAGGTAGCCGTCGCCTTTGGCGGTGGCGCCCAACACGGCGGCAATGTCGCGAGCCACCGAGGGCTTCTCGGCCAGCACCGCAACGGTACCCGATTCCTGGGGGGACATTGTGAGAATTCCAGTGTAGCGGCCGGGCGGCGAAGACAAAGAAGGCAGGCCAGGAGGCCCGCCCTACGGCTGGGCGTAGTAGCCGGTTCGCGTGCGGGCGGTTAGTCCGGGCTTGTCAATCTTAATATCGAGCGCGTGGTACTC
>Ga0181517_10001056_pt1 | contig 32405 bp, 7 predicted proteins | sample PEATcosm2014_Bin_31_FD_119748 | JGI IMG/M metagenome (GOLD analysis project Ga0181517, IMG submission 119748) | Peatland microbial communities from MTU Mesocosm Facility, Houghton, MI, USA - PEATcosm2014_Bin01_30_metaG | ecosystem: Environmental > Terrestrial > Soil > Wetlands > Peat | place... | reverse complement strand
CGTCCGGATTGGGCGTGCTCACCGTGCAGGTGGGCGTCGGCGGCGTGGTGCCGTAGGTGTATTCCACCGGACCCGCGGTGATGGTCACCGCCAGCGGAGCTGCCGTGACCGTGCCATTGACCGTGGTGACGGTGTAGTTGGAGAGTGCCGAGCCACTAGCCATGGGCACGGTAGTGCTGCCAGCTATCGTCGCCGTGCAGGTGATCACATCTCCGTTGACGGCGCCGGTCACCGTGCAGGTAGGCGTGGGGGCCGTCCCGCCGTACGTAGCTATGACATTACCCGCCGTGATGGTCAGCGGAGCCGCGGCAATCACGACAGAATCCGTCCCCGCCGCCGCGGAGAAGGAGGTATCGCCGCTATAGGCCGCGCTGATCGAGTTCGTTCCCACCGTCAGTTTGGAGAGCGTCTGTACGACACTCCCGGAGCTGATCGTCATGGCGGAACCCGCTACGCCATTGACCGTGAGCGTCACCGAACCGGTCGGGGTAGCCGAACCGCTGGTGGGCGTCACCGTGGTGGTTTCCGTTACTGTTTGGCCATAGACCGGGCTAGCCGGGCTGTGGGTGGGGGTCACGGTGGCCGCCCCGGTGGAAACTGTGGTAGTGAGGGTAAACGGTCCGAAGTTCAGCGCCGCATAGTTGCTGTCACCCGAATAAGTGGCCGTATAGGTATGGGTGCCGGCGGCCAGATTCGGAATCGCGATGTAGGTAAGCGAACGCTGGTTGGAGTTGGTGAAGGTGGCGCCGTGGGCGGCAACCGCGGCGGTCGCAACCTGGGCGCTGTTTTCGTAAATCGTGATCGTGCCGGTCGGGGCGGCGAAAGGCCCGGCTGCGGCGGCCGCGCCCTTCATGGTCTCGCTGGCAATGATCGGCTGCAGGATCGCCGTTAAGGTCAGCTCACCACCCGCGGGCACCGCGGGATTTGCCGCATACAGCTCCGGCGCCAGGTAGACGAAGGCGTTGGTGCAATCCAGCGGCGCATTCGAATTCTGAGTCGGAGTGTAGGTAACGGTGATGTTATTGGCCGGGGTAGCCGCTAAGGTTTCGAGCAGCGGCCCAAAGCTCACCGGGCCGGGACCCATGGTGATATTCGCGTTGCTGACCAAGCTGGCGCCGCTGCTCTCGAACAGATTCAGCAGGGTGTAGCCGCCGTCAAACGCCACGTTATCCAGCGTGAGGGACACCGGATAGGCCGAACTAAAGCCCTCAATCATGGATTTTCCGCTCAACTCCAACTGGTGCACATTCCGGATGGTGATGTTCTGGAAGTTCGGAATCAGCGTGCCCGAGGTGGTGTCATAGAAGGGATCGATATAGATCGTGTCCCCGCCATTCTTGAGACAGAAGTTCTGGTAGGTGATGTCCTTTACCAGACCACCGCGGTCTTCAGCCGACTTGATGCGCATCGCGTAGGCCGAGGTGCCGCTCACGTTATCAATGTTCACGGTATCGATCATTATGTTGCTGATGCCGGCGCTAGTCTCGCTCCCCATGGAGATGCCATGACCGGTATAGCCGTGGATGTTAGAGACGGTGATATTAGCGATAGGACTGGTGCCCAGGACCAGATCCGCATCGTTGGTTCCGTCTTTGAACGAAATGTAGTCATCGCCGTCCGCGATGTAGGAGTTGGTCAAGGTGATATTGCTGGAGGCGAACGGATCCAGACCGTCGGTATTGGGCGAATCCGACGGCGCCGTCACCTTCACGTCCCACACAACCAGGTCGTTGCCGAAGCCCGTCAGGTGATACATCGGCGAGTTCTGCAAGGTGATCTTATAGAGCGTGAAGTTATCAGCCGTAGCCTGCGTGGCCGGGCTGCCCATGAAGATCAACCGCGGACGCCAGGCATCGCCCCACGCCCACCAGCTCTTGCTAAGGCCATTAATCGTCCAGCCGCCGCGGCCGTCGATTACGCCATAGCCCATGATGGCCGAGCCCGGATGGGGATTGGCATTCGGAGCCACCGTAATCAGCGGCGTGCACCAGTCGTAGTTGTTCACCTTCTGGGTACAGGAGTAGTCGGCATACTGGATGGAACCGAAGATGGTAACTTCGTCATCCACCAGCATGGTAACGCCCGCCGGCAGGGTGATCGGGGCAATCAGGAAGGCATTATTGCTACCCGATGCCGAGAACTCCACCGCTGAACCGCTGGGGCAGGCATTCAATGCCGCCTGTACCCGAGTGGTATCCGGCGAGGTTTCCACCAGATTGCCCGCCACCTGCTGCGCGGTTAGTACCGTACAGATACTGGTGGGGAAGGAGGGCTCGGTGACCGCCCTCGGGTCGCCTGGCGTGTCAACGAAGGTAGCCGTCACCGTCAGGTTCGAGCTCAGGGTGATAATGGCGGGGTTGACGGTAGCAACATAGCCGCCGCTCCAGCCGCTGAAGCCCCAACCGTCGGCCGGGCTGGCGCTCAAGGTGATGGCGGCGCACGGATAGCTGCCCGAACCCGGGCTTACCGTGCCGCTGCCGACTACGTTCATCGTCAGGGTGCACATCGGCACCTGGGCAAAGTTCGCCGTCACTGTCATGTTCGTGCTGATGTTAATAGTGACGGGGTTCGCGGTACCGGTGTAATCGCCGGTCCAACCGGTGAAGGCCCAGCCGCTGGCCGCGGCCGCCGTTAGCGTAACCGGACCGGAGGTGAACGTCCCGGAAGCCGGAGTCGCCGTGCCGCTGCCATTGGTGTTAAGGGTCAAAGAGTAGGTTTGAGCGGCGGCAAACTCCGCCGTGATGTTGGTGTCCGCCGTCAAGATAAAGTCGGCGGGATTGTCGGTACTCACCAAGCCGCCGGTCCAGTCGCTGAACGTATACCCGGTAGCACCGGTTGGGACCAGCGAGAACTCGGTGCCGCAAGGATAGCTGCCGGAAACCGGACTCACCGTGCCGGCGCCAGCGGGGCTGATGGTAATGTTCAACGCGCACATCGTTACCGCCGCGAAGTTGGCCGTAACGTTGTGGTTGCCATTCATGGTCAGAACCAAAGGAGTGGTCGTTCCGGTTACATCACCCGTCCAGCCCTGGAAGTTAGAACCCGAGCCCGCCGTCGCCGTCATCAATACCGCTGTTCCCTGCGGATAAGCGGTGAGATTCGGGTTGAGCGTGACCGAGCCGGTATTGGTTGGGCTAATCGTCAGGTTCAGCGTGTAGGTCGGCGGTACCGTGGCCGAAGCCGGGGAGAGCACCAGCACGCTTTGCGCCAGGCGAACCGCGGAACTGGGACTCCAAGCCATGGTCACCGTACCCGGCGAAGCCACCGTCTGGGTGCTGCTGCCAAAGGTCCCCAGATTGGCGGAACCGCTCCAGGCGACGGTCTGGCCGCTGCCCGCGTTCGGCGTGGCGCCGACCGTGCCGTCGCTCATGATGTCGAGCACCCAGTCATTGGCATTCTGAGTGGTCACGCTGGTAGTGAGTTTCTTCGGGCTGCCGCTGGTTACATTGGCGGCGATTTCCTGCTCCGGCGCACCCTGGTTGACGCCGGTGAACGAGATTGCTCCCGCCGCCGCGCCGCCCACAACGCCGGTGAAGTTCACGTTCACCGTATAAGTGCCCGCTCCGGGCAGAGCCGAATCCAGCACGTAGAAGAGTTGCGTCTGCACCATGCCCGATCCGCCGCCATAGCTGCAAACCGAGTTGACGCACAGGGGGAGCGGCGTGGCAAAGACTCCGCCGAAGGTAACGCTGGTGATCACCGCGTTCGAATCGGGAGCGGCAATGCTGCTATCGGCCGAGGCCACCGCGATGACTACCGCGCGGTTGGTGCCCGTCGCAACGCCCAGGGTGTGCTGCCAGGACAACGTGCTGGTGGCCGCTGTGCTGGTCGTATGGCTGACTGCGTCCTGGGCGATCTGGTACAGGCCAAAGGTTGCGGTCACGCTGGTGGCGGCATTGATGGTAACCGTGGCCGGGTTGGTCGTCCCCGTCAAGGCTCCACTCCAGCCCACGAAGTAACCGCCTGCGGGCGGATTCGCCGTCAGCGTGACCACGGTTCCAGCCGCATAAGCGGACTGACTGGGACTGGCGGTCACCGTACCGGCGCCCGCTGTCGTTATGGTCAGCGGGAAGGCGGTCTGGGTGAAGTTGGCCGCAATCGAGGTGCTGCTGTTCAGCGTGAAGTTGGTGGGATTATCCGTGCCGGTATAACCGCCGCTCCATGCAGTGAAGGACCAGTTGGTGGCCGGAGTTGCAGTAAGGGTGATGCCCGTACCGCAAGCATACGTGCCCGCTCCAGTGACCGTGCCCTGGCCGTTGGCCGAGGTGGTCAGCGTGCATTGCGGCGTCGAGCTGAAGTTGGCCGTAACCGTAGCATTGGCGCTAAGGGTGACCGTCCACGGATTCGTCGAGCCGGTGAAACTACCGGTCCAACCAGTGAAGTATGCACCGCTGCCCGGCGTAGCCGTAAGGGCCACCTGCTGGCCGCAGTAATAAGTTCCGCTGGCCGGCGTGACTGTACCCACGCCGTTAACGTTCGTAGTCAGCGTGCAGGTAGGCGCGGCGGTGAAGTTCGCCGTCAGGTTGGTGTTGTTGGTGACATTGAAGGTCAGAGGATTGGACGAGCTGGTCTGATCGCCCGTCCAGCCGCTAAACAAGTAACCGGTGGCCGGCGTGGCGGTCAAGGTCACGCTGGCGCCGCTGGTATAGCTACTCTGACTGGGGTTGGCGGTCACAGTACCGGCGGCCGCGGGGCTCACCGTCGTTGTGACCGTGTATCCCACACCGGCATTCACCGTGAACGAACCGAAGTTCAACGCCGGGAAGTTGCTATCGCCCTGGTAGGCGCCCGTGTAAGTGTGCGATCCGGCCGTCAGGTTCGGCACCGTGATATAGGCCAGGCGTCCACTGAGGGTTGCGGTGCCTACCACGGTGGTTCCTTCCATCAAGTTGATGGCACCCGTGGGAGCATTCTGCTGGGGATAGGCTACCGTACCGCTCACCGGCGGGCTGACGATGTTCTGCACAATGGCCGTCAGGGTGACCGACTGTCCGGGCGCAAGTTGGGCGCTGGGTCCGGTCAGTTCACCGGCCAGATAAACAAAGTTACTCGTGGTGCAAGCGTAAGGCGCGTTGCTGTTGCTGACGTTGTTATTCACCGTGATCAGGTTGGAAGAGGTCGCCGCCAAGGTCGTCAGGGCGGAGGCGAAGTTGACCGGATCCGGTCCCAAGGTGAAGGTGACATTGTCGATCAGCTTGGGCGCCTGGTAGTCATTGGTCACCCAATTTTCGAAGACCACGTTGTCCAGGGTGACCGTCAACGGGTTATCCACGCCGTTGGTGTTGTAGCCGACGAACGTGGACTTCTTCGAGGAATCATGGATCAGCTGATGGAAGTTGTGGAAGGTAATGTCGTGGAAGTTCGGATACAGGGCTCCGGTCTGCGAGGAATAGTAAGGATCGATGACGATGGAATCGCCACCGTTCAGGATGCAGATGCCGTTATAGAGCACATCGTGAATTTCGCCGCCGCGGCTGCTATCGGACTTGATGCGCAGCGAATCCATGGAGGAGCCGCCAAAACCGTTATCCATCGTGATATCGGTGACCAACACGTTGTTGGCGCCGGCATTGGTTTCACTACCAAAGGAGATGCCGTGGCCGGAGTAGGTGTGCATGTGCGAGATGGTGACGTTGGACAGATGTCCGTAGCCGGCCTTCATCGCGATCATGTCATCGCCATCGGAGATGTAGGAATCGGTAATCGTGATGTTGGTCGAGGCCGAGGGATCGATACCGTCGGTATTGGGCGAGTCGGGAGGCGCGGTAACCTTGACGCCCCACACGGTCAGGTTATTGCCGATGCCGGAGACATGGAACTTCGGCGAATTCCGCAGCGTGATCTTATAAAGCGTGAAGTAATCGGCGCTGGCCTGATTACTGTTGTTGCCGAGGAAGATCAAGCGCGGACGCGTACCCTGTCCCCACCAGTTGCCGCTCTTGCCGATCATGGCGACTCCGCCGCGGCCGTCAATGACGCCGTAGCCCATGATTGCCGAGCCGGGCGCGGTCGAGTTCGGAGCCACATCGATCAGCGGCAGGCACCAGCTCTCGCTGCTGTTGCACTGATAGTCGGCGTAGGTGACGGAACCGAAGATGGTGACCTCGGGATCCACCAGCATGGTGACGCCGGCCTTCAAACTAATCGGCGCAATCAGGAAGGCGTTATTGCTGCCGGAAGCCGTGAACTCCACCGCTTGGCCCACGGGACAGGCATTGATGGCCGCCTGCACCCTGACAGTATCCGGCGAGGTTTCCACGATGCTGCCCGCCACCTGAGTCGCGGTTAGCACCGTGCAGATCGTGCTGGGGAAGCTCGGCTCGGTAACGTTGCGCGGGTCGCCGGTGACGCCGGCGACATTCTGCGTAAAGGTCGCCGTGACCGTGGTATTCGCGCTCAGGGTCAGGCTGGCCGGATTCGTGGTCCCCGTAAGTCCATTGCTCCAGGCACTAAACAGGTAACCTTCCGCCGCAGTCGCCTGTACGGAAACAACGGTTCCACAAGCATAGGTACTGCCGGAGGCCGGAGTTACGCTGCCCGAGCCCACCACGGTGGTGGTCAGGGTGCAGGAAGGCACCTGGGCGAAGGTAGCGGCGATATTCATGTTCGTGTTCAGCGTAATGGTGGCGGGATTCGCCGTAGCGGTGTAGTCGCCGCTCCAACCGGTGAACGCCCAACCGTTGGCGCCGGCGGTAGCCGTCAGGGTCAACAATGAGCCGCAGGCATAGCTGCCGGAGGCGGGCGTGACGCTGCCCGTACCGTTGCTGGTGAGGGTCAGGCTGCACATCGGCGTGGGCACAAAGGTGGCCGTAACCGTCGTGTCGCTATCCAACTCGAAGCTGGCCGGATTGTCAGTACTGGTGAAGTCGCCGCTCCAGGAAACGAACGAGGAAACAGCGTCCGGCGTAGCGGTCAAAGTAATCACGGTGCCGCAAGCAATGGGGCCGGAACTTGGAGTTACCGTGCCGTTCCCCGTTCCCGCAGTCAGTACGGTGAGATTACACATGGGCACGGCGTTGAAGCTGGCCGTTACCGCATGGTTGGTGCTCATGACCAGGGTGGAAGGATTGGTGGTGCCGGTCAGATCGCCGCCCCAACCCAGGAAGGCCGAGCCCGTCGCCGGGGTGGCGGTCAGTTGAACCGCGGTGCCCACCGGGAGGACCGTAAGATTGGGATTCGGAACAATCGTACCCGCGCCCGTGGGACTGGCGGTCAAGGTTAGCGTATACGTGGCCGGCGGTGTGGCTGTGGCCGGGGACAGCACAATCACGGTCTGGGCCAGACGCACGGCTGAACTGGGGCTCCAAGCCATGGTTACGGTGCCCGCCGAAGCTACCGACTGGGTGCTACTGCCGAAGGTGCCCAGATTGGCCGATTGCGTCCAAGCCACGGTCTGGCTGCTGCCCGCATTCGGAGTGGCACTGGTCGTGCCATCACTCATGATGTCCACGATCCAGTCATTGGCATTCTGCGTAGTCACGCTGGTGGTCAGCTTCTTGGAGCTGCCACTGGTGACGTTCACGGCGAGTTCCTGTTCGGGCGGTCCTTGGCTGACGCCGGTAAATGAGATCGCCCCCGCCCCCACGCCGCCGACCACGCCGGCAAAGTTCACGTTCACCGTGTAGGCGCCCGGTCCGGGCAAGGCGGAATCGAGCACATAGAACATTTGCGTCTGCGTCATTCCCGAACCGCCGCCGTAGCTGCAGACCGAATTCACGCAGAGCGGGAGCGGCGTGGCATAGACGCCACCGAAGGTGACGCTGGTGACCACGGCATTCACGTCGGGCGCGGCGATGCTGCCGTCCGCCGTGCCGACAGAAATGATGACCGCACGATTGGCGCCCGTGGCGGCGCCCAACGTATGAGTCCACGAGAGCGTGTTGGTAGCGGCGGCACTAACGGCGTGACTGACCGCGTCCTGGGCAATCTGATACATGCCGAAGGTGGCGGTCACACTGGTGGCGGCAGTAATGGTGACCGTGGCCGGATCGGCATTGCCCGTCACCGCACCGCTCCAGCCGACGAAGTACCCGCCCGCCGGGGGATTGGCGGTCAACGTGACCACGGTGCCCGTCGCATAGTAGGCCGCGCTGGGACTGGCGCTGATCGTGCCGGCGCCGCCCGTAACGCTGGTGGTCAGCGGGAAGCTGGTCTGGGTGAAGTTGGCCGCAATCGACGTATTGGCGTTCAACGGGAAGTTGGTGGGATTATCTGTGCCGGTATAGCCGCCGCTCCAACTGGTGAAGGACCAGTTGGTGGACGGCGTCGCCGTTAGCGGGACCACCGTGCCACAGGCATAAGTACCTGCTCCGCTGACCGTGCCCTGACCGTTGGTCGTGGTGGTCAGCGTGCATTGCGGAATCGAGGTGAAATTACCGGTCACCGTGGCGTTGGCAGTCAGAGTGATCGTCCAAGGATTGCTGCTGCCTGTGAAATCGCCGGTCCACCCGGTAAAGCTCGATCCGCTGTTCGGGGTGGCGCTGAGGGTCACCTGCTGGCCGCAATAGTAGGTGCCGCTGCCTGGGCTGACCGTGCCGTTGCCGGCCGCGCTCATCGTCAGAGTGCAGGTGGGCGCCACGGAGAAGTTCGCGACCACGTTCGTGGTGCCGGTGATATTGAAGGTTAGGGGATTGGCCGCGCTCGTCTGATCGCCCGTCCAGCCGCTGAAGATATAACCGGTCGCCGGGGTCGCAGTAAGAGTCACGCTGGCGCCGCTAGCGAAGGTGGTCTGATTCGGGCTGACGGTTACCGTGCCGGCGCCGCTCGGGCTGACACTGGTGGTCAAGGTATAGTTGGCGGGCGGAGCGGGCGCAAACGCCACCGCCGACTCCGCGGACCGCGAGGGGGCTGTCGTAGAGGTCCAGCCCACGGTTATTGTGTTGGTATTGGCCACCGTCTCGTAGCTTCCACCCCCCGCCATATACTGGTTGGTCGAGCTGATCGGCGTGGGATTGTAATAGAGCGGAATCTGAGGAGAGTTCGGGTTCAGTACTTTCGTGCTGCCGGTGCTGCTCCATGCCCCGGCCACCGCGTCGATCACCAAATCGCCGGCGTTCCCGGGAGCAACCGAAACCGAGGTGGCGCCGCCGCTGTTATAGCCCTGAGTCGTCGGGACGTCGTCGGGCGCGGCTTGTTTGGCGCCGGTAAAAGAGGTGCATTCCGCGACCACGGTAACCGCCACCGTTTGGGTGGGCAGGGTTATGGTGGGCGTGTAGTTTCCCGTCACGGGCAGGCTGGAATCCAGCAGATAAAAAAGCTCCGTCCCAATGCTGGCCGTACTGTGTTGCGCATGCGTGGGCGACTGCGAGCCGGTGATCGCGGTGGCCGATACCCCACTGAAAGTCACCGTAGCCATGGGAGTATTGACGACAAACCCTGACCCACCCATCTCGACCCCGCACACCAACAAGCGGTTCCCGGCAGTGCTTCCACTTCCCAGCGCGTGCGTCGATAACGGCAAGCTGATGGTAGTATTCGCCGCGAACGTTTGATAGGCGGCGCTCTTCGCGTCCAGCGCAATCTGTGCCGAAGCCGGCATGGCGAACATGCCCAGCAGTATCAGGCCAAAAAGAAATAGAAAAGTTGAATTGTTGGAAAGGAAAAGATACTGCGGCTGGCTACCACGCCGTGCACTGGACATACTGGCCTCCATCGGATTTCGACAGCAGCTACTAATTCAGTTGTTATAAGAAAACAAGACTGCGGGGCCCCACAGCTAAGACATGAGTCAAAAGGCGGCGCCGCTGGGACAAGCAATTCCGCTCCTGAACCCGCCCGATATTACTTTGGTAATCAAACCCCGGCAACATGAATATGAAGGGAACATGAAGGAAAGACGAAATATTAGAAGAAAATAATCTTGGAAGCAGCGAAAAGCGAAGGGAACACGAATGCCAGCTGAAGGACTGCTGAAATGTGTGGTTTCGTAAGCAGTCCTTTGTCGCTTGGTCGTTGGTTATTCAGCCAACAGCCAACGGCCAACGGCGAAGAGCAAGGTCTTCGCCCGCGGACATCAAAGGCGCGACCTTGGGTCGCGCCCTTTGTGTCCTGACTCCCGGCTTCGCAAGGCCGGTCATGCCGCACCGGTTGTTGAGCCGCGATTAAGTTCCTCGTGAACTTCCGCTCGCGCGCCCTCTGTCGTTATTGGCCCGTTCCGTTCAACGTCACCGTATGCGGTGAGCTGGCGGTGTTGTCGTTGATCACCACGGTGGCGCTTCTGGCGCCTTTGGCCGTGGGGTGGAATTTCACTCGGATATTGCAATTCGCTCCCGGCACCAAACTCGTCGTAGTTGCGGTCGTGCACGTACCGGCTTGATCGCTCAGATCGAAATCGCCAGAGCTGAGAACCACCTGGGAGATAACTACGGCCTGATACCCCGTGCTCTTCAGCGTCAGGTACTGCGTGGCCGCCGTCGAGCCCACAGTGGTTGCGGGGAAGGTAAGCGTACCGGCACTCAGGGAGAGCACGGCTCCCGAAATCGCGGTACCGCTCACCAGCACCTGCTGGGGCGACCCCGAGACGTTATCGTTGATAAACAGGATGGCCGAGCGCGCACCGACCGCGGTGGGAGCAAAGACCACCCGCAAGTTGCACTCCGCGTGATAGACCAAAGTTGCTCCGGTCGTACATGTACCGGCTTGGTTGGTCACCAGGAAGTCTCCGGGATTCGTTCCGCCGATCGTCACTCCACTCACTTGCAGCGACGCCGAGCCCGTGCTGGTGATCAGCACATATTGCGCCGGCGCGGATTGGCCAATCATAATCGGATTGGGGAAAGTCACCGAAGTTGCGTTGAGAGTCAGCGCCGGAGTTCCCACCGGAGCGGTGATCACCAGTGTGCCCGAACCGGAACCGTTGGTATAGTTCGAGTTGCCGCTGGTAAAGGTTGCGGTCTCCGGATAACTGCCGGCCGCGGTCTCGCTACCCGGGCTAAAAGCGGTCGCACCATTGACGACAGCTCCGCCCACGCCCGTCACCGTTGCCGTACAGCTGTGTGCATTGCCGTCATAAGCCACGGTCGGACACGTCACGGCCACGGTCGGGGTGACGGCCCCGATGATCAGCGTGCCGCCGGCCGTCCCACCGCTCAAGTAGTTGGGATCGGCGCTGGTGAACGTGCCCGTCACCGCATAGCTGCCCGCCGCGGTTTCGCTCGCCGGACTGAAACTCCACGAACCATTCACGGCTCCGCTCAAGCCCATTGCCGAACCGGTGCAGGAGTGCGCATTGCCGTCATAAGCCACCGTCGGACACGTCACGGCCACGGTCGGGGTGACGGCGCCGATGATCAGCGTGCCGGTGGCGGTCCCACCGCTCAAATAATTGGGATCCGTGCTGGTGAACGTGCCTGTCACCGGATAGCTGCCCGCCGCAGTTTCGCTCGCCGGACTGAAACTCCACGAACCGTTCACCGCTCCGCTCAAGCCTGTTGCCGAACCGGTGCAGGAGTGTGCATTGCCGTCATAAGCCACGGTCGGACACGTCACGGCCACGGTCGGGGTGACGGCCCCGATGACCAGCGTGCCGGCGGCGGTCCCGCCGCTCAAATAGTTGGGATCGGTGCTGGTGAACGTGCCCGTGACCGGATAGCTGCCCGCCGCGGTTTCGCTCGCCGGACTGAAACTCCACGAACCATTCACGGCTCCGCTCAGGCCCGTTGCCGAACCGGTGCAGGAGTGCGGATTGCCGTCATAAGCCACGGTCGGACACGTCACCGTCAACGTCGGAGTCACAGGATCGATGATCAGCGTGCCGGTGGCGGTCCCACCGCTCAAATAGTTGGAATCGGTGCTGGTGAACGTGCCCGTGACCGGATAGCTGCCCGCCGCGGTCTCGCTCGCCGGACTGAAACTCCACGAACCGTTCACAGCTCCGCTCAAGCCCGTTGCCGAACCGGTGCAGGAGTGCGAATTGCCGTCGTAAGGAATCTCCGTGCAGATAAGCGCCAGAGCGGGAGTGGCTTGATTAACGGTGAACGTAACGGCGCCGCTGGAGGATGAGAAACTCGAATCCCCGCTGTAGGCGGCGCTGATCGTATGGCTGGTGGCCGTGAGGGAAGAGAGTGTGTCTACCGCGCTGCCCCCCGCAAGCGAAATCGGAGCCCCCGCCACTCCATCCACGGTAAAGGTTACAGTTCCGGTGGGGGCGCCCGATCCGCTGGTGGGCGCCACCGCGGCCGTCACATTAACCGCGCCGCCACCGTAGACCGGATTCGCGGGCGAAGAAGTCACCGTAGTAGTGGTAGGAGTGAGAGGCTCCACGGTAATGGTTAGCGAGCCAAAGGTGATTCCCGCCGCATAATTGGCGCTGGGATCTCCCGTGTATTCAGCCGTGTAGGTATGTTGTCCGGAGCTGGGAGTCCCGATAGAAATCGGCGTCAGCAGGTAGGCGAGGGCGTTGTTGGAGGCCACGGCAGCCGAGCCCACGACATTACTGCCCTCCAATAGGCTGATGGTTCCTCCCGCCGGCGGAGCATAGGTGGGGATCATGGCCTGGAGAATGACGTTTAGAGTCAGGCCCTGCCCCGCGGGGAAGGTTTTCGCGGAGGTAAATAATTCCGCCGCCAGCGGCACAAACGCACTCGCCGGGCAGGTATAGGCCGGATTGCTATCGCTGATGTTATTGGTTACGGTGACCCCGGTTCCCGTGAGACAACTGCTGAAGTTTACCGGGTCCGGCCCGAGAGTAATGTTGGCATACTTGACTTCATTGGTGAATTCCTTACAACTGTAGCCATCGATTTGGACATTGTCCAACGACAGGTTCAGAGGATAGGTCGCGTTATACCCCTCCAGCATGATCGCTTGACCAAAAGCGTTGTAGATATGCACATTTTGCAGGGCAACGCTCTTAAAATTAGGATATTCCGTGCCGGAACCGCTGACATAAAACGGGTCAATGATCAGCGGATTGTACTCATTCTGGATGCACACATTCTGGTAATTGACGTTGTTTACCGTCCCCCCTTCACTCTGGGCCGACTTGATGCGCAAGCCATTGCCGTTGCGATCCGTACTGCCCACGCCGTTCATCACCAGGTCATTCACCAGCACATTGCTGACGCCGCCTTCGGTCTCGCTCCCGATCGACATGCCGTGGCCGTTAAACAGGTGGTTGTGAGAAATGGTGATATTGGAGATCGCGTGGTTGCCTTTGATGGCAATTTCGTCGTCCCCGGTGCTGATATAAGAATTCGTGATGGTGATGTTGGAGGAGCCGCTGCTGGTATTCGGACCCGGATCGATGCCATCGGTATTGCTGGAGTAGTAGGGGGCAACGATCTTAACGTCCCAGGCGGTGAATCCGCTGGTGCCGGTGTTCGTCACGTGAAACATCGGTGAATTCTGAAGGGTGATCTTGTACAACACGAAGTTGGTGGCGCCAGAATGCAAATCCAACATGATGGGATTATTTTGGCTCTCATTCAGGATGATGGCTTCAAAGGCATTCTGCCACCAAGTGCACGGCGAGGCCATGCGGGAATCACAGGTAAAGTAGCTGCCGTCGGCGTTCACCATGTACTGTCCGCCTTGTCCGTCGATGGTGCCGTAGCCCATGATGGCCTCATTGGTCGAGGTCGCGGAAAACAAGCTGAGGGCACACCCGCCACCACTTGCACTGATGGTTCCACAGCTCGAGCCATAGTCGACAGGATTCAGCGAGCCGAATAGTGTGACTCCGGCATCAATCAGCAGGGTGATTCCATTTTTCAGCGACAGCGGTTGGGTGAGAAAGGCATTGCAGAGACCGGTACCACTCGATCCACAGTTGCTGCCCCCGGCCGCCAACTCCACCGCTTGGCCGTTCGAACAGCTATAGGGGCTGACGTTGCCCATGGCATTCTGGATCTGGGCGGTGTCAAACACAGTTTGATTCAGACTGCTGGCCGATTGCTGGGCGGTAAGAACCGCACAGACGCAGCCGGTCTTAAGCGACGCCGAGCAGGTGATCGATGGGGGAGTGGTGGTCAGCGGCAAGGACGGCTCCGTTACCGTCCGCGTATCCTGCGCCCGTAACGACCAAGGCGCTAAAACCAGCAATAATAGCGAGACAAAAAGGGCACAGCGGTTCATCGATCCAGTCACGGTTCACCATCCTAAGGTAGGTTGTTTTCCAACAGCCCTGGCCGCGACTTCCAGACTGCACAGCGGCGCGGGACCACGCCGGAGGCCAGCAACTCTCGATTTAAGGGTACACCTGAATTCCGCGGACGGACCATCTTAGAGAAGCATTCCGACCGGCGACTTTTCCCATTATGGGAAACCCGACACAAAAGGCGCGACCGTGAGGTCGCGCCTTTTGTGTCGAAAGCGTGGGGGTGCGGAAGGCAGACCGCCCGCACCCACTTGTTCTTATTGGCCCGTTCCGTTCAGCGTCACCGTGTGCGGCGAGCTGGCGGTGTTGTCGTTGATGACCACGGTGGCGCTCCTGGCGCCTTTGGCCGTGGGGTGGAATTTCACCCGGATATTGCAATCCGCACCCGGGACCAAGCTGGTGGTGGCCGCCGTTGTGCAAGTGCCGGCCTGGTCGCTGAGATCGAAATCACCCGAGTTAAGAACCACCTGGGGAATAACTACGGCCTGATACCCGGTACTCTTGATAGTGATGTACTGGGTGGCCGCCGTCGCTCCCACCGTGGTTGCGGGGAAGGTAAGCGTGGTGGCGCTGAGCGAGAGCAGAACTCCCGAAGTCGCCGTTCCGCTCACCAGCACCTGCTGCGGTGAGCCCGTAATGTTGTCGTTGATGTTCAGGATCGCCGACCGCGTACCAACCCCGGTAGGCGCAAAGATAACCCGCAAGTTGCAGCCCGCGTGATAAGCCAAAGTCGCTCCCGTGGTGCAAGAACCGGCTTGGTTGGTCACGAGGAAGTCTCCCGGGTTCGTTCCGCTCATCGTCACTCCGCTCACTTGCAGCGACGCCGAGCCCGTACTGGTAATCAGCACATATTGCGCCGGCGAAGACTGCCCGGTCATGATGGGATTGGGGAAAGTCAGTGAAGTAACGTTAATGGTGGCTGCTGGGGTCCCTACCGGCGCGGTGATCACCAGAGTGCCCGAACCGGAACCATTCGTATAGTCCGGGTTGGTGCTGGTAAAGGTCGCCGCCTCCGGATAACTACCGACCGCGGTCTCAGCGCCGGGAATGAAGGAGACGGTACCACTTACGACAGCGCCTCCCACGCCCGTTGCACTTGCCGTGCAGGAGTGCGCCTTATCGTCATAGACAACCGTCGGGCAGGATACCGTCACCGTTGGGGTAGCGGGCTCGATGATCATCGTGATGGGGATGATGCCTCCGACGATGACATAGTTGGAGTCGTAGCTGGTTAAAATACATTCCCCGTAGTAGGTGCCCACATTCGTCTCGGGTAGCATATTGCAACTCCACCCGCCGTTTATGGGGAGTCCGCCAACCCCTACAGGAAGCGGCAACGGACCTGGTCCCGGACAAGTGTGCGGGTTGCCATCATAAACGTAGATACAGGGGCTTGGAATTGGCGGCCAAGGAGACGGCGTCACGGGAAGGATAATCAGGGTGCCGGTTGCCGTTCCGTTGGTGTAGTTAGGATTCATGCTGATAAACATACCCGTTTCCAGGTAGGTTCCCGCATTGGTCTCAGCCCCCGGAACGAAATTCCACACCCCCGCGACCGTAATTCCGCCAATGCCCGTCGCCGTACCGGTGCAGGAGTGGGGCTGGCCGTCGTAGAGCACTTCGGGGCAATTGATGGTCAGAATCGGAGTGGCGGGAATAAGGGCCGCTCCGAAAGCATCCAGTGTCAGGCTTGTGCCGTTGGCGAAAAGAGATCCGGTTTGTAGACCGACCGCCGTGGGAGTGTAAGTGAGCGAGTACGTACAATCGGTGGCGCCGTCCGTACCGCTGCCGTAAGTGCTGCAATCACTGGTAAAGGGACCGCCCGCGGGATAGCTGAGCAGACCGGCAAGACTAAAGGGAGCGGAGGTAGTAACGTCGGCATCGCTGATTCCGGCTCCGTGGAGCAGAACCGTATTGGTCAGCGAACTTCCCTCGGGAACCGGGACTCGAGGCGCGGTGCCGATAAAGTCCAAGCCCGTGGCTACTTTAGTGATGATGTTGTCGCCGTAATCGGAGACGTACAGGTTGCCATATGCATCGAGACTGCCGTGTCCGCCGCCCCCGCCGGAATTCAATATCGCCTCCGGAGCGGGACAGCCCACATAGGGTGAGGTTCCATTGGCCGCGCATCCGCCGCCAACGCTGCCAAAGAAGTTGTGGAGCCAACCGAAGATAGCCCCATTGGCCGTATCGCTGACATCATACAGCCAAGCGGAATTGCCGGTTAGAACGTACATATTGCCGCCACCCGCGGATACGACGCCGCGCATGACGTTGGTGATGGGAATGCCCGAATAAGCCTGATACCAGGTACCTGAGTAGGGGGTGTTATCGGCCAGACCGTCTCCGAACGGGGTACTCATTGCGGTCGTGCCATCCACCACGCCCGTGGAAGGATTCGGGGTGATCTTGCGCAGGGAGTGGCAGCCCTTTTCGGCCAAATAGAGATTGCCATTGGCGTCGAAGGCCAACGAGGTCACGGCGCTAAGCGGCAGGGTCTGGGAAGCACCGGTCGGAGCAAATCCCGCACAATTGGCCAGGGGGGCGGTGCCGGTCCCGTTCACGATGGTGGTTACGTTCCCGTTGCTGATCATGCGGACGGAGTTGCCCGATGCATCGGCAAAGAAGACGTTCCCAAAAGCATCCACGGCTATCGCGTAGGGGTTCTTGATCTGAGTGGAAACGGCGGGGCCGTCTCCATTCCATCCACTGCCGCCGAAGCCGATGACCGGTTCAACTTCGTGAGCGTAGTAACGCCCGGGGAGCGGGCTGTTGGACAGGCTAATGCGCTTGATCTTACTGGCGCTGGAATCGTCGATGTAGAGGTAAGTGGAAGTGGCATCAATCGCTAAATCGCGGATGCCCTTCAGATAAGAGTAGCTACCGTTGCTCGGGTTCGGATCCACTCCCGGGCAACCATCGCCCGAGCTGATACTGGCATCTGCCATACCGGTGATTGCCGGGTCCGGGCCAGTGTAGCCGTTGGCGCTGTAAGCCACGCACGGACTGCCGATAGCCGCACCGCCCAGACCGCCGGCAAATAAGGTGATCACGCCGGTGACGGCATCGATTTTCCGTACGTCGGAAACGCCATTGTTATCGGCGAGATAAACGTTACCGGCGCTATCGAACACTACGGCATAAGGTGCGTTCAGGAGAGCATCGGTGGCGAGACATCCGTCGCCATTGGCATCGGTCGCAATCAAGCCCGCGCCATGCGGACAGGCGGCGCCAACTGTAAACGGGTTAACGGTATTGCCATTCGGTACGACTCCCGCCAAAGCGCTGGTCATGTAAGGAATAGCCTTGGGATAGGAGACAACCGGCAGCGGATCGATCTTCAACGTGCCGCTGGCGGTCCCACCCGCATAGTTGGAATCGGCACTGGTGAACGTGCCGGTGATGGTGTAAACCCCGACGGCAGTTTCCGTTACCGGGTATAGGCTCCAAGAGCCGGCCACAGGCGCGCCAGTCACGCCCGTTGCGGAACCGGTGCAGCTGTGGGCAAAGCCGTCATACAGGACTTCCTGACAACTGAGGCTCAGGGTTGGAGTCGCCTGGGCAACGGTTAGCTGTCCCGCCACGCAAGAGAACGAGCCAAATCCCGCCGCCGCCAAGCTTGCGCAGTTGACGACATTGATGGGATAAGTGCCCGCTCCCGCTTCCGCCGCCACGGCACAAACCGGGGCTACCGCCCAGGCTGGAACCACCGGGGCAGTGGTATAGCCAAACGAGGGATCCGTTTGGCCGTAAGTCTTGGAATAGCTATTGCAAGTGACGCCGACTGCCGGCAGAACCGGGATAGTCATATTGCCGTAACCATCCAACGCAAGGCCGGTGCCATTGGCCGTAAGCGTTCCCGTTTGCAGACCTTGCACCGTGGGGGTGTAGGTCAGTAAATAGGTGCAGTCGGTTTCGAGATCGGAGGCGCCGGTATAGGTGCTGCAATCCGTAGTGAAGGGGCCGCCGACCGGATAGCTGAGCAGGCCGGCAATGCTGAAGGGAGAAGCGGTGGAAACGTCCGTGTCGCCAATGCCGGAGCCATGGAGCAGCACCGTATTGGTCGCAGGACTCGATACGTTCACTTGGACTTGCGGCGCGGTGCCGATGAAGTCCAAACCGGTGGCGGCTTTGAGGATCAGATTATCGTTGCCGTCGGCAATATACAGATTGCCGTAAGCATCGATACTTCCCTTCCCGCCTTCACTTCCGCTGGCAAAAGCGGAATAGGGGGCGGGACAGCCATAATAGGTTGTGGTGCCCACGCTGGTCGTGCAGCCCGTTCCTAATGGGCTGGCACTGCCCCAGAAATCGTGGAGCCAGCCAAAAGGCGCGCCATTCGCGGTATCGCTGGCGTCGTAGAACCAGACACCGGTGTTATTGATAACGTACAGATTGCTGCCGCCCGCGGTGGTGACAGAACGCATACTGCTTTGGGCGCCGCCCGAGAAGGCCGGCATCCAAGCCCCGCCGGCGTAGGAGCCAGTCGCGCCGTTGCCCATAAAGGTGGTCAGCGCGGTGGTACCGTCAATCGGATTAGCGCCATTGTTTGCGATCTTATAGACCGAGTAACAGCTCTTCTCCGCGACATACAGGTTGCCACTGGAATCGAAGGCCAGACCGGTGGTTCCATAGGCTGGCAGGTTTTTCGAAGCGCCGGCTGGACTGCCCGCGGGACAAACCGCCCCGTTGACAGCCACTGCACAGGTATTGCCACTCGCGGCGCAATTCAGGACCGTTAGCACGGAACCAACTGTGGGAGTGACGACGCCACCGACCAAAGAGTAGGTGGTTGGGGTGACTCTACGGATCGCATCCCCGGATTGATCGGCGAAGAAAACATTGCCGAAGGAATCCACCGTTACGGCATAGGGGTTCTTGATGGACACGGTGCTGGTCAAACCGTCCTGTGTCCAGCCGCTTCCGCCGGGCGTACCAGCGACCGGCTCAACCTCGTGAGCATAATAGTGGAATTGGTCGATCGGAGAACTGGAAAGGCTGACTTTGCGAATCTTGCTATTGCTGGAATCGTCGATGTAGAGATAGTTGGCATCGATCGCCAGGTCGCGAATACCTTTGAAATAGGTATACGACACACCCGTGCTTGGATCCTCAGCCGGACAGCCGTCGCCTGAAGTGATGCTGGCGTATGCCAAAGCAGTCACGGCTGGATCGGCGCCAGTGTGACCACTGCCATCCGTGTAATTGACGCAGGGACCAGGGGTGACCACCGAAGAAGTTAATCCGCCGGCAAACATGGTGATGACGCCGGTGACGGCATCGACCTTGCGCACATAGGCATAGCTGGCGGGGTTGGTGTCGGCAATATAGGCGTTGCCGAGGCTATCGAAAACCACAGCCCAAGGCTCGTATAGGAGGGCCTCGGTGGCCAGGCATCCGTCGCCATAAATGTCGGTCGCGGTTTTTCCGCCACCGCTGGGACAAGCTTGCCCAACGGTGAACGGGTTGGTCCCGGCGTTTGCGCCCGGGGTGCCGGCAAATAAGCTGGTCATGTAGGGAATGGCCTTGGGAGTGGAGACCACCGGCGGCGCAATAATTTCCAGCGTGCCGTTGGCCGTTCCTCCGCTCACATAGTTGGCATCGAGGCTGGTGAAGGTGCCGGTGACCGGGTAGGTCCCGACGTTCACCTCACTGGCCGGGCTGAAGCTCCACGTGCCGGATACGGCCGCACCGGTCACGCCGGTCGCCGAACCCGTGCAAGAGTGCGCGTTGCCGTCGTAGAACACATCAGGGCAGCTCAGGCTCAGCACCGGAGTTGCCGGAGTGACGGTCAGTTGACCGGCGACACAACTGAATGAGCCAAAGCCCGAAGCCGCCAGACTCGCGCAGTTGGCGACGGTGATGGGATAAGGGCCCGTTCCAGATTCTGCCGCCACCGTGCACACCGGCGCCACGGTCCACGATGGGACCACCGGGATTGTGGAGTAGCCGAAGGCAGGATCCGGCTGGCCATAAACTTTCGCATAACTACTGCAAGTCACCACTACCGATGGCAGCGGAGGGGGAACCATATTCCCATAGCCATCGAGCGGAAGCATGGTGCCGTTGGCGCTAAGCACGCCGGTTTGCAGGCCACTGGCCGTCGGCGTGTAGGTGAGGGAGTACGTACAGTCGGTAGCGTTGTCAGTTTGATTTCCGCCGGTAACGCTGCTGTAGGTGCTGCAATCAGCGGCGCCGCCGGCAAAGCTCAATTGCGGCGCCAGGCTGAAGGGACCGGAGGAAATAAAATCGACGCTGTCGCTGATCCCTGCTCCGTGGAGCAGAACCGTTTGCGTCGCCGTCGTGCTGGTCTCGACTTGAGGCGCGGTGCCGATAAAGTCCAAGCCAATGGCGGCTTTGAGAATCAGGGCATCATTGCCGTCGGCGACGTACAGATTGCCGTACTGATCGACCGTTCCATGACCGCCTTGACTCCCGGCGGCAAATGTGGAAACGGTAGCGGGGCAACCGAAATAGGTGGTCGCCGGCGAATTCACACTGCCGGTGCAACCCGTTCCTGCCGGACTCGCACTGTTCCACATCTGATGGAGCCAGCCGCGGGTGGCGCCGTTCGCGGTATCCGTGGCGTCATAGAACCAGACACTGGTGCCATTGATGGCATACAGATTGTTGCCGCCGGCGGAGGTGACACCGCGCGCCGAGCTTTGGACTCCGCCAGTAAATGCCGGCATCCACGAGCCGCCACCATAAGCGCCGGTGGCGCCTGCCCCCATCAGGGTACTTAACGGCTGGTTGCCGTTCAGCGGACTAGAACCATTGTTCGCAATCTGATAGACCGAATAGCATTTGCTGTCCGCGATATTCAGGTTGCCGCTGCCATCAAAAGCCAAACCGGTAATGCCGTAGAACCTCATGTTCCTGGAGGCCCCACTTCCCGGATTCGCCCCCGGACAAGTGTCACCGTTGGTCTGCACCGCACAGGTTGTGCCCGAGGCAGCGCAATTCCCGACGGTAAGAATGGAGCCCGGCGCCGGGTTTCCACCCGCGGAGTAGGTTGTTGGGGGAATCATACGAATCGCATCGCCAGACTGATCGGCGAAAAACACATCTCCCCATCGATCCACGGCTATGGCATAGGGGTTCTTGATTTGTACGGTAGTGGGCAGACCGTCCTGACTCCAACCGCTGCCGCCTTCGCCGGCGATCGTTTCGCATTCGTGAGCATAAGCATGAAATTGAATCGGAGAGTTGGAGAGTCCGCATTTGCGAATCTTACTATTGCTGGAATCGTCGATATAGAGATAATTGGCGTCAATCGCCAAGTCACGGATACCCTTGAAATAACTTAAAGGCGCACCCGTAGTCGGATCTTCCGGAGGGCAGCCATCGCCCGCGGTGATGCTGGAATACGTAAGAGCCGTAATCATCGGATCCGGGCTACCGCAGGGGCTCGGCGAAACCGACCCGCTTAGCCCGCCGGCAAACAGCGAGATGACGCCGGTGATGGCGTCGATTTTTCTCACATAAGAAAAGGAGCCCGCGTTGGTATCGGCAACATAAGCGTTGCCCGTGCTGTCAAAGACTATGGCCCAAGGCTGGTATAGGACGGCGTCGGTGGCGAGACATCCGTCTCCCATAGCATCCGTCGCCGTTAAGCCAACGCCATGCGGGCAAGCTTGCCCGAGGGTAAACGAATTGTTGGCAGAGTTTTCGTTGGCGACTCCAGCGAAGACGCTGGTCGTGTCGGGGATAGCCCGCGGGGTTTGGGCGAACATAGTGTTCGCGGCCATCATAATTATTGCCAATACAAAAATGGAGATAGCAGTTACGATGTATCGTTGTTTCATCACGCCCTCCAAAACCTGAACTTTTGAGGCCTCATCGAGACACCTCGACACGGATCTACGCTGGCTGGATTCCCAAACCACTACGTCAACCGCTCGGGCCTATGGTTATTATTTGACTAAAAATTAAGTTGCAAAAATGATGGGACCCTTAAAACAGCAGTATTGTTGGCGTTGGCGGCTTGCCTGTCAACTGTTTTCCGCCTTGGTGGCTCTCTTTATCAACAACCTGTCCCATAATGGGATAATAATAATGATCACCCGGAAGGCGGCAAAGTAGCCACAGAGGGACAAGCTGGTGTTAAATTTAGGTTTGCGTGGAGGCCCCAGAATGAGTTCTGCAATCGATCCCGTGTCGGTCCTGGTGACCGGTGGCGCCGGCTTCATCGGCTCCAACTTTGTGGTGGATGCCGTCAGCCGGCACGGCTGGACGGTGATCAATATCGACAAGCTTACGTATGCGGGCAGCTTGCATAATCTGGCGTCCTTGGCGGGAGATCCGCGGCACCTATTTCAGCGAGCCGATATTGCCGATCGGGAGACCATCCGCCAATTGTTGCGGCAACACCGCCCCCTGGCCATCGTCCATTTCGCCGCCGAAACTCACGTGGATCGATCGATTGCGGGACCGGAAGCGTTTGTCGCGACCAATATCGTCGGGACTTTTAATCTACTGGTGGAAGCTTGCGAATATTGGCGCAATCTGCCTATGCCTGAAGCGAAGGCGTTTCGCTTTCTGCACGTCTCGACGGACGAGGTATTCGGAACCCTGACGGCGGAAGAGCCGAGCTTCACGGAAAATAGCCTATATCTGCCGAATAGCCCCTATGCGGCGTCCAAGGCCTCCTCCGACCACATGGTGCGGGCCTATAACAAGACCTTCGGATTGCCGGTGTTGACGACGCATTGCTCCAACAACTATGGGCCCTATCAGTTCCCGGAAAAACTGATTCCGCTGGTAATCTGCCACGCCTTGCAGGGCAAGCCCCTGCCGGTTTACGGGAACGGACAAAACGTGCGGGATTGGCTCTTCGTGCAGGATCACTGCGAGGGCATCCGTACGGTGTTGGCACGGGGACAGACGGGACAAAGTTATAACATCGGGGGAGATTGCCAGCTCACCAATCTCGATGTGGTCAAGACGCTGTGCCGGGTGCTGGATGAACTTCGGCCGAAAGCGCAGGGCTCGTACGCGGAGCAAATTCAATTTGTCACCGATCGTCTGGGGCACGACTTCCGCTATGCCACCGACACCCGCAAGATCCGCGAAGAATTAGGGTGGGAACCGGCGGAGAGCTTCGAGACGGGACTACGCAAGACCGTGCAGTGGTACCTGGACCACCCGGATTGGATTCAGCAAGTCACCGGCGAGGCCCACGGGGGCACGGAAGGTGTGCAAGGGGCGGGCGCATGAGAGGACTGATTCTAGCCGGGGGCTCGGGCACGCGATTGTATCCGGCCACCCATGTCGTATCCAAGCAGTTGTTGCCGGTATACGACAAGCCGATGATCTACTATCCCTTGACCACGCTCATGCTGGCGGGCATTCGCGAGATCCTGGTGATCTCGACGCCGCACGACGTGCCGCGCTTTCAGGCGCTGCTGGGGGATGGCGCCCGTTGGGGACTGCAGCTGCGCTATATGGTGCAGCCCCGTCCCGGGGGATTGGCCCAAGCCTTTCTGGTGGGCGAGGATTTCGTGGGCCAGGAACCTTGCGCCCTGATTCTCGGCGACAACATTTTCTATGGCCAGGACTTGTCCGTGAAACTGCAAGAGGCTGCGTTGTTAACCAGCGGCGCCACGGTGTTCGGGTACCCGGTTACCGACCCGGAGCGCTATGGAGTGGTCGAATTGGACGAACAGGGCAAGGCCATCAGCATGGAAGAGAAACCCAGCCGGCCAAAGTCCCATTATGCGGTGACCGGTTTGTATTTCTACGACAGCCAGGTGGTCGAGCTCACCAAGCAGTTGCGCCCCTCCCCCCGCGGCGAACTCGAGATAACCGATCTGAATAAGCTCTATATGGAGCAGGGCCGTTTGCAGGTGCAATTATTAGGGCGGGGTGTGGCCTGGCTGGACACCGGAACGCACGACGCATTACTGGAAGCCGCACAGTTCATTCAGACACTGGAAAAAAGACAGGGCCTGCAGATTGCCAGTCCGGAAGAAGTGGCCTACCGGATGGGATACATCGACGCCGGTCAATTGGCGGACCTGGCCGCCTCGTTCCCCAATGCGTATGGAGGATATCTGGCCCGGCTCGCCCAGGAGCACAGCCCGCACCTGATGCGCCTATGAAGATAACGCCGACTACTATTCCCGATGTCCTGATCGTTGAACCGGTAGTCTTCGGCGACGAGCGTGGATTTTTCCTGGAAAGCTTCAATCGCCGCACCCTGGGCCAAGCCGGACTGGATCGTGATTTCGTGCAGGATAATCATTCCCGCTCCCGGCACGGCGTACTGCGCGGATTGCACTATCAGATTCCGCAAGCGCAAGGCAAGCTGGTGCGGGTACTGAGCGGGGAAATATACGATGTCGCGGTTGATCTGCGCCGCTCTTCGCCCAGTTTCGGCAGGTGGGTGGGCATTTCCCTGTCGGCGGAGAATAAGTGCATGCTGTGGATTCCGGAGGGTTTCGCCCACGGATTTCAAGTAGTTTCCGAATTTGCCGAAGTGTTTTATAAGGCGACGGAGTATTACGCGCCGCAATGTGAGCGTTCGCTGCTGTGGAACGATCCCGACCTGGCGATTGCCTGGCCGGACCGTGGCGCTCCCATTCTTTCCGAAAAGGACCGCCAGGGCATGCGGTTGTGCCAAGCGGATGTTTATGAGTAGAACGTTGGATCGTGGCATCCTGCTGATCGGATGGTCGGGGCAACTCGGCTACGAGTTAGAGCGCCATTTGGGGGTTCTCGGCGCGGTCACCGCCGTCGATCAGGACCGGATCGATCTCTCCCGGCCGGAAGAGATTCGCACCATGATTCGCTCGGTACGTCCCGGTTGGATCGTCAATGCCGCCGCCTATACCGCCGTCGATGTTGCCGAAAGCCAACCCGGCTTGTCGCAGGCGATCAACGCCGTGGCTCCGGGAGTCATTGGGGAAGAAGCCCAGCGAATAGGCGCGGGGGTGGTCCATTATTCGACCGACTACGTTTTTGACGGCAACGCCAGTGAGCCTTATCTGGAGACGGCGATCCCCCAACCGGTCAATGTGTACGGACAGACCAAACTGGAGGGAGAGCAGCGATTGGCGGCCAGCGGCGCTCCGTTTTTGATTTTGCGAACTTCCTGGCTCTACGCCACCCGCGGAAAAAATTTCCTGTTAACCATCTTGCGTCTGGCGCAGGAGCGCCCGGAGTTGCGGATTGTGGGCGATCAAATCGGCGCCCCGACTTGGGCGCGCATGGTAGCCGCGGCCACGGCCGCCATGCTGGCGCAACTGGCCGCACACGCCGACCCCGCGCGGTTTTCCGGGGTGTACCACATAACCGCCGCCGGCCAAACTACTTGGGCGGGGTTCGCTCAGGCCATTCTCGATCAGTATCCGGCCTCGGAATTCAGCCGAGGGCAAAAGGATCCTCCGCTCCGCACCAAGCAAATCCAAGCCATATCAACCAGCGATTACCCTACGCCGGCCAAGCGTCCGGCGTATTCGCTGCTCAATAATCGAAAACTCCGGGAAACCTTTGGCCTCGCTCTTCCGGATTGGCAAGAGCAATTAAGACTTGCACTGGGGTAGAGAAAATGTCCAAGCCCCCTCTCCGATGTGCGCCGCGACGTGAAGCCGCCAAATGCACCACTGGAGACGCTGCGAGGCAAGCACTGGGAGGGCTATAGAAAAATTGCATCGGCGAAAGACACCTAAGCCGCAACTAAGGAAAAGACCTCATAGCCACAGGCATGTTGCTGCTTTAAGATACGGGCATTCCATTTAGCATTACCGAGTTTTTCAGTACCCGGGCCCCTTTTTAAAATTTAATTTCCGCTATGCGGGAGGATGCTGTGGGTCACTCTGTAATTTTTCCAATCCAGCCGGGTGCGACACCCAGAAATCGTTCATTCTTTATAGTCGCCGTTCTCCTGCTGCTGGCAGTGGCCGCGCAGGCGCAGTACTCGGCGCCACGTATCTTCTTCAGCGATTTGCAAAGCGGGCCCAACACGGGCGGGCAGAACAATCTGGGCGCAATCGTTACGATCTATGGACAAGGTTTCGGCCCCGCGCAGAACACTTCCACGGTGACCGTGGGCGGAGCTGCAGTGGGGGAGTATCTCGCTTGGTCGGATAGCAAAGTCTCGTTCCAACCGGGACCGGCGGCCAGCAGCGGCAACATCATGATTACGGTTGACGGGAAGGCTTCGAACAGCCTTCCCTTTACCATCCGCGGTGGAAACATTTATTTCGTATCTCCCGATGGCAACGACGCCGATAGCGGAAGCTATTCCAGCCCCTGGCTTACGCTGGTCAAAGCCACGAATACAATGTCCGCCGGGGACATCGCATATGCGTTGGATGGGGTGACGCAAAACGGCCCGGACTCCGGTGCCGCCTCACTAGATGTGACCAACGGCGGGACGCCGGACTTACCCTTGGCGATTGTGGCCTATCCCGGCGCGCAGGTGACGGTCGGTTCGGCCAGCAGCCAGGTTTATGGCATCCGGGCTACCGCCAGCCAATGGGTAATTGCCGGCCTGACCGTTTCTGGAAGCACGAGTGCCCTGTCGCTGGTGAACACTGCCGGCTGGCGAGTAGTGGGCAATAACTTTTCCTGTCCGGACGGATTCGGTATGGCCTCCTGTGTGGGCGGATACTCGCTTTCGAATCTCGCCTTGCTAGGCAACAATATTCACGATAATGGTTCCACCAGCAGTGCCGATGTTGAGCCCTACGACAGCGTGGCGTTTACCGGACCATCGCACAGCCTGGAAGTGGGCTGGAACCAAATTGTCCGTACCCGTTCGTGTCGCGCTCTGCGATTTTCTTCCGCCTCGGCCGGCCAATACCTATTGAAAGTGCACGACAACTTTATCCAGGGTGCGGTTTGCTCGGGCATCAGTTTTGCGAACGTCAACCCTTCGTTGGGAGCCGTAACCGCTTACAACAATGTCATTGCCGACGTCGGCACGGGGCCAGCTCCGGGCGGCGTCGAAGCCGACACTTATGCCTGTATTGGAATTGCCGGCGAAGCCCAAGGCGAGGTTATCCTGGCCAGCAATACCATGTATGATTGCGGCGCGCGCGCCAACGGCGATTCCGGCGCTTTTGCCGCCTCGGCATCGGTTACCCTGATCGACAATCTCATCGATGTACTTTCGGGCGAAAGCTATTTCTCCGCCAACAGCGTTACAGCGGCGATTACGGGAAGCAACAACCTGCTGTACGGCGCCGGCAGTCCACCTGCGTTTCTTTCCAGCAGCGTAACCGGCAATCCTGACTTCGTTGCCCCCGCCAATTCCAACTTTCGGGTAAAGGCCAACAGTCCGGCCATTGACGCGGGAGAAGCGGACTTGGCCACTTGGGATGCGGACGGTGTACCCCGTCCGCAAGGCCTGGCTTACGATATCGGAGCCTACGAATATAGCGGGCCCGCTCTGGGCGAGATCCTCACCAGTCCGGCCACGGTAAGTTTTGGAAACGTTGATCTCGGCAGCACCAGTACGCAGACAATCACCATTGCCAATATTGGGGCCGGGAGCACGACGGTTTCGGAAATTTTTGCCAATCCCTATTTCATTAGCAAAGGCCTCACCCTCCCGCTTACGCTAGCGCCCGGACAAAGCGCAACCTTCACGGTCACGTTCTCGCCTTCGCTGGCCGGAACCGTTAGCACGACCGAGTCCCTAACGAGCGATGCGAGCAATTCTCCCACCGCGCTGCAATTTTCCGGAACTGGAGTTAACCCGCCGGGCCAGTTGACGGCAACCCCCAGCGCGCTCAGTTTTGGCAATGTCGCTATCGGCGCCAGCGCCGTACAAAAGGTAACGGTGACGGCCCACACCGCCAGCGTTACGATCTCCGGGACCGATCTCTCGGGAACAGGCTTCTCCTGGAGCGGTCCAACCCTGCCGCTGACCCTCGCCGCGGGAATGTCCGCCTCGTTCACAGTAGAGTTCACCCCCCTTGCGGCCGGCAGCGTAACCGGAACCTTATCGCTGGTGAGCAACGCCGCCACTGCGCCAGCGGTTTCGCTTAGCGGAACGGGCATCGCCGGTCGCTTGGCGGCGACTCCTGCCACGCTCAGCCTGGGCAATGTCAACCTCGGTAGCAGTAGCAGTTCGCAAACCGCTGTCGTAACGGCCAGCACCGCCAGCGTCACCATCGCCCGGGCGATTCTTACCGGTCCCGGCTTCTCTCTCCAGGGACCGGCCTTGCCGCTGACCCTCGCCGCGGGACAGCATGCCTCGTTCGCAATCAAGTTTGCTCCCCTTGCATCCGGCAAGGCTACCGGCAGCCTCTCCCTGGTAAGCAACGCCACCAATGCGCTAACGGTAGCAATGACGGGAACCGGCGTTGCCGGCAAACTGACGGCCAATCCCGCGGCGCTCAACTATGGCAATGTCAACCTGGGGAGCAGCGGTACAAAAAACCTGACGGTGACGGCCAGCACAGCCAGCGTGACCATCACCCAATCCGTTCTCACCGGAACCGCATTTTCCCTCACCGGCCCAACCTTGCCGCTAACGCTGACCGCCGGACAATCTGCCACGTTCAGCATACAATTCACCCCCGTCGCCGCCGGCAGCGTATCCGGAGCGTTATCGTTGGTGAGCAACGCCGCCAACAAGACCCTTATCGCCCTCAGCGGAACCGGCATCGCCGGGCAGTTATCCGCGGCTTCCACCGCGCTCAGTTTTAACAATGTCCCGCTGGGCGGCGGCGGTTCACAGAACCTGACGGTGACGGCCAGCACAGCCAGCGTGACCATCACCCAATCCGTTCTCACCGGAACCGCATTTTCCCTCACCGGCCCAACCTTGCCGCTAACACTGACCGCCGGGCAATCTGCCACGTTCAGCATAGAATTCACCCCCGTCGCCGCCGGCAGCGTATCCGGAGCCTTATTGTTGGTGAGCAACGCCGCCAACAAGACCCTTATCGCCCTCAGCGGAACCGGCATCGCCGGGCAGCTATCCGCGGCTTCCACCACGCTCAGTTTTAACAATGTCCCCCCGGGCGGCAGCGATTCGCAGAACCTGACGGTGACGGCCAGCACAGCCAGCGTAACCATCACCCAATCCGTTCTCACCGGAACCGGCTTTTCCGTCACCGGCCCAGCCTTGCCGTTAACGCTGGCCGCCGGGCAAACTGCCACGTTCACGATAGTATTCAAGCCCCTCGACCCCACCCCCGTAACTGGAAGCTTCTCCCTGGTCAGCAATGCTTCTGACGCGAATTTAATGGTTACACTCAGCGGGACGGGAACGGGGACGGGGACGGGAATGGCCACGGGGCACTCGGTTGCGCTGGTCTGGGATCCGAGTGCTTCACGAGATACGGTCGGATACTATGTGTATCGTGGGACGCAGGACGGAGGTCCTTACACCCAGATTACTCCGGTCGCGGTAACGGCAGCCTCCTATAGGGACGCATCCGTGGTCGCGGGTAACACGTACTATTATGTCGTAACCGCGGTAAGCAGTACCGGCCGACAGAGTGCGTTTTCGCCCGAGACTGTGGCTACGATTCCTACGCCGTAAAACAAAGGCTTAACTTAAGTGACCCAGATAACCGCGGTGGCCTTCAATTTCAAATTTGAAATTTGAAATTGAAAGCCACCGCGGGAACCTCCCCTGACAGGACTTATCCGCCTCTCCATCCAATCCAGGACGTAGCGCAATCGCGTGGTTTCCCTCGCCATTCACTAGGCACCTATGAGCTCGCACCCGTACAGGTGACTAAAGACATGAGCCTTATGCGATGAGCAACTAAGGACAAAGCCTCATAGTCACGACCCAGCCCCGCATTTAACTTGGCATGAGTGTAAACGCACATTTTTCTGACAGGATGTTGTGCCCGCCGGGGCCAACGGATTGTTCAGTATCGGGGCTAATTAAATTTTTACGGCATGCATCATGCCGGGGGGCCAGATCACATGCAATTCATTCGCGCCTGTAGAACCAGCCAGCGGACAAATCCGGAAGTGGGCCAAGCTATTCAATTGTCGGGCAACACAGGCCATGCACATTGGAGCCGTTCCATAATTACCGCGGTCTCTTTCTTGCTACTGCTTACGCTTGCCGCCACCGCGCAATATTCGGCGCCGCGCATCTTCTTCAGCGATTTACAAAGCGGTCCCAACACCGGTGGGCAGAGCAACCTCGGCGCCATCGTTACGATTTACGGGCAGGGCTTTGGCTCCACTCAGAGCACTTCCACAGTGACCGTAGGCGGAGCCGCCGCCGCGAGCTACTTGGCGTGGTCGAATTCCACTGTGTCCTTTCAACTGGGTTCGGCGGCAGCCAGCGGCAATATTGTGGTTACGGTTGCCGGGGTGAGCTCGAACGGAATTCCCTTTGCCGTACGAGGGGGGAACATCTATTTCGTCTCCCCCAGCGGAAACGATGCCAATCTCGGAAGTTATAACCTGCCCTGGCTCACTCTGGTCAAGGCGGCAAACACGATGGCCGCTGGGGACATTACCTATGCGATGAGCGGCGTTACCCAGACCGGACTGGACCTTGACTCCGGCTCGTTAGCCATCACCAGCAGCGGTACGAGTGGCTCTCCCAAGGCGCTGGTGGCTTATCCCGGCGCGCAAGTAACGGTCGGTTCGGCCAACGGCCAGGTTTATGGCATCCGGGCTACCGCCAGCCAATGGGTAATTGCCGGCCTGACCGTTTCCGGAAGCACGAGTGCCCTGTCGCTGGTGAACACAGCCGGCTGGAGAGTGGTGGGCAATAACTTTTCCTGTCCGGACGGATTCGGTATGGCCTCCTGTGTGGGCGGAAACGCGCTCTCGAATCTCGCCTTGCTGGGCAACAATATTCACGATAATGGGTCCACCAGCAGTGCCGATGTTGAGCCCTACGACAGCGTAGCGGTTACCGGGCCATCGTACAGCCTGGAAGTGGGCTGGAACCAAATTGTCCGTACCCGCTCGTGTCGCGCTCTGCAATTTTCTTCCGCATCGGCCGGCCAATACCTATTGAAAGTGCACGACAACTTTATCCAGGGTGCGGTTTGCTCGGGCATCAGTTTTGCAAACGTCAACCCTTCGTTGGGAGCGGTAACCGCTTACAACAATGTCATTGCCGACGTCGGTACGGGGCCAGCTCCGGGCGGCGTCGAAGCCGACACTTATGCCTGTATTGGAATTGCCGGCGAAGCCCAAGGCGAGGTTATCCTGGCCAGCAATACCATGTACGATTGCGGCGCCCACGCCGGCGCTAATTCCGGAGCGATTGCGACTCAACTACCGGTCACGCTTACGGACAACCTCATCGACCTGTTGTCCGGCGAGAACTATTTCTCGGGAAACAGCAATACCGGTGAAATCAGCGGCACCAACAACTTGCTCTATGGCGCGGGCGCGGGACCGGCGTTTCTGAGCGCCACGGTTACCGGCAACCCGGACTTTGTGGCTCCCGCCAGCGCCAACTTCCAACTGCAAGCCGGCAGCCCCGCGATTGACACGGGGATCACAGACCTTGCTACTTCGGATTTCAATGGTGTGCCTCGCCCGCAAGGACTGGCCTACGATATCGGGGCCTATGAATATACTTCCTCCACGCCGGCGAAGGGCCAACTCGTCGTCAGTCCCAGCACGGTGAACTTCGGCGATGTGAATATCGGCACCCCCAGCACCCAGGCGATCACCGTTACCAACACTGGAAACGCCGCCGCGACGATTTCGGAATTTTTTCCCAGCTCTGCCTTCTCGGTGAACGGGCTGACGCTTCCCCTTACGTTGGCGCCGGGACAATCGGCAACCTTTACGGTCACCTTCTTTCCCGTGGTCGCCGGAACGGAAACGGCTTCCGAGTCTATGACCAGCAACGCCAGCAATTCTCCGACACTGGTTACGCTTTCCGGAACCGGGGTGGCTACGACCAGCCAGTTGACGCCGAGTCCGGCCTCCCTGAGCTTTGGCAATGTCACGGTCGGCGCCAGCGCGTCCCAGACCGTCACGGTGACGGCCAGCACCGCTAGCATTACGATCTCGCAGGCTAGCATCGTGGGAACGGGCTTCACCTTCACCGGCCCGACTCTGCCACTAACCCTTGCCCCCGGACAAACCGCCACTTTCCCGGTGACGTATGCCCCTGCGACAGCCGGCAACGCCACCGGTAGCTTCTCTCTGATCAGCACCGCTTCCAATGCTCCGATCGTGTCACTCACCGGCACGGGCGTTAACCCGGTCGGCCAGTTAGCGGCCACTCCAACGTCGCTCAGCTTTGGCAATGTCACGGTGGGCGCCAGCAGTTCGCAGATGGTCACGGTGACCGCCAGCACCGCCAGCGTTACCGTTTCCCAGGCCAGCATCACCGGACCGGGCTTCATCTTCG
>Ga0181517_10001055_pt1 | contig 32452 bp, 32 predicted proteins | sample PEATcosm2014_Bin_31_FD_119748 | JGI IMG/M metagenome (GOLD analysis project Ga0181517, IMG submission 119748) | Peatland microbial communities from MTU Mesocosm Facility, Houghton, MI, USA - PEATcosm2014_Bin01_30_metaG | ecosystem: Environmental > Terrestrial > Soil > Wetlands > Peat | place... | reverse complement strand
CGGGCGACAGACGCTGGATCTTAGGTCGGGGCGGCAACTGCTCCATGTTGCAGTACTTTAACCCCGGCCAAATTAAATGCAAAAACTTATCGAAGAAACCGTCAAACGACCTGAGCAGTTACCGGACAGATTTACGAAGGCGTCAGTTCCAACGGCACGGCAATTGTCTCAGACAATGTTTATAATAGCGGGGCCTTCATCAACGCAGCCAACTGCCTTCACAACGTAACCGGAGCGACAAATTACTATCAGGATGCCTTGCTGGCGGCCAGTCATGTGATTGAGAACAACGCCATTCTCTCAAACACTGGCCGGGGTGACAGCACTTGGTCCGACCAGTTTACTCGCGGTTTGGCCTACTTTGCCCGCGACAATAATCTTTGGGGGCTGTACTACTCCGGGATGGCGACCAACGCCAATGCCGCATGGAATGCCCGGCGCACGGACTTGAACATCACTTGGAATGCCTGGGCCAGCCCGACGGCAACCGATGGTTCTTCCTCCATGGAATGCCTGAGTGCGGCCGTTATCCAGCAGGTACTCCCGCCGACGACATCCGGCGCCCCCATTTTCACGGTTCAGCCGGCCAGTAAAATTACCGCCTTGGGGAATGCGGTAACTTTGAACAGCCTTGCCACCAACGGCCAGTCCATCACCTACCAATGGTATTATGAGAACAACCCGATACCGGGAGCCAGCGGAACCAATCTGGTGTTGCTGAGTGTCGCCACTAATAACGCCGGCCAATATTGGGTGCTGGCCTCCAACTCCATGGCCGCCGCCTACAGCCAGGTCGCCAGCATTTATCTCATCGGAAACGCTAACGGCATCATCGGACAGGACGCGGCCACTAACTACAATTCCACTATTGGCTTCACCGGCAATCAAGGGTTTGGCTTCGGCCCGTGGGTCCTGAGCACTGTCGGGGGCGGCTGTTACATCAGCGGTGACACCCCGCCATTATTTGGCATATGGAACAATACGGCCAAGAGTCAATCCACCGCTTCCCGCGCCTTCAATCTTCCCTTGCCCATCGGGAGTTCATTTTTGGTGCAACTCGAGATGACCACCTTGGATACCGCAGCCAACCAGAATGGCTTTGAACTCCAGGACGACAATGGGAACACCCTTTTCAGCTATTGGCATCAGGGTGGTGATAGCTCAAACGGCCATTACACCGATGCCAACGGAAGCGGCACGGCGCTGGGCTTCGCGTATAACGGCGGCCAGGTGGACAGTTTCAAATTCACACTCACCAGCCCCACCACTTACACGTTCAGCGATCTGACGACCGCCAAAAGCTTCAGCGGCAAACTCTCGGGCGCGGCCATCAGCGAGGTCACCCTTTATAGGACAAATGGCGCATATACGCCAAGCAGCGGTGATGACTTCAAGTTCAGCAATCTGGCGATCATGGTGGTGCCAGTAACTCCGAGCCCGTCGGCGATCGCCGTGGAAAAAACGCTGCAAGGGTGGAGCTTGAGCTTCCCCGTGGCTCCAGGATACAGCTATTGCGTGCAGCGCGCCACCAGCCTAGCGGGCCCTTGGACCAACGTTGGAACCCTGACCGGTCCGGCCACCGGCATGGCGGAATTCATTGATACCAACCCACCAAGCCCACAATCCTTCTATCGCACTGTCTCTCCATAATTGAACTCCCTGTCACGTGCGCGAGTGGCGAGAGGCACGAGAGAGGATCAGTCATAAGGACCGTTTTGGTGCGAACGGTGAGCTCTCATCCTTGGGCTGAGTTAGTGGTGCTCTGGGTGACGCTTACCTCGCATAAAGCGGCTTAGCGGTTCCACAATGCCCCCCTCCTCATTGCCCTCGCTGCAGCGGGCCCAGAGGCTGGTGCTTTAACGATCGCAGTGCCTGCCGTTGTTTCAGCAACTCCAGCCTTTCGGTTTCGGGAGTTTCGGGCTGGTTCATCCGCAGCATCAGGGCCGCCATTTGCCCCTCGATATGCTGATTGCGCAGGCGCAAGGCGATGTCGGCAAGCTGCTGGGCAGGGTTGGGCACCGGCCGGGCCTCCATCGTCGCACCGGTAACGAGGTTCCGCAACTCGGGCGTCTGGCACTCGTCGAGAAAGGCAGGCAGATTGTGCCAGGTCTGGTTCCGATACGCGGCCAGGCGCTGGGCCAGGATTTGCCGCGCCAGCGGGTGCCGCACCCAGTCGGGATCGAGATGCGCCGCCGCCCACTCTGCAAGGTCGTCGTGCAGCAGGAGCAACTTTATCAGCCAATACTCGTGAGGGGACGGCGGCTCCGGCGGGGCGCTTTGCTCCGCAGGCTGGTCAGCGGCCTCGGGCGCCGGGGCCTTGGTTCGGGAGAGCTTTTTGAATTCGGCGCGGACAGCATCGGGAGTCACTCCGAGGCGCAAGGCCGTTTTTTGGGCGTATTTATCGATAAGCACCCCATTGACCGTCTTATGGACCGCTTCGGCCATGCCGCGCAGGACGGCCAGGCGGCCCTTGTCGGTGGCGACCTCGTTGGTGGCGCACAGGCGCTTGAGGTAGTAGTCAAAAAAACCTTCGGCGCCTTCGATGAGCCGCTTGAAGGCTTCTCCGCCCTCGGCCTTGATGAAGCTGTCCGGGTCGTGAGGGGCGGGCACGACCGCAACCCGCACGGCAAGGTCCGAAGCCAGCAGGTGGTCCAGCGAGCGCACGGCGGCGTTCTGGCCCGCTTCATCCGAGTCAAAGCAGAGCACGACCTCCTCGACGTAGCGCTTGAGGATGCGGGCGTGCTCGGAGGTGAAGGCGGTCCCTTGAGGCGCGACGATATTTTGCACGCCGGCCATGAAACAGGCGATCAGATCGAGCTGGCCTTCGCAAACCACCGCGCACCCCGCGTCGAGCAGGGGACGCTTGGATTTGTCGATGCCGAAAAAGACCCTGCTCTTGATGAAAATGGGGGTCTCGGGCGAATTAACGTACTTGGCGCTCTTTTCATCGCCCGACAGGACACGGCCACTGAACCCGATCACCCTGGCCTGCTCGTCGCAAATCGGGAACATCAGCCGACCGCGGAACCGGTCGTAGTAATGGTCGGTCCCCTCCTTGCGTAGGATCAGGCCGGCCTTTTCGATGAGGGGCAGATCGTAGTCTTTGCCGCGGGCCCAATTGACGGTGTCATCCCAGAGGTCGGGGGCCGCGCCCAGGCGGAAGAGCTTGACCGCTTCGTCCGAGACGCCGCGTTTGGCCAGGTAATCGCGGGCGACCTGGCCGGCGGCCTCGTTGGCCAGCGCGCTCTGCCAGCGTTGGGCAATCTGCTCGTGGATCTGCAGCAGTTGGTCCTTGAGATCGCGCGACTGGCGGTCGCCCCCGCCCTGCTCGTATTCCAGCGGGATTCTGGCGCGGTCGGCAAGCCGCCGCACGGCTTCGGGAAAATCCAGGTTCTCGAACTCCTTGACGAACGAGAAGACGTCCCCGCCCTTGCCGCAGCCAAAACAATGGTAGATTTGGCGCTGCGGGTTGACGTGGAAGCTGGGGGTCTTTTCCTTGTGGAACGGGCAGAGGGCAACAAAGCTGGCCCCAGCCCGCTTGAGGGGGAGGTACGACCCGATAATATCCACGATGTCGCTGGCAGCGCGGATTTGCTCGAGGGTCGCGGTTGAGAACAGCCCGGCCATGGTCAGAGAAGCTTGCGGTCCGCCGGAGCGAATCGCAACGGGAAAGTGGAACGTGACTATTGATTCCTGACAAACAGCTTGCCGGGCAGTTGGCGGATGAGGCGCTTCATCTCCAGGCTCAGCAGGGCAACGGAAACGGCTGAGGTGGGCAAGCCGCTGTTGCGGATGACGTCATCGATCGTGATTTCCTCCTTGCTGAGCGTGTCATAGACCTTCTGCTCGTTTGCGGAGAGCTCCAGGGCGGGCAGGACGCCGGTTTCGGCGGCCGAGGCGGGCTTGTTGCTGGGCGGGAAGAGGTATTCGAATTCGCTGAGAATGTCCTCGGCCCCTTCACAAAGCTTGGCGCCCTTCTTGATTAGATCGTGGCAGCCTTTGCTGCGGGGCGAATCGATGCGGCCGGGGACGGCGAAGACCTGGCGGCCGTATTCGTTGGCGAAGTTGGCGGTGATGAGGGCGCCGCTGGTCAGGTTGGCTTCCACAACGACCGTGCCGAGGGTCATGCCGGCAACGATGCGGTTGCGGATAGGGAAGGATTGTTTGTCGCCGTGGCGATTGAAGGGAAACTGGGTGAGGAGGGCGCCGTTTTCCGAGATGCGGTCGAAGATCTCCTTGTTTTCGGCGGGCCAGCAAATATTGATGCCCGTGCCCAGGACCGCCACCGTGCGGCCTTTGGCGCTCAGGGCGCCCTGGTGGGCGGCGGAATCGATACCGCGGGCGCCTCCGCTCACGACAGTGACGCCCAGGTAGGCAAGCTGGTAAGCGAGTTTGCGCGCCACCTCGATACCGTAGTGGGTGGTCAGGCGCGAGCCGACCATCGCAACGGCGTTTTTGTCCCCAGGCAGCAATTGGCCTTTGACGTAGAGGACAATCGGCGGGTCGTAGATCTGCCGCAGCAGCGCGGGGAACTCGGCGTCGGCCTGGGTAAGGATGCGGCAGCGGAAGTCGGCGATGCGCTTCAGCTCGGCGCCCAGGTCGATGCGCTGCTCCCAATGGGCGATGGTCTCGGCGGTTTCCTCCCCGATGCCCCGCGCCTGGAGCAATTGCTGGCGGGAGGCGCTGAGGATGGCGGGCGCGTCACCAAAATGATCGAGCAGTTGCCGGACCCGCACCGGCCCGACCCCGTCCAACATATTCAATGCTACCAACGCTTCCCAGGGCTCCATCCACGACGGATAGCGGGTTTGGGCCGTGGACGCAAGCCGATTGAAAAAGCAGTGGGCGCCAATATAGGGACTGGCCGGAGCCCAGGTTTTGGTGGCGGCGATGAAACCGGGCGACCCGAGGCTTGCGGGCGCCTTGGCATTAACCTATGAACTTGATGTGAATCTCGATCATGCCGTGGTGGGAGCCGCAATCAAATCCCAGTTGGATTCTCTCGACGCCTTCACTGGGCACGATGGTAAAGGCGTCGCCGCGAATGATGGCCGGCGCGGTCAGAGCGCATTTGGCGCCGGTGTCGCACAGGGAGGACTTCAAGCCGCCCCCCAGCATGTTGGTGACTTCGCCCACCACATCATTGACGTCCCCGTCGCCGGGAGCTTCCGGGGGGGTCATGCCCAGCATGGTGGCGGTGGCCTGACCGGCGAGAGCGCCGGGCAGGTGAAGATAGACGGAGCCGGTAACGGTCTCGCCGGCGAAGCCGACCGAGCCGGTGATGCGCGCGGCAAACTGGCTGGGATCGACCTCAGCCGCGGGCGCGGCCTTTGAGGATAACATGGTATCGAATACATCCACCAAGTGGCGGCCGATGTAATCCCGTATGTCCGAGGAAGAGAGCCGGTTATTCATAGTTCAAGGAGACATTATGGCCGCCAGCCGGCCGCGCGCGCAAGCTTGACTCTTTCCGCGCGCCGGCGATCCATGAGCTGGAACTAAGCTGCATTCCACATCCTATAGCCTTCTCGGAAATTGCGCCATTCTCCTTTTGACAAAGCATCCGCCTTAAATCAGGCTGCCGGGCGTGGTCGCATTCGAGAAAAAAGCAGTGGCCGGCTCGGCCCGCGGGTGGAGTTTTGCGCTTCTGGCGGTTTGGGTCTGCCTTGGGGTGGGCTCGGGTTGCCGGACCGCCGACATCCCGCCGGAGGCGCGATTTGCCTCGGTAGAAATTCGGGGCAACACGCCCGGCCAGATCGCGCAAGCCGCAGCGGAGGTTTTCCGTGAAGAGGGTTACGAGGTGATGTCCAGCGAGCCGGACAACCTGATTTTCGAAAAGAAGGCGTCGGGGCTTAACAACTTCGCTTACGGAAACTGGACAGAGAACAAGGTGTGGGTCCGGGTCAATGCGGCGATCGTGCCCGTGTCTGAGATGACCTTTCGCCTCCAGTGCCAGGCCCACCTTCTGCGGGACCGCGGGGAGCCGTTGGAGGAGGAAATCAAGGTCAGCCGCCTCCGCCGGGGCGGCTACCAGAAGCTGCTCGACGAGGTTTCCGAGCGCTTGCGCGGCAGGCCCAATCCTTAGGGGTCCAGCCAAAACAACTTTCAGATTGTGGTTTCCGGTTTTTCGTCCCAACCTCCCCTTATGCGAATTCAAACCCTGCAATCTTCCAGCAGCCCATTCCCTATGATGACGCTCAACCTGTTCTGCAGCCTGTTTCTGGCCGGGATCTTCCTTTGCGTTCTCGGGGCCGGCTCGCCGGCCGGGGCCGCGCCCAAAAAAGTGCTGGTGGTCACCTCGACCACCGGGTTCCGCCACAGCTCGATTCCGACAGCCGAGAAGGTGCTGGGCGAACTGGCGCAGAGCAGCGGCGCCTTCACGGTCGACTACGCGCGCGTCGAGCCGAGCGACCCGCAGTTCAAAGGGCCCGACGGCAAGCCGGACCAGGCAAAAGTCGATGCGGCGATCAAACAGGTGCTCGCCGAGAAGATGAGCCCCGCGGCGCTCAAACAATATGACGCGGTGGTTTTTGCCAACACCACGGGCGATTTGCCCCTGCCTGACAAACAGGCGTTCCTCGATTGGATCAAGTCCGGCAAAGGCTTCGTGGGGATGCACGCCGCGACCGACACGTTCCATCACTTCCAGCCTTATCTCGACATGATCGGCGCCGAATTCAAGCAGCACGGGCCCCAGGTTGAGGTTGATGCCATCAACCAGGACGCCGAGTGCCCCATCTGCCGGCACCTGCCGGCGAGCTGGAAGGTCTTCGACGAGATTTATCAATTCAAGGGTTTCGACCGATCGAAGGTCCAGGGTTTGTTGACCCTCGACAAGCATCCCAACGACAAGACGCCGGGGGATTACCCGATTGCCTGGCGCAAAGAATACGGCAAGGGCCGCGTCTTTTACACCTCGCTGGGGCATCGGGAGGACATTTGGGATCCGAACACGCCGGCCGACATGAAACGACAGAACTCGAAGGAAGTAGCGGCGGCCTACCAGCAGCACATTCTTAATGGGATCAAATGGGCGCTGGGCCTGGAGAATCCGCCGGCGAAGCGGTAGCGAATCGTTCTAGCCCAGCACGTTGAGGATCTCGCGGGCTCGATGGGCGTAGGTATGTTCAGCCAATACGCGCCGCCGGGAGTTTGCAGCGATAGCTTTGCGCTCGTCTTCATGTCGCAGAAAATACTTCGCCGCATCCTTGAAGGCGGTCCAGGTGGGAAATGCCGGCACCTCCGACTTCACATCGAAATGCAGCGGCAATAACTGGCGCTGATCCACGATCTGGAACTGGCCCAAGCCGGCGATGTCGAAGGTCCGCGGATTGACGAAGTCTCCCTGTCCGAAGCCCTCGGGATCGACCGAGGAGTGCAGGTTCAGATTGACCTTGGAACGCGAATAAACTACCCGGCACTCCTCCTCGCTCAACCGGCGATCTCCGACCGCCACGGAAGGGTTGGGGTGCCTGGACCATCCTTCGCCAAAAATGCGAACGTCCGGGCCTGCCATCTCGCTCAGGAACCTGACGCGATTGGGATAGGGCGCGCCGACGAAGGAAACCGGAATGGCCGGTTCCGTCGGCACGGGTGTTGCGGGAGCCTGATCATCGAAGGCCACCGGCAGATAGTGCGCGTTGCGGCAGCCTGCGGCCTTAAGCTGCTCCAGGAGCGGCTCTTTCTGGATCACAAAATAGTGGTCAAAATGCGCCGCCGTGTCCTTCCAATAGGTGAAGACCGAAAAGTCCTCAACCAGCCAGTAACAGAGCCGGATTCCGGCCCGCTTCAGAGCTCCAAGCAGCTTCACATTATTCAGCGGCGATTGGGCCATGCCGAGGATAACCTCCGGCTGGAAGCTCATGGCTTCCCTCGCCACCCGCTGGACCAGCCCCATGACAAAGGTCTGGATCTGGTCGGAATTCCTGGAGTCGCGCAAGCGCGCGTATTCGGGCTGCAACGGCGAGAAGTCCAGCCACTGGGCCTGCTGCCCCTCCCGGATGAAACCCTGGCAAATGGAGCGCCCCATCGGAACACTCCCCCCTTCAACCGCCCCGATCACCAAAATACGCATCGGCGCAAGGTACTAAACGGAGTTCGCGCAGGCGAGCATCGAGTAGGCGGTGGCGGCGGAAGGGGTGTAGATCAGGTCCTGAACACCAGAGCGTATGGAGGGAATTCCCCTCACCCCAGCCCTCTCCCCATCCGATGGGGAGAGGGGAAGCGGAAGTTGGCTCTCGACCATTAAGTGATCTGCGCCCCAGCGGGAGCCGGAGGGGACGCTCGCGAAGCGTGTGGAGCGCGTGGCGTTAACGCGCCTTTTGCGCGTCAGCCCAACTGGCGCGGGCGATCGCTTTCCGTTGCGGGGTTTTTGACGCGGCCGGCAGCCGCGCTTCGCCGCGATTCCTGCTCCATGAGGAAGCCCAGCTCGGCCTGCTTCATTTCCAGAAAGCGATCCATCTCCTGGACGCGCGCGGTCAATTCCTCGCGCGCACGGGCGATGTCCGGCTGCAACTCCGCCGGCATGCCGAAGCGGCGGGCGGCGGACCGCGGCTGAGTCACCGACACCTCGATGCCCGAACGGCCGATGATGAAAGGAAACGCGCTTTCCACAAAACCCGACCCGCGGTATTTGACCACGCGCAGCCGCCGGGCGGCAGTGCGTTCCTCCAGGCGGAAATCGAGCGACACGGTGCAATCGGCGATGAACTGCATGAGCATCCGGCGTTGCGCCGAATGCCCTTCCAGGCCATCGAGGTTCGCGGTGATGATGCCGGTAAAATTGCGATCGAAGAGCCAGTCGCGCAGCCGGAACACTTCCTCCAGCTCCGCCAAGCGATGATCCAGCAAGGTGAGCAGCACCTCGAATGAGTCGAACACGACGCGCCTGGCGCCCAGTTCGGCTGCCACCGCCTGCAAGCCGGCGAGCATGCCGGTCAGGTCATAATGGTCCATCTTGACCATGCCAGGACGCATCCGGGCATCCAGGAAAATCAATTTGCGCTTTTCCAGCTCGACGAGGTCCCAGCCAAAGCTGCCGCCATCCTCGACCACTTGCCGAGGGGGTGCGGTAAAGCTCACAAAGATTCCGGCCTCTCCGTTCTTGGCGCCCTGGACGAGGGCCTGGAGGGCAAAGACGGTCTTGCCGCTGCCGGGGCCGCCCAGCACCAGCGTGGTGCGGTTGGCCGGCAAACCGCCACCGGTGATCTGGTCAAAACCGGCAATGCCGGTGGGTAGCTTAGTGATGCCAGCAGCCCTGGTTTTCTTGTTCATGCTTTTTGATGGTTAGTACAATACGCGAACAAGCTGCTCCGAACTTTTGCCGGGATAAACTATCCGCCGCCAAGATGCAAGCGCTAAAATTTTCATTTCGCGGGGAGCGTTTCTACGGCATGGTGAGGGTATGGGCAAACGACGTGAGGCGCGGGAACGCGCTGTTCAGTTCCTGTTTCAGTATGATTTAAACCCGCCGGAGGGGACGAAAGACCTCGATGCGACGCTGGATCAATTCTGGCAATCGCAGCGGGGGGCGGCCATTGCCGAAGAGAAAGGGATCGCCACGTGGGGCCAGCCGGTGGAGCTGCCGCCGCCAACCACGGAGGAGGCTGCGGTGCGGCTTTTCGCCGACCCGCTCATCCGCGGCGCCCTGGAGCACCGGGAAGAATCCGACGACATCATCAAGAAGCACGCCAAGAACTGGGAGCTGCACCGCATCGCGGCGGTGGACCGCAATATCCTGCGGCTGGCCATTTACGAAATGCTGCATCGCGACGATATTCCCCCCGTGGTGAGCATCAACGAAGCGGTCGATATCGCCAAAAAATTCTCCACCCAGGACAGCGGGAAATTCGTGAATGGAATTCTGGACAAGGTGAAAGGGGAGTTGTTGCGGCCTGCGAGAGGAGTCCAGTGACGAGCGGTTCAGTCCCCAGGCTTGCGGATCTTCACCTGCACACGCATTACTCGGACGGCACGTGGGTGCCGGAGGATTTGGTGGCGGAGGCGCGGCGTCTGGAGCTGGCGGCCATTGCGCTGACGGATCACGACACCGTGGAGGGCTGCGCCGCGACGGCACAGGCTTGCGCGGCCTGCGGGATAGAATTTCTTTGCGGCACCGAGCTGACCGCGGAGCAGGATGAGCATGAGATACACCTCCTGGGCTACGGGATAGATACTCATCACCCGGAGCTGCTGACCCGTATCGCGCGGTTCCAAACGGTGCGCCAGGACCGGATCCGTGAGATGGTGGCGCGGCTGAACCAGATGCGGGTGCCCTTGCGGGCTGAGGCGGTTTTTACCCTGGCGAATTGCCGGGCGCCGGGCCGGCCGCATGTGGCCCGGGCGCTGGTGAACGCCGGCCTGTGCGGCAGCCTGGACGAGGCTTTCGAGCGGTTCCTCAAGCGCAACCGGCCGGCATGGGTGCCCAAGTTCAAGATGTCGGCCACGGAAGCGATCAGCCTGATTCATCACGCCGGGGGCGCGGCCGTCATGGCGCACCCGGGGCTGAACCGCAGCGACCAGGTCATTCCCGCCATGGTTGAAGCGGGCATGGACGGCATCGAATGCTTCCATACGAAACATTCCGCCGCGACGGCGCGGCATTACCTCGAACTGGCGGAGCGCTATCACCTGCTGGTGACGGGCGGTTCGGACTGTCACGGCCTCAGCAAGGGCGTCCCTTTGATCGGGACGGTAACGGTGCCTTACGAACGGGTCGAAATCCTGAAACATCGGATTGCGGAACATGCGGAACACAAGGCGGCCGCGGCGCCCGCAGCTCCATGAAGCCGCCACTTGATTTCTGTCACGCAACGTATCGCCGCTCCGACCAGGCCGAGCTTTGCGCGAACCGTTTTCGCGCCGTTTCACGCTCCACGCTTCACGCTCCACGCTCCACGCTCCACGCTCTCCCCCATGGGTCTTCTCGCTAAATTCAAAGCCGGCCTGCAAAAGACGCAGAGCAAGCTGGCGCACGAAATCAAACGCATCCTGACGCGCTCGCCGAAGCTGGAGGCCGAGGCGCTCGAAGAACTCGAGGCGGCGCTGATCGGCGCCGACCTGGGCATGGACATGACCACGCAGATCATCGGTGCCGTCAAGGTGGCCTACGAGACCCAGGGTGGGGCAGGGCTCGACATCTTCGCCATTGCGCGGGCCGAGGTGGAACGGAGCCTCGCTTCGAACCAGGCGGAGCTGCGCCCGGCGCCCGGCGGGCTAACGGTTGTGTCGATTGTCGGAGTCAACGGGACTGGCAAAACCACCACGGCGGCCAAGCTGGCGTATCGGGTCCAGGCGGAAGGGCAAAAGGCGCTGTTGGCGGCGTGCGACACCTTCCGCGCCGCAGCGATCGAGCAGATCAAGCTTTGGGGCGAGCGCCTCAAGGTCGAGGTGATCGCGGGCGATTATGGGGCCGATGCGGCCTCGGTGGCGCACGACGCGGTGGCGGCGGCCCAGGCGCGGCAGGCGGGCTGGCTCTTTGTCGATACCGCCGGCCGGCTGCACACCAAGCACAACCTCATGCAGGAGCTGCAGAAGCTGCACCGGGTGATGGGCAAACAGTTGCCGGGGGCGCCGCACGAGGTGTTGCTGGTGCTGGACGCGACCACCGGCATGAACGCCCTCAACCAGGCCCGCGAGTACAACAAGGCCGTGCCGCTGACCGGGCTGGTGGTGACCAAGCTGGACGGGACCAGCAAGGGCGGCATGGTGGTGGCGATTCAGCGGGAGCTAGGACTGCCGATTAAGTTCATTGGCCTCGGCGAACAGGCCGAGGACCTCCAGAACTTCGACCCGAAACAGTTTGCCGAAGCGCTGTTTGGGGAATAAAAGCGAAAATTGCGCTGTGGGTGGGGGGTGAATTTGCAAGTGCCTGGGGAGCAAGGAGTAGTAAATACCTCCTTCAAAAACAAGGCAGAAACAGCGCGGAAAAAGTGCAACTTTGAGATGACATTGAGCCGGGTTTTGGCATGCGAACCGGCAAAAATGGCCGGGTGTGGCGCTTCGACGGGCCGAGGAGGGCGGAGCGTCAGGGCGTAAGTCCGCCTCCCGCGGGCAGGTTGGTGGGCGCGTGCGGTTGCGATTGGCGGCCCATTTGGCGTTGGTAGCCATACTACTATACTTACTGTATCACCTTATGAATCCCTTGTCAACAGGGGCCGCGCTTTTTTTCGTTGGCATCGATTGCATATGACCAACCGGCAAAAGGAGCCCGATTGGCAGGGTGATGGGTGACGGAGCGGTTTTTCCGCGTGTCGGCGCCGTTTTGCGCTATTCCTGAGGGCCGAGTTCCAGGAAGCCCGAATATTGGGAACTCGCGGAAGCTCGTCGCTCCGGGCTTTGGCTGGGGCATTGCCGGGCTGAGGTCGAGGTTTTGCGAAAGATTTTTGCATTTTTCTCTTGCTTTAGTGTTCACAGGACACTATCAATATTCTGTGTAAGTAATACACGTACTAAGCATTGAAGCAGGAAACAACAATTCTATACCGCCCAGTCGGTCCGAAGGAGTTGGCGCTGATTGCCGCCAGCGATTATCGGGAGTTCCCTCCACGGCTGCCAGAGCAGCCCATCTTTTACCCGGTGCTCAACGAGGAGTACGCCCGGCAGATCGCCAGGGAATGGAACCTGCCAGCCAGCGGGTCTGGCTTTGTCGTGCGCTTCGCCCTGCGGAAGGAGTTTGCCAACCGGTACCCGGTTCAAACCGTGGGTGGATCGGTGCACAAGGAATTATGGATTCCGGCGGAAGAACTGGCCGAGATGAACCGGAATATTGTGGGTGTAATCGAGGTAATTGCAGAATTCAAAAGTGAACTCAAGCAATGACTATCGTCACGGAACCATATGCGGACCAATTGAAACGATGGCCAGCCACCGGCCGACACATTCTGGCTCATTTCGACGAGAAATCTGTCGTCGCTTATCAGGCCTATCGTCCTGCCATCGGCCGGTTTGCCGTCGAGCACCAGCAGTTCGGGGGTGAATTCAGTCTGAGCCGCATGAGCTGGATAAAGCCAAACTTCCTCTGGATGATGTATCGGTCGGGCTGGGGCGCGAAGCTGGGACAAGAGGTCACTTTGGCGGTTCGTATCCAGCGGGAGGCATTCGAAGAAATCCTCAAGCTTGCTGTTCACTCGACCTTTGTGCCCGAGGTTTATGGCACAGAGGCGGGTTGGAACGCGCGTTTGGCGGGATCGCCTGTTCGCCTGCAATGGGATCCGGATCACGATCCAAACGGCGCTAAACAAGAACGCCGCGCGATCCAGCTTGGCTTAGCCGGTGAGGTGCTCCGCCGTTATGCCAGGGAATGGATCCTGAAGATTGAGGATATTTCGGATTTCGTCTCCCAACAGCGTTCAAACGTCCAGGCCCACGGATTTTCCGGCCTGGCTACGCCTCGTGAATACGTTTACCCGATTAAGGACCCCGAGGTTGCGTCCCGACTGGGAGCCGATCGCCTCTAACTGGTATGAACCAGGTGATTCATCCTATGCCATACTCATATCAATATCCACGGGCAGCATTGACTGTTGACTGCGTCGTGTTTGGTTTCGATGAAGGCGAGTTGAAGTTACTGTTGATCGTGCGCGGCTTGGAGCCGTTCAAGGGGCGTTGGGCGCTGCCTGGCGGGTTCGTCCGGGTGGATGAAACGCTGGACGAGGCCGCTCGGCGCGAACTGGTTGAGGAGACCGGATTGAAAGACGTGTTTCTGGAACAGCTTTATACTTTTGGGGCGGTGGAGCGCGATCCGCGTGAACGAGTTGTGAGCGTGGCGCATTATGCCCTCGTGAAGCTTTCCGATCACCGGGCCAAGGCGGCCACCGATGCCGCCAATGCCCAATGGTTTGCCGTGTCCAAACTTCCTAAGCTGGCCTTTGACCACGCGGACATACTCAGCATGGGGCTGGCTCGGTTGCAGGGTAAAGTCCGCTACCAACCCATTGGATTTGAACTGCTTCCGGAGAAATTCACTTTATCCCAGCTTCAGCACCTGTATGAGGCGGTCCTGGGGACCGAACTGGACAAACGGAACTTCCGGAAGAAGGTCCTGAGCTTTGGGCTGCTGATCCCGCTCAAGGAAACCCAGATGATTGGCCGGCATCGACCGGCTCAGTTGTTCCGTTTTGACGCGGATAAATACGAGAAACTTAAAAAGCGCGGGTTCAATTTCGAAGTCTGATCGTGAAACCACTAACCAAAGGCAATACATGTTAGGCATGCGATTCATCAAGATCCAACCCACCACCTACCTGCTCCAATATCGGCGCGGGAAAATCGTGCGGGAAGGCGTCGGGCTGGCCTTCTTCTACTACGCGCCCAGCACGTCGCTCGTGGCTATCCCCATCGGCAGCACGGATGTGCCGTTTATCTTCGAAGAGCCAACCGCAGATTACCAGACGGTCACGCTGCAAGGGCAAATCAGCTACCGCGTGGTGGAGGCCAGGAAGCTGGCCGGCTTGATGAATTTTACCCTGGCCCCGAATGGTCGCGACTACGTCTCGGACGACCCGGAGAAGCTGCCTCAGCGCGTCATCAACCTGGTCCACGTGCTGGCGCGGGCCGAATTGGAGAAGTTGCCGCTCCGCGAGGCTATCCGCGCCGCCGCCAGCATCGTGCACGAGGTGAAGAAACAGCTCGCCGCCTCGGAAGAGGTCGCCTCCCTTGGCCTGGAGGTGCTTGGGTTCTCGCTGCTGGCCATCAAACCGACTCCCGAAACCGCCCGCGCCCTCGAGGCGGAAACCCGTGAACAACTCCTCAAAGAAGCTGACGAGGCCATTTACGCTCGCCGCAACGCGGCCGTGGAGCAGGAACGCGCGATCAAGGAGAATGAACTCAACACCGAGATCGCGGTCGAGAACAAGAAACGCCAGATTCGCGAAACCCAGATGGATGCCGAGCGGGCCGTGCAGGAAAAGCGCCACCAACTCGAGCGCGCCGATCTCGATGCCCGTACCGGTCTTGAAGGAAAGCGGAAGGAACTGGTGGCATTGGCTGCAACCAATGCCAGGACCGAGGCGGACACGCGCGCTTATGGCATCTCGACCACCATGCAGGCGTTGGGAACTGTCGACGCGCGCATTCTCCAGGCGCTGGCCAGCAAAGACATGAAACCCGAGCAACTCATCGCTTTCGCCTTTCAGGAGTTGGCCGGAAAGGCGGAGAAGATCGGCCAGCTCAATATCTCGCCCGATCTGTTGAGAGAGTTACTGAGTAAGTGAATCAGTGAGTTAATGAGTTGAAGAAAGCCTATGAACAATCCGGAATTCGCGATCAAAATGCAGGACCGGACCATGGGGTTTGCCGTGCAAGTGGTGAAGTTCTTCCACCTCTTTGAACGTGGCCAAGCAAAACGCCCACTGCTGAAACATTCAATCACTCACTGACTTACTGACTGTCTTATGCGTCTGACCGAAAACAAAATCATCCTGGTTGTGCGCGCCACGCGGCTGGCGGATCTTAAGGCTCGATTCGCCACCAAGATGCAGGCCAGGTTCTACGTGAGCCGGCTGGGGGGCGATTTCTCCGACTACGAGAAGGAGGACGCTACCTATCAGACCGCCATCGCCGAGACACAACAAATCCTCTCCGGATTGGGCCGTGTGCAGCTCGTTCAGCGCGCCATGCTGCCAAACTTCGTTTTCGGGCCGGAGGATACCGTCGTGGCCCTCGGCCAGGATGGCCTGGTTGCCAACACGCTCAAATACTTGAGCGGCCAGCCGCTCGTGGGCGTCAATCCCGACCCGCAACGCTGGGACGGCCAGCTTCTGCCCTTCACGATGCGGGACCTGGACAAGGTCGCCCGGGAAGTGTTCCGGCGCCGGCGGCCCATCAAGCAAGTAACGATGGCCAAGGTGGCACTGAACACCGGCCCAACCCTCTATGCTGTGAATGACTTCTTCATTGGGGCGCGGACGCACATTTCTGCGCGATACCGCATCGCACACGGCAAGCTGAGCGAAATCCACTCTTCCAGCGGAGTGATTGTTTCGACCGGCCTCGGCTCGACCGGCTGGCTGAAAAGCCTGCTCACGGGCGCGGCCGCCATTACGCAGTCGGCTGGAACCGCGCTGGCAGGGCAATTCGCCCACAGCGCCTTTGCGGGAGGACAGCCACACCAGGCGAGTCCGCCGGCAATGCGCCTGAATGTGAAGACCGAATTCGCCTGGGACGCGGATTACCTGTTCTTCACCGTTCGCGAACCGTTCCCGACCAAGCGGACTGGAGCATCGCTCGTGTTCGGCCGGGTCACCCCTCAGCAACCGCTCGCGATCGAATCCCAGATGTCCGAGGCCGGCGTGATCTTTAGCGACGGCATCGAGGCGGATTTCCTGGAATTCAATTCCGGCACGCGTGCCACTATCGGCATCGCTGAACGAAAAGGCGTGCTCGTGGTGTGATGACACGGTCTAAACGATCGAATATGTGGCGATTTATAAGGCGTCCACCGTGGCGGACGGTGATTCCGGGCGCTGGTCTCTTGCTGGGTCTCGTCGGGTGCGCCTATCATGGCATTCTGGCTGACCGCCTGAATCCTGCGCTCAAGGATTACTTGGAGGGGCGAGTTTTGCGCGGGATGCGCCGTCATTCAGAGTGGCAAGTCTTTGAGATCAAGGCGCTTGCCGACCCCTGGGGCTGCCCTTCAGGAAGAATGCAGTTCCCTGTTGACATAGTGTCTAGAGCACACTACATATTGTTAGTGTAAATGCTACACCTATAAATGAGTTCGGTGAACGCAGTTCTCAGGTGATTTGAATCGGATCAGAAATCTAAGCAAAGACGAAAGGGACGCATGTTCGGCATCAAGTTCATCGAAGTCCGCCGACTACCTGCCTGCTCCAATGCCGCGTCGGCAAGGCCGTCCACGAGGGGGTGGGGCTCCCCTTTTTCTATTACGCGCCGACCACTTCCCCTGGTGGCCGTGCCGATGGCCAACCCGAGCGCGCGTTTCATTTTCCAGGAGACCACGGCCGACTTTCACACCGCACCATCCAAGGCCAGGTGACTTGGTGTATTGTGAGACCGGATTTTGGATCTAACTATGACACTGCATGAGTTTTGGCGCGCTGAGTACCGGAAGAAGCGCTATCTGGAACACGTCGGCCAGGATGATCTAGAGCAGCGTGTTCGTGACATCTTCACGAATATGCTGGAGTTGACACCTGAGGGAAAACTTGGGTTCCCGCCGGTGGACAGGGGCAGCAGATATTGGATAAAGGTCTGGACTGACGTGCTGGAGGAGTTAGTGTTGCGCAACGGTTATTTCCGACCGGGGTTCCTAAAGGGCGCGCCGGTGCCGAGGGGTTGTTGGCCTAACGTTCCACGGGCGTACGCGGCGCTCGGCGGGCGCGACTTCGGAAAGGGCGCCTGCCTGTTTAAATTCGGGAAAGCAAAGTACCTTCATGAAACATTGGCCTCCGGCAGGCTGCGTGTCGCGTCGGCATCGTCATACTCCGATCCGTCGCTTAATTACGCTATTAAAGATGACGAACTGAGTTTTACGATCCAAGTCCCTGGTGACGGCGTATTCATTCAGAAGGTTGATGAGTCAACGTTGAAACCGGTCGGCGAAAAGATCCCTGTGATGGGAAACATTACGCAGACGCATCGCACGCCGACTGACTATCTCGTATTCTGCATGTCGGCCAGCTATGAACTGCGTGCCATTGACGATTTCGAGGGGGATTGCTGTCTCGTAATTAAGGATGTGAAAGCGTTCCTGGACCGTTTATTGAAAGGGGTGCTCGTCCATGTGCCGTACTGGGCTGCTAGAGTTGGACCCGTGGTATATCTCGATCCCCTGAATACAAAACCTCAGGAGGTGCGCCCTTATTTTGGGAAATACTTTCGATACGCCTACCAGAATGAGGTCAGGGTGGTTTGGGTACCTCCGGAGCCGACTGCGAAGGTGGAGCCCGTGTTTACTTCACTAGGATCGCTTCAAGACATCGCGGAACTGCTGGTTGTTCGTGATGCGCGGTGAGGCTTGGCCGGCCATGTGACACCGGAGGCTCCTCTAAGCCTCGAACCGCAGATGGCCGAGAACGGTGTCATTTTCAGCGACGGGATAGAAAATGATTATTTGGAATTCAACTCCGGGACCCAAGCCGTGATAGGGTTGGCTGAGCGACAGGGCGTGCTGGTGACATGATCCCCGCACCGGAAGCAGGCGTGAAACTCAATACAGACAATCCAACGGGAAACTACTAAGATAACGTCATATGGACCGAGCGCGAATCATCGAAAGGCTCAAGGAATTCAAAGTTGACAACGAGATCTACCGAGCAATCCGTGAGCTTGGTCGCGGTGGGAATGGAGTTGCTCTTCTTTGCCAAGGGTCGAGGAACCGTAAGGCTGTGGCAAAGGTCTACATCCCGCCGGACAACAGGGACCTTGACGACAAGGCCCTCGAACGGTTCGAAAACGAGATCACGCTCACGACGCGTCTGAAGCATCCGAATATTGTGCCCTCGCTGGGCTCTGGCGTCGTGGCGATAGGCACATACAGGCTACCGTTCTATCTAATGCCCGAGGCAGCTGGCACACTCCGCAACGAAATAAGGAGCGATAGCGACCCTGCTCAGATCGAAAAAAAACTGCGAACCTTTTTGCGAGCGGGCTTTGGGGTCCTCTGCCTGCACGCTCATGGAGTAATTCACCGGGACCTAAAGCCGGAGAACATTCTCATCAGCCGTGAAGGGACCCCTTGGGTCGCCGACCTCGGGATCGCTCACATCAATCCGGATTTTGTGACGGTCGGTCTGCAAACTATCGAAAGTGAACGGCTGCTGAACCGCGACTACTATGCTCCTGAGCAGCGTTTCGGAAAGGCCACCTTGGTGGACCGACGTGCGGACATATATGCTCTTGGATGCATCTTTTACGAGATGCTGACCTCGATTCCACCCGTGCGGACAAATGCTCCGAAGCTCAGCATGATCTCCAAGGCGCTTGAGCCGTTTGAGCCAATCTGGGCACGCATGACGGCGTGGGAGGCAACAGCACGTTACGAGACGCTTGAGGACGCTCTTGAGGACATGGCCGTTTGCTTCGGATGGGTCTTGGCTTCCCTCAGGGGTGCCGCTGGTCTCCAGCATCCAGATGTTGCGACAATGCTCAAGCTCCTCAGGTGCTCTAATGAATCCAGACGCCAGCGCGGCATCGATTTGGCAGTTCGTCTTGGAAAATCGGCTCTTCCGGAACTCCATGAACTGGCTGGTCATGGCAAGCGCGACGTACGCAATTCCTGCGCCAGGGCTCTTGGACTCATCGGAGATGAGTCCTCAATCCCTATTCTCGTAGCGGGTCTCTACGGGAACGCCGAGAAGCCGCGCAACTTCAGACCGTCAACCGACACTGCCGCTGAAGCGTTGGCGCAGCATCCCGCCGAGAGGAGGCTGGCCGCCCTGAAGCTTATCAAGAGTCCGGTCCGACCTCGGCAAGTCCAAACGATCCTCGCCGGGCTGAAAGGGACTGAAGCATTTGACGCAGTCTTTGATCTGCGACAACGCGGGTTCCTTCTGGTCGATTGGGCTGAAACGGATCTCGAGGCGCTCGTCCCGACCGATGAGGAACGTTCGTGGCCAGAGGTTGAGAAGCTTGTTGCCGAACACAACGATCTGCCTATCAAGAGCCTCCTGATGCATCTTACGCCTTCTACTGAGCCTTGCATAAAAAACTAAAGATTTTGTGCTATAGTCTGACATGGGGGTTGAGCGTTTTTCCGTCAGAGAGTGGCGCAGGAGGCAAGCATTGCACTTGAGAGAACTCGGATTGCGGCAACGAGACATCGCCGTGGTTTTGCAAGTAAGCGAAGGGGCCGTAAGCCAGTGGTTCCAAGCCGCCCGCTTCAGGGGAGTTGAGGCACTTCGTTCTCGACCACGGCCTGGCCGCCCGAGTCGGTTGACGGCCGAACAAAAGGCTCTGATTCCGGACTTTCTGTGGCATGGTGCCGAAGCCTATGGCTTCCGCGGTGAAGTTTGGACATGCCCCCGGGTAGCGGTGATCTTGGCTGAGGAATTTGGCGTTCGCTATAGCGCGAGTCATGTATCTCGCTTGCTCAAGAGGCTCGGATGGACACCGCAGGTGCCTTTGGTCAGAGCCATTCAGCGGGACGAAGCGGCCATTGAGCGCTGGCGGTCCGAGGTCTGGCCGGAGATAAGGAGGCGGGCCAAGCAAGAGCGCAGAACTCTTGTATTTATTGACGAATCTGGATTCTACCTGCTGCCTGGTGTGGTCAAAACCTATGGTCCAAGAGGCGTAACGCCGGTCCTGAAAGAATGGCAAACCCGTGACCATTTGTCCGTTATGGGAGCCGTAACGCCGACCGGTAAGGTTTACTCCCTCATTCGCCAAGAATCCCTCAACGGGCTGCACTCGGTAGCCTTCCTGAGCCATCTGCTGAGCGTGGCTGGAGATCGGTTGCTGGTCGTCTGGGATGGTTCGCCTATCCATCGGCGTGCGGAAGTAAAGGAATTCCTGGCTGGAAAAGCTGCCGGGTATATTCACCTTGAACGCTTGCCGCCTTATGCGCCAGACCTCAATCCCGTGGAATGGATGTGGAGGCATCTTAAAGAAGTCGAGATGCGCAATCTGGTTTGTTTGGACTTGCAAGAATTGCATCTGGAGACTGACTTAGCACTGGGGCGATTACGACAAAAGCCGTACTTGATCCCGTCGTTCTTTGCGGGCGCTCAGCTCTGACCTGTAAAACAAACATTTAGTTTTTTATGCAAGGCTCAGTAAACGCCTTGCCCTCCTAGAGGCGTGGATAAGGCGGGGTGTTGGGTACTGCTGGCATTTTGCTGATCAAATGCGTTTACTTATCGAGAGCGACGCTAGCCAGCAAACAAAAGTGGACCTGCTTAAGGTGCTTCAGAAAAGCGTTGAAGGTTATCACGGGAAATTCGAGGATCGCGACAGAGTACTTGGTCGGATCGAGAACCACCTTCGAGATCTGAACACAGAGGAACCGGGTCCCACGAAGGCTTAACCCCAACATCGATTCGACTCCATGAGTAAGAGTGACCTTATCAAAACCAGCAAGTTCCTCAGCTTGATTCTGCGGCACGAGCCGGAACGGGTCGGCCTCAAACTCGACAGCGCCGGATGGACGAGCGTTACAGAGTTATTGGAGGCCGTAAGCCACCACGGGGTCTCCCTCACCTTGGATCAGCTCAAGCAGATCGTGGCCACCAGCGACAAGAAGCGCTTTGCCTTTAGCGAAGATGGGACGCGCATCCGCGCCAGCCAGGGGCACTCGGTCGAGGTGGATCTCCAGTATGCGCCGCAGGTTCCGCCGGAGTTGCTCTACCACGGCACGGCCACGCGGTTCCTGGAGTCCATCCGTGAGAAGGGCTTGCAGAAGATGGAGCGGCATCATGTCCATCTCTCGGCTGAAACCGCGGTCACGGTTCAGGTCGGCGCTCGGCACGGGAACCCCGCGCTTCTGATCATCCGCGCCGGAGATATGCATCGTGCCGGGCATGTCTTCTACCGGTCCGCTAACGGCGTCTGGCTGGTGGACCACGTGCCATCCCAGTTCATCGAGTTTCCAGAGGTAGAACAAAGATAAAGCGGGACTTCCGCTTTGCTGTCAACCTTCGAGGTTCTGACCTCTCCGGCTGGACTGGTCCTCGTCCAGCAAAACATCCTTCACGGTTTCGAGATAGGCCTGCATTGTTGGTGACAAGTCGGAGGAAAGGCTGCGGATCTCCTGCGTATTTCGCGCGGTCCTGCGGAGCGTTCTTGCCCAGATGAGCAACGCACAAATGGCTTCTGGTTCCAGGGGAAGCAGCTTTGAGTAGAGACGATGCCAGTGGTTCCGATTAGACTGCGCAACAGCCACACGTTCGGAGAGACGGTGGCTAAACTGAAAGGTCCAATCCCGGACGGCTCTAAATCTGGCATCTCGGTCTGAACCGCGAGACTCCCCGCCGATTTGGGTTGAAATCGCTTGCTCGATCAACTCGAAAAAAAGCCCCAGGGGTAGCTGGAGGTTTCCAGCAGGGTGGTGTTCCAGAGCATGCGCCGAATGCATCAGATGCCTGAGAATTCCTGTCACAGTTTCGTGGTCTCCGTTGAAAACCAGTTGGCCGGCTGTTACGAGTGCCAGCATCAAAGCGCTGGGTGACAAAACCCTCGTCTGCTCGCCCCAGCGTGACGCCAGGTTCTGGAGTGGATCTGGAATCCTTGCGCAAGCAGCCATTGATGCAGCGCGCAGCTCCCATAGCATCTGCCCCCGAGGATGGTCCGTCGATGCCGTTTCCGGAGGGCTCTGGTGCGCCTGTTCCAATGCCGCTTTGCATGCCATTTCAAAGCACTTGCGGCCCCTCTCGAGATCGACCGCCGACCAGTAGCTTGCTGCGATAGCAAGGTAGTTCGCGCGCAGCCAAGCCGGGTGCTCTTCACGGCGCAAATCACGGGCAACGAAGGAAAATCCCTCGTACGCCTCCGCATAAGCACGGACGGCTTCAGGATTCAGATCGAGCAGCTTGGCGGCTTGCATAATAGCTAGGTGTCAAAGCAGGACCTCCCGGACATTGGATAACTCCTCGGGAGGCACGTAATGACTGGTGTTCTGTTCGATCCATAAGGGCACCGGCAATTTGTGGGCATTCAGCCGTGCCCTCGCACTTGGACCATCGTACCCTTCGACCTTTTCCAAATGGGGAGAAGGGATTTGGATTTTCGCAACGATTTCGCCTTCCGGATGATAGGGCTGAAACTCGGTCCAGATATTAAGCTCGCGGGTTTCTTCGGCGAACTCGTCCATCACCACGGACTTCTTTCCCAGCACGTTGACGTATCCGTAGAAAATCGCCCCCTGTTGGCGAAAACTGTCAGTCGCAAAAGCGAGAGCAGTTAGGAAAGCAGAGAACTGCCAGTTTTGGGCATTCGCCGGGTCGCGCTCAACCGCCCCGGCGGTAGTTGAAATGAAGGGAGTCATTTCACCAAAGGTGGCGCTTCCGGTAATCGGGTCAGGTTGATCATAAGCGCTAAGGTGGCGCAGAAGGTTGTCCTGGGTGAGACGAACTGGAATCTCGTTGGCCGGCAGCAGATTGACCTTTCTCCACCAGTTACAGGTGATCCCGCCTCCGATCAACATCGCTCTTGCCTGAGGCTGGGAGATGCCAATAATTCCCTTGAGGACTTTTTGGAAGATCATAGCTGAGGGTTTGGCGTGCAGATTTTAGGTGCGCTTTTGCTCCTGTAGTATCTTGGAGAGTTCGTAGTAGCGATCGGTCCCAGGTTGGAGTTCGCCGAGAAACCTTCCGAGCCCTTGTTTTACATTTCCCAAGAGGACGGCATCATCTACTCGGCTAATTACATTTTGAATCGCGCCAATGCCCCAATATTGGCCGAATGGTTTGTCCTCAATCTGCGTCACCGATGACACAAGATCCTGCAAATACTTCGGCTCAGGGCGTGCATAGAGGAATGCGTATGCACCAAGACGCCGGCCCCGATCCTTCTGCTTCAGCTCGGACGCGGCGTCATATTTCGTCAGGAGGGGCGCGAGTCCGAGCATACGGGAGACCACTTGCGTCATGAGCGAGGTGCGGTATGAGCCGGATGGCAACCGGTCTCGCAAGCGATTGTATTCCTCGGCACAGTTTTGCCACTCAAGCGCGGCTGTTTCGGCAGATATATCTGAGCGAGCCTCGTTCGGCGTCCTGGGAGCAACGTTGGCTAACGCCAACTCGACTTTCTGCATGGCACTCTCTGCTGCACCTCTTGCCTGCTCAGCCTGGGTCCTTACCTCCTGCATTTCGATCTTGCCCACGCCAGGAATCTCGACGCTCTTGATTAACGGCGCCAGCCACGGGAGGAAGCCAACACACAAGAACCCTATTGTCACGCCATCAATCTGAAATTGGAACACATGGTGCCCTACGATTGCCGCAACCGCAATTGTGGACACAAATAGTCTTAAGCGGAGAAGAGGCATACCTTATTGAAGAATAGCACCATCCTCGAATGCTGTCACCTGAAATACCACGCAGAAAAGCTATCAACTTTTTCCAGCTAACAGGCAAGGCTCTTGGTCCGGTTCGCCATTTCTGGCCAGGGCTCATCCCACGCAACCTGCTGTTCCTGACGGTGGTGCTGGCTCATGGCTTCCGCCGTCTCACCCCGCCATAGGCAACTGTGCCAATTGATGGGCAAACGAGCCTCTTGTTGTCCCTTCAGGGCATTCTGGCTAACCGTCTGAATCGTGCGCTCAGGGATTATCTGGAGGGGCGAGTTTAGCTCACTCGATTATCGTGTCCTGAATGGCTTTGATGACCTGGTCGACGGCGGGCTTGCTCATGGCGCCGGTGGCGCCGACGGCCTTGCACTTGGAAAGCATCTGCTCATTGATGAGCGAGGAATAGACCAGGACCGGTATCTCCTTCCACTTGAGTTCCTGGCGCACCTTGCGGCAGAGCGTCAGCCCGTCCATCTCCGGCATCTCGATGTCCGTCAGGATGAGGTTGATATAGTAGGACAAGGGCTTGCCCTCGGTCTCGGACTTTTGCTTAAGATCGAGCAGCTTCTTGAAAGCTTCCGCTCCATCTTTGGCGAGGATGAGGTTGTCGAATCCCGCTTTTTTGAGATGCGCCGCGGTGGCGGTGCGGATCATGGTGGAGTCGTCCACGAAGAGCACGATGTGCTTTCGGTTCTCCGTTGCCGGGGCGGCGGCCTCGGCGGCCTGGATCGCCGATCGGGGGCTGATTTCCGCCAGAATACGTTCCAGATCCAGCACCAGCGTGACGTGATCCTCGATGTTGATGACTCCCGTGACGTAGGAGGCGAGCTCGTTCATGACGGAATCGACCGGGCAGAGCTTGTTCCAGGAGAGGCGGTAAATGCGATTGGCCCGATCAATGAGGAACCCGGTCAGGATCTGGTTCAGCTCTGTCACCAGCAGGAGCTGGCGCGAGTGGTTCGAGCCCTCGGGAGCAGGGAGGTTCAGAATCGTGCGGCAGTCCACCACCAGGATCGGCTTGCCCCGGAACAGCGTCGTGCCCACCACCCCGGGGGCCGCGAAGTCCAGCCGCTTGATGGTCACGCCGTCGCGCTGGAGGATCTGCTTGATCTTGGCGACGTTGACGCCAAAGGACTGGTTGCTGACGACAAATTCAAAAATCTCCACCTCGTTGGTACCCGCTTCGAGCAGGATTTCAGAACCGCCGGATGTTTTGGTCATAGGAGAGAGGGACTTGAGAAGAGCCTGCCGGTGATGGCGCAGGCCGCCGCTAGCGTCCGTGTCAAATCGGACACGGCAACGATATCGTACGCCGGTATTTCACCAGGACCGAGTGGGCACGTCATGGTACCCGTCTATCGGCATCCGACCAGGAAACTTTAGGGCCTATCCCAGCAGGCGGGCTTTTCACCGGAGGGCCGAGCTCTGCGGTTATTCAGCGTGTCCATCGGCGTTCAGCTTGGATGCGGGCGGGCCGGAGTCCTGCGCTCCTTGCCTTGCCTCGAGGAAGGCTTTGAGTTCGGCGGCGGCTTTGCCGCCGAAGCCGGGGACTTCGGCGATTTGTTCGACGGTAGCCAGGCGCATGCGCTGGACGGAACCGAATTTTTTGAGCAACGCGGTCTTGCGGCGCTCGCCGATGCTGGGGAATTCATCCAAAACGCTCTCGGAGATTTTGCGAAGGCGCAGCTCGGCGTTGTAGGTGTTGGCCAGGCGATGGGATTCGTCGCGGACCCGCTGCAAGAGCTTCAGAGCGCCGGTTTCGTGCGAGAGGCGCAACGGCTCCTTTTCGCCCGGGCGGTGGATCTCCTCGAATTCTTTGGCTAGCCCGATAAGGGGGATGTGGGTCAGGCCGAGCTTCTCCAATTCGCCAAACGCGGCGGCGACTTGTCCCTTGCCACCGTCGATCAGAATCAGGTCGGGGAGGTTGGAGGGAGGTCGGGGGTCCACTGGCCCCGAGTTTGGGTGATATATGGAAAGAGGCCTCCTCTCCCCAGCCCTCTCCTCCCGAGGAGGAGAGGGAGCATAGGCGGGAGCGGTTGGGGCGGGTTGTCGCCCAAACTCCGGGGCAGTGGGTCGGGTGTCGGGGGTCGAGGATCCAGGGTCGGGGGAAGAAGGGCCGGCGATCGGAGTGCACCCGTCCTCGGGCGCGGCGGGGCTCGGCTGGGCGGGCGGGTTGGAGCATGCCGATGTCAGCCGGTCTGCGGATGTCGCTGCGCCCGGGGACGGGCGCACTCCGGGGACGGAAGTTACGGGAGCGGCTTCGCCAGCTTCCTTCAGCAGGCGGGAGTAGCGGCGGCGCACCACCTCGGCGATGGAGGCAAAATCATCCTGGCCTTCGACGGTCTTAATCTTGAATTTGCGATAGTTGGCGCGGTCGGGCCGGCCGTGGCGGAAGCTGACCAGGGAGGCGACTTTGAAAGTGCCGCTGATATTCGAGATGTCGAAACCTTCGATGCGCTCGGGCGGACCGGGCAGGCCCAGCACTGCGCCCAGTTCGGCGAGGTCGCGTTCGGTGTCGAGGGCCAACGGGAGGCTGTAAGGGAGGCGCTCGAAGTGGTTGACCTTTTTGGTGGTACGGGTGAGATCGGCCAGCATATCGCGCAGGTCGGCGGCGCGCTCGTAGTCCTGGGAGGCGGCGGCTTTTTTCATCTCGTCGGCCAAGTGATGCTGCATCTCCTGGCAGTGGCCTTCGAGGAAATCGCACGCGGCCTTGACCTGGTCGAGGTATTGGTCGCGGGAGACGTTGCCGATGCAGGGGGCGGTGCAGTATTTGAGATGGGCGTAGAGGCAGTGTTTGTAGTCGCGCTCGCCGGGGGTCAAGGGTCGGCAGCCGCGCAAATGGTACTGCCGCCGCACCAGCGCCAGCGTGCCGCGCAGGGCGCTGGAGTTGGGGAACGGCCCGAAGTAGCGGGCGCCGTCATCCTGTTTGAGGCGGGTGAGGGTGAAGCGCGGGATCGGGTCGTTGAAGTTGACCTTGAGCATCAGGTAGCGCTTGTCGTCGCGGAAGCTGACGTTGTAGCGGGGATGGAATTCCTTGATGAGCTTGCTTTCGAGCAGCAGCGCCTCGGGCTCGCTGCGGACGACGTGGTAATCGAAATCGTGAATGGCGTCGGTCAGCGCCTTGAATTTCGGGTCCCAGCCCAGGCGGCGGGAGGGCTGGAAGTACTGGCTGACCCGTTTGCGCAGGTCGCGGGCCTTGCCGACGTAGATGACCGTCCCGAAGCGGTCGCGCATCAGGTAAATGCCCGGCTTATGCGGCAGGGTGCCGAGCTTTTTGCGGATGTGCTCTTCGACTGACATGCCCGCCACAACTTACAGGCGGCAGGGACGGAAAGCGAGGGGGTAGGATGATTCGGATCGCGTATCAGCGTTTGAAGTGAACACGGATGATCTAATCCCCCTCACCCCGGCCCTCTCCCAAAGGGAGAGGGAGAATTATCCACTGTCAGCCGAGGAGGCGGAGCCCATTGGAACTTTCGGGAGTCGAACTGAGCTCTTCCCTCGCCCTTTGGGAGAGGGTCAGGGTGAGGGGGATTTCTTCGACAACCTCGGCATCGGAACGGATCGACTCCCTGCCCTATTTCGCGGCGCTCGGTGGGATGAGGGCGCGATGGATGGGCTCGACCCATTGGGCCTTCGGGATATCGTAGGCGATGAAATCCGAGTCGAACTGCCAATAGGCCCAGCTCCAGCCGAGGTGTTCGGCGGTGCGGGCGACGCATTCCGTATAGCGGACGCGTGAGGCCATTTCGCCCTTGTCGTAGGCGCCGAATTCGCCGAGGAAGATCGGGCGCTTGTGCGACTGGCCCCAGTCCTGGGCCTTCTGCAGATCGGCGGCGACGGCGGCGCGCTCGGCCGGTGTGCCCTGCCAGACTACTCCGAGCTTGTCCGCGCGGTGCGCCCAGACGGCGCCCTGATGGGTGAAGTCCAACGGGTCATAGTAATGGACGGTAACAATCAAGCGCCGGTCCTGGTCCGGGAGCTTCAGCTCCTCAAGATGGTGGATGGAGTTGTAGAAGGCGGGGCCGATGATCACATAGCGATTGGGGTTGCTGGCGCGGATGATGGACAGGGCCTCGGCGAGGTACTGATTCCAGAGCGCGGGCGTCAAATCATTGTTGGGCTCATTGAGGATCTCAAACAGCACGTTGGAGGGGGCGTTTTGCAAACGCGGGGCGACTTGGCGCCAGAAGGCGATGAACCGGTCTTTGTTGCTCTGGGCATCTTTGCCAAGGGCCTCGTATTGGTGGAAGTCGATGATCACGTTGAGATGAGCGGCCAGCGCGTTGCTGGTGATCCAGTCAGCCGTCTGCCACCAGGCATCGCTGAGGCGGAAGTCCGGCGCGGGGCCCATGAGCCGGAACGGGTGCAGATTGACGCGCAGCGTTTCGAAGCCGCCGTCGTGGATAATCTGGAAATGCTCCGCTTTGAAGCGCGCCCGGTCAAAGGATTCCCAAATCGGGTCGTAGCCGAGCACATTGACGCCGCGTCCGAGCCTGCGGCATTGGGCCAGAGTCTCTTGATCAGCGGAAGGAGCGGATTGAGCCATAGAATCAGAGCCGGCCACCCAGAAAAGCGGCAGCGCGGCAAAAAGGATGTTGAACGACCAACGCGGGAGAGCTGGAAAACGCGATTTCATTTCGGCAAGAGTAGTGGTCCGGCGGCGATTGGGCCAGAGCAATCCGCGCCGCCGGGGGTGGTCGGGAGCGGCTGCGGACGCAAATCATGATACATAATGGGAAACCGCTGAAGCGGTTGAGACGCATCGTTCATCGACCGTCACCTCGCTGAAGCGAGGTGCTCATGAGAGGGGTTGCCATAAACCGGGATGCTCCCTCGGATGCGGCTTGGCTGAGGCGCGATTAGACTTCGGAGTTTTTCTTGATGTACTCGATCAAGGCATCCACCTGCGTAAACGCGAGGGCGGTGCAGGTGTCGGCGGCGCCGTAGTAAATCGCGATGCGGCCGGTCTCGGCGTCGTATAAGTTCGCGCAGGGGAAGGCCACATTCGGCACGAACCCGGTGGTCTCGTAGAGCTTCTCCGGCGTGAGCAGGTAATCGCGCGTTCGGTACAGCACTTTCCAGGGCTGTTTGAGGTCCAGAATCACCGCGCCGAAGCTGTAAACGAAGCCGTTGCAGGTCCCGGAAACCCCATGATAGAACAACAGCCAGCCTTCGGTGGTTTCGATGGGAATGGGGCCGGCCCCGATTTTTGTGCCCTGCCACCATCCGCTTCCGCCTTTGCTCATCACATGCCGGTGATTGCCCCAATAGACGAGGTCCGGGCTCTCGCTCAGAAAGATGTCGCCGAAGGGCGTATGGCCGCTGTCGCTGGGGCGGCTTAACAGGAAATACTTGCCGTTGATTTTCCTGGGGAAGAGGACGCCATTGCGGTTGAAAGGCATCAGCGGGTTGGGCAGGCGGACAAAGGTCTTGAGATCCTTGGTCCTGCCCAAGCCGATGGAGGCCCCGTGCATATCGTCGCACCAAACGATATAGAAAACGCCGTCGAGTTTAACAAACCGGGGATCGTAACCGTAGCTGATGGGATTGGGTTTGCCTTCTTCATCGACCCACTGAATCGGGTCGGGGCCGATCTTCCAATGCAGGGCGTCATCGCTCTTGCCGAAGAACAACGTGGCCCGCCCGTTTTTCTGGTCGCCCCGGAAGACGCCGACAAAGCCGTCGTCATGCGGCAGGACGGCGCTGTTGTAGATTCGGGCCGCCTTGGGTATGGGGTTCCAGTCGAGCACGGGGTTGCCGCTGTACCGCCACAGGACGTCGGTGCAGCCTTTGGGCTTGTTTTCCCAGGGGATGTTCGGCAATGACTCGCCAATAATCGTTTTTTTCATCGCTTGTCTCTTTTTTGGTTACGCCTTGGCCATGGCGGGTTCGGTTGTTTTCCGCCTTTCTTCCAAGTCTGCTTTGACCTTCTCCATCAGTTTTTCATTGAGCGGGTAGAAACAAAGGAGGACGAGCGCGACCACGCCCACGCCGGTGGGGATGATGCTCATCATCGCCTTCAGGCCGTTGAGGACGCCAAGGTTCTGGGCCACGTTGGGGATGAAGCCCGTTTTAGCCAGGATGAAGGCCGCAATCATGCTTCCAACCGCCCACCCAATCTTGTTCGACATAATCGACGCCGAGAACACCAGCCCGGTGGCGCGGCGTCCGGTTTTCCATTCGGAATGGTCGGCGGTGTCCGCGTACATGAGCCAGAGCAGGGCCGAGATGGGGCCGCCGACGATAGAGCCGACGATCTGAAACGCGAACATCAGGGCCAGGTTCTCCGGTTTGAACACGTAGAAGGCGCCGGTGCAGACCAAGGCGGTGATGAACAGAACGATGGCCGCTTTCTTTCGCCCGAGAAACCGGACGACCAGTGGCACCAGGGCCACGCCCACCAGCGACAACAACTGGCCGACGGTATTAAACGCCGAGGCGAGCACTTCAAAGCCGTACTTGTGCGTCGTGCCGAAGAGGGTGACCTCCTGCTCGCCGACATAATACTTAAAGTAGTGGGTGGTCACGTTCAGGCGGATACACACGAAGAGGATGAACAGGATGGTCACCGCGAAAAGCAGTATCCAGGGGACGTTTTTCGAGAGGTCCGACAAATCGCCGCCCACAGAGGTTTTCTCCTTGGCGATAGGCTGAATGCGCTCGCGCGTGGCGCTGAAGGTGATGAGGAAGAAAATGACCGCGGCCACCGCAAAGATGCCCATGGTTAATTGCCACCCTTTCGACGCATTCTCGCCCCCGAAGTATTTCACGAAGGGCAAAGCGCAGGCGGAAACAATGATCCCCGCCAGATAGGCGCCGATGAACTTGGACGTCGCCGCGTCCCCGCGCTCGACCGGGTCGCCGCTGATGACACCCAGGAGGGCGGTATAAGGGATGTTGATCGCCGAATACATGAACATGAAGAGAATGAAGGTGATGTAGGCGTAAACGATTTTCCCCGTCTCCCCGAAGTTAGGCGTGGAAAACGCGAGCACGGCGGAAACTGCAAGGGGCACCGCGATCCATAAGAGATAGGGCCGGAATTTACCCCACCGACTCCGGGTCCTGTCCGCCACCATGCCAATAACGACGTCGAAAATGGCGTCGGATATCCGGGAGACGAAGAACATCACCCCCGCGGCCTTGGTGGGCAGGCCAAAGACGTCCGTGTAGAAGAAGAGCAGGTAAAACGTGATGGTTTGCCAGAAAAGACAGGAGGCCAAATCACCAAATCCGTAGCAGATTTTTTCCGGCAGTGAGAGTTTCTGGACTTCGTCGCTCATAGGTTTTTTTGGGGGGGGTGTAGCCGGGCGTTCGTCAATGTCGGCGCAGCCCGGAAAAGAGGTCGGGACAACGCGGGAACGCCGCGCAGCCAGGGGAAAACCGGTTTACGCCGATCTGCACGCGTGGCATCCTACCGGGTGTCAGCGGGAGCTGCGAGGTCAAAAATTGATGACACGCGGATGACAACAAGAGAGTTGACAAAGGGCGGGCAGGCGTTCTCGCCTGAGGGTTTTGCTAATTCCCGTAGCGAAAGCAATCCGTCGTATGGTCGTTCACCATGCCGACGGCCTGCATGAAGGAGTAACAGATGGTCGAACCGACGAATTTGAACCCGCGCTTGACCAGATCCCGGCTCATAGCGTCGGATTCTGCCGTCCGGCAGGGAACTTCCTTGAAGGATTTCCAGTGGTTAAGAACCGGCCGGCCGCCGACGAATTGCCAGACATAGCGATCGAAACTGCCGAATTCCTTTTGCACGGCCAGAAAGGCCTTGGCGTTCCGGACGGTCGATTCCACCTTGAGCCGATTGCGCACGATGCCTGGATCGGCCAGGAGACTCTCGACCTTTTGCGAGCTGTAGCGGGCGACCTTGGCGGCGTCGAACCCGTCGAATGCCCGGCGGTAGTTCTCGCGCTTCTTGAGAATGGTGATCCAGCTCAGTCCCGCCTGCGCTCCTTCGAGGATGAGGAACTCGAACAGCCGGGTATCGTCATGCGCCGGCACGCCCCATTCCTGGTCGTGGTAAGCGATGTAAAGGTCTCCCTTGGCCCACGGGCAGCGGGGCACGGGACCGGAAGGTGTGCTGGTGTCCGAATTTGGAGAGTTAGGGCTCGATGCCATGCGGAGAAACTGTCGGAGACCGGCGGCGTACACAAGCCGGCAATAAAGGATCTCCCCGATCGGCCAGGCTCGGCGCTGCTCCCGCCGAACGCGGCAGGAGTGCACCCCGCCCTCGGACGCAGCGGGTAACGAATAGCGCCTGATTCCGGATATTCGAATGGCCCTCGCCCAACCAAAATCTGCTGTTCGCGCTCTCCGGGGCAAGGCCGGTCAAATTGACCGAGGCTATAGAAAAGTCTGGAGTCAGCCGGTGTCCGGCGCCCGCTGCGCCCGGGGACGCTGCTCTTTACACGTATTCTCATCGTGCAAATTCCGTTGCCTGCCGTCGAAGTCGCCAACCCAATACCATGTCCATCAATCGGT
>Ga0181517_10001051_pt1 | contig 32514 bp, 18 predicted proteins | sample PEATcosm2014_Bin_31_FD_119748 | JGI IMG/M metagenome (GOLD analysis project Ga0181517, IMG submission 119748) | Peatland microbial communities from MTU Mesocosm Facility, Houghton, MI, USA - PEATcosm2014_Bin01_30_metaG | ecosystem: Environmental > Terrestrial > Soil > Wetlands > Peat | place... | reverse complement strand
CATCTCGCCAATTCCGCAGAGCCGGTCTCGATTGACGCTGGTGATGGTTCGCTGTTAAATGGTGCGCGAGAAAAGACAAACCCAAAAGGTGGGCTCAAGCCCCAGACTGCAGCGGGAAAACGCAGTGCAAACCGATGCGGATGTGGAGCCGGCGGAGGTATTTCGTGGTGGGTTGGCAGCTCGTTGCAGGCCGTAAAAGCAAAGTAGGTTGGTTGGTTCTGAGCACAATGTCCTTGTGCGTTCTGATTTCGGCGCGGGCTGAAGGACAGCCGGGTGGGTTCACTTCCCCTGGAAGCAAGGCTGAGGCCGGGGCGAAAATCTCCATCGAGCGCCCGTGGATGAACAAGGCTCTCTCCGCGCCCCGGCGAGCCGATCTGCTGCTCAAGATGATGACGCTCGACGAGAAGCTCACCATGGTGCATGGAGCGGCGCCTTGCCTTGAGGTCTGGACGCCCCGGTGTCCCTTGGGGATCGAGGGATATGTGGGGTATGTGCCGGGCAATGCGCGGCTCGGGATTCCGGCGCTGAGGCTTGCGGATGGACGCGCGGCGGTTGGCAACGGCGCGCACGACATCACGCTGTTTCCGGCGCCGATTGCCGCCGCGTCGGGGTGGGACGTGGACATCATGAATGCTTTTGGCCGGGCACTTGGCCGGGAACAGTGGATGAAGGGGACCAATGTGGCTCTTGGCCCGACAATTGACGTGATGCGCGTGCCCAACTGGGGGCGCACGTTTGAGAGTTACGGCGAGGATCCTTACTTCAATCGAAAGATGGCGGTGGCCGAGATCAGGGGGATTCAGAGTGAGGGCCCGATCGCGGACGCCAATATGTACCTGACCATGAACCAGGAAAGCGCTCGCTTTGTGGAGGATTCCCGCGTCGATGAAAGGACGCTCCAGGAGATTTACCTGCCTCCGTTTGCGGCCGCGGTAAGGGAAGGGCATGTAGGCACATTGATGTGCGCTTATGTGAAGACCAACGGGGTTTACTCGTGCGAGAACCAGTACCTGCTGATGGATGTGCTGCGCAATCAACTGGGATTTGACGGCTGGGTGATGAGCGACTGGGGGGCGACTCATTCCACGGTGGCGTCGGCCAACCACGGACTGGATCAGGAGATGCCGGCCGGCGAATTTTTTGGCGACAAACTGAAGAAGGCGATCGCGGACGGCGATGTGAGCATCGAGGTCCTCGACAGCCACGTACGCAACATCCTGGTGCCGATGTTCCGGCAGGGCTTGTTCGACAAGGCGCAGACGGGTACGTGGAAAGGGAATGCACGCAGCGCGGAGCACGATCTTCTTTCGCGCAGGATTGCGGAGCAGGGAACTGTCCTGCTGAAGAATGAGGAGGGCATTCTTCCGCTTTCGGCTGCGCTGTCGGTTGCGGTGATCGGAAAATCGGGGACGGTTGCGCCGAAGGTGGAAGGTGGAGGGAGCTCCGGGGCCAATGCTCCTTATGTGGTGAGCCCGCTCGATGGAATCCGCGCCCGAGCCGCCTCCGGCGCCAGCGTTACGTCGGCGGATGGGTCGGATCCGGCGGAGGCGGCGCGCGTTGCCGCCGGCGCGGACGTCGCGGTTGTTTTTGCAGAAACGGAGGAGACGGAGGGCGCCGATCGGCCCGGCCTGGAACTGCCGGGGAATCAGGACGCGCTGATCGAAGCCGTGGCCGCGGCGAACAAGAGAACCATCGTGGTGCTGAATACGGGTGGCCCGGTCCTGATGCCGTGGGTGGATCGTGTGCTCGGCGTCGTCGAGGCCTGGTATCCGGGGCAGGAAGATGGAAACGCGCTGGCCGCCATCCTGTGCGGAGATGTGGATCCCTCGGCAAAGCTGCCGGTGACCTTTCCTCGCACGGCGACCGCGATTCCAACTTCGCTAAAGGAACAATGGCCCGGAGTTGACGGCCGTTCCATCTACAGCGAAGGGCTCAATGTCGGGTATCGCTGGTATGACAAGACAGAGACGCAGCCCCTGTTCCCATTTGGTTTCGGGTTGTCGTACACGAGCTTTCGGATCAGCCGTCTGGTGGCCGCCAAGGGCGCCGCGGGAAGGGTCATGCTGAAGGTCGACGTCAAGAATACCGGCAAGCGCGCGGGCGCTGAAGTGGTGCAGGTTTACGTTGCCCATCCCGCCGCGAACGAGGAGCCGCCTCATCAACTGCGCGCCTTTGCCAAGGTTGAGCTGCAGCCGGGGGAGACAAAGACGGCGGCGATGACAATCGACCGCCAGTCGTTCTCGATCTTCGATGCGGCCACGCATCAATGGGTTCACCGCGGCGGAACCTACGAGCTTCTGGTGGGAACCTCGTCGCGGGATCTGCCGCTCAAAAGCAGCCTGACCCTCCGCTAAGGAAGTTCATGTCATCGAACGGGCCGCATATCGAACGGGCCGCATCTTGATAAGGAATTCGCGCTCCGGAAAGGGGGCTCCGTTCTAACGGCCCGCCTCGACCTCCAGGCTTTTGTCTCCAATTTGTATTCGGTGGCTCCCTTCGCCGAGGCTTAGCGGAATTTCAACCTCTTCCGGTTTGCCGCTCTTGAGAGCCACGCGAAAGGTGCGCGCGTTCCGGCCGTCGACCATCAGTTCAAGGGGCCACGTGGTCCAGCGCGGACCGTCTTCGCCCTTCTGCGCCACCTTGACGTCCAGAGCCGGCTGCCCGTGCTTCTCCGTGCCGGCCAGATCGACGACTTCGATTTCAAGCTTTCCGCTCGTTTGTTGCGGCGCGGTGGCGAACTCCCCGGGCAGCACGTTGTAGCCTTCGACCATGAGCCGAAGCGCGGACGCCTCCGGCTCTACGCTTCGAAATTGCACGGTGAGCAGCCGCTCCTCGCCGGGCAGAAGAGTAAGGGCATTGTCGCTCCAGAAGCTGGGCAGAATCTCCTCTCCGAGCGACCCCCGGATAGCCTCAATCCATACATCGACAGCGGGCACGCTTCCCTGGTTGACCACCCGCACTTTGAGTTCGGTTTCGCCGTGGATTTCGTGGACGGTGCCGACCACCGACACGCTCACCCGCACCGGAGCGAGATGCAGCAGCTCATTCCAGTGTTCGTCGTTCTGGGTCCAGGTCACCAGACGGTCCAGTTGTTTGCCCTTGTCATCGTTGAGGTCGAGCGCCAGAAAGTGCAGCTTGCCGTCCGCCACGTCCGGCGGCGCAGGTCCCACGGGTGTGGTGGCATCGGCTGCCGCGGTAACATCGTACTCCTTCACATCCTGCCGGGTTCCATCCGCCGAGGCGAGCGTGGCTTTCACGTGCACGGTCAGGCTCTCAGGCAACGTGCTCACAACCTGCAGCGTGTGGTCGTCGGCCGCATACTGCACATGCAGCGGCTTTGACGCGGACTTGACTGCAAAGTAGCTGGCCGTCGGATGCAGGTACCAGTCATAGAGCTGATACATGCAGTCGAGCCAGGCGGCGTTGGTCATCCACACCATGGTGCCCGGGTTGCGCGGGCGGTTTTTGTTGGCGGCCTCGAAGATGGCGCGATACGACTGCGCGCTCAGCAACTCCGACATGGCGGCAAAGTCGGCCAACGAAACCGGGGCGCCGATGGCGGCGGTGATCAGCGGCGTCAGGTCTTTGTCCGGCAGACCATGATCCTCCAGAACCTTTGTCTTCCAGCTTCCATCGGCGTTTAACTCGCCGGCATTGGGTACAGCCTTCTCAATGCTGTTCAACCGCGGCAACGATTCCAGGCCGATCTCGTCCTTGAACATGTAATTGGGATCGTGGGCGTAATGGTCGAAGTAGAAAGCGATGCTCTGCATCAAATAGGGTCCGAAGCTGCGCATGCCGAGGGGCTCAGTGGCCCAGGGCGGCTCGGTGCTGGAACTGGGAATCCAGGGGCGCGTGCCGTCGAGCGAGGGCAGCAGGTCATTTTGCAGCGCCATGCCGATGTCTGTCGGCATGGCCGATTCGTTGGTCCCGCACCAGGCCAGAAGCGAAGTGCGCCCACGCAGCCGCTCAATGGTATCCCGCATATTGGCCAGGTAAAGATCCTTGTTAACGGCGGGTACGTCCGCTTCTTTCACTCTCCACGCAACTTCAAAGGAACTGCGGGCAAGATCCTGCCACACCAGCAGGCCGCGGCGGTCCGCCTCCTCATAAAAGACGTCAGGAAGAATGATGCCCCCGCCCCAAACGCGAACAATGGTGTGGTTGCCCTCGGTCATCAGGCGCACCTGGTCGCGATATTGCTGCGCACTCGTGGTGAGCAGGAAGTCAGGAACCAGCGAGCCGCCGGCCATCCGGATCGGCCGGCCATTGACGGTGAACACCCGTGCGGTCTTGAGGGGCGGATAGTCGGCGGTATCTTCGCCGTCGGCGGGAGGCGACAAGGTGTGCGCAAACTCGGCGGGGCGATAGTAGTAGCCGATGGTGCGCACGCCGAACTGGCTCTCCCGGCGGGAACTGAGCTTGCCTCCAACCAGCGTTTCCACCGTGAGCCGGTAAAGTGGTTGATCGCCGTAGCCGTTCGGCCACCACAGCCGCGGATTCTTCATCACCAGCGCGGGAAACTGGCCTGGCGCAAGAATCACTTCCTGGGTGCTCCCCGGCTCGAGATCGACGTGCCTGGTGACGCGAATCGCGGGCCCTTCGAAGCCGATGGGGCTGATCTCCGCAACCACTTCGGTTGACTCGGCGACGGGCGCGGCGTTTTCCACCATGGTGCGAACGGTAAGGGCCGCCTGTTTGCCGCCGGGCATTTCGACCTTGGTGAAGGCAGCCGGATCCCACACCGCTACCGGACCGCAGGACTCGATCCACACATGCTGCCAGATCCCCATGTTCCGATCGCGCGCCGGGGGCACCCAGTCCCAGCCCAGGGCGCTCATCTCGGTCATGTTCTGCTCGAACTTCGCGTCGGTTCCGGGGCGGCGGTAGCCCGGAATTCCCGCGTAGTCATCGGGAAAGATGCGCACGGCGAGCGCGCTCTGCCTGCCCGGATGCACGAGCCCGGTGACGTTGAAGCGAAACCTGCGGAACATGCCCACGGTCTCTTGTTCCGAAGCCACCTCGCTGCCGTTCACCCATATGGCCGCACGATAGTTGATTCCATCCAGATGCAGCCAAATGGTCTTGCCCTGCTCGCCTGCCGGCACGGTGAACGTGCGCCGGAACCACCAGGGCTTGCTGAACGGGCTTCCGGGCGTGCTGGCGTCGGGAATCTTGTCGTTGTTGGCGCTGATGTAGGGATCGGGATACACGCCCCGCCGCACCAGGGCGCCGAGAACGGTGGTTGGCACAGTGGTCGGGTACCAGCCATCCGGATGGAAGGCGGTGCTTGAGAATCGCGCGCCGTCGCTGCCGCCCGTGGCTTCGTCGCGCATCAACCAGTCGTCGTGCAGCACCATGGCATGGGCCGGCACGCTATCCAGCGGCTCGGCATCAATGGCGCGAAAGCTCACCCGCTGTTCGGTCCGGCCGGGAACAGCCAGAAGAGGCGTCAGCACCGCAATCGCCAGCATTCCCACCGTCGCCCCAAACCGCTTTTCGATCCCATCCATCTGTCTACCCCTTTGGCCCGCCGTTCGTGTCGTCTTCAGCGACTGCCGCTTCCCGAAGATCCATCGGAATCCACGCCGGCCCGCTTAACCCGATTCACCAATCCATCTTACGTTCCCAACCGGCAACTGGAACCGCGGAGCCCCGGCAGGCGCGTCCATCTGTGACCGGCTGCGCGTGAAAACCGGCTTTCAGTGAACAGACGATGTGCGCTCCCGTCGAACGGCTCGGCAACCTGTGCCATGGCCGGCTCCAACCTGATGGGCAACCTATAATGCCAATACAACACCGGGGCCTTCCCTCTCGATCGTCCCTGCGGAACTCGCAGTGAATGCCGCGCTCTTTGGCGCCATCCCGCTGCTTGCGGACATGAATCAGCCGATGCGCAGCAACTACGACAAATCGCCGACCCTTGCCGTCACCGCAAACGATGCGGACTGCGCCGCCGGATGGGATGAGATTGCCGCAGTGCTTCGCGATGCAATTGGTCAGCGTTCCCGTTGTGTCGTCGTCATCGAGTGCTATCCGGGAACGGATCTGGATGAGATGCAGCGGGAACTGCTTCCACGGATAAATGCGAATCGTTGCATTCTGGCTGAGCGTGCGCTCAAGGAGCCCGAGCAGCTGACAGCGCTCTTCCAGCCCTATCTCGGCGATGACCCCGTGTTTGGCAGGATGCACGCGTGGACATTCAAAGACTTTCAGTCCGATCGGCGCATTGCGGCTTTGCGCACGGAGTTGCAGGCGATTCCAGAGGGGTTGATCGTGGTGCTCGGACCAGGCGCGGAACGGATTGCCGCCGAGTGGGATCTATTGGTGTATGCGGATCTGGCGCGTTGGGAGATTCAGCGGCGCCAGCGCGCACACCGCATCGGCAATCTCGGGGCAGGGAACGCCGCAGCCTCGCCTGCGGAGCTTTACAAGCGCGCATATTTTATCGACTGGCGTGCCGCGGATAGCAACAGGGTCGGTCTTTTCGCGCGCATCGACTACTACCTGGATACGAATCTCCCCAACACCCCCGCAATGATTCGAGGAGAGCACTATCGCAGCGGGCTTCGGATGGCCTGCAGCCGGCCTTTTCGCGTGGTGCCGTTCTTCGATCCCGGGCCATGGGGCGGCCAGTGGATGCGCAACCACTTTGACTTGTCGAACGCCCCTCCCAATTTCGCATGGTGCTTCGATTGCATCCCGGAAGAAAATAGTCTGCGCCTTGGCTTCGGCAGCCGGTCGGTGGAGTCGCCCGCCCTCACCCTGGTGCATCAATATCCGCGCGAGTTGCTGGGCGAAGAGATATTTCGCCGTTTCGGCGCCGAGTTTCCTATCCGCTTTGACTTTCTTGACACCATGCAAGGGGGAAATCTCTCGCTCCAGGTTCATCCAACACTCGCCTGCATACGCCAGCAATTTGCCATGACCTATACCCAGGACGAGAGCTACTATCTGCTGGACGCGGCTCCGGACGCAGTGGTTTATCTGGGCCTCAAAGAGGGCGTGGATCGCCGGGGAATGGAGCGCGATCTGCGCGCAGCGCAGGCTGGGGACGCGCCCTTTCCAGCCGAGAAGTATGTCAATCTCTGGCCGGTCCGGAAGCACTCCCATCTCTCCATTCCCGCGGGCACAATCCACTGCTCGGGAGCCAATGGAATGGTGCTGGAGATCAGCGCCACTCCCTACATCTTCACCTTCAAGCTGTGGGATTGGAACCGGCTGGGGATGGATGGCAAGCCGCGCCCCATCCACCTCGACCACGGTCTGGCCAACATCCAGTGGGACCGCACCACCGATTGGGTGCGCGAAAATCTGGTGAGTCCGGTCAGACCCGTAGCGGCTGGCGATGGATGGCGCGAAGAAGCAACCGGCCTGCACGCGTTGGAGTTCATCGAAACACGCAGGCATTGGTTCACCGCCCCCGTCGAGCACCACACGCATGGAAATCTGCATGTGCTCAACCTGGTCGAGGGAAACGAGGCAGTGGTCGAGAGTCCCACCGGGGCCTTCGAACCGTTCGTCGTGCATTACGCTGAGACCTTTATCGTGCCCGCCTCGGTGGGACCCTACCGCATAAGTCCGAGGGGCTCAGCCGGTCCTGAGATGGCCACCATCAAGGCATACGTACGGGAGGCGCATCACGACGCCCAATCCTCGCTTTCGCATAGTGCGGATTGAAGCCGCATCCCTGGCCGAACGAAAAACGGCGCGACTATAGCGGTTTCAGGATTGCTGTACCCAGAGGCATTGCACTCAAGTCGACCCGACCCCAAGGAGGGGCGACCTGGTACCAGGCACAATCGGGCGTACCTATCCTGAAACCGCTCTAACCAAGGCTCACGGTGTCGCCCAGACGCGGATCAGTTCGGTTCCGTGACCGGGTACGAGGGCCGGGTATCGATCCGTGAAGATGCCTGCGTCCTTGCGCAGCCAAAGATCGCGGACGCGCAGTTTGCCATGGAGCCCGACATCGGCCCATTCGGCCGTAATGGTCATCGGCTGCGAGCTTCGGTTCAGAAGCGCGAGCACCATCGAGCCGTCCGCCATCTGCTTTGACCAGACTTCGCCCGCGAAATGAGAGGGAGCGGCCGGGATGGCATGGGCCTTATCCGCCTCGTCAGGCCAGGCAAGCGGCTGGCCTTGCCAGGAAACGAGCACAGGCTCCCGTCCCGCCGGATCCTGATCCACATCGATCACCTCGGGATTGGTTAGTATCGCAAGCGAGGCAGGACTGATCACGCGCAGATCGGCCGTGGCCAGCAGCGGCGCGCTCAACATGGACCACAGACTCATTTGTGTCCGGTACTCGACATCGTTGAGGCCCTTGGCTGCCAGGTCGCTGGAGGATGCGCCCTTGCCATAGATGCCGATCACCAGCAGGTCGGGATCGTTCCACGCGCCCGGGTGCTGATACCCGGCAACCAAGGTCTGCCGGTCGAAGCAATCGATCATTCCTCCTCCGCCCTTCAGGTGCCAATCGTCCCGGATATCGCCCGCGGTGCGCCACATCTGGGCTTTGGCATCCGCGCCCCAGTTTGCCGGCGGCCCGCTGAGGCTGTAAACCATCGAACGATCGGCTTTGCTCAGAATCTCTCCCATCTGCATGTAAAGTTCGTGCGCCCGCTCAGGGGTAGCGCTGCAGAAGTCGTACTTCAGCAGATCCACTCCCCACGATGCCCACGTTTTCGCGTCGATCTCCTCGTGCCCCAGGGTTCCCGGATAGCCGCCGCAGGTTTCAGGTCCCGGGCTCGAGTAAACGCCCACCTTGAAGCCGCGCGCGTGCAGGTAGTCAGCAACCGCCTTGAAGCCGTGCGGAAATCGCACCGCATCCACGACCGGGCGGCCCTGCTGATCGCGGCTGGCCACCCATTCATCGTCGAGATCGATGTACTGATAACCGGCATCGCGAAATCCATAGCTGACCATTGCGTCCGCCATCTCTTCGAGCACCGTTTCGCTGATCAATCCCTCGGTCACGTTCCATGAATTCCAACCCATGGGCGGAGTGAGTGCGAGTTTGTCTCCGGCCACAATCCACAACGTCTTCGCGGCGTCGCCCAACGCGTTCCGCGCCGTCACCGTAACCGGGAATTCGCCGGGCTTTGAAACCGCACCGGTGATGAACCCGGTCTCCGGGTCAAGCTTCAATCCTTCAGGAAGCCCGCTGGCCGCAAAGCTCATGGGCCGTCTCCCGGTAGCCGCGATGACATAAAGAAACGGTGTGCCTGGGCGAATGCCCGTCACCGCGGCTCCGTGAATGAGCGGCTCGTCGGGCTGCGATGCGATGCGCACCGTGGCGCGCTGTTCCGGCGAAAACACGGTGCGCGGGGTCGCACCTTTATACGCAATGGTCGTGTCAACCCAATTGGCAAAAGCTCCGTCCGGTCCGTCCACGGCCAGCAGCAGCTCATGGACGCCAGCCAGATTCGCTTCCAGGCGCGCCGCCGCATGGCCCTGCGTCAGCCTGCCGCTGCGCGCCAGCAGCTTGCCGTCGCCGTAGATGAGGAACTCCACTTCACCGACGATTCCGCGAAAAACCTCCAGGCTGGTTCTGGCCTTATCGCTGATGCCGCCCATTGCGGAAATATGCTCTGCCTGGCCATCTAGTTCTATATACAACCTGCTCTTGGCGCGGGTGGGAAGGCTGCGCTCGAACTTGACGCCGCCAATGCTGACCGCCGAGTGAGGACCTGTGTCGCGAGGGCGTTCAATGGTCTGGCTGATCTTGCTGACGTCGAGGTCTTCCACATGCACAACCCGCTCTTCGGCAACCACTGCAATAGATCGCGCGCCCAGCACCGCAAACAATGCGGCGATCATCAACACCGGCCTTCTCATCCTCACGAGTTCTCCTCCGAACTTCCCTTAAGACCTCTGCTATTTTTGAGTCAGTTGAATTCCGGATGGGCCGTTTCCCGTGACCCCTTCAACATTCTTACCGAGATAAACCGCCTGCACTACGGACGGCCCCGGATCGCTGTAGGTGTTTCCCTTGAGCACAACATTGCGCGCGTCGTGCAGGCTGATCACATGTCCCGGGCTCGCTAATGGCAGTGGTGATGGCGCATCGATGATATTACCGGTGATTTCTACGCCGTCAACCCAGGCGATGCTCATCATGTAAGGGCAGTAATTGTGGTCGAACCTGTTGCCGGTGATCTTGATATTGCGATTGCCGATTGCCCCTTCGCCGTGTACGAAGATCACCCCGTCGGCCCCTTGAGAGATATCGGGCTTCGATTCGGGGGTGGCCGTGTTGCGCAGCGCATTCTTGCTGAGCGTGTTGTGAGCCACCGTCACATTCCAGCAATAGTCCCCTTCGCCCCAGTAAAATTCCGGTCCGATGCTGATGGCCGACATCCCGCACCCATCGATGGTGCAACCCTGGATCAGGCCGTCATCGCCTTTCACCAGAATTCCTCGCGAGCGGGTATTGCCCAGCGTGCAATCCAGAATTCTGAAGGATCGGCCGCACCGCTCCGGGTTTCCCGCCCTTGAATTGGTCGGTGCGGCAAGTTCCTTATCGAGCGTGAGTTCCAAATAGCGTTGAGGCGCATCGAGAGTGCGCATGCCTGTGCATCGAGCCTCGCCAAAAAAGCCATCGCTACTCGATATCCTCACCGGCTCATTGACTGCAAAGCGTGCATCGTTTCCCGTTTCCAGAGTGAGCTTGTTCCCGTCGGCGCGTATCACCTTTTGCAGCCTGCCGTGAATGGCGATGCAGTCATCCAGCAGCACGCCATCCCATGCGCAGCGTTCTATCGTCGGTCCTACTCTTGTGCCATTTGAGTGAAAGCCGTCTGCCCCGCAGGAGATGAGTTGTTCTTCTGTTGCCCCTGGCGGCAGCGGTCCGCGCGTCACCCTACAATCCATGTAGTGATGCCCGCCATCGCCGTCGGTCTCGAAGAAGGCCGCGAATCCCGCGTTCTTCAAGACGATCCGCTTCAAGGTGCATTCCTTGCTGCCATCCAACTGGATGATGGATTCGCCCCTATCGGCGCGGCAAACCAGCCAGTCATTCACCGCCGCGCCCCCGATCAAGCCGTTGATCTTGCGCAGGCGGAAGAGGCCGGGGCCGCGGGCGACGCAATTGCCCGCGCCGAAGTCCCCCGTACCCACCTTGAGCAGACGGGTATTCCCGTCAATCACGTTGAAATTCACTTTGCTCGGGTCAATTGTGGAGGTGTAGCCGGCATCGATCTTCCAATCCACATACCTGCCACTCCCGTCCTCGCCCATTGCCGTGATTCTTCCCTGCGTGAAGGCAGGCGTGGCAAACTGCAACGTTGCGTCCTCGATGGTCACATGCGCACACCCGCGCAGCAGGATGGGGCGATGCTTGAGCTCCTGAAAAACGAGGGTGACATCCTTGCAACGAATCGCAGCGCTGCTCCAGTTTGTCAATTCAATGCTGTTCTTCCCGGTGGCGGGAAGCACATAGACGCCGGCATGTACAGTAATCTCCCGCGCACCCTTGCTGTAAGCATCTGCAATTTCGGCCGCAAGAGTGGATGGATGGCTGGGATCGCCCACCGTAACCGCCGTTGGATGAGTTTCCATTCCCCACCCAGGCAAAGCAGCGGCGGCAAGCAGGGAACCGCCCATTTTGAGCGCATCGCGCCGCGAGACTGTATCGGTCGCACAGTGGGCACTGTCCCTTTTTGTGAATTTCACGAACTTGGGCTTCATCTTCATCTCCCCGGATCGCTCCGTTGTTTCGTCGCGCCAGCCGCTAATTTCTTTTGCCGCCGCTTCCATCCGCCACCGGGTGAGCTCTCAGCAGCAGGATTCCGCGCGTGGCAACGGTGGCTTTGAACGTGTCCTCGACGACACCGAGGTCCTGGTGCGCGAACACGTCGCGGAGTGCGGCCCACTGGGGAAGACCCGCATCGCGAAAAGAGAATTGGATCTCGTTGGGAGATTCGCCCATGTTGACCAACCCTACCGCCTTGCCGCCGTCCGCCAGGGGCTTCACCCAAACGCTGACCGGGCCTTCCTGCCAAACCAGCTTGCCCTGGACTCCGGCTGCATCCTGATCGATGGCGATGGCCTCCCGGTTGGTCAAAATCTCGCGCACATCGGCAGGCATCACCGCCAGGTTGTTCCCCGCAATCAGAGGCGCGGCAAGAAGGCACCACAGGCCGAAGTGCTGACGGTTCTCATCCACGCTCAATTTTCCGTTGCCCACCTCCAGCATATCGGGATCGTTCCAGTGGCCGGGCCCCGCGAAACGCTCCAGCCCTCCCTCCAGAAACGCGAAATGCTCAATCACCTGCGGATTGGGGTTGATATCGGTTCCAATGCGCCACATATTGGCGCCCGACCACGCGGCCCACGTCCAGATGCGCTGATTGTCGCCGTGGCTGATGCTGTAGACGATGGGACGGCCGCTCTTCTGCAGCGCATCGCCCATCTTCTTGTAGACGCCGGGCCATTCCTCATTTGTGAACATCTTTCTGGCGCTGCACATGTCGTACTTGAGAAAGTCGATGCCCCATCCCGCGTAGGTTCTGGCATCCTGGTCCTCGTGTTGATAACTGCCCTCGAACCCCCCGCAGGTCTTCGGTCCCGGTGAAGAATAGATGCCGATCTTGAGCCCCTTTCCATGCACATAATCGGCGAGCGCCTTCATGTCGTGGAATCGCTGGTTGCCCTGGATGTTCCCCTGCGCATCGCGCTGGCCCTCCCAGCAATCGTCGATGTTCACGTAGGTGTATCCGGCGGCCTTCATGCCGCTCGACACCATCGCATCGGCCGCGGACCGAATGTCGGCATCCGTCACAGTACAACCAAACAGGTTCCAACTGCTCCAACCCATCGGCGGCGTCTTCGCCAGCCCGTTCGCCTGTGCGGCCAGGCGAGTGCACGGTATCGAAATCAGCAAAAGAGCAAAGGCAAAAATTGTGAAGCGCTTCATTAAACTCTCCTTTGATTCAGGTAGCACTACTCATAACGGTCAATGCGCGCCGGCGCCATGCGGGCCCGGCTCCTGTGGGGCGCGTAAGCAGGCATTGTTCGCGCTCAGGCTATTGCGACAGTGGAATCGGCGCCGTCTCGCTGGCCGTGTTGTAACCTGCCAGCTTGACCCACGCGGGCGTGCCCGATGACTGCCGCACGACCCCATGGATCTCAACCTTCTCGCCCGGAAAGACGGTAACGTAATTGTCATCGTACTCAATGGGAAGAATCTCGTCGCCGCCCTCGGCCGACGTGATCTCGGTGCGCTCAAAGAAGGCTATCTTGTCGGTAGGATTTTTCAGGCGGATGGTCACATGAGTCTCTCCGCCGCTCACTGCTTTTGTGGCGCTCATCTCCAGCTTGACGAGGTCCATCGTGTTCAGAGCCGTCATGTCGGCCCAGCTTGCCATCGTCACCTTGAAGATGTTGTCCTTGGCCGGATCGCCCGCGTCATCGTCCTTTGTGGACTGCCAGTAGACGTTCTCCGCCTGCAACGTTCCTGCGCGGTCGAACAGCTCGCAGCGCACAAAATACACCGGCGTAATGTTCACCGGACGCCCCAAGGCCAGCGCGTGGACGGCGCCGCCCGATGCTGCTTCAATGCCCGCGGCGCTGCGGTCGTCGCGCACCTTCCCATCGAGATCGTAGATGCGAACCCTGACGCGCAACCCCGCGCGCCCCTCCGGCGTCTGGTTCACAACGGTGATATTCGCCTTGCTGTGATCCCCGGTTGCAAAGTAGTCAAACACCACCGACAGCGGCCGAAGCCCCTTCTTGGCCCCGTAATACGCTCCGCCCGGCTTCAAATAATAATCGAACAGATTGCCGAAGAACGATGGCCAATGGCTGTCCAGCATCCAATAGAGGCTCATCTTGTGATTGGCCCAGCCGTTGGCCGCGAAGTCTTCAAACTGCGCGCGCGTGTTTTCGTAGTGCGCCAGTTGCGCCTTGCGGGCAAACTCTTCCGCATCCGCCGATGGCCCATAGCGCCGATTCACGACCTCCTGAATGCCGGCGAGGGTGTTGTTTCCCGGGCTGCCGCCGGCGTGGAAGTACCACGCCTCATTGATGGGCCAGAGTTTGTCGGCGGGAATGAATTTCCTGAGGCTCTCGTAAGGTGGTATGTGTTCGTTGTCGCCTTGTTCCGCGCAGGCTCCGCGCGCCGCCGCGAACTTGCCGCTGAACCAGTAAGAAGGCGGACGCCATGCGTATGGGCCTTGCATGTGGATCCCGCTCCACTCCTGTTTTCCGTACCCCAAGCCTGAGGCGGTGTCCACAATCGCGTTTTGCCAGTGAAGATCGCTCAGCACCTGGTAGTACTGGCTCCGCACCGCGGGCGGCGGGATGCCATCGCTGCCATTCGACCAGATAAAGACCGAGGGGTGCGCGCGCAACATCAGTATCTGCGACCGCATGCTTTCTTGAGCCACACGATGATCTTCCGCGCTCCATTCACTCCAATGCTCCCACTGGGCGCAGCACATCCAGCCCAGCATCAGCGGAACGCCCTGCTCATCGGCCAGTTGGATCATATGCTCGCTTGAGATCTTCAACTCCCAGCGCAGCATGTTGATCCCCATGTCTTTCACATAGCGGATGTCCGTCGCTTCCCGCTCCGGATCGTCGCGGAATAGCAGGTCGGGCGCGTAGGCCGCTCCCCGGGCAAGAAAATTCCTGCCGTTCACTTGCAGGTAAAAGCTGCCCCCGGTGCCAATCGCGGGAAACTGCTCATCCTGGTCGCGATGCTGCGTGATGGTGCGAATCCCGAACCGGATGTGCGCTTCCCCTGAGAGCTTCGCGCTCTCGCGGAACTCCAGTTGAAGATCGTACAAGTCAGGTTTGCCCATGGTGTAGGGCCACCAGAGGTCCGGATTCTTGATCACCAGTTGAGGAAAGTCCTGCGGCTGAAAGCTCACCTCGCGCCGTTCTTTCGCGCCCAGGCTGACGGGCTGCTCGATATGCACCGAGGGCTTGCCGGCGCGCGTAATCATGCCGCTCAACACACCCGTCGCCGGCTCGTCCGTCAAATTCTCGACGTCGGCATAAACAGTCAGGCGCGCGGAATCGGTGCGCGGCAGCGGCAGGACCGTGTCCACCAGTCCATGGCTGATGGCGACCGACCCTGACATGTCCAGATAAACAGGCTTCCAGATTCCCGCATTGCGATCGGGAACCCAGGAGTGCAAGGCGACGCTCACCTTTTCCGGGCCCTTGTAGCCAAGATACTTTCCGTTGATCCAGTCAATCCAGGCATCGGCCAGTTCCACGCCGCTGACATCCGGAACGAGCCGCTCCGGAGTGACTTTGACGGCCAGCACATTGGGCGCGCCCGGCTTGATCCACTCCGTCACCTCGAACTCATGCGCGGCATACATGCCGGCAACGTGCTCGCTGTCGGCAACCATGTGGCCGTTCAGCCAAATCTCGGCGCGGTAGTTTATGCCCGGAAACTCCAGTTGATATCGGGGCTGATCCGCGGGAGCCTCGAAAGTGGTTCGATACCACCAGTCCTGCAGATAGAGATCCTGGGGCACAGTCTTGAGCAGATTCATCCCCACATAGACATCGGGGTAAGTGCCGTCTGCCGCCAGCGCCTCTAGAACTGTCGCCGGCATGTGAACGATCGGGTGCCAGCTTGAAACATCAAAATCCGGCTGGGAAACCGCTTCTCCACCCGCGGGGACGTCCCGTGCGGAAACCAGCTTCCAATTGTTGCTCAGTTCCATGCTGCGGGGACCGGATGCAGCGATCAACGGCAAAGAAACACCCGCCGCGCACACGCAAAACGCCATCATCGACTTCACTAGCTTCAGCATCTTCACCCCGGCAAAAGGTGTGAGCCCAGATTCGGGCGTCCGCTTCCAGGCCCTCGCTGGGCAAGTTTGCTCAGCTCAGACGATCCTCCATGCAAGTGCATCGCAGCGCATGAAAATGAAGGGCCGCCGTCGTTTTCGCACAACCAGAGGATTCCCGCGACGGCATCCGGATCTCATGGTCCCAGCCTTCAGGGACATGCGCACGGCAAAGCTCAATCATCTGAAAGAATCATTCCGTTCTCTGCCGAACACAGCCGGGATTATATTCCATTCCGTCCGGAATACGTATAAGTCATCCTTTAGCAGTAACGAATATCGGCAATGATTTCTCTGCCCTATCAGGTCTGGCATGTTTGGAACTCGAGGACTTCTGCGCTCGGCAACGCGCAAGCGAGCCGGAGGTCGAGGTTGCGGTCCGCGCATCAACTCAGGAAGGGAGAGTCAGGTACTCCCGGAGTTCCGGCGCGCGGGGCCATGGGCATTTGCCGCAGACGCACTCCCGTGGCGGCGAAGATGGCGTTGCCGATGGCGGGCGCAATGCCCACGATGCCGGTTTCGCCCGCTCCCGCCGAGGGCAGGTCCTTGCGGTCGATGAGAACCACTTCGATCTGGGGCGCGTCGCTGAAACGGGGAAGGCGGTACTGGGCGAAATGGGGATTCAGGATGCGCCCATCGGCGAACAGAATTCTCTCGAAAAGAGCGCCGCCAATGCCTTGCACGATGGCGCCCATGTTCTGGTTTCGCAGGCCGTTGGGATTTGTGACCGCGCCCGACTCCCAGGCCTGCACGACGCGGCGAATGTGGAGCTTTTTGGTGACCGGATCGATCTCGACCTCAGCGCATGTGGCCACGTAACCGCCCTTGTCGGTTCCCCCGGCGATGCCGAACCCACGCTCGGCGGTGGATTTCGAACGGCTCCAGCCGAAGCGTTCCGCGGCTGCCTCAAAGACCGCCTGGAGCCGGGGGTCGGCAAGATTCTTCAAACGGAATTCGAGCGGGCCGAGGCCGGCTGCGAGGGCCAGTGCGTCCATATGAGACTCGCGCGCGAAATGGTTGGCGGCGGCGGCCAGCGAGCGATAGGAGCCCTGACGGAGAGGAGACCTGGCCGCATGGTATTGGATGATTTGGTTGGGAACGGTGTAAGGAGTCTCGATGGCCGCGGAGCCCGAATTGTAATTGTGATGCTCCCAGGCCAGCAGCGTTCCGTCGTGCCGCGCCGCTGCCTTGATCTCGATCAGCCCGGCTGGGCGGAAGTAGGCCCAGGTAAATTCCTCGCTGCGGGTCCACACCACCTTGACAGGCTTGCCGGCGGCTTTGGCCAGACGAGAGGCTTCCAGGGCTGCCTCGCCCGTGTGCTTGCCGCCGTAACCGCTGCCCATGTCGGGTTGGATGACGCGGATCTCGCTCGCGGGAATGCGAAATGCCTCTGCCAGCTCGTCGCGAACCCCGAAGGGACGCTGGGTTCCGGTCCAAACGGTTAGGTTGGGGCCGTCCCATTCGGCCACCGCGGCGCGCGGCTCAAGGGGTGCGTGCGCAATGTACTGGACGGTGTACTGTTCTTCTACTTTGACGTCGGCGGCGGCCATAGCCTGCGCCACGGAGCCAATGCCGCGTTCCCCACTTGAATCGCGGCCCGACTCGAGATTGGCCTTCAGATAGTCGAACAGTGTCTGGTTCGAAGGCTGGGAGGGAACACTCCATTTGGCCTCGATGGCAGAGACGGCGCGTTGCGCGGTGAAAGCGTCGGCGGCCACCACACCGGTAAAATCACCGTCGCGCACCACCGTCACTCCGGGCAGTTTTTCCGCTGCGCTCGTGTCCAGCGACTGCAGCGTCGCATTGAAGCCATCCGGTCGAAGCACGGCGCCAAAGAGCATCCCGGGCCGGACGATGTCGGAAGGGTACTTGTGCTTCCCGGTAACAAAGTCACGGCCTCCGGCTTTGGGAACGGCTGTCCCGGCAATCGTCCAGTCTCTTGCCGGCGTCGGCTTCTCTTCGCCGGAAACAATCTTCAACAGGTTCTCGCCGCCCGTCAATTCCCCATAGCTGAATGCGCGCGAACTCCCCGGATCGGTCACCTTTCCGTCGCCTGACTTCAGTGAAGCGGGGTCCACATGCCAGCGCTCGGCTGCCATTTCCAGCAGCATCTGGCGCGCGGCGCCAGCCATGGTGCGCAGTTGCGGGCCCATGGTAGGCGTGGTGCGGCTGCCAAACGTGCCCATATCCCAGGGCGTGAGATCGGTGTCGCCCATGACCATGGTGATCCTGTCAAAGGGGACGCGCAGCTCTTCGGCGACCAGTTGCGCGAGGGAGGTGCGAATGTTTTGACCGGTCTCGATCTTGCCGGTGAAGACCGTGACCTGGCCATCGGCGGCAATGTGCAGCCATGCGCTCACATCCTTGGGAAGCTCATGACCACCGAAGTTCCGGCCTGCCTCCTGTGCCTGCGCGTGGCCGTGCGTGAGACAGACGAAAAGCCCTCCGCCCAGCAGACTCAGGAAGTCGCGGCGGTCCAGGTCGAGGCTGCCTGACGGGCGCCAGTATTCTTCCTGGAAAGGTTCAAGCTCGGGCACATCGAGGCGCTTCATCGTGTGCCTCCATGGGCCTCAAGCCGCGAGGCGCGCTTTACCGCTTCAAGAATGCGCGGATAGGTTCCACAGCGGCAGACGTTGCCCTCCATGGCCGCCGCGATCTGCTCTTCGGTGGGGTTCTGGGTCCCGTTCAGCAGAGAAGTGACGCTCAGAATCATGCCGGAGGTGCAGTAGCCGCACTGAAAGGCCTCTTCGTCAAGAAACGCCTGCTGCACCGGCGTCAGTTTGCCGTTCTGCTCGAGGCCTTCGATGGTGACGATCCTGGCGCCGGCGGCCGAGGCAGCGGAAACCAGGCAGGAGCGGGCCGGGCGGCCGTTGATCAGGACGGTGCAGGCTCCGCACTGGCCCTCCCCGCACCCGTACTTGGTCCCCGTGAGACCGAGGCGGTTGCGCAAGACCGAAAGCAGGGTCTCTTCGGCAGAGGCATTCACAGGGACGCGCGAGCCGTTGATCTCCAGAACAAAATCACCCATTCCAAACTCCGCGTGTGTCCAGGCCGGGTTCACCTGCACGAGCCAGCATAGCGCAGCCGGTGCTCTTCTGGCTCCGTTTCCCAGCGTGCCCGCTCCGGCGGCGAACGATGTCGCCCTGCCGGTATTTTGCGGCTTATCCCACTAAGATCGCAAGCCGGGCCGGCGAGGTTCGTATTAGGATGGATGCCGGATGCCGGATTCATGGGCGCGGACTATGGAAGAATTCATAAGCGCTGACTCTGGACGAACACGTTCATCCTGGAATTGAGATTGCAGCCGCCCTCGACGAAACCCAGGACGGCGAAACCCAAGACGCTTTATCGCCTCGAGAACCGCTCCGGCTCGCAACCTTTGCGCCTGGTCTGAGGAATGCACATGAGAGACTGTCATCGTTTTCTGAAATCCGCAACCGTCGCATGCGCGTTCCTGGCGTGCACTCTGGCGGCCTATGGCTCCGACGTGTTTACGCCGGACAAGACCGATGCTGCCGCGGCCGGTATGGACCCGGCCCTTCTGGCTCGAATTCCCGCCCGGATGAAGGCCTACGTTGAAGCGGGCAGGGCGGCTGGTTTCGTCACCATCGTTGCGCGGCATGGCCACGTTGCCGGCCTTGAAGCCGTCGGCTACCGGGATCTCGAAGCGAAGATTCCCATGCGCACCGATACGATCTTCCGCATCGCCTCCATGACCAAGTCCTTTACCGCTGCCGGCATCATGATCCTGGTGGATGAGGGGCGCCTCGGACTGCTGGATCCGGTCGAGCAATATCTGCCGGCATACAAGGGAATGAAGGTCAATCCCTGCGGAGAGCAGCAGGCGAGCCAGGGGTGCGCCCCGATCATCGCTAGCCGGCCCATCACGGTTCTTGACCTGCTCACCCACACCTCCGGCCTTCCGGGGCAAGGCCCATCCAATTCCGAACCATTCCAGTCGCTCGCTGAAAGAGTCGATGCCGGCGCGCATTCCGTTTTGCTGGCCCAGCCCGGCACCAAGTGGATCTACAGCCAGATCGGGATGGCCATCCTGGGGCGCATCATCGAGGTCTGTTCGGGAAAACCGTATGCGGAGTTTCTGGCCGACCGTCTCTTTCAACCGCTGGGTATGACCGACACTTACTTTTCTCTCCCTGCCGCAAAGCAGAACCGCCTGGCGGTGCTCTATACCCTGGATGCAAACGGCAAGCTGGTGCGCGCCGCCAAGCCTCCCGACCCGGCCGCAAAGGTGCCGTCGCCTGAAGGCGGAGCCATGACGACGGCCACCGACATGGCGCGCTTCTACCAGATGCTGATGAACAAGGGAACGTTGAATGGGAAACGGATTCTCTCCATTGCCGCTGTCGACGCCATGATCACCAATCAAACCGGAGACCTGCAAAATGTCGAGTTTTCACCGGGCCTGGGCATGGGGCTGAGTTTCGGCGTGGTCAAGGACATGGTGGGAACATTCCGCTACCAATCCATCGGCGCCTTCTCAAAAGGCGGGGCATTCCGCACGTATGGATGGGGCGATCCAGCCAGGGACATGTTCGGCATCATCATGTATCAGCGGACCAACGGGGGCGGCGACACCGCTCCGGAGACAAACGCATTCACAGTTCTGGCCAACGCGGCCATCGCACACTCGATGTAGCCCGTTCGCGCCTCAATTCCAGTCGCTTCTGGTATCCACTGTGATCCGGATCGAGCTCTGTCCCCTCAGGCCGCGTGTTTGGGCGAACAAAGCTCGATCCTGAATCAGCAAGCTGCAAAACGCAGGGCGAAGATTGTAGTCAAAATCTTCGCAGGCCGGTGTTCAGCGTTTTGCCCGGCGCAGAATCACCGGAACGCCTCTGGGTATGTGCCTGGGCATATTGAACGAGGGATCCGATCCGTCCGGTGGAGGCCCGATGGCGGGCCGCGCCGCCGACTCTTCAGAAGCCTTCGGTAATCTGAAGGGAATCTCGATCACCCGCTCGAGCTCGATGTGGTCATTTGTCAGCGTTCCCTTATAGGTGCTGTTTCCGGCCTTGAAGCTGATGCTGTTGCCGTCCACTTTGCCTTCGGTGATGGGCGCGGGTCTGTCGCTGCCGCCGGTGAAGGTGATGCCGCCGCCCTCCACGGCGCCGGTCAGCGTGCTGCCATTTTGTTCGAGCGAAAACACCGTGTTGGGATCGCCCGCGAAGAAGGCCATCATGCCGCTCAGAGGCTCCTTGGGCGGTTCCGGTCTCCACAAGCCGCTGACGCCCGCGCCTGTCGGGATCACGCGTTCCCACACCGGGACCTGGGGACGCAGCGCCGTGGCTTTCACGGCAATGGTCGCGCTGGCCGCGCCAAGCCCAGGCGAGGTTGCCTCCACCGTCAGGTCCCCGGCCGTCTTGCTCGCCTGGATCACCGCCATGCAAAGCCCTCCGAAGGCCTTGCGCGTGGAGCCATAGTCCGGCTCCTGGTTGGTGGGGTCGCCGTTGCCGGTGCCCAGCAGTCTTCCCTGGCCGGAGACGCGGAACGTCACTTCGTTATCGGTGATGGGAACCACGCGGCCGTGCGCATCCTTTACCTCCACGGCAAACATGGCCACGTCTTCGCCATTGGCCCCGAGTTCGTGCCGGTCCGGCGTCAGAACCAGTTTGGCCGCCGCGCCCGTCGTCTCCCGCTTGGCGGTCATCACCTGCTCGTCTCCTTTGTAGCCCCGCGCTTCAATCGTGCCGGGAGCGTATTTCACGTTCCACGCCAGGTGCGAATCCTTCTTTACCTCTTTCATCCCCAGGCTCACGCCGTTGAGGAACAACTCCGCCTTGTCCAGGTTGGTATACACCCAGACCGCAATCTCCTTGCCCTCATAGCCGGGCCAGTTCCAGTGCGGGAACAGGTGCAGAACCTGCTTGCCGGTCCACCACGACTGGTAGTAGAAGAACGAGTCTTTCGGGAACCCGCACGTATCGATAATGCCGTACTGCGAGCTGATATTCGGCCAGCCGTTGGGCGAGGGTTCGCCGCGGTAGTCGAAGCCCGTCCACACAAAACCGCCTGCCAGCCAGGGCTGCGCGTCGCAGAAGCTCCACCAGCCTTCAGCCGAGGCGCGGCCCGTGTTGGTGTAGGGGTCGTAGGAGCCCACATAGCCTTTTGAGGCATCGGTAATATAGATGCCGCGCGTGCCCACCGCGCTCACGGTCTCGGTGCCCATCACGGGTTTATCGGGATGGGTGTTGTGGTACGCCAGGGCCTGCTGGTCCATGTAGTTGTAGCCCATCACATCGCACTCCACCAGGCCGCCGGTTCCAATGGCGCCGGCAGGCGCAATCGACACCGGTCGCGTTCCATCCAACTCGGTGGCCACGGCCTTCATGGCGGTCAGAATGCCCACTCCTCTTTCCGTGTTGGCCTGGCCTTCTTCATTGCCCATGGACCACATGAAGACGCTGGGCCGGTTGCGGTCGCGCCGCACCAGGTCGCCGAACTGGCTAAGCCCCTCGGGGTTCGACGACATCATCCGCGTCTCATCGAACACCAGCATGCCCAGTTCGTCGCAGGCATCCAGCAACTCCGGCGTGGGAGGGTTATGCGAGGTGCGCAGCGAGTTGCAACCCATCTCCTGCAGTTTGCGGACGCGGTAGTACTGCACCGCGTCCGGCAGCGCCACGCCAACGCCGGCATGGTCCTGGTGATTGCAGGTCCCTTTCAGCTTGACTGACTTTCCGTTCAGAAAAAGCCCCTTCTGCGCGTCGAATTTTATGGTGCGAATGCCGAACGGCGTCTCATAGCGATCCACCAGGTCGCTGCCCGCTCGCAGCTCCGTCACCAGCCTGTAGAGATTTCTTTCCTCGAGCGACCAAAGCTGCGGCCCGCTCAATCTGATCTCCTGCTTGTAGGTCTGGTCCTCCCCTGCCGCAATCGATGCCGGGGCCGAGGTTGATTTCCCCACCTCCTTGCCGGCGGGATCGAGAATCGTGGAGATCACCCGCGTGTTCTGCGCGCTCTCGGCGTAGTTGTTCACCTCGGTGCGGATCGAGAGGGTAGCCTTGTCGTCGCCGACCTCGGCGGACACAAACGTTCCCCATTGCTTCACATGAACCGGGTTGCTCTTCACCAGCCACACATGCCGGTAGATCCCCGCGCCCTCATAAAACCAGCCATCGCTCGAGGTGGCGTCCACGCGCACCAACAGCACGTTTCTTCCCCCCGGATTCGCAAAGGGAGTCACGTCGAACGTGAATGGATCGTAGCCCCCGCTGTGCCGGCCGAGGTAAAACCCGTTGAAGACCACCATCGTCTCCCGGTACGAGCCGTCGAATTCAATTGTCAGCCGCTTGCCCGCATCCTCCGCTGGCAGCTCGAAGGTGCGCCGGTACCATCCCACGCTCGTAGTCGGGTAGTTGCGGCCCAGCGGATAGAATCCCTTGTTTTCCAGCTCCGGGTCGTTCTTGAAAGGAAGGTCGATGGCCCAATCGTGCGGCAGGTCCACAGTCTTCCAATCGCCGTCATCGAAGGCGATCGACCCGGCCGGAAGAAAGTTGCCCGTCTTCTGGAAGTTGCCGCTCTCTCCGCTCCCGAATCCGAAGTCCTTGCTCGCGTCGTTGGCATTTCCAAAGTGAAAGTGCCACCCGAAATCCAGCAGCAGCCGTTCGCGCCCCGCGCCCGGCAGCGCAAGTTCGCGTGCCGATCGTTCGGGAACCGGGAGCTCGGTCTCCTGGGAGACCTCCATGGCGGCGCTCAACGGCCCCATCCCCTGGACGGCAGCCACGGCGGCTGGCGCCAGCAAACTGGTCTTCAATACATCGCGGCGTGAAAAGGTTTTCATCTCATCTCCTATCGTGCATCCTGTCTTGTGAACTTTTGCCCGGCCTGTCCGCAGTGCGCCGCTCAATCAAATCCGCAGCGCTTTCCTGTCGAATCTCCGAGACATGCCAGTATACTCACCACGCCCGCCTCCGCAACAACCCTGGCCTGTGCCTAATGCATCTGCGCTCGCTGGTGTCCCCTCTTTCCCATCTCCCTATTCCTTGAATATCCTGCTGAATCCAAGACATCCCGATACGAGAAGAATCTTGGGTTATGGCATGTGGGCGCATCAAGTACGATCGCCGCTTGTTTCACATCTATCCAGCCGCGAAGTAGTCTTTCGCATCCGGCTTGCTGCCTTTCCCGCTCAGTTTTCCGGTCGAGGGCCCACAGCCGGGTAGACTCTATCGCTCGGTCAACCCCAAAGGCGATACAATGCGGACGAATCGAAATTGATTCAGCAGATCCCCACAAGCCTTCAATTTTGGAGCGTGAACCGATGCGGTTACGGCGAATTCTCGTGCTATTCGTTCTTGCGTCAGCCTTCACCGGGCTCGCCTGCGCGCAGCAGACCCCGAACCCCGCTCTGCTGGCCCTTTCCAAGCAGAACCACACGCTCTCCATCATCGACCCCGTCAGCCTCAAGGTGGTGGCGGCCATTCCCGTGGGCGACGACCCGCACGAAGTCACCGCCTCCTCCGACGGCCGAACCGCCTACGTCTCGAACTACGGATTCGGCGCCTTTCATACTCTTGCGGTCATCGACTTGGTGGCTCAAAAGCCCCTGCAGTCCATCGATCTGGGCCCCCTGCGCGGACCGCACGGGCTCTTCTTCGCCGAGGGCAAGGTCTGGTTTACCGCTGAAGCCGCCAAGACCATCGGCCGTTACGATCCCGCGGCGGCCAAGGTGGACTGGATCATGGGCACCGGCCAGAACCGCACCCACATGCTCTACGTCTTTCCCGGAGCAAAGCGCATCGTCACCACCAACGTGAGCTCGGCCACGGTCACCATCCTCGACGAAACAGAAAGGCCGGAGGGCATGATGCAGGGGCCTCCGCCCGGCATGGGCCCTCCGTCCGGCATGGGCCCAGGTTCCGGCCCGCCGGACTTCGGTGGCCCTCCGCCATCCCCTCCCGGCGGCGACTGGAATGAAACGGTCATCCCCGTTGGCCGCGGCTCCGAAGGATTCGATGTTGCCCCCGACGGCAAAGAAGCCTGGGTCGCCAATGCCCAGGACGGCACCATCTCCATCATCGACCTTGCTGCCAGGCGTGTATCGGCGACGCTCCAGGCCAACGTGCGCGGCGCAAACCGCCTCAAGTTCACCCCCGACGGCAAGTTGGTGCTGGTCACCGCCGGTTCGGCCGTCGTGGTGCTCGACGCCGTAACGCGCAAGGAAGTGAAACGCCTCGCGGATGTGCATGGTTCGGGCGGCATCCAGATGCAGCCGGACGGAAAGCGGGCCTACGTAGCCTGCGGACGCGATGGCTACGTTGCCGCCATCGACCTGAATTCACTTGAGGCCGTGGGACATGTTGACATCCCCGGCCCCGACGGACTGGCTTGGGCAGTGCAACCCTGAGTCCATCCAAAGACCCCCGGCGCCTTCCCCGTTGGTGAGAAGCGCGAAGGTCCTCTAAGCTGCCTGGGCAGCCTGAGCTGCATCTCACTGTCATAGGGTGAACGGGACTCCGTTCGGCAGATTGTCCGGCTTAGGGCCGCCAGGCGAACCTCTCGTGAGGAGATTTTTTCGGTGATTCGTTCCACCCGCAACCCGATCGCGATCGCTTTCATCCTCGCGGTCCTGTCGGTTGCGCCCGCGCTCCTCTGGGCTGGTGGCGCTGAGGATCTGCGATTGGGTGCATCGGCAGCCGGCGTTCCCATCGATGCAAATGACGAGGATCCAGGCAATCCTTCCCCTCTGATCGTGGCAGGCGACTTCAACCGGGACGGTATCGTCGATCTGGCCGAGGTGAAATCGGCCTCGGGCGATCTCGCCATGCACTCCGTTCTCGTCGTCCTGCTCGGCCAGGCGGATGGCTCCTTCAAACCGGCGGCCTCAACTCCCCTGCCGGGCCGCGATCCCCGGTCCATCATCGTTGGCGACTTCAATCGCGACGGCAATCCTGACCTGATCGTGGCAGACGGCGATGGCACACTGTTTGAGTTGCTCGGCGATGGCAAGGGCAACCTGGTTCCTGCCGGCGCAATTGCTCATCTCGGTGAGGCGCATTCGGTCGCCATGGGCGATTTTAACCACGATGGCATTCTCGACCTGGCCGTTTCTGATCCACTCTCCAATGCCGTCACGGTGCTGCTTGGCGCCGGCGATGGCTCGTTCCGCCCCGCATGGTCCTTTGCTCTGCCGATGAGGGGACAACTGTACCGCTTGGCGGCAGCCGACTTTAACGGCGATGGCATCGCCGACCTGGTGGTCACCAATGAGGATGACGATACCTATGAAGTCATGTTGGGAAATGGCAACGGCACGTTTACGTTTGCGCCCGAGCTGAGTAATCTGAAAGACCCCAATGCCCATTGTCCGGCGTAGCACCTGTGAAAACAGCCGGCATGGGCTGCGCGGTGCCGGCCCCAACTGATCGGCAGGGAATTGCCGGCTGAGATTCTCGATACCCTTTGTACTTGTGTTCAAAAAAGTGGAGCGTCGATTCGTTATGAAAGCATCATCCTTTGTGAAGAGTTTTTTGCGCGTCGCATTCCCGATTGCCGCGGTTTTGCTTTTTGCCGGCCCCCTCATCCAGGCGCCTGTTCGCGAAGTGTTTGCCGCCGCGTCCGTCCAGGCGAGTTCGAGCGCGCAGCCCGGCCCCCAAACCGCGAAGACCGAGCCTCCGCCGCCCTCCGTCGCGGCCACAGCGCGCAAAGGCCCTGAGCTGTCTCCCGAAGCGGCGGCCGGTGCCGCTCTCTTTCAGCAGAACTGCTCCTTTTGTCACGGCCGCGATGCCATGGGCGGAGAAACTGGTCCCGATCTGACCAGGTCGAAGCTGGTGCTGGCAGATCGCGATGGTTCCACGATCTCGGCGGTCGTGCGCGAAGGTCGCATGAACGGCGACAAGAGAATGCCTGCCTTTCAGCTCTCCGATCCGCAATTGGCCAGTCTGGTGGCGTTCATCCGCGCCCGCGTAGTTGCGGCGCGAGCCATGCACGGCGGCCGCAGTGGAGTGGACGTCGCCGATCTTCAAACCGGCAACGTCCAATCCGGCATAGACTACTTCAACGGGGCCGGCGGCTGCATAAAATGCCATTCCCCCAGCGGAGATCTTGCCGGCATCGCCAACCGCTACCAGGGACTGCAGCTTGAAGAACGAATGCTCTATCCCAGGGGCGCAAAGAGCACGGTGACCGTCACGCTTCCCTCCGGAAACAAGATCACCGGAACCCTGGCTTTTCTCAACGAATTTACTGTTGCGCTCACCGACGCAAGCGGAACCTACAAGTCCTGGCCGGCCGGCGCGGTCAAGTTCAAACTCGACTCGCCCGTCCTGGCGCACGTGGATCTGTTCAGCAAATACACTGACGACGATATTCACAATCTGATGGCATACCTGCAAACCCTGCGTTAGGTCGCAACGCAGTCTCTAAAGCGCATTGAGAGGTTCAATCCGGCATGAAGTTTCTTAAATTTGCACTGGTCTTCGCGGCAGGCGCATTCCTGGCACGCGCCGCGGGGCCGCACAGGTTGGCGGCGCAGGATCTGGAGCCCGCCCAGTTGTTGAACCCGCCTTCCGATAGCTGGCCGCTCTATCATGGAGACTATTCCGGCAGGCGTCACAGCCGCCTCACGCAGATCACCCGCCAAAACGTCGCCAACTTGAGTCTGGCCTGGGCGTTTCAGACCGACCAGCCGGCGGAGATCAAGTCTTCGCCTCTGCTCGTCGACGGCATCCTCTATTTCACCGTGCCTGACAACATCTGGGCCGTGGATGCGCGCTCCGGACACCTCATCTGGCACTTCAATCATCCAACCACCATCGGCGAACATATTGGCCACCGCGGCGTAGCCATGTATAAAGGCTGGCTCTATTTCACCACTCCGGACGCTCACCTGATCTCTCTCAACGCTAAAGATGGTACGGTGCGCTGGGACAAGGTTCTCGGGGACGTCAGGCGCGGATACTGGTCCACCATGGCCCCCCTGGTGGTCAAAAATCATGTGATTGCCGGCGTGGGCGGCGACCTGGACAATCTGCCGGGATTTCTGCGGGCCTTCGATCCCGACACCGGCGCCGTGCAGTGGGAGTGGGATGCCACCACCCCCGCGGGAACGCCTAACGGCACCACCGGAGGCATGACCTGGGTCACCGGAACCTATGATCCGGTGCTCAACCTCATCTTCTGGGGTACGGGAAATCCGACCCCTGTCCTCAACGGCGCTTCCCGGCCCGGCGATGATCGCTGGACCTGCAGCATCGTGGCCCTCAACCCTGACACCGGAGTCCTCGCCTGGGGTTTTTCCGTGTCCCCGCACGATACCCACGACTGGGACGCCGTCGAAACGCCTGTCCTGGTGGACGCCGACTTCCATGGCCGCCCCACAAAAATGCTCATGCAGAGTTCGCGCAATGGATACTTCTTTGTCCTTGACCGCACCAACGGAAAGAGCCTCCTGACCGCTCCCTTCGGACCCACCAACTGGGCTTTGGGCATCGACAAGCAGGGTCGCCCCATTCCAAATCCTGACAAGGAGCCCAAGCCCGACGGCCGCTTCATTGCTCCCGACGAAGGGGGCATGACCAACTATCGCTCCCCCAGCTTCGATCCAAAGACCGGGCTGTTCATCGTTGACGCCCATCCGAGTTACAGCATCTACTTCACCAAACCCGCCGACGGAAACTACGGCTGGGCAGGCGCGGATTACGGGCTCTGGGGAAAGGGCGTCATTGAAGCCATCGACTACCAGACAGGCAAAATTCGCTGGAGCCACGAGGTGGGAGCCGGCGGTTCGGGTGCGGGCGTGCTCACCACCGACGCCGGATTGACCTTTACCGGCGACTCAACCGGGGACATCCTGGCGCTGGCCACCAGCGACGGACGAACTCTATGGCACGCGCAAACGGGTGCGCCGATGCAAACATCTCCCATCACCTATCTATTGGATGGCAGGCAGTACGTACTTGCCGGCAGTGGAGGCGTCATGTTTGCCTGGGCGCTGCCCCAGGGCGCTCAATCCGCCGATCGTGCAGAAGCTCACGCCTCGAAGAAGTAGCAGGTGCAGTGCGCGGGTGCCCCAGAGCCTGCCCCACAGCCTGCCCCAGAGCCTGCCCCACAGCCTGTCCTGAACGTAGCCGAACGGGTCTGGATTTTTCAGACCTGTTCCCCGCTCCCTGCCTCCTGACCCCTGCCTCCTGATCCCTGACTCCTGATCCCTGCTTCCTGATCCCTGCTTCCTGATCCCTGACCCCTGAACCCTGCTACCGGGCCAGCGCATCCAGAAGCTGGCCGCTCGTCACCGTCGGCGCCCAGTGCTCTTCGATGTATTCAATCACCAGCTCCACGCCCGCAGCATGAGAAACAAAGGGCCGCGACGAGGAGTCGTACATGGCATCGGTCAGGTCGCGGACCAGCACGCAGCGTACCCCCCAGCGCGACATCTGTTTAATTCCGAACGGCCGGTTAAGAATGCACATATTGGCATGCACGCCCATCAGGAAAACCGTGTTGATCCCGTGCTCCCGCAGCACGTTATAGATCTCCTGCCCGCTATCCGAGATCACGTCCCCCGGTGCAATCGTCAACAGCGGCGTCTCCCGTGACCAGGCGGTGTATTCTTTATCGCCGCGCGTGTCGCAGCCCCCGTCGCTGTCGTCGATCGGCAACGGCGCGTCGGCCAGCGCCAGCTCTGGCGGAGGCTGAACAACTGGCGCGTCCTGGGCGAGTTTGCGCCCCGGCGTGCCCGCATAAAAACTCATGGTCTCGGAGGGCGCATGAATAATCAGAACTCCCGAAGCGCGCGCCTTGTCGAGCAGCGGCTCCATTCTGCGCGCAATCTCCCCCACGCGCACCGTCGCGCCCCGGCACCAATGTTTGTCCCACATGTCCGTGATAATGATGGCGGTCTTCGTGGTGGGAAACGTCTCCTCAAACTCGGCGGGCGTCCAGGTGTCGCTTGCCCTGAAGGGCTGGATCCGGGTGCGCAGTTTCAAGTGAAGGTCCACCCCTCGATCTCCAGCGGGAGAGTCTGCCGGCATCGTCGGCCCGATCAGCAGAAACAGCAGACTCGCGGTCATTGCCGCTCTCAAGTAGCGCATCCGAGAATGCTAAGAGAAAGGGAAACAAGCCGTCAATCGAAACCACAGGCGGCCGTAGGGCAAACGCGTTTGGAATTGGAGTCCTTCGCCGCTGAATCCAGTCCCCCAGCGTATGAATGTGGAATTCCGTCAATGCTTCAAAATGATTCCTGCCCAGTTGACCCACGCGTTCGTCATTGCAAGTCTTGACACCGCGAGAGTGACCACGACCAGGGCGACAAAGCCCGCTGCAAACTCGCGTTCGAAGCTGCGCGTCAGCGCCAGGCGCACGAGCAGCAAAATCGCTCCGAGGGCGATAACCGGCCCGAACAAGGCCATCCACTGGTGAAACCCAAAAATCGAATTGACCAGCGGTATGCGGCCGGTGGCTCCGCTGAGAATAGCTAAGCAAGCCATCATCATCATGGGACGGTGAATCCGGGGCCGCTTGCGGTTGACCACTCCGATGGCAACAAATACCACGTACAGCGCAATCTCCGTAAGCATGATCAGTAGAAACGAACGGCCCGGCCAGTCGAAAATAGTCATGTTGTCCAGGCGTGTCGAGCGGATCGCCACAAACGGCCCGGTCACCGCGATGATCGGGGCAATCGCCAGAACGCTCCAGCCAAGCTTCGTGTGCACTCGGCGGTTCTTTGTGGAGATAAGCAGCGCCTGCGCGAAGAACAGAAGGAACCAGGCAAAAACTGCAGAGCTGTGCGCCACGATTGCCGCCAGCATCGCCGGTTCGATGGGAGTGCCGTCAAAGATCCTGCCTCCGAAAATGTAGTGGCGGAAGCCGATGACGACAAGAACCAGGAAAACAGACGCGGAGGTGGTGTAGAAAAAACGATCAGGTTTCATCCGGAATCTCCATCATGAATTTAGAAACGTCACGAATTGAAGCCGTTATTTCGTTTCTTGGAGCGTCCGAACCAGGCGGGGTATAAGTCAATATGCCATCTTTTGGCCCGAACGACGAATTATTTTTTTAGCCGGAATCTCCTACTTGAGAATCATTCTGACCGAGTTATACCTCGCAGAGTCGTCACCGGAAGGCAACTCCCTGGACGGTCAGCAAGGCCGGCGTTGGCGCGAAGCGGGGCTGCATCACTTTCTTGTTTGTAGCCTGAGATTTTCCTATCTTTTTTATCGGTGGCGGGTATAATCGCCCCTGCTGGCCACTCACAGTTCCTGCGGATTTTCTTCCCGGGCCCCTTCCATTTTCTTCCTCGTTCCCCGATCCTTCCCGGTCTTTTCCTGCGCGTTTTTCCCCCGGTAGCGGTCTCAGGATTGCCGTGCCCGGAAAGCAATGCACTCAAGTCGATCCGGCCTCAAGGAGGGGCGGCCTTGCACAAAGCGCAATCGGGCACACCTATCCTGAATCCGCTCGAGTCTCCCCCAATCATTCCCCAACCCCAAGCCCCAACCCAAAGATCTGCCAAACCAAACCCAAGGAGAACAAATGATCTCGATATCCAGAATGTTGTTGAGTGCCGCAATCGTTGCGGCGCTTCCTTTGACGATTGCAGCCCAGCAAGCGTCGCTTGGTTACCACACCATTTCATGCGTCAAGGCGAATCACGGCCAGGAAGCCCAGCTTGATGCCTTTGTGAAAGGCGACGGTCACAAGCTGAGCCAGGCGATGGTGGACTCCGGCAAGGTGTCTGGTGAGATTGCGATGGAGAACGTGTTGCCCGGCGGCGATGAAGCAAAGTGTGACTATATGTTTGTGACCTTCTATCCAGGGTCTCCGAAGGGACCGGATACGCCCGACGAAATGCAGCAGGCGCTCAAGCAGGCAGGCGTTGCCATGACCGTGCCCGAGCTCTATGCGAAGTATGGTGAATTGGGAAAACTGGTGTTTACCCACATCCTGCAGTTCCACGGGCTGGTGGGCGGCGCACAACAAGGGGACTACCTCGTCTTCAACCTCATGAACGCGCCCGACGCGCAGGCATGCGTGGACTACGAGCAGAAGGAGTGGAAGCCGGTGGCCGAGCAAATGAAAACGGATGGCGGGTTGGACGGTTGGGCGGTGAACACCCAGGTGTTTCCGCGCGGAACCTTGGACATGTACGACGTGAGCACCGTGGACATCTATCCAACCTGGGATGCGGCCATGAATGAGTACACCAACATTATGAGCAGCTGGAAGAAGGTGCATGCGGACGAGGACATCAACACCAGCATGGGGAAGTTTGCTACGCTTTGCCCGATTGAGCACACAACCATGTACAAGATTGTGGACGCTGTGATGGCCAAGATGTGAGGTCGAAGACGTGTGGTCGAAGATGTGATGCGGTAAGGTCGAAGAGGTTATAGCGGTTTCAGGATTGCTGCCCCAGAGGCATTGCACTCAAGTCGACCCGACCCCAGGGAGGGGCGACCTGGCACGAAGCGCAATAGGGCATATCTATCCTGGAACCGCTCTTGGCCACAAGAACGCGCCGACGCCTTCCGAAGCGCACCGTCTCACCCAATTCCGTCTAAAGCTTTCATCAAGCGACGATGCCATCCCGCACCGCATCCCCCGTTAGCGCGCGAGAAGGGCGTTTGAACTAAGCCGCTGGCGCGGCGGCCGCTGCGCGTGCGATACTTCGACAATCATGTGCTGCCAGGGCATCCCCAGCCGGAAACCTGTCTCTTCTAATAACTCTATAGCACCCAAT
>Ga0181517_10001050_pt1 | contig 32515 bp, 28 predicted proteins | sample PEATcosm2014_Bin_31_FD_119748 | JGI IMG/M metagenome (GOLD analysis project Ga0181517, IMG submission 119748) | Peatland microbial communities from MTU Mesocosm Facility, Houghton, MI, USA - PEATcosm2014_Bin01_30_metaG | ecosystem: Environmental > Terrestrial > Soil > Wetlands > Peat | place... | reverse complement strand
GCCTCGCTTCGCGCCGTCCGCGCGACGCGTCAGCGGTCATGGCGGAACTGGTAGACGCGCTAGCTTGAGGTGCTAGTCCTTTAACCGGGGTGGAGGTTCGAGTCCTCTTGACCGCACCATTTGCCCCTCGGGGCCTTGAAATTGCTGGATTTTTCCGGCTTCAATCCCATCCTTTTTGAGGGATTGGGAGTAGAAGCCGGAAATTCGCGCCTCGAAAGCTTGCCGATCGCCTCGGGCGAGAGTCTGATTCTGTCGGCGCTTTTCGTGTGGAGGCTCGCCATGTCGCCGCGGCGGCGCCCGAAGACCGCTTCAAGCATCGCGACGATCGCGCCGTCGTTCGCCGCCTTCGCCGCGCCGGCCTTGCGGAGCCCGTGAGCCGAGCCGGGGACATTCGCCGCGTCGCACGGGTCGCGGAACCCATTGCCGAAACGCTCCTTCGTCATGCCCTTCCCGCTTGCCGTGGCGACGAACGTCGCGTCTCCAGGCGCTCGACAAGGGGCCTCGCCGCGATCGCCGCCAAGATCTCGTCGGCGTCATGCTTCCGCCTGCGGCCGTCGAAGCGCAGCGCGAACGCGAGGGCGTCGGCGACGTCATCGGGCGTGGCCGGCCTGAGGCGATCGGGCGCATCGGGCATGCGAGGGACGGCGGCGCGCGCAAGAGAACACGACAAGAACGGCGCCGCCGCTTGACTTTAGCTTCAGGCCGCTTCGCTTGCTATGTTGACGCCACGGCGCGCGATCGGAGTGGAACCATGCGGAGAACCGCAATTTCCTTGGCGATCCTCATCGCGGGCGTGACCCAAGCGGCGAGCGCTCCCGCCAATAGTCTTTCCGATCTTTGGCGCTCGCTCAGCGCGTGCATTCAGGCGCCGCGCGAAAGCGTCGGCTCGGAGCTCACAATCGTCTTTGCGCTCAAGCGTGACGGCTCTTTGCTCGGCCGGCCGAGAATAACCCATTCGCGTCTTGTCGGCGACGCCGACGCCCAGAAGGCCTTCGTCGCCGACGCCATCGAGGCTGTCGCCAAGTGCCTGCCCGTCGACATCTCGGATGCGCTGGGAGGGGCGATAGCTGGGCGGCCACTTTCGATCCGCATCGGCAGGCGGCCAAAAGAGACGGACACGTAATCCCAAGCGGCCATTTGGATTCCGAAGGGCGCGTCGATGACAACTGTGTCGGAGCGCTCGATGACGCTGACCGAGACGGCAGAGAGACTCGAGAGCCAATCGAGCGCCTCGCGGGAAGATGGTCGGGACGCCGCCGCCTTCCACGTTTCTTGTGAATCAGCGTCGATCTGGGATCGCGGCGCGTCGTTGATCAAAGCGACCGACGCTGCGGTCTGACTGGGCCGACGCGAGACCCGGGCGCTCAGTTTGTCTCCTGAAAGCCGTCGTCGACGCCCGTCTCTATGACCGGATGTTTGTTCCTTCCAAGACCGCATTCACGCCGATCTCGGCCAGGTCGGCGTCCTCGTCCTCCGACAGGCCGCTGACGGCGACCGCTCCAACGCATTCCCCGTCGACCACGACTGGAACCCCGCCGCCCCAGCCGGTAAATCGGGGGTCGCCGAAATACGCCATTTCAAACCCATTGACGGCGTCTCTCGACCCTTCCCCCACCGCGCGCGACGGCTTTCGCTCGCGCGCGGAGGAGGTGTAGGCTTCGTTGGCGACGATTTGTATCGAAGCAAGCGGGGCGCCGGCCAGGCGAAACAAGCCGATCAGCTCGCCGTGGTTGTCGGCGACGGCGAGGACCGCCTTGAGCCCCTTGGCTGCACATTTTGACGCCATGGCGTCGAGCGCCCTTCGCGCATCCTCGTCCGTGAGGGTTCGTTCCGTAAGCATTGTGCCGCCTCTCTTTGCTTGGCCTGACCTACCCCCGTGTATAGACTTAATAGTCGACGGTGTGGCGTCCGGACGGACTGCGAACGGGGATTGCTCTGATTGCTCCAGGCGTCGGAAGTCTGGCGCCGGGGCGGCTGGACCGTCGGTCGAAGGGGGACTGGAGGATTGCAATGAAGACATTCCAATCGATCGGCATGACGCGCCGCGAGGCGCTGAAGGCGGGCCTCGCGGCGACGGCGGCGGCCGGTGGGCTGCTCGGGGCGGGACGCGTCGCCTGGGCCGACACGCTCGCCGACGTCAAGGCGCGCGGCGAGCTCGTCGTCGCCACAGAAATGCAGTTTCCGCCCTTCGACATCTCCGACAACGGAACCTACAAGGGCGTCGACCGCGAACTGATCGACGCGGTCGCCAAGGAACTCGGCGTCAAGGTTTCCTACCTCGACCTGCCGTGGACTTCGGTGCTGCCCGGCCTCGAAGCCAAGAAGTTCGATCTCTGCATCGCCCCGGTCACCATCACCAAGGAGCGCATGAAGCGTTACGCCTTCTCGGTGCCGATCGCCGACGCCACCGCCGCGCTGATGAAGCGCGCCGACGACAAGAGCATCGTCAAGCCCGAGGACATCGCCGGCAAGACGGTCGGCGGACAGAAGGGCACCTCGCAGGTCGCGCAGCTCAAGGCCTTCGCCGCCAAGCTGCCGAAGCCGGTCGAAGTCAAGGAATACGTCGACAACAACCAGTCCTACGCCGACCTCGCGGCGGGACGCATCGACGCTTCCATCAATTCGCTGCCCAACCTCGCCTACGCCGCGGTGCAGCGCTCCGACGCGTTCGCCGTGGTGCTGCCGCCGTTCGGCCAGCCGACCTATTTCTCGTGGGTCGGCCGGCTCGACGACAAGACGCTGCTCGACGCGGTCAACGCGGCCTTGGTCAAGCTCGACGGCGACGGCACGGTGGCGGCGATCCAGAAGAAGTGGTTCGGCCAGGTCACCGATCTGCCCAAGACCGTCCCCGAGCCGACGATCTGACGGCCAGGCGTCCGTTTCCCGCCTAATCTTTGGACTCCCGGCCCCCGCTCGTCTCCCGTAAAACCGGAGCGACGCGCGGGGGCGAGGGGCCGGCCGCGCCAGGCATCCTGCGCGGCGCCAGCCTGAGCGCGGGATCGAACGTTCGTTCTGATGCATCCCGAGGTCATTCTCCACTCCTTCGGCTATCTCACCCGAGCGGCGGGAACGACGCTGGCGGTCTCTCTCGCCGGCATCGCGCTCGGCTTCGTCATCGGCGCTGCGGTCTGCGCGGCTCGCATCGCGCGGCGGGAGTGGCTCAGGCGTCTCGGCGGCGCCTACGTCAGCGTGTTTCGCGGCGTGCCGCTGCTGGTGCTGCTGCTGTTCATCTACTACTTCCTCGCCGAGTACGGCCTCGACGTCCCCGCGCTGATCGCAGCGATCGGCGGACTGGCGCTGTCGACGGGCGCCTATCAGGCGGAAATCCTGCGCGGCGCGTTCAACGCCCTGCCGCGCGGCCAGGCCGAGGCGGCGGCGGCGCTCGGATATCCGGAAATCGAGATCTGGCGGCGCATCCTGCTGCCGCAGGCGCTGCGCATCTCGGTCCCGCCGCTGATCAACGAGTTCATCCTGATCTTGAAAGCTTCGTCGCTCGTCTCGGTGGTCGGCATCGCCGAGCTGACGCGGGTCAGCATGAACATCGCCACGATGACCTACCGGCCGCTCGAGGCCTATGTCGGCGGCGGCCTCTTCTATCTCGCCATCAACCTCTGCCTGGCCGGATGCGGCGCTTTCGCCGAACGACGGCTGGCGGCGGGAGGGGCGCGATGAACCCCGACGTCCTGCTGCGCTACGCGCCCGCGCTGATCAGCGGCTTCGGCGTCACCGTGCTGTGCTGGGGCGTCGGCGGCGCGCTCGGGCTCATCCTCGGCTTCGTCATCGCCCTGCTCTATCGCCTGCCGTTCGCGCCGCTGCGCTATCTGCTGCGCGCTGTGATCGAGGCGGTCCGCGGCACGCCGTTCCTAGTGCAGCTGTTCCTGCTCTACGCCGGCGGCCCCTATATCGGGCTCAAGCTCAGCGCCACCGCGGCCGGGATGGTCGGCCTCGGGCTCTACTCTTCGGCCTATTTCGCCGAGATCTTCCGCGGCGGCTTCGCCGCCGTGCCAGTCGGCCAGATCGAGGCGGCGATGAGCGTCGGCATGAGCCCGCGCGACACCATGCTTCGCGTCACCCTGCCCGCCGCTTTGATCGCCGCCGTGCCGCCGATCGTCAACATGCTGATCGTGCTGTCCAAGGAGACGGTCGTGCTGTCGATCATCACCGTGCCGGAGCTGATGTACCAGATGCAGACCATGGCGGCGGAGACCTTCACCGCCTTCGACGCGATCTTCGCCATGGCGGTCTTCTATTGGCTGTTGATCGAGGCGACCTCGCGGCTGGGACGGCGGGTCGAAGCGCGCGTCACCGCCTTCATGGCGCAGGAAGCGAGCCCGGCATGAGCGCGCCGATGATCGAGATTCGCGGCCTGACCAAGCGCTTCGGCGCGCACGAAGTGCTGCGCGGCGTCGACCTGACGATCGCCGCTTCCGAGGTCGTCTGCCTCATCGGTCCGAGCGGTTCGGGCAAGAGCACGTTGCTGCGCTGCGTCAACTTCCTCGAATCCTACGACCGCGGCGAAGTGCGCATCGCCGGCCGGCTGATCGGCTACGAGGAGGGGCCGGACGAGATCCGTCGCCCGATGGCGCCGCGCGCCCTGCGCGAGATGCGGCGCGAGATCGGCATGGTGTTCCAGCACTTCAACCTGTGGCCGCACATGAGCGCGCTCAACAACGTCGCCGAGCCGCTCAAGCGGGTGCGCGGCCTCGCGCACGCCGAGGCCAACGAGCGCGCGGCGGCGATGCTGGCGCGCGTCGGCCTCGCCGACAAGGCCCACGCCTACCCGGCGCGGCTGTCGGGCGGCCAGCAGCAGCGGGTCGCCATCGCCCGGGCGCTGGCGATGCAGCCGCGGCTGATGCTGTTCGACGAACCGACCTCGGCGCTCGATCCCGAGCTGGTCGGCGAAGTGCTCGAGGTGATGAAGAGCCTGGCGAGCGAAGGCATGACGATGCTGGTCGTCACCCACGAGATGGGCTTCGCCGCGCACGTCGCCGACCGCATCGCCTTCATCGACGACGGCCGCATCCTCGACGACGGCCTGCCGCGCCGCGTGCTGCACGAGAGCGGCGAGCCGCGGGTGCAGCAGTTCTTGCAGACGTATCACGACCGGAACGCGTTCTGAGGCTCGCCAACGCCGCCGCCCGTCAGCCGAGGCTCGGCAGGTCGAGCCCCTTCTCCTTGGCGCAGCGAATCGCGTCCTCGTAGCCGGCGTCGGCGTGGCGCATGACGCCGGTCGCCGGGTCGTTCCACAGCACGCGGGCGATGCGGCGCGCCGCCTCTGGCGTGCCGTCGCACACCACCACCATGCCGGCGTGCTGCGAATAGCCCATGCCGACGCCGCCGCCGTGGTGGAACGACACCCAGGTCGCGCCCGAAGCGCAATTGAGCAGCGCGTTGAGCAGCGGCCAGTCCGAGACCGCGTCGGAGCCGTCGCGCATCGACTCGGTCTCGCGATTGGGCGAGGCGACCGAACCCGAATCGAGGTGGTCGCGGCCGATGACGATCGGCGCCTTCAGCTCGCCCCGCGCCACCATCTCGTTGAAGGCGAGGCCGAGGCGGTCGCGGTCGCCTAAGCCCACCCAGCAGATGCGCGCCGGCAGGCCCTGGAACTGGATGCGCTCGCGCGCCATGTCGAGCCAGTTGTGCAGGTGCGGATTGTCGGGGATCAGCGCCTTGACCTTGGCGTCGGTCCTAAAGATGTCCTCCGGATCGCCCGACAGCGCCGCCCAACGGAACGGCCCGACGCCGCGGCAGAACAGCGGCCGGATATAGGCCGGCACAAAGCCGGGGAAGTCGAACGCGTCCGTCACGCCCTCGTCGAACGCCATCTGGCGGATGTTGTTGCCGTAATCGACGGTCGGCACGCCGGCGTGGAACAGGGCGAGCATCGCCCTGACGTGCTCGGCCATCGATTGCTTGGCGGCGCGCTCGACGCCCTTCGGGTCGCTGATGCGTCGCTCCTCCCATTGCTGCAACGTCCAGCCCTTCGGCAGATAGCCGTTGACCGGATCGTGGGCCGAGGTCTGGTCGGTCAGGATGTCCGGCCTGACGCCGCGGCGGACCAGCTCCGGCAGAATCTCGCTGGCGTTGCCGAGCAGGCCGACCGAAACCGCTTTGCGCGTCTTGGTCGCGCGCGCGACAATTTCAAGCGCCTCGTCGAGGCTGTTGGCGGCGACGTCGAGGTAGCCGGTGCGCAAGCGGAAATCGATCGCCGACGGGCGGCACTCGACGGCGAGCATCGACGCGCCGGCCATGGTCGCGGCGAGCGGCTGCGCGGCGCCCATGCCGCCCAGGCCGCCGGTCAGAATCCACTTGCCCGAGAGATCGCCGCCGTAGTGCCGCCGGCCCATCTCGACGAAGGTTTCGTAGGTGCCCTGAATGATGCCTTGGGCGCCGATGTAGATCCACGAGCCGGCCGTCATCTGGCCGTACATCATCAGGCCCTTGCGATCGAGTTCGTGGAAATGGTCCCAGGTCGCCCAGCGCGGCACCAGGTTGGAGTTGGCGATCAGCACCCGCGGCGCGTCGGCGTGGGTCTTGAAGACGCCGACCGGCTTGCCCGACTGGACGAGCAGCGTTTCGTCGCCCTCCAACCGGCGCAGCGTCTCGACGATGCGGTCGAAGGCCTGCCAGTCGCGCGCGGCGCGGCCGATGCCGCCATAGACGACGAGTTCGCCCGGTCGCTCGGCGACGTCGGGGTCGAGATTGTTCATCAGCATGCGCAGCGGCGCTTCCGTCAGCCAGCTCTTGGCGGTGCGCTCGGTTCCCCGCGGCGCGCGCACCACGCGCATGTTGTCGAGACGGGAAGAGACGGTCATGGCGGGGCCTTTCTCACAATCAGTGGCGAACAAGGTTGTCGGAACGCGCTGTCCATCGGAAAGCGCCGCGCATCAGGCGCGGATCCATGCCAGCGCCGCCTCGAGCACGCGCTTCAGCGTCGCGCGAGTCGGAGCGGCGCGCGCTTCGTCGAGCGGCGTCGGCCAATTCGTCGCGTCGACGCGCTCCGGCTCGGCCATGTAGGCGCGGCAGGCGAGCTCCATCTGCAACGCGTGGACGCCTTGCTTCGGTCGCCCGTAGCGGCGGGTGATCCAGCCGCCCTTGAAGCGCCCGTCGGCGACGAACGGCGCGCCGCTCGCCGTGAGCAGCGCAACGACACGCTCGCGCAAAGCCGGATCGCAGCTCGCCCCGGAATTGGTCCCGAGGTTGAAGACCGGCAGTTCGCCGTCGAACAGCCGCGGGATGCGCGAACGGATCGAATGCGCGTCATAGAGCGCGACGCGCAGATGGAGGGCGCGCAACCGCGCAATCTCGGCGGCGAGCGCGGCGTGATAAGGCTCGAAATAGAGCCGCCGCCGCTCGGCGATCTCTTGGGCGTCGGGCGCTTCGCCCTGGCGATAGAGCGGCTCGCCGTCGAAGGTCGTCGTCGGGCAGAGCTCGGTCGTCGCCTGGCCGGGATAGAGCGACGCGCCGCTCGGATCGCGATTGACGTCGATCAGCGAGCGCGACAGCGCGGTCCTGACGATCGTCGCGCCGAGCGCGCGGGCGAAACCGTAGAGCTGCGGGATATGCCAGTCGGCGTCGCGACGCGCCAGCCGAGCGCTGACGAAGCGCCCCTCGCGGCCGTCGAACTCGGTTCCGGCGTGAGGCATGCTGACGATCAGCGGCGCGTCATCGCGCTCGACCGCCAGCCAACTGGGCGTTCCGCTCATCGTCTTGCTCCGTCGAGCGTCGGCAGCGGCGCTTCGCCGACCGCGGCGACGACCGCGCCGCCGCGCACGAGCGCGGTCGCGGCGGCGATGTCGGGATGCAAGTAGCGGTCGGCTTCGAGCCGCGCGACGTCTTGTCTCAGCCGCGCCATCGCCGCCTCGAGCGGCGCGCTGGAGGCGAGCGGGCGATGGAACTCGCACGCCTGCGCCGCGGCGAGGAGCTCGACGCCGACCACGGCAAAGGCGTTCTCGGCCATCGGCAGGAGACGGCGCGCGCCGTGCGCCGCCATCGACACGTGGTCTTCCTGGTTGGCCGAGGTCGGGATCGAGTCGACGCTCGCCGGATAGGCGCGCTGCTTGTTCTCGGAAACCAGCGCCGCCGCCGTCACCTGGGCGATCATCAGGCCGGAGTTGAGGCCGGGCTGCGGCGTCAGGAACGCCGGCAGGCCGGAGAGCGCCGGATCGACCAGCATCGCCACGCGCCGTTCGGCGAGCGAGCCGATCTCGCAGATGGCGAGCGCGATCATGTCGGCGGCGAAGGCGACCGGCTCGGCATGGAAATTGCCGCCCGACAGCGCCTCGCCGGTCTCGGCGAAGATCAGCGGATTGTCGGTGACGCCATTGGCCTCGTCGTCGAGGGTCGCGGCCGCCTGGCGCAGAAGATCGAGGCAGGCGCCCATGACCTGCGGCTGGCAGCGCAGGCAGTACGGATCCTGCACGCGCGGGTCGTCGTCGACATGCGAAGCGCGGATGGCGCTGCCGGCCATCAGCGCGCGCAGCGCCTGAGCGACGTCGATCTGGCCACGGTGGCGGCGCAAAGCATGGATGCGCGGATCGAACGGCGCGTCGGAACCGCGCGCCGCGTCGGTCGACAGCGCGCCGACGACGAGGGCGGCGCGCAGCAGCGCCTCCGCCTCGAACAGGCCGACCAGCGCGTTGGCGGTCGAGAACTGCGTGCCGTTGAGCAGCGCCAGCCCCTCTTTCGGCGCCAGGCCGATCGGCGCGAGGCCGGCCGCGGCGAGCGCATCGGCCGCGGGCAGGACGCGGTCGCCGAAACGCGCCTCGCCGACGCCGATCATCGTCGCCGCCATGTGGGCGAGCGGCGCGAGGTCGCCCGAGGCGCCGACCGAGCCCTGCGCCGGCACGACGGGCGTCAGCCCGCGCGCCAGCATCGCTTCGAGCAGCCGCAGCGTCTCCAGCCGCACGCCGGAAGCGCCCTGGGCGAGGCTGGCGAGCTTGAGGGCCATCATCAGCCGCGTCGTCTCGACCGACGTCGCGGGGCCGACGCCAGCCGCGTGCGACAGCACGATGTTGCGCTGAAGTTCGGCGAGATCGGCGTCGGCGATCCGCACCCCGGCAAGCTTGCCGAAGCCGGTGTTGACGCCATAGACCGGCTCGCCGCGTTGGAGGATGCGCGCCACCGCCGCCGCGCTCGCCGCCACCGCCGCCTCATGCCCCGCGGCGAGGGCGACGGGCGCGCCGCGCCAGACGGCGCGCCAGTCGTCGAGCGGAACGGCGCCGGCGACGAGGGTGACCGTCATCGTCCCCTCCAGACGCGCGCGTGGAGCGGATTGAAGCCGAGTCGATAAACGAGCTCGGCGGGGCGCTCGATGTCCCAGATCGCCAGATCGGCCCATTTGCCCGGCTCGAGCGAGCCGATCTCGCCGCCGAGCCCGAGCGCGCGGGCGGCGTTGCGGGTCACGCCGACGAGGCACTCGTCGACGGTGAGGCGGAACAAAGTCGCCGCCATGTTGAGCGCCAGCAGCGGCGAAGTCAGCGGCGAGGTGCCGGGATTGCAGTCGGTCGCCACCGCCATCGCCACGCCGTGTTCGCGGAACAGCTCGACCGGCGGCGCCTGCTTCTCGCGCAGCATGTAAAAGGCGCCAGGCAACAGCGTCGCGACGACGCCGGCCTTCGCCATGGCCGCTACGCTCGCTTCGTCGGTGTGCTCGAGGTGATCGGCGGAGAGCGCGCCAAACGCGGCGGCGAGCGCCGCGCCGCCGCCGTTCGACAACTGGTCGGCGTGCAGCTTGACGCGCAACCCGCGCGCGCGCGCCGCGGCGAACAGGCGCGCGATCTCGTCGCGGCTGAAGGCGATCGACTCGCAAAATCCGTCGACGGCGTCGATCAGCCCCTCGGCGGCGAGCGCCGGCAGCGTCTTTTCGACCAATTCGTCGAGATAGGCGCCGCGATCGCGGGAGAATTCCGGCGGCACGGCGTGCGCGCCGAGAAAGGTGGTTCGCACCGTGATCGGGCGCTCGACGGCGAGCCGCCGCGCCGCCCTGAGCATCCGGCGCTCGGCGGCGAGCTCGAGCCCGTAGCCCGACTTCACCTCGACCGTCGTCACGCCTTCGGCGATCAGGGCGTCGAGGCGCGGCAGCGACTGGCGCACGAGCTCGTCCTCGCTCGCGACGCGCGTCGCGGCGACGGTGGCGGCGATGCCGCCGCCTTCGCGCGCGATCGTCTCGTAGCTCGCGCCGGCGAGCCTGAGCTCGAATTCGTGGGCGCGGTCGCCGGCGTAGACGAGATGGGTGTGGCAGTCGACGAAGCCAGGGGTGATCCAGCGGCCGCCGCAGTCGACCGCCCGCGCCCCCTCGCGCCAGTCGGCGGGCAGATCGGCCTCGGCGCCGACGAAGACGAGGCGGCCGTCGCGGGCGGCGAGCGCGCCCCGCTCGATCACGCCGATCCCCGACCGATCGGCGGCGAAGGTCGCCAGGCGCGCGTTCAGCCAGATCGTCTCCGGCCGCGTCTGAGCGTCAGCATGGGCCATGCGTTCGCCTCGTCCCTTCCCCCTCGGCTGGCTTTAATGTATAGACATATTAATCCGGCGGCAAGCGGCGCAGGCGCCCACGCCAACGAGAGGGAGTGCGATGCCGGTCATCCACGCGGCCGCAGCGTTGACGCCCGACGGCTGGAAGGCCGATGCGCGGCTGATCCTCGACGGCGCGACGATCGCCGCCGTCGAGACCGGCGTCGCGCCGCGGCCCGACGACGAACGCCATGCGATCCTCGTCCCGGCCCTCGCGAACGTGCATTCGCACGCGTTTCAGCGCGGCATGGCGGGGCTCGCCGAGCGCCGCGGCGAAACGGCCGACACCTTCTGGACTTGGCGCGAGACGATGTACCGCTTCGCGCTCGCGATGTCGCCCGACGACGTCGAGACGGTCGCCGCCCAGCTCTATGTCGAAATGCTGGAAGCGGGTTTCGCCGCGGTCGGCGAGTTCCACTACCTGCACAACGCGCCCGACGGCGCGCCCTACGCCGCGCCGGCCGAGTTGGCCGGGCGCATCGTCGCCGCCGCGCGCGCGACCGGGATCGGCTTGACGCTGCTGCCGGTCTTCTATGCGCATGCGACCTTCGGCGGCGCGCCGCCGCGGCCCGAGCAGCGGCGTTTCGTGTCCGATCTCGACGGCTTCGCGCGGCTCCTCGAGGATTGCCGCGCGCTGATGGCTGGAGTCGGCCCGGTCGGCGTCGCGCCGCACTCCTTGCGCGCCGCGACGCCCTCAGAAATTGCCGCCGTCGTCGCGCTCGCCGGCGACGGGCCCATCCACATCCACGCCGCCGAACAGGTCAAGGAGGTCGAGGACTGCCTCGCCTGGTCGCGCGCACGGCCGGTCGAATGGCTGCTCGACCACGTCCATGTCGACGCGCGCTGGTGCCTCGTTCACGCCACGCATATGACCGAAGATGAGACGCGCCGACTCGCGCGTTCCGGCGCGGTCGCCGGCCTCTGCCCAATCACCGAGGCCAGCCTTGGCGACGGCGTCTTCAACGCGTCGCTCTATCTCGGCGCGCAGGGCGCCTTCGGCGTCGGCTCGGACTCCAATGTCGAGATCGGCGTCGCCGCCGAGCTCAAGCAGCTCGAATACGCGCAGCGGCTGCGCGACCACGCCCGCAACGTCTGCGCGCTCTCCGCCGGCTCGACCGGCCGCGCCCTTTACGAGCGCGCGCTCGCCGGCGGCGCGCAGGCGCTCAGGCGGTTGAGCGGCGCGCTGCGGCCCGGCTCGGCGGCCGACCTCGTCAGCCTGCGCGCAGACCATCCGACGCTCGCCGGGCGCAGCGGCGACGCGATTCTCGACGCCTGGATCTTCGCCGTTGGCAATCCGCTCGTCGATTGCGTGTGGAGCGGCGGCCGCAAGCTGGTCGCCGACGGCCGCCACTTCGGCCGCGCGCCGATCGCCGCGCGCTATGCGGCGGCGATGCGGCGACTCGCGCAGTGAGCGCCGCTCCAGCTCGTCGCGCCGAAGGGGGCGGCTCGCTGCATCGACGCATCCTCGCCGACATCGAGGCGCGCATCCTGTCGGGCGAATGGCCGCCCGGATGGAGGATCCCCTTCGAGCACGAGCTGACGGCGCAATACGGCTGCTCGCGCATGACCGTCAGCAAGGCGCTCACCCAGCTCGCCGGCGCCGGGCTGATCGAGCGGCGGCGCAAGGCCGGCAGTTTCGTCATCCGGCCGCATTCGCAATCGGCGGTGCTGGAAATTCCCGACGTCAAAGCTGAAGTCGCCGCGCTCGGCCTGCCCTATCGCTTCGCCGTCGTCGCCCGGTCGAAACGGCGCGCGACGCGCGCCGATCGCGCGCGCTTCGCCGTCGGCGCCGATGCGTGGATCCTCGCCTTGACGTGTCGCCACGACGCAGCGCAGCGGCCGTTTTGCCTCGAAGATCGATTGATCAGCCTGTCCGCAGCGCCCGACGCCGCCGGCGAGCCGTTCGTCGTGCTGTCGCCCGGCGCCTGGCTGGTGCAGCGCGTGCCGTGGACCCGCGCAGAACATCGCATCAGCGCCGCCGCCGCACGGAACGAAGTCGCGCGCGCCTTGAGCGTCGCCGAAGGGACGCCGTGCCTGGTCGTCGAGCGGCGCACCTGGAGCGGCGAAACGCCGGTGACCCAGGTTCGCGTGACCTATCCCGGCGAAGCGCACGAACTGGTGGCGCGCTTCACGCCAGGACAGAGCTGAGCGGCGGGTCGCGGCGCAAGCGCGTGCGGCGGCTGATGCGCTTGATGGGCGGTGGCGTCGTTGCGCCGCGATTGCGCGGCAGGCCGCGACCCCGCTGGTGGCGTAGCTCGGCGGGAGCAAGCCGCTCGCGAAGCGCCCGCCTGATCGCGCCGTAGCGAGCAAGCGGCTGGCGGCGGCCACCGCCGATTGGCCGGCAGGGTCGGGTTGCACCACGCCGACGCGACCGAGGCGCCGCCGATGACCGACGAGAAGATGACCCTTCGCGCGCTTGCGGAGAAGGCCGCGGCGGCGACGTTTTGCGCGCGTTGATCGGCTTCGTCGCCAACGGAGCCGCGACCGTTTCACGGAAGAACGGAAGATTTCTCGTCCGACTGGGACGGCCAAACGAGAGTCTCCCAGCTTCGCGCGGACCGAGAATCCGAAGGCGGCTCCGCTGCGGGCGGACGGCCCCGTCGGGCCATGGCGAACGCGGCAACGCGCCGCGCCCCGCTCGACTCGAACGGCGCAACGAATCAATCACGCCGGAGTACGTTGAGGTCTTGGCTTGGTCGATTCGCCGTGACGGTTAAGCGACGCTCAGAATGGCCGCTGGGAAGTACAAAGCGCGAAGCGTGTGGCCACGTTGAGGGGGCGGTCGCATGAGAACATGTCTTGCGTCGTTTCGGCCTAGACCTCGGTTGGTCGCCGCTTGCTTCTTGTATCCTCTGTTCGCCGCGCCGCTCCTGATCGTCGGCCCGGCCGGAGCGCAAGAGGGTCTTTCCGGCTGGCCGGCGGGCGCCGACGGGTCGCCCGCGGCGACCGCCCAAAAACCGGTCGACCCGCCGCAGAGCGCGCCGCGATGGACGTTCTCGGCCGAGACGATCGTCCTGGGCCGAACGGGCGGCGTCAATCAACCGCTGGTCGGCCTCCTGCCGGGCGGCATGCAGTTCGACACGACGAAGAGCGCCGCCGCCCTGGCCGCCGGAGCGTTCAACAGCAACCAGTTTTGGCAAGGCTTTTCCGCTGGACCGAAAGTCAGCGTGACGTATCACGACCCGTCCGGCGTCGGCGTGGAGTTCTCGTATTTCAACATCTTCACCCAGAGCGCCACCAAGACGGTCGGCCCCACCGGCCCCCCCGATACGGCGGACTGGCTGGTCATGTACGCCCCCGGCGCGTTCTGGCAGACCCAGGATTTCCCATACCAAGGCATGGCCTGGAAGGACTCCACCAACCTTTACAGCGCCGAGGCCACCGGACGGTTGGATCTTTCGCCCCGGGTGACCGTGCTGGGCGGATTGCGATGGCTCCAACTCAACGACACGCTCGTCGGCTGGCTGACTCCGGCGGACCGCAACGCGCCGAGTTGGAAGACGCCATGTCTTATGGCGACTTCGCCTTCGTCTTCCTGCACGCTTTCTGGCGTCAGCTCGACCGATGCAGCGTCGCCTTACCCGCCTTTCTGGACGGCGAAGACGCAAAACAACCTCTACGGCGGCCAAATCGGCGTTGACGCCAAGCTGCTGGAGCTTGGGCGGTTTTCGATCGATGGACTGATCAAGGCCGGCCTGTTCGACAACAACGCCACGCAGTCGGCCCTCGTCAGCATGGCGAAGAAGCTGTACCCAACGCAAGCCGCGACCAACGCGGCCGCTTTCGTCGGCGAAGCCGAATTGCAGTTGAAATATCAACTGGCCAAGGGGCTTGCGTTCAAGCTCGGCTACGAAGCGCTGTGGCTCGACGGCGTCGCCCTGGCGCCTGGGCAGATCCGGGAAACGTACACGACAGGGCCTCCTCAGGCGGTGACCGCGCGCGCGCTCGGCGTCAACACCGGCTCAAACGCGCTCTTCCAGGGCGCCACGCTCGGACTCGAGTCTTCGTTCTAGCGTCGCCGCGTCGCCAACACGGGGGGTCTTCAATGCCAGCTCGCGCAAAGTCGCTTGCCTTCGCGCGAGCGGTCGCGGGGCTCATCCGCCTGGATTTTGCGTCGCCGCTGCGCCGCCTTTCGTGGACGACCCTGCTCGTCGCGCTGGCCGCGCCGGGCGGGGCGCTCGCCCAAGCGCAGTGCGCGCCGACGACGCAGCCGCCAACGCTATGCTCCAGCCAAGTCAGTCTGTTGTCGCCGTTCGCTTCGTTATTGAACTCGCCCGCGGGCCTCGCCGTGCTCGAGGCCAACATGCAAACGGAAGAAGCGATCTACGCCGGCGCGAGCGCGGCCCGCAGGACGCTCGCCGCGGAAAACGCGCTCATCGCCTACGCCCCGCAAAGCATCTTGATCGGCGCGTTCCCCAACAACTCCAATTTCTATTTCAGCGCGGCCGGGGTTGCGACCGCGCCGACTCTTCCGACGCCGGTCACCGCCGCGGTGACGTCCGTGACCAACAACATGGCCACCGGCGCCACGACCGGCGACCTGAAAAACTACTTCGGCCAGATCGACGTCTACGGCGTCGCCTACAACGCCGCGACGGCCGACCCCAACGGCGATCCGCGGCCTTTTCAGACGTCGAACGCGATCGCCAACAATCCTTTCACGCCGGCCAATTCCTCGCTCATCGCCTATCAGATTCAGCAGACGAACGACGGCTACCAGCAGAACTGGCAGAGCTATGTCCAGTCCCCTTCCTTTCCGAGCGGTCATTCGGCGATCGGCAACGTCAATGCGATCGAATTTGCCATCCTGGCGCCCGGATACTTTCAGCAGTTCCTGCAATCCGGGGTGGACTTCGGCTACAGCCGCAACGTCTTCGCCGCGCATTACCCGCTGGACGTGATCGGCGGGCGGATTCTGGCCACCTATGTGACCGCGGAAACGCTGGCCGGCGACAATCCACTGTACCAGACCGCGGGCTTCAATCAGGCCAATCTCGCATCGCTCAGCGGGAGCTTGCAGGGCTATCTCACGACGCAGGCCGGTCTTGGCGACGGCGGCGCGTCGCCCTATGCGGCGGCCTGCGCCAACCTCGCCGACTGCCTCGGCAATGGAACGATCCCGACAGCGGCGACTTACGCGCAGGCGACGCAGAACTACGCCTATTATCTGACCTACGATCTTCCCGCGGTCGGCCCGACGAATCTCGCGCCGGTCGTGCCGGCCGACGCGCATGTGTTGATCGAGACGCGCTTTCCGTATCTCAGCGTCGCCCAGCTCGACGATATTCTCGCCACCACTGAACTGCCGTCGGGCGGAGCGCTCGACAACGGCTCCGGCTGGGCGCGGCTCAATCTCTACGCCGCCGCCGGCGGCTACGGCGCCTTCCCCAGCGACGTCACGGTCTACATGGATTCCGCCGCCGGCGGCTTCAACGCCTTCGACGTATGGAGCAACGCCATCAGCGGTCCCGGCGGTCTGACCAAGCAAGGCTCGGGAACCCTGGTGCTGGCGGGCGACGACACGTTCACCGGCGGCGTCAAGGTGCAAGGGGGCGCGCTCGGCGTGACCGGCAGTCTGCTCGGCCCGCTGTCGGTTTCGCCCGGGGCCGCCTTCGTGCTCGGCGACACGGGCGTGTTCACCGGCGCCGTGACCAACAATGGCGGCGTCGACAACGAGGGCGTCATGACCGGGACCTTCGCCGGTTCGGGGACCTTCGCCAATTCCGGCTTTCTCTCTGGCGTCGGCGGTTTCGGTTCGCTCGATCTGCGCGCCGGATCGACGCTCGCGCTGGGAAATTCGATCGGCGCGATCCAGGTCGCGGGCGACCTGACTGTGGAGGCTGGCGCCGCGTATCAGGTGAAGATCGCCGGAAACAGCTCTGACCAGATCGAGGTCGGCGGGACCGCGACGCTGTCGGGCGGCGCGATCGTCGCGAGCGTGCTTGGCGGCGGCGCGGAGCTCGGCCACGCCTATCCGATTCTGGTCGCGAACGGCGGCGTCTATCACGCGTTCGACTACGTCAGCGTCGACAATCTGCCTTTCCTCAAGGCCTCGTTGACTTGCTACGCCTGCGACACGGGCGCCGCTGGCGACGTGTACCTGACGCTGGCGCGCAACGGCGTCTCTTACGCCAGCGTGGCGACCACGCCCAATCAGTTGGCGGTGGCCAACGCCGTCGCTGCCGGGCCGGCGGGAAGCGGCCTCGACCTGACGCTGGACGTCCAATCCGCGACAGCCGCTCAGCGCGCCTTCGGCTCGCTGTCGGGCGAGGTCTACGCCAGCGCCGAGACGGCGATGCTCAACGACAGCGTGTATCTGCGCGAGACGCTGTTGGCGCGGATGCGTCAGGCCTCCGTCGCCGGCGCCTTCGGCCCGACGGCGGCGCTCGCATCCGGCGGCCCGACGACGACAGCGTATGCCGACGACCTCGGCTCCTCGTCCGCGGCGTCCGCTCTGGCCGATACAGGAGGCGGAAGGCTGACGATTTCGCCCGGCGCCCCGCCGGCAGCCGTTCCGGCGATATATTCGTGGATCCAGGCGATCGATTCCTGGGGCCGGTTGGGCGGCGACGGCGACGCCGCTACGGCGAGCCGTTCGCTCGGCGGCTTCTTCGCCGGCGTCGACCGTCGCTTCGACTCCAACTGGCTGGCTGGCGTCGCCGGCGGCTACACCAGCTCCTCCGTCAGCGTGAGCGACCGCGGCAGCGAGGCCGACATCGGCGCCGCGCATCTGGCCGGCTACGTGACGGCCAGTTACGGTCGCTGGAATTTGCGCTCGGCTGCGGCGGCGAGTTTCAGCGTTCTCGACTCCACGCGCTCGCTCGCGTTTCCCGGCTTCGCCGAGAGAGCGTCCGCCCGTTTTGACGCGGCCACGGCGCAAATCTTCAGCGAGGCGAGCTATAGCATGACGCTCGGCGGCATCGCCGCCGAACCGTTCGGTAGGCTCGCCTTCGCACATCTCAACGTCGACGGCTTCGCCGAGAACGGCGGCGGCGTCGCCGCGCTCAGCGGATCGTCGAACGATCTCGACATCGGCTATTCCACGCTGGGCGGCAGGGCCGCCGTCGACTGTCTCGTGGCCAACGGCATGGTCCTGACGCCGCGCGTCTCGATCGCTTGGCAGCACGCTTTCGGCTCGCTCACGCCCACGGAAACGTTCACGTTCCAGAGCACGGGCGAGACCTTCGCGGTCGCGGGCCTGCCGACCGCGCGCGACACGGCCCTTTTCGACGGCGGGCTCGATTTTCGCCTCAGCCCGCGAGCCGAAGTCGGACTGTCCTATTCCGGCCAATACGGCGACCGCGTCACGAGCAACGCGCTCAAGGGAAACTTGACCTGGCTGTTCTGACGCGGACGGGCACGGGCCCCGCGACGACAAAGCATCCTCTTGCTGTCATTCAGCTCCGGGATCTGACCCAGTGGCGACCAACCGTCTCAATGCGTGACGACGCCGATCGGTGTTCGAACCCCCGGCCGGTCAAAAGGCAGGAAAGGCCTGCCGCCGCCGCAAACCCTGGTTGCTCCGCAGAAAACGATCGCGCAGGGCTTTTTGTCCGGCGGCGTCGACGCCAAGCCCTTTGGCGAAATACGCCTCGATCGCGCCGTAGCGCTTCTCCATCTCGTCGAAGGAGGCCTGCAGATACTCAGGCTTGACCCCGATGATGGCCTCGGCGATCGCGCGGTCGCCCCCGGCGGCGACGAAGCCGTCGATCACGCCGGCGGACTGCGGCAAGGTGTATTCGTTGGTGCGCATGTAGTCGGCCATCACCGTCTCTTTCGGCGCGCCGAGCAGCGTCAGCAGAGCGGCGGCGGCCCAACCAGTGCGGTCCTTGCCGCTGGCGCAATGGAAGACTGCCGGCAGGTTCTTGCCGTCGGCCAGCGAAATGAACAGCGTCCGGTAGGCCCGGTTGGCGCTCGGCAGCGTGATGAACTCGCGATAGCCCGCGATGAACAGCGCCTCGACTTTGCCGTCGCCCAGGACAACGTTGGCCTCTTTCGGCTTGCGCAGCAGGGCGTTGAAGTCGGGCAGCGCGGCCGGCTTGACGTCGGCCATCACGTTCAGCAGATGATGGCGGACACTTGGCGGCAGTTCGTCGGGCGCCGCCTTCGCCTCGGCCGTGACGCGCAGGTCGTAGTCGTTCTTCAGGCCGAGGGGCTCGATCTTCTTGATGTCCTCTGCGCTCATCCCAATGAAGGCGTTGGACCGATAGACGAGCCCGCGCGCGACGGCCCGGCCGTCGAGGGCGCGATAGCCGCCGACGTCACGCAGGTTCGCCACAGCCGGGACGCCCAGGGCAAGGCCGAGACTTCTGCCGGGAGGCGGCTGCAGCGCCGGCTCCGCCGACGTCGGGGCGCAAGTCCACGCCACCGCGCACAACAAGACGGCCGTCAGCACGAACAGCTTCGCCCACCGGCCATTCGGGCCTCCGATCACAACTGTCTGCAAGCGGACGATGTTCGGCCTCTTCGACGCCGTCCCGTCGCGAGAGATTTCCATCGCTAGAACGCCACCGTGATTCCGAAACTGGCGGAATAGTCGTTGCCGCCCTCGCGAGCGAAGGTCGTCGCGGCGATCAGTGAGGCGCTGACGTTAGCGCCGAATGTCCCGGCGACCCCGGCGGCGACCTGACCGTAAACTCGATTGTTACCCGGCACGGGCGTGAGCACTGGCAGCAACGGCGTCGTCACCTGTGTGGTCGTCACCGTTCGCCCCGCGCCGAGGAGATCCTCTTCGGCGGCCACATTGACGAATGGACTGTAGAGATTGCCGCGCCACGTGAACGGAGACCGGAACTCGAACCCGACGTCGCCGATCAGGTCGTCGACCGACTGCTGAGCCACCATCATGGTCAGCAGGCTGTCGCCGGTCTCGGTGTAGGCGTGAATGAGAGCGTGGGTGTAGTCGAGGCCGGCGATCGGTCCGGCGCGGATCGACCCGACGTCGACGAGATAGCCGGCCTGGGCGGCCGCCGTGAAGACGTCGGCGCCGGTGGCGCCGTGAATGACGTCGATCACGCCTTGGCGGTCGAGCGCATATTGGTCGCGACCATAGCCGACGAGCGCGTCGGCGAACCCGTTCCCGCCAGTGAGCGAACCGTAGCCGGCGAACTGATAGGAATCGATATGATCATGGGCGTTCTGGACGCCGAGATTGACGTCGGGCGCGGCGTAACCAAATACGGCGCCCAGCCGCAGCTTCGGATCGACGCGATACTCGAGCCCGAGGTCGCCGCCGACGGCGTTGTAGTTGTAGCTGGGAGCGAGAAATTGCTGCTCGCCGCCGCCGCCGGAATAGCTGGCCCCGCCATAGACTGACCACCGGTTTTCCGGCGCCGCCGTTCCGAGCGGCTTGGTCGGCGCCGCGGAGCCCGTCGCCGACGCGGCGCCCATCGCGAATTGGTCAAAGGTTCGGTACGCGTCGAGGCGGCCGAACGCCGAGCCGGTGAAATTCGTCGCCAGGGCGGTGGCGATGGCGCCCTGGGAGACTACGGTCGTCGGCGCGTCGATCTGGTTCGCCATGTAGTTGGCGACCAGCGCCATTCCGGCGCCGGTGGGGTGGACCGAGTTTTCGTAGAAGCAGCCTGCAAAATTCGTATTCACGGTAGTGGGGGTGCTCCCCGAGGGTGGCCCGGCCTCGCAATTGGTGGCGCTGGTGAAACCATACTGGCCGGGATTGGCGGCGAGGTTCGCCTGCAGGACCGCGAAATCGAACAGGAAGATGCGGACGCCCGATTGCGCCAACGGCGCGAGCAATTGTTCGGTGGTCAGATAATAGGCGTTCGCCCAGTCGTCGCGCTCCGGCTTGCTGAACTGCAAGCCGCCCAGGCCGGTGGGTGGTTCGGGAAAATATTTTGAACTGCCTGTGCCGAATATGACGATGTTGTGCGCGCCGGCCGCGACCAGCTGCTGCACGCCGGCGACTTCGCGCCCGGCCGAAGCGATCGCTTCGCTTTCGATCACCGCAGGCACAGCGCTATTGACGGCTGACAGGTCGTTGCCGCCGATCGACAGCGCGATCAGGTCGGTGCTGGCGAAGTGGCCGCCTGAGGGGGCGAATTGTTGGAGTTCGTACGGGAAGCCGTCGTTCAAGCCGTAGGCGGCGAGCGTGTTGCTGTCGTCGGTTCGCGCGCCGCCGATCGCATAATTCGTCATCGTTGGCAGGCCATAGATCGCCTGCAGCGATTGGACGAAGGTCTTGCCGCCGGTGAAGGTGCAAATGGGGGCGTAGATGCAGGGAATGCCGCCAAGCTGGAAGGCGCCGCCGGGAGCTGCGCCGGTGTCGGCGTAACTGTCGCCGAAGCCGGTAATGCTGGTGAATTGCGCTTGAGCCGGCGCCAGCGTCGCGGCCAGCGCGGCGGCCGAAGCGATCATCGCGATCGCGCTCGGCCTGAGCGCGGCGCGCCATCTCCAACACGGTGATTGGGGCGGCGCGCCGCCGCTATTGCAGAACCTGGCTCGATGACGTTCCAACGAGTCGTTGCTGGCAGGCTGATCGTCTGGCGCCATTTGCGGTGTCCCCCCGAGCCACAGCCAAACCCGTTCATTGGGCCTGACGTCCTTGCGTGATTCGCAAAGTGCGCAAGATCAACCGCGCTTGCTCCAGCTCGGCCTCGCGCAAGTTTCGCTGAGCGCAGCGACGCCTCGAGTGTGTCGCCGTGCGCGGGCCGGTCGGCGACGCTTGACGGAGAGTCGAACCCAACCGCAACGCGGTCTCCGCCGGAGTTCGTCGCTAATTCCATCTCAGTTCGGAATCGAAACGGGGCGCGATTGGCGCCGCGTCTTGCGACACCTTGCCGCAAGGGCACGCAGCGACGCGGAATTTGCCGACCAACAAAGGCGGTCGGCTTGATCGGAAAATCGAGGCTATGCCGTTGGAACACGACGGTCGCTAAGCCGTCGACGTCGGACCGACATCGCTCCGGCGCGCGACAGGTCGGCAAGGCGCCGTCGTCGCTCGGGCTTGTCGGCGATTCCAAACCGGCGCAGTACGATTCGCGACTCTGCGGCCAGATTGGAGCGTCAGCACAGAAATCCTTGGGCCGGGACACGGTGTGAGGCTTGCGTCGCTTGCGCGTGACGGCGTCTTTGCATCAACCCGGGCTGCCCAATGTCGTTCTCGCGCGATCGTCGCGCTGTCGCGAAATTTCTCGCCGTCGTCGGGCCGCCTTTGGCGGTCTCGTCCGGCATCTTCGCATGCAGTTTCGACGCGCTGTCCAGGCTGGCGGCGCACACATGGCGCAGGCGCAAACGCCCAAAGACGCGTTCGCGCAACGTCTTCCGGCATGGCGTTGAATCCCGACGAGCGGCACGTTTCGTTCGCGTGAACTCCCCGGGATCGCGACGCCGGCTGCTGTGCGTCGTCCCGTTCGCGACGATGCTGGCCGCGATGAGCGCGGCCGCCGCCGCAGATCCGACTTGCACCGGGCAATGCGCCGATCAGGTCGCGCTGCTTGCGCCGTTCAACTTGCTTTGGACCCCTGGGGGTCCGCAAAGCGCGGCGAACGCAGCCGTGCTGGCCAAGAACCTCCAAGAGGAAGAAGATATCTACGCCGACGCGACCAAGGCCGAGAAAGCGGCTTCGGCGACGATTCTGGTCATCTCCGACATTTCCGCCAATCTGCTGATCCGCGCGTTCCCCAACAATCCGAATTTCTATTATGACCAAGCCGGCTGGCCTAACGCCCCGGCTCTCCCGTCGTCGGTCGCGAACGCGGTCGGCGATGTCGACGGGAACAGCCAGATCAACGCGATGAAGCCGACATTCGGCGACGCCAATGTTTACGGCCACGCTTACACGTATGTGTCTGGTCAGACCGACACGCTCGGCAACCCGCCGCCGTATCAGGTGTCGAGCGCGATCCTGGACAATCCCTTCACGCCGGCCAACTCGTCCCTTCTCGCCTACCAGAATCAACAGACGCCCGGCCTCTACGGCGTCAACTGGGCGCTGGGAAATTCGCAGATCGGCAACTTCCCGAGCGCGCATACGATGGCGAGCACCATCGACGCGCTGACCTACGCGATTCTCGCGCCGGGATATTACCAGCAACTCGTCCTCGGGGCGGCGGACTTCGCCTACGCTCTCAACGTCAACGGTGTGCACTATCCGTTGGACGTCATCGCCGGGCGAATTCTCGGCACGTACCTGGTCGCCGAGACGCTCGCCGGCGAGCCGCTATACCCCGCCACCACCTTCACGCAGGCCAACCTTCCCGCGCTCAGTCAGGCGATGCAGGGCTATTTCGGGGGCGGCGGCGGTTCGCCGTTCGCGGCGCAATGCGCCGCCGGCGTCGCGGCATGCATCGCCAACGGCGCAATCCCGACCGCCGCGCAGTACAGCCAAACGGCGCAGAACTATATCAAGTTTCTGACCTACGACATGCCGGCGGTCGGCGACACAACTGCGGCGCCAGTGGTGCCGACGGACGCCCACGTCTTGATCGCCACGCGATTTCCCTACCTGAGCGAAGCGCAGCTCAACGACATCCTCTACACCACCGAATTGCCGTCGGGCGGGCCGATCGACAATGGCAGCGGCTGGGCGCGCTTGAATCTTTACGCCGCATCGAGCGGCTATGGCGCCTTTCTCGCCAACGTCACGGTCAACATGAACGCCGCGCTCGGCGGCCTGAACGCCTTCGACGTCTGGAGCAACAACATATCCGGCGCCGGCGGCCTGACGCTGCAGGGAAGCGGGACTCTGATCCTTGCCGGCGACGACGCCTACACGGGTGACACAATCGTGCAGGGCGGAACGCTGGCGGTCACCGGCGCGTTGGCCGGCAATTTGTCGATTTGGTCCGGCGCGACTTTCGCCGGCGACGGCGACGTCGGCGGTTGGTTGCACATGCTTGCGAGCTCCACCTATCAGGTGGCGATCGGCCCGAACGGCGCCAACCTGATTCAGGTCGGCGGCGCGGCGACGCTGTCAGGCGCCGCCGTCGTCGCCATCGCGAGCGTCGGCGCCAACCCGACGCTCGGCAGTCCCTATACGATCCTCACTGCGACCGGCGGCGTCGCTGGCGTGTTTGGCGGCGTGACGGCCGATCTTGCCTATCTGACGCCGTCGCTGGGCTATGATCCGAAGGACGTCTTTCTGACGCTGACGCGCAACGGCCTCGCCTTCGACAGCGTGGCCGCGACGTCTAACCAATTCGCAGTCGCCGATGCGATCGGCGCCGGGCCGGTCAGGAGCGACCTCTCTCAGGCGTTGCTGCCCCAATCCGCCGCCGGCGCCCGGCAAGCCTTCGACGCGCTCTCAGGCGAGATCCACGCGGGCGCCGTCTCGGCGGCGTTCGACGACGCGCGCCTGCCGCGCGAAGCGGCGCTCGACCGATTGGCGGGCCTCGAAGGCGCGCCTGCGACCGGCGCCGCAGGGTTTGCCGCGACGGAGGGGATCGCGGCCCCTGGCCCCCCGACCCAGGCTCTTGCCGCGTGGGGACACGCCTTCGGCTCGTTCGGCCATATCGGCGGCGACGGCGATGCGGCGACCCTCGATCGCTCGGTCGGCGGCTTCATTCTCGGCGCCGACGCCAGCTTCGACAATCGCTATCGCCTGGGCGTGGCGGCCGGATACACCCAGTCGACTTTGAGCCTCGACGCTCGCGCTTCGAGCGGCCGCGTCGACTCGACCTTCGCCGGCGTCTATGGCGGCGCCAGCCTCAACGCGCTGCAGCTTCGCGGCGGCGCGCTCTACGCCTACAACCGCTATGGAACCGACCGCTCGGTCGTCTTCCCCGGCTTCAGCGGCGCCGAGAGCGCGGGATACGGCGGCGACACGTTGCAGGCGTTCGGCGAAGCGGGTTGGCGCATCGGACTGTCAGGCTTCTCAGGACAGACGTCGATCGAGCCTTTCGTCGGCGCGACGGCGACGCACATCGACGTCGCGAGCTTCAGCGAGGCGGCCGGCGTAGCGGCGTTGAACGGCGCCGCGGTCGGCTATGATTATGCCGCAACGACGCTTGGCGCGCGGGCCGAGGCGGCGCTGTTCGACAACGCGCCGCTGGTTGCGCGCGGCATGCTGGGTTGGCGACACGTATTCGGCGACGTGACGCCGATCTCGACGCTGACCTTCGCCAGCGCGCCTTCGATCCCGTTCGCGGTCGCCGGCGCGCCGATCGCCCGCGACGCTCTGGCGGTCGAGGCGGGCGTCGACTGGCGCATGACGCGCCAGACGACCATCGGCGTGTATTATTCGGGCTCGCTCGCCGCACGCGACGAGGACAACGCGGTCAAAGCCAAGCTCGACGTCGCATTCTGAGCGAACCATTCCAGATTGCCGCGGGAAGAGCGTTCGCCTGCGCCGCCCGCGCGCCGACAGCGGACGCTCCGGGGCGCGGCGTGGTTCATGATGGATAGGACGAGCGAGATCGCCGCCGCAATCCAAGGCCCGCGCTCCCTCGAGACGCCCGATCAAGGTCCGATCGCTTCAGCGGGGGAACACGGCGCGCCCCACTGATTCTTTCCTCATTTGCTCCCAAACGGGAAGATGGTCTTCCAGTCGTTCTTCATGTCGGCGACGGTCCACCCCTTCGCATTCGCTTCGTCGAGCGCCTTGTCGAGGCGACCAATGATGGACTTGCGGTCGTAAGCCCATTCGCGTTCCGCGTCGGTGTGATGCACGAGGAGAGCGAAGCGCGGGCCGCTCCCCGCCATCGTGTATTGAAGCATTTGCAGATCGCCGTCCGAGTTGCCGAACGCCGCAGTTGGGACACGGCCGATATGCTCGTTAATTCCGACGGGCTTACCGGGTCCGTCGTCGAGGAATTCAGCTTGCGGCAGGCGCATCAGCACCGGCTTGCCGTCGAGCCATTCAAACCTGACCTTGGCGTTGCTGCCGACGATGTTTTCCGGCGGAATGCCGTAGACCTTTTCGGTCCAGGCGCGCATGAACTCGATGCCGCCGCCCGAGACGATGAAGGTCTTGAAGCCGTTCGCCCTCAGATAGGCGACCAATTCCAGCATCGGTCGATAGACCATTTCGGTGTAGAGCCGCCCAGTGACCGGATGCTTGGCGGCGGCGATCCAGTCTCGGACGATCTGCAGGAACTCGTCGTTGGTCATGCCCGTATGCGTGGCGTTCAAGATTTGGGCGACGGCAGACTCGCCGCCGCCAGCGAGCGCGCGTTTCGCGTCGCCCTTCAGCAACGAGGCGAACGGCTCCTTGTCCTTCCATTCGGGATGGCGTGGCGCGAGACTCTTGATGCGGTCGAAGGCGAACAGAAACTGGAAATACATCGGCTGTTCGGCCCACAGCGTACCGTCGTTGTCGAAAGTGGCGATGCGTTCCGCCTCGGGCACAAAGTCGGGCGAGCCCGGCTTCGTAGCCCGATCGACAAAGGCGACGACGGCCCGCCTGGTCGCCGTGTCGTTCCACGACGGCAACGGGTCGTCTCCTGTCGTTTCGGCCGTCGCCGAGAGGGGCGCGAGCGTCGACAAGGCCGGAAGCGCCGCGAAGGCGGAAAGCAGCGCGCGGCGGTTGACCGTGGCGAAGGAATCATTCGAACTCATCGGCAATCTCTTTCAACAGGAACGTCATGCGCGAGCTGGCGGCGTAGGCGAGCCTATCGGCTTCAGCGGCGGCGGGCGTCCCGGCCCTGACGGCAGGGTCCGCGCGTAGGCGGCGAAGGCGCCGGCAATTCCCCCGAAGTTGGGGCGAGAAATACCCGGCATGCTCGTTCTCACCGAAGTGACCACGCCCCAAGGCTGTGACGGACGATGAATGGGCCATTTGAGGTAGGCTTTCGTTCGTCTCCAGGTCGTTAACGTTTGCGTAGCGGTCGTGTCGCCAACTCTCCGCGCCGCTCTGGCCAAGAAGGCCGAGTGAGCGACCGCAAATCGCCGCTGCGGCCGGCTCCTGCTCACGGTCCTCGGATTGGCGGGGTCCGACCCGGGCGTTGTCGGTGCGACGACGTGACCCAGGCGCTCGGACGCTAGGTCCTTGCGCGGATTGCCGGTCTTGGCCCGGCCCAAGGCGCGTCGCCGGGCGCGCCTGGCCCTACGGCCGCTTTGTCTCCCGCCTCCTTGCCGCGTCCAAGCGGCTCGCGGGAGCCGCACAAGGTCCGGAAGCCTGGTCGAGGATAGCGGCGAATAGCGCGGCATGTTGCGTCGAACCTTGCGAGGATTGGCGGCAACCGGCTGCTGTCGCGGGATGCGCCACTCGCAATGGTCGGTTGAACCGCTCGCGGGGCTGGGAGCCGCCCACAGACGCCCGGCCCGTGCGGCGACCGACGCCCTCTGGGGATGGCTGCCGCGTTGCAAGTGCGATTTGACGATCTGGCTTGACCCGCCAGACAGCGTCCAGGGCGGACCCAATCCATGAATCGTCAGTCACTCTGTTTGAGCCTGATTTCGACGCCTGACGGAATCAGCGGTGGACGCCGAAACGGGTCCCTTTTCGGAACCGAACCACACGCCGTCAAACTCACGTCCGTGGACGCCGTCGAAAGATCCATATAGGATATATCATATGTCGAGGCTCGGAGCCCGGCGACTCGCGTTCAGCGTGACCCGTCGGCGTCTCACCGGCCAGTCGCCGGCGCGCGCGCCGCAGCGGCCGTCGGCTCCGGTTCCGCTATCGGGTGACCTCTCATGCGGTTGACGACTTTCTCGGACTACGCTCTCAGGGTGCTGATGTACGCGGCCGCCGCCGGCGACCGTCTCATAACCATCGAGGAGACGGCGAAGACGTACGGCGTCTCCCGCGGCCATCTTATGAAGGTGGTCAACATCCTGACGCGAACCGGCCACCTCAAGGGCGTGCGCGGACGCGCAGGCGGCTTCACTCTGGCGAACGCGCCTGAGGCGATCAATCTCGGCGCCGTCCTGCGCGCCACTGAGCCCGACTTTGCGCTTGTGGAATGCTTCGGCGCCGACAATCACTGCATCGTCACGCGGCGCTGCCAACTGCCGAACGTGCTGAACGAGGCGCTCAGCGCGTTCGTCCAAACGCTCGATCGCTACACGCTCGCCGACCTCGTTCTCGCCAAACGAGACTTCCCGCCGCCGAAGAGGGCGCCCCAACCGACGCGCGGACCGCACTTCGCTGCGGCGGCGGCCCGCCAGTAGACTTTGTTGGCGCTGGCCCGAGCCCGCGGCGACGCGCCTCAAGAGCAGAAATTGTTGACGTAAAGATCGATTTCTTATATATGTTTGTCCGCATCGAGGAGTCGTGCGCATGGCGTTCGTCGTCGCGGACAACTGCATCAAGTGCAAGTATATGGATTGCGTTGAGGTTTGCCCGGTCGACTGCTTCTACGAGGGCGAAAACATGCTCGCCATTCATCCCGACGAATGCATCGACTGCGGCGTGTGCGAGCCGGAATGTCCGGCGGAAGCCATCTTCTCCGACAGCGAGCCCGGCCTCGAGCGTTGGTTGAAGCTCAACGCCGAATATGCGGCGAAGTGGCCGAACATCACGACAAGGCGCGCACCGCCGGCGGACGCGAAGGCGTTCGACGGCAAGCCGAACAAGCTCGAGACCTATTTCTCGCCGGCGCCTGGTCAGGGCGACTAGGGCGCGTTCGCGCTTCACAAGGGCGGTGGGCGAGCGAGACCCTCGGATCCTCACCACCGAAACAGCCGGGCCGATCGGCGGCGCCGCAATCGTCCCACAACGTCGCGGAGAATTGAAATGGCTGACTCTCTCTACCCCCCGTCTTCGCGCGAACTCGCCGAGAAACGACGGGCGCTCACCCCCGACACAGAGAAAGCCTTCCAGGCCTTCAGTCAGCAGGTCTTCGCCGACGGCGCGCTGACGGCGAAGGTCAAGCAGTTGATCGCCGTCGCCGTCGCGCACGTGACGCAATGCCCGTATTGCATCCGAGGGCACACCAAGGCGGCCCTCCGACATGGCGCTACGCGCCAGGAGTTGATGGAGGCTATATGGGTTGCCGCCGAAATGCGGGCGGGCGCCGCGTACGCGCACTCGGCGATCTCGCTGACCGCGATGGACGAAGGGCAAGCCGCTCGGAGCGGTTGACGGCTCCGAGTCGACACGGTCGGCGCCGGAAGTCCCGGAGACGGAGGCGGCGATGAAGTTGGATGTCCGTCTGAAGCGCGCCTACCTGCCGCCGTCGCCCGACGACGGCGTGCGAATTCTGGTGGATCGCCTCTGGCCGCGCGGCGTGCGCAAGTCCGGCGCCGCGATCGATCGATGGCTGAAAGACGTGGCGCCGAGCGCCGAGCTCCGCCGCTGGTTTGGCCACGATCCGAGCCGCTGGGAGGAATTCGACCGTCGCTATCGCGCTGAGCTGTCGCGCGACGCCGCTCCTCTGAATGAGCTTCGGAAGGCTGCGCGCGGAGCGCGTCTGACGCTCGTCTACGCCGCGCGCGACGAGGTTCACAACGAGGCCGTCATTCTTCGCGACTTGCTCGTCCATTGAATCGCCGCGCCTGTTATCCAGCAAGGCGCGCGGCGGAGCGGCCGGCAGGCCAAGTCGCTCGAAACGCTTCGTCGATCCGTTACAACGTCGACGCTTCGCTCGACAACCGCTGGCCCTTCGCAGGGACCACGCCGCTGTGGTTGGCCATGGCCAGCTCCAGACTTTCGGCGATCCGCCGAGCCCGTTCGATGAAATGATCGGCGGCGCTCGGCGAACAGACCTCGCGCGCAGTTTGCTCGAACAGCTCCAGCCAACGATCGAAATGCCGGGCGTCGACCGGTAGAGACAGGTGCATCGTCGTTGGTTGTCCATGATACCGACCCGACATCAGCGCTACAGACGACCAGAACGCACACATGCGCTCCAGGTGGGCCTCCCAATCGACGATGCGTGCGGCGAAAATGGGAGCGAGGAGCGCGTCGTCGCGAACGCGCGCATAAAACGCGCGCGCCAACCGTTCGATCATGGCCTCGTCGATGGCCGTCCGTTGAGCAATTTCGCTCAGTGCAACCGAGCGGCGCGCGCCTACGGTCATGACGGCTCAAAAGTGGTATTCACGCTGCCCCTTTAACATGCGCTGGCGCGCGTCGCAATGACCGCGGCGGACGCGGCGCCGTCTTCGCCGGATGACGGCGCCGACGCCAGCGGACCTTTGCGAGCCGACCGACCGAGCTATTTCAGCGTGGAAAGATAGGCGATCACGTTGGCGCGGTCTTCCGGCTTCGGCAGGCCGGCGAACGTCATCTTCGTCCCCGGCACCATCGCCTTCGGGTCGGTGAGATACGCATTGAGCGTCGCTTCATCCCAGGTCTTGTTCGCCGCCTTCATAGCGTCCGAATACGAGAACCCTGCGACGGAGGCGGAGGGTCGGCCGACGATCCCGAACAGCGTCGGGCCGATGATGGTCTTCCCCGGCGCCGCGCTATGACAAATCGCGCATTTGTTGAACACGCTCTTGCCGGCGACGGCGTCGCCGTCCGCATAGGCGGCGGACGAGACGGCGAACATCGACAGTGCCGCGGCGAAGATGGACAGCTTCATGGACATGCTTCCTTTCTCAATGCGCCGGCTGCAGGGCGGTCAGCGGCGATTCCGGTTCGACGATGGGGGGCCAAAGGTCGCCCAACGCCCCCAAACCGCTTCTCTCTGTTCAACTCGACAGGAGCCGACGCCGTTCCGACGCCCGCCCAGGACCTTCGGCGGAAATCGCTAAGCGCGCTGCGTCGTTCGCGCGCCGTCCGGGCGCACGAAATGCGCGACGAGGCCGAGCGCGCGCACCACGGGCGCCGTCGCTTCGGCCGGCATCACCGCAAAGGCGTTCGACAGCGCGTTCGACTCGGTCGCCGTCGCGGCTTCGACCGAGACGGAAAGCCAGCGCCAGCTGGTGCGGCCGCTCCACGGCTCGAAAATGTGGTTGAAGCGTCCAGCCGCATCGAACAAGGTGCCGTATCCGCCGGCGGTCGCCACCGCTCGGTCGGTCAGCGCAATGCGTTCGGCGATCGCGCCGGGAGCGCGCGGATCTTCCAGCCCTACCGACCACGGCCCCCCCGCCGGATGGCCGCCGATCGCGCGGGTCTTGCCCATATCCACCAAAGCGTGTTCCACGCCGCCGGCGCGCAGCAACTCGACGACGCGATCGGTGATGTAGCCCTGGCCGACGCCATTCAAGGTGACGCCCATTCCCGGCCGCGCGAAGCGCAGTCGCGACGGATCGACGTCGAGCGCGTCTTGGCCGACGCGAGCGACGGTCGCGGCAATGTCGTCGGCCGTCGGGCCGTCCGGCGACGCATCGGGCTGCGAGAAATGGCCGGCGTAAAGATTCCACAGCGGCTGCACCGTCACATCGAAGGCGCCGCCGCTGATCGCGCCGTAGCGACGGCTCTCCGAGAGCACGCGCACAAGGTCGAAGGGAGGATTTTCGAGCGTCCCGTCGCGGTTGAGGCGCGAAAGGGCGCTATCGGGCCGATAAAGACTCATGATCCGTTCGAGGCGCTCAACCTCGGCGAGGCTCGCTGCGATCAGACGGTCTGCGGTCGCCGCGTCCGGGTGATGAATCTGCAAGGTCGCATCGCAGCCGAGCGCGGTTCCCGACCACACGCGCAGCCGCGAGTCGGCGCGAGCGGGCGCGATCGGCAGCAACGGCAACCCGCCGGCGGCGGCGGTGATGGCGATGAAACGGCGGCGTGTGATCGGCATCACGGGTCTCCCGACGTTGCGGTGAGGACGTAGTCGCGCGGCATGTCGTCGAAGGGCACGATCCGGCCGCCGTTAGCGTCGGCGAAGGCGCGCGCCGCAGTCGCGACGCTGAAGGGGATCGCTTCGTCGGCGCCCATGCCGCCGCGGCGGCGGCTGGCGATCACGAAATAGGCCTTGCGGGCCTCGACCCACATCCGCGGCTCAGGCTGGTCCCAGTTCTTCGCCCGAGCCATGTCGCTGACGTAAAAGGCTGCAATCGCCTTTGGCGTCTCCTGCAACATCGTGAAGGCGAAGGCGTCGCGGACGGAGGAGAACCAGTATGGGTCGGCCAGGCCGCGGACAAAGATCTGGCCTTTGGGTCCGGCGTGTTCGGTCAACGCCATGCCGCAAAACTGGGCGACGGAAGCGTCCGTCACTTCGCGCGGCGGCGGCGCCGCAGCGGCGCTGTCGTCGCGACCGCAGGCCGCCAGCGACATCAGCCCAAGCAGGACTTCCCTGCGTCTCATATCTGCCTCCGCGCGAACAGCGCGGTCGCCGCCGCCAATGGCGCGACGACCCATGCGGCGAGCGCGCCGACGAGCACGGCCGGGCTGAGGCCGGCGCGGGCGCCCAAGCCCGCGACGCCGGCGAAGCCGCTCACATCCGGCGAGGCGGTCAGGTTGAGCAGCCGATAGGCGTCGGTCGGGTTCAGAAGCAGCAGCGCATTCAACACGTCCGCGGTCACGGTTTGACCGTGGTCGGCGACCAGCACGCCGAGCAACGCCATATCGTAGAGCAGCACAAAGAAGAGCCAGACGCCGATGGCGACGCCGCCGGCTGCGCCGCGATCGCGGACGAGCGCGCTGACGAAATAGCCGATGGCGATGAAGACGGCGCCGAGCAGCATCGACGAGGCGATCATGGCGACAAACGCGATCCACGCGCCGGGGTCCTCGGCGCCGGCCAATTGCAAGGCCACGCCGGCGACGCCGTAGCCGACCGCGGTGGCGAAGCCGAGAATGCCGAGATGCCCGGCGAACTTCCCCAGCACCACCTGCCAGCGCGCCACCGGATAGGCGAGCAGCAGCGCCATGGTGCCGCGCTCCACCTCGCCGACGATCGCGTCGTAGGACAGCAAGAGCGCGATCAACGGCACGAGAAAGATCGTCAGGCTGGACAAGCTGACGATCGTGACGGCCAGCGCGCCGACTTTGACCGAACCGGTGGGCGCGGCGCCGAGGAAGGCGAGCGTGAGCGCCAGCGCGGCCAGCAACGCCGTTGTGGCGAGCACCCAGCGGTTGCGCATGCCGTCGCGCAGCTCTTTGCCGGCGATGATCATCGTCTGTCTCACGGCGCACCCTTCTGGAAGGCGGCGTAGAGCTCGTCGAGCGACGGCCGTATGATCTCGATGTCCTCAGCGGCGCCCGGCAAGCCTCGCAGCGCCG
>Ga0181517_10001049_pt1 | contig 32535 bp, 23 predicted proteins | sample PEATcosm2014_Bin_31_FD_119748 | JGI IMG/M metagenome (GOLD analysis project Ga0181517, IMG submission 119748) | Peatland microbial communities from MTU Mesocosm Facility, Houghton, MI, USA - PEATcosm2014_Bin01_30_metaG | ecosystem: Environmental > Terrestrial > Soil > Wetlands > Peat | place... | reverse complement strand
CGCGCGAAACTCGCGCCCGCACGCCACGATGGGTTCTTGCATGCGGATCTTCTGCCCGAACTTGAAGAGCGTGTCTAGAGCAAAAATATAAGTGTAAAGAGCAGCGGGGACGGGCGCACCCCGGGGTAACGAATAGCGCCTGCTTCAGGCGGTTGGCGGCTGCCAGGCCTGTTGGACGGGCAGAACCAACTCGCTGCAGAGCGGCTTTTGGTAGCTGAGGATAAGCTCCATGCCGCCGAGGTTTTCCCGGCGGTTGGCCCGGGTAGCTTGCTCGATCGTGCGGTAATCGAAGGCGCGGGCCGGTTCCGAAACCCAGCAGTTGAGTCCCGCATAGTAAAGTTTGGTGTGGCTACTGCGCAAGAGCACCCTGCGGAGAGGCGGCTGGAGCAAGGTGGAGTCAAAGTTCGACCTGGCTGTGTTGAGGCAGCCGGTTTTGATGGCATGGTTTCTTTTAAGACCCATGATGCTCCCGAATGGCCCATCTCTTATCACGGAGCGCGCGTGCCGGAAATGGGGTGTTTGCCTGGTTTTAGGGCCGGATTGACCTGCCTCCCGCCCGGCTTGCCAGAGCGGGTCAGCTTCCGCCGGAGTAAAGATCCGGGTAGCGCGCTTTGGCGCATTCGGGGCAGATGCTATGGGTGAAATCGGCTTCCGAACGCTCGCTGATGTAGGCCTCGATCTGGTTCCAATAGCCTCGGTCATCGCGGACTTTCTTGCAGTGCGCGCAGATCGGCAGCAGCCCGCTCAAGGTTTTGACGTTCGTCAAGGCGGCGGTCAGCTCGGCATTGGCTTTCTCGAGTTGCGCGGTGGAGGCTTTGAGTTTTTCGGCGGCGAGGCGGCGCTCGTTCAGGTCGTGGAACACGAGCAAGCCGGCGGTGGCCGAAAGCACGACGGCGAGCAAGCTGGCGCTGATGATGAAGATCACGGTATGGCGCAGGGACTCGGAGCGGTCCTTGGCGCGCTGATCGAGCTGCATCTGCTCATGGTCCTGCAAGAGGCGCGTGAGTTGGCGGATGTGGTCCATGAGCAGTTTATCCTGGTCGGTTTGGAGGACCTGAGCCGCGGCGTCAAAACCCTGGGCGCGGCGGACGGCCAGGCCCTGGTCCAATTGGTTCTGGCGGGCGAGCACCAGCCGTGCGAGGTCCCGCAAGTGCTGGGCCTGGCTCGGCTCCAAGACCTGGGCTCGGAGCCCGGTCATCAAGTGGCTGAGGGTGTTGGTGGCTTCGACATAGGGCGCCAGGTAGCTTTCCTTGCCGGTGATCAGATAGGCCCGCTGGGCCGCTTCAGCGTGCCCGAGCAGGTTCAGCGGTTCGTCCAGGTCCTCCAGGGTCTTGTGGATGTGATCCACCCACCCGATGCTCTGGAACAGCTCCTCGCCAGTGTGATACGAGATCAGGTTGACTCCCCCCATCAGCGCCAGCAACAGCACGGCGCCAACGGCAATCGTTCTGCCGGCAGACCAGTTCATCGTTGTATCCTGGGTGAGAGCCCGGTCCGACAGGGCGGGCAGGGACGGTTTGCAGCGTGAGCCACCCGGCTCTTGCCGATCCGAGGAGAGGCTGCGGCACGCGTCTCTAAGGGCATAGGTTCTATGTCGAACAGCGCCATGGCTTGGTATTCTACGTCTTGGGCGTCCCGCCATCCAGACAATCCCGCACGGCTTTGGGCAGGGTCACATGGGTGTAGGGCTTTTGGAGAAATGCGGCATGGCCGTCGCGGAGGAACGTGGGGTTCACTTCGTCCATGCTGTAGCCGCTGGCGAAGATAATCTTGAGTGTCGGTTTGGCGTCGAGAAGTTGGCGGGCCAGGTCCATGCCCGAGACGCCCTCGGGCATGACCACGTCGGTTAACACCAGGTCGATGGTTTCCCGGTGCTGGTTCCATAGTTCAAGGGCTTCCAGGCCCGAACCGGCTTCGAGGATTCGATAGCCGCAGTCCTGGAGGATAGTCTGCGCCATCTGGCGCAGCACCGGCTCGTCCTCGACGATCAGGATAGTTTCCTGGCCGCCGCGCACCTCGGCGGCGGGGCCCGCTTCCGGTGGTTTGGCCAGGACGGGCTCGCTATGCGCCGGGAAGAAGATGCTAAACGTCGAGCCGCAGCCCACCTGGCTGTCGACTTCGATCCAACCTTCGTGCTGCTTAACGATCCCGTAAACGGTGGCCAAACCGAGGCCGGTGCCTTTGCCGACTTCTTTGGTGGTAAAGAACGGCTCGAAAATGCGGTCGCGTGTGGCGGGGTCCATGCCGCAGCCGGTATCGGCCACGCGCAGGCAAACGAACGGACCGGTGCGGGCGCTCGGATGGATCTCAACGTACTGCTCATCGAGGCGCAGCGCCTCGAGGCGGATGGTCAGCTTCCCACCTTGGGGCATCGCATCCCGGGCGTTGACCGCCAGGTTCATGATGACCTGCTCGATCATGCCCATGTCGCCATGCACCAAGGGGATTTCGCTTGGGGGCTCAAACAGGAGCGAGATGGTTTCGCCCAGCAAACGGTCCAACATGGTCCCCATTCGGCTGACGACCTCCCGCAGGTCCAGCAGCTTGACCTGCATGACGTTCTTGCGGCTGAACATGAGCAACTGGCGGGTGAGGCTGGCCGCCCTTTCGGCGGCGAAATAGACGGCCTGCGTGGAGGGGAACATCTCGGGGGGCAGGTCGGGCTTGACCATCAGCATGCCGGCATGACCCTGGATGATGGTGAGCATGTTGTTGAAGTCGTGCGCGACTCCGGCGGCGAGCTGGCCGACCGACTCCATTTTTTGGGCCTGGCGCAACTGGGCCTCAAGGCTGAGCCGGTCCGTGATATCCTCGACGTAGCCATGCACGACCTGGTTGCCGAGCATGGGGTGGAAAGACCAGGAAAGCGTGCGGCCTTCGATTATCGTTTCCTGCCGCAGGAGCCCTTTGCCCGTGGCCAGGCAGGCTTCGACATTCTCGCGGATGTTGGCCGGCAAGATGGCTCGCGGATGATCGCGTCCCACAGCCAGCGCGAGCCTTGAGGCGGCGTCGTTGAAATATGTGATGGCTCCGTCAGCGGAAAACTCCATTGCCGGGTTCGGGTTGAGCTTGGCAAACGCGGCCAGCTTCAGGAGCTTGGCCTCGGCGCGATTGCGAGCGACCGCCATGGCCAGCACCGTGGCTATCGCCAGAAGGAAGTGCACCTCGTCCTCGGTGAACTTGCGCCGGTGCGTGGTGTGGACCCCGATGACGCCAAAGGCCTGGCCATGGCCCGAAATAGCCACCGTAACGCCGCTGATTACCCCATGTTCGAGCAGCAGCGGCGAGGCCTCGAACCGGGTTTCGGCAGCCAGATCTTGCACGACCACCGGTTCCCCGGCCCGCAAGGTGAAACCCGCCTGCGTCGGCGAATCAGCCGGCATTTGCAGCTTGCCCACCGTTCCTTGCTTCCATCCCACGCCGGCCCGGAGCAGGAACGAATGCTTGTCGGCAAGCAACTCCAGGACTTGGCAATACTCGACCTCCAAGGTTTGTGCGGTAAGCATCGTCGCCTGGCTGAGCAGGGCGCCCAGGTCCGCGCTGACGAGCGCAAACTGGCCCAGGGCGCTGACGACGGTTTGCTGGAATGAGCGGTTGAGGAGGGTCTTTTCGGCCTGCTCGCGTTCGCGGACCCGCTGTTCGAGCGCGACCGCCATGGAATCAAAGGTGCGAGCCAACTCCCCCAACTCTCCCTGCTCGCGCACCAGGCCGGTGCGGCTGCTCAGGTCGCCGGCGGCGAGGTTCTTTGCCGCGTGCGACATAATGCGGACCTGGCGAAGGATGAAGCGCTCGCCTCCGAACCAGGCCGCTCCCAAGGCCAGCAACCCCACCACAAAACCGGGCCAAGGGAACTCCGTGTTGGTGTGGCGCGCAATCAGGTACATGATGATCCAGGCTGGCGCAATGGCCAGGAAGACGGTTCCCACCAGTCGGGCTCTCAAGCTGAGGAAGCTGGTCATCGGCTGTCGTGAAGCTGCTGCTGCTAGCCAGGATAATAGGCCACGAGCCAAGGAAAGGAAGCGTTTTCTAATGGGGAGGCCGCCGAATTGAGGCAAATCGGCGTTTGTGCGAGCACGGGGATTAGAACCTCCCCTTACGGCGGGCTTATAGCCAGGGAGTTTGGCCCCGGAAAGGCTCCCGGGGCTGCAAGCAAGCTTACGGCGGCGGCGTGCCGAGGCTGGTTATTCGGGAGCCGGCGCCGCTTCAAGGTCGTCTGGAACGATGGCGCGAGCCGGACGTTTCGAAAAGCCGATTCCAAGTTCCACGCACAGCATCAGAGCCCTGTGGCAGTCCTTGTCATTACGGATCCAAAGCTCCGCGTGGGGTGGATGGGCGGACGCACCTCGTATTGAGGATGTTCTGCGTACCTCGCACGGTATGCCAACCTGGTTGAACTCCTTGCTGACGAGTTCGACTTCCTCGTCGTCAGATGAGAAAAACAGCATTTTCATATGATGAATTTCAGTCGGCAGCAAGGTGACGCGGAATCGTCTTGGTCACAATCCGGTGAAAGCCTGAAGATACCCCTGGGGAAACTCCGGGATCCCAAAAAGCAAGCGGCGGCCCGCTCTCAGGCCGCCGCTCACTCAAACCCCAACCTAACCAACATCCAACTAACCCTCATTTATTCTGACAACGCTGCGGGGAATTCGTTCGAAAGATTTGTAGTATTTTATTGCATGCTTTCTCACCCTTCGAGCACGGCTTCCACGCGAATCGGTTCAGCCTGGGTATCGCATGCCGGAAGGAGGTTTCCTGGGACACTTTTGCCATCAACCACCAGGGTCCTGACCCCCCGTTGTTTCCCCTTCGGGTTTCGAACCTCAATGAGATAAGTATTTCCGCGAAAACGCCTTATGACGCTGAATCCCTTCCACTTGGCAGGGATGACCGGATCGATTCGCAAGCCGTCCAGCTCGGCGCGGATGCCCAGAATCCATTGGGTGGCCGTGTAGTAAGTCCAGGCGGCGGTGCCCGTTAGCCAGGAATTCTTTGCCTCCCCGTGCGTCGGGGCGTCCTTGCCGGCGATCATTTGAGCAAAGACGTAGGGTTCGCACCGGTGCAAATCGCCGATCGCCTCGCGGACGGAAGGATTGATGCGGGTGTAATAGTCGAAGGCTCGGTTGCCGTTGCCCGCCATCGTCTCGGCGATGATAATCCAGGGATTGTTGTGGCAGAAAATGCCCGCATTCTCCTTGTAGCCTGGAGGATAGGAGGAAATCTCGCCCATGTGCAGGTAATACTTCGAAAAGGCCGGCTGCTGGAGCACAATGCCGTGTTTGGTCGCCAGGTGCTTGTTGACCGATTCCAGGGCGCGCTTGGCTCTGCCGTCTTCGAGGCCGACGCCGGCCATAACGCACATCCCCTGGGATTCGATGAAGATTTTGCCTTCTTCACAGACCTTCGATCCAATGGGCTTGCCAAAGTCGTCGTAGGCGCGCACAAACCATTCCCCATCCCAGCCGTGCTTGTCGATGACCTTCTCCATCCGGGCGGCTTCGTCGAGGTAATGCCTGGCTTCCGCCTCGAGATGGCGTTTCCGGGCAATGCCGGCCAATTCCTTGGCTGCCAGGACAAACAGGCCGGCGATAAAGACCGACTCGGCGACTTTGCCTTCCTTGTTGGTGGTGGTCTGGAAGGATTGGCCGGGGGTATCGGAGAAGCAGTTAAGGTTCAGACAATCGTTCCAGTCGGCGCGGCCGATCAGCGGCAGGCCGTGCGGCCCAATCCGCTCGAGGGTGTAATGGAAGCTCCGCCGCAGGTGCTCGTAAAGAGGCTGCTCCGAGCCCGGCTGGTTCTCGAATTGCACGGCTTCATCCAGGATGCTCCAGTCACCGGTCTCCTTGAGGTAGGCGGCGACCCCGATAATGAGCCAGTGGGGATCGTCGTTGAACCCGCTGCCGATGTCGTTGTTGCCGCGCTTGGTCAGCGGCTGGTATTGGTGGAACGCACCCCCGCTCTTAAACTGAGTCGCCGACAGATCCAGGATCCGCTCCCGGGCCCGGGCCGGCACCATGTGGACAAAGCCGAGCAGGTCCTGGTTGGAGTCGCGGAAGCCGAGGCCGCGCCCGATGCCTGATTCATAGAAGGAGGCCGATCGCGACATGTTGAACGTGGCCATGCACTGGTAGGCGTTCCAGATATTCACCATGCGGTTGGCGTGCGGGTCCGGCGACTTGACCTGGTAGATTCCCAGCAGGCCATCCCAATACTTTCGCAGGCTGGCGAAAGCGGTATCGACGTTTCGCGCCTCAAGGTATTTGGCGATGACGGGCTTAACGGTCGCTTTATTGAGCGTCTGCGAGTTGGGTGGAGCGAACTTCTGGTCGGGCGGGTTCTCATGGTAACCGAGCACGAAGATGACCTCCCGGGTCTCGCCCGGCTTCAGGTTGAGCTTGACGTGGTGGGAGCCGTGCGGCGCCCAGCCGTGGGCCACCGAGTTGAACGACTTGCCCCGCTCGACCGCGACCGGGTTGTCCCAGCCTCGGTAGGCCCCCAGGAACGTGTTGCGCTGGGTGTCAAAGCCCGCCAGCCTGGCCGAGCAGGCGAAGTACGCAAAGTGGTTGCGCCGTTCCCGGTATTCGGTTTTGTGGTAGATGACCTGATCGACGACTTCGACCTGGCCGGTGCTGAAGTTGCGCTGGAAATTGGTGGCGTCATCCTGGGCGTCCCAGAGGCAAAACTCGATGCTGGAGAACAGCGAGAGTTTGGCCGGTTTCCGGCGGCGGTTGGTGACCTGGAATTTCCAGATCTCCAGGTTTTCGCCCAGCGGCACGAAATAGCAGGTCTGCGCCTCGATTTTTTTCCGGCTCGAACTGATGGTGGTGTAGCCCATGCCGTGCCGGCATTCATACTTGTCGAGCGGCGTGCGGGTCGGCTGCCAGGAGGGGGACCAGAATTCTCCGGTCTCGTTGTCGCGCAGGTAAAGGTAGCGGCCGCCCACATCGAACGGGGCGTTGTTGTATCGATAACGCGTCAGGCGGCGCAGCCGCGCGTCCCGGTAGAATGAGTAGCCGCCCGCCGTATTGGAGATGATGCCGAAGTAAGCCTCGCAGCCCAGGTAATTGATCCAGGGCAGGGGAGTATCGGGCCGGGAAATGACGTATTCGCGGTTTAGGTCGTCAAAGTGTCCGTAACGCATGAGACAGGATGTTGGATTTCAGGTTTTTCGAGCTTGTCGTACCAGTTGAACTTAATAAACACGGAGGTGGCAGCCAGCAGGGCAAAAATCCCTCCCGCCCAGGCCCAGTTTCGCAGCACGATGAAGATCGGCAGCGACACCAGGCAGAGCTGCCAGATCATGCCGACCAGGACGTTGATGCAATCGCGGCCGAAATTGTAGTTGGGCTGGAAGGCCGGGTCCTCCTGCACAACCTGCCGGCGGATAGGCCCCCAGAAGCCCCAGGGATTGACGGTCTTATAGAAGCTCTTGAGCGTGGCGTCCGAGTCGGGACGAGTCAAGAGGGTCCCCAAAATGCAACCGGCAACCGACACGACGAAGATCACCGGGAAGGTATAAAGGGCGTTGGTGCTGTGCCCGAGCAAATGCTCGATGATCATCGGGACGAACATGGCGCTGAGAATGCCCGTCATCATGCCCCAGAAATAGCCGTATCCGTTGAAACGCCACCAGGTCCACTTGAGCAGGTTGGCCATGACATACGCCCCATTGAGCGCGCCGACGATCCACCACATGATGCCGAAAATGTTTTTGGTCAGCAGCCCCAGCAACAGCCCTGCCGCCAGCACGCCGAGGGAGGAGAGCCGGCTCATGCGGATCTCCACGTGCGCCGGGGCGTTGGGGTTGATGTAGCGTTTATAGATGTCGTTGACGATGTAGGCCGGGGCCGCGTTGACTGTCGCGGCGAAGTTGGACATGAAGGCGGCCAGCAGGCCGGCCAGCAGGAAGCCAACCACACCGGCGGGCATGTAGTTGAACAGCACGATCGGCAGCAGGTTTTCGAGGTCCGGCTTGTCCATGGCCTTCAGTTGGGGCGAGCAGTACTTCAGCGCCATCACCGTGAGGCCGGCCACCATCATGTAGCGCGGAAACATCAGCACCACCGTGACCCAGCCATTCATCAGGGAAGCTTCCCTGGGGCTGCGGGTGGCCAGGATGCGCTGCATATCGTAGTTGGGCATGGGTCCGGCCAGGCTGGCCAGCACCCCTTTGCAGAGCATCAGCCCGAAGATAATCCCAAACATGTCGTTGCCCTCGTCGTGGATCGCCTGGTTTACCTTGTCAAAGACTCCCGTCCAGTCCAGCCCGACGCTGTAGCCGAAAAAGGGGTTCGCCCATCCCGCGGGAACCAGGTGCTGGATTTCGGAAGGGCTGACGTGGCTGATGGCGATGAAGCCGATCACGATCGAGGTGACGGTGAGAATCGTAAACTGCATCACCTCGGTAATCACGACGCTGATCATGCCGCCTTTGATCGTATAGAGCGAGGTCAGCCCCATCAGGATCAGCGCGTAGATGTTGGCGTCGGAAAAGAGGCCCACGCTGGTGTGGGTGAACCGCCAGGGCAGCATCTCGACGGCGAACTTGCCGATGCCCTTGAAGGCGTAAGCCAGCATTCCCACCACGGCCACCAGGGCAAAGGTGACGACGCTGATGTGGGCCAGCGTGCCGCCACGCCCCTCGCCGAAGCGGGTCTTGATCCACTCGGCTCCGGTGAGCACGTTGGATCGCCTCAGCCACGCGCTCAGAAACATCATCAGGAAGATCTGGTTGAACGTCGGCCACACCCACGGCAGCCAGATGCTCTTGAGCCCATACATGAACAGCCACGTCACCAGCGCCATCGTGCCGCTGATGTCGAACATGCCCCCCGCGTCGGAAATCCCCAGCAGGTACCAGGGCAGAGTTTTGCCCCCAAGAAAGTAGGATTCCATATTCTTGGACCCGCGCTTGGACACCCACAGCCCTATCAAAATGACCGCCACGAAGTAGCAGAGGATAATAGCGATGTCGACAGTGTGGAGCTTCATAGGAACGACCGGATGAATGTCATGCCCGGAACGTTATTGGCGGCAAAGCGAAGCCGTCAAGAACGAATCCGTCAATCTACGTCGTATATATTAATGACGGGAGCCCGCTCCGTTGGATCTTGCAATGCCTGCCGAAACGAGGTTGCCTGATCCGATGAAAAAACCAGTGCGGGTCCGGCCCAAACGTGTCGATTGGCCCAGGCCGCGGCCTATGATTCCGGCCACAGTCCTTCTGGCGCTATCGCTGCTCAGTTGGGCCTCCGCCCAGGCCCAGCCCCTGGTCCGCCTCAACTCGATTGGTTACCTCCCCGACGGCGAGAAGAAAGCCGTCATTGCCGCGCCTTGCTCGAGTTTCACGGTCCTGCGCCTGCCTGACAGTTCGGTCGTTCTCTCCGGCAACACGAGTTCTCCGGTCACCAATGCCAATACAGGTGAGCAGCTCCGGGTGGCCGATTTTTCCGGCCTCCAAAAGCCCGGCGAATACCAGGTCGACATTCCCGGCGTGGGCCGGTCCGCGCCCTTCCGCGTGGGCGCCGATATTTATAGGGAGCCGCTTTATGCCGCCACGCGCGCGTTTTATTTTTGGCGATGCGGCACGGCGGTCAGCGGCGCCTGGCACGGGCAGACCTTTGCCCATGGACCGTGCCATACCAACGACGGATGGCTCGACTATGTCGGGAAACCGGGCGCCCGCCAGGACGGCACGCAAGGCTGGCACGACGCCGGCGATTACAATAAATATGTCGTCAACGCGGGAGTGACGTTGGGCACCCTCTTCCGCGCGTGGGAAGATTTTCAACCGCAGTTGCGAGGGCTGCGGCTCGATATACCCGAATCCGGCGGCCCGCTGCCGGATTACCTGGCTGAGATCAAGTGGGAGCTGGACTGGGTGCTGAAGATGCAGGCGCCCGACGGGTCGGCCTATCACAAGCTCACTACCTTGAAGTTTGGCCCCTTCGTGCCGCCGGAGGCGGAGGCGGCCGATCGCTATTTTACCCCGTCGGGCAGCGAGGCAACGGCGCATTTTGTCGGAATGACCGCCCAGGCCGCCCGCGTTTTCAAGCCGTACGACCCCGCTTATGCCCGGCGCTGCCTGGAAGCCGCGCAGCGCGGCTATGCTTTCCTGCAGGCCCACCCCGAGTATCATCGGTCAGACCAAAGCGGCTTTCACACCGGCGTCTATGAGATTCGCGATGAGATCCACGAGTCCAGCCATCGATTGGACGGCATCCCCAACAACCGGCTGTGGGCCGAAGCCGAGCTTTGGCAGACCACCGGCTCGCCCGAAACCCTGCGCGGCCTCGAGGCTCGCATCCGGTCCATCCATGGCCAGGTCGGCTTCGCGTTCGATTGGGACGAGGTCAAAGACCTTGGCCTGCTGACTTACCTGATGTCGCATCGGGCAGGGCGCGACCCCGAGGTGGTGGGCTTGGCGCGCAGCAACGTGTTGGCGATGGCCGATCGCATTGTCCAGACGAGCCGCGACGACCCCTACGGCAGTCCCATGGGATCCAACTTTGGATGGGGCTACAACGGTTTTGTGGCGCGCCAGGCGGTTCTGCTGATGGCTGCCGACCGGCTTTCCAGGCAGCACGCCCCCGCGCCAGGCTTGCGGGGCGCCGAACAGCAAATGCGCATGGTGCGGCGTCCCGAGGGGCCGAGCCCTTATCGCGCGGCCTGCCTGGATGCCTTGAATCACCTCTTTGGGCGGAATTACTATGGACGCTCGATGGTTACTGGGCTTGGGTTTCTGCCTCCAATGCATCCCCACGACCGCCGGATGGGTGATGGGAAGGCGTCGGTGCCCTGGCCTGGCTATCTGGTGGGCGGGCCGCAGCCCAAGGCCACGGACTGGAAAGACGATCAATGGAATGCCGGCACCAACGAGATTGCGATCAACTGGAATGCGGCGCTGGTATATGCATTGGCCGCCTGCGTTGACGTTGCCGCGGATTGATCATGAAAACCTGGCTGTCCCTTCCTCTGTGCCTGATTGGGCTCACCTTTGCCGCGGCTGTTGAAGCCCAGGATCGGGCTCCCTACCTCGATCCGGCCCAGCCGATTGAGAAGCGCGTTGAGGACCTGCTCGGCCGCATGTCTATCGAGGAGAAAGTCTCGCTGATCCATGGCGACTCGAAGTTTTCCACCGCCGCAATTCCCCGTTTGGGCGTGCCCCGCCGCTGGCTCTCGGACGGCCCGCACGGCGTCCGCGAGGATGTCGGCCCGCACAACTGGAACGTCGCCGGGCGCACAGACGATTTTGCCACCGCCATGCCGGCCTTGTGCGCGCTGGGCTGCGGGTGGAACCTCGAGCTGGCCCGCGCCTACGGCGATGTCCTTGGTCAGGAAGCCCGGGCCCGAAACAAGGACATCATTCTCGGGCCGATCGCCGATATTGCGCGCACGCCCTTGTGCGGTCGAATCTACGAGTTCCTCGGCGAAGATCCGTTCCTGAACACGCGGCTTTCGGTCGAGTACATTCGCGGTGTCCAGGCCCAGGACGTTGCCGCCTGCATCAAGCATTTCGTCGGAAACAATCAGGAACTAGGCCGCCTGATTATCGACATGGACATGGACGATCGGGCCCTGCGGGAAATCTATATGCCGCCGTTTGAGGCGGCGGTGAAAGAGGCCGGCGTATGGGCGGTGATGGGGGCGTACCCCAAATTCCGCGGTCAACACTGTGCCCACAACGAATACTTGATCAACCAGGTCCTCAAGGGCGAATGGGGCTTCGCCGGCGTCGTGGTATCGGATTGGGGCGGGACTTTCAGCACGCGCGAAGCCGCTCTTAACGGCCTGGACATCGAGATGGGCACGCTCAAGCTGGGGAGTGAAGAGGGCCGGCCCTACGAGGACTATTATCTGGCCAATCCCTTTCTCGACGGGCTGCGCGGCGGCGAATACCCAATGACGGCGCTCGACGACAAGGTGCGCCGCAGCCTCCGGGTGATGTTCGCCCTCCATGTGTTCGACACCCGCAAGCCCGGCGCCCTGAATACCCCCGCCCACCAGCAAACCGCCCAGAGGGTCGCTGAGGAAGGGATTGTTTTGCTCAAGAACAAGGCCATCCCGGCCGGCAGCGGCAGCGTCCCCGCCGGCGAATTGCTGCCTTTGAACCTGTCTAGCCTCACCTCGATCGCCGTGATCGGCGAGAATGCCGTTCGCCGCCAGGCCAACGGCTTTTTTGGCGCCGGCATCAAGGCCATGCATGAGATCACCCCGCTGGAGGGGATCGTCCAGCGCGCCGGGGACAGGGTGAACGTGACCTACTCGGTTGGATACAGCAAGCAGGGTGGATCGAATTTGATCGAACGCGCTGTCAGCGCCGCCCGCCAGGCCGATGTCGCCATCGTCATCGCCGGCTTGGGCCATGCCCGCTACCTGGATGATGAAGGGTGGGACCGCAAGGATCTCCGTCTGCCCTACGGACAGGATGAGCTGATTCAACGGGTGGTCCAGGCCAATCCCCGCACCGTTGTGGTGCTGATTGCCGGGCCGGCGCTCGAATTGGATTCCTGGCTCGGCCAGGTGCCGGCTCTCCTCCAGGCCTGGTATCCGGGCATGGAGGGCGGCAGCGCCATCGCTCGGGTGTTGTTTGGCGATGTGAACCCGTCCGGCAAGCTGACCTGCTCGTATCCCAAGCGCCTGATCGATTCCCCCGCCCACGCCCTCGATACCTATCCCGGGACCAACGGCATGCTGTTTTACAAGGAAGGCTTGCTGGTGGGTTATCGCTGGTTCGATACCCGGAACATTCAGCCGCTTTTTCCGTTCGGCTATGGCCTTTCCTACACCCGATTCGAGTATTCGGCGCTCAAGCTTGTCGAGGGCGCCAAGGACTCGCCGCTCACGGTCGAACTCGACCTGGCCAACTGCGGCAGCCGCGCGGGCGCCGAGGTCGTCCAGGTCTATGTCCACCAGGCCAGCCCGCGCCTCGACCGGCCGGCCAAGGAGCTGAAAGGATTTCAAAAGGTCCTCCTCAAACCCAACCAAAAGCAACGGCTCTCGATTCCGCTGGATCGACGCGCCTTGGCCTATTACGACCCGGCGGAGCATGGCTGGGTTTCCGAGAAAGGCGCTTACACCATCCTGGTCGGTGCCTCCTCCCGCGACATTCGGCTCCAAGCCGATTACACGCTGCCGGCCACTTCTGTGGAGAAGTAACCGGCTCTCTGTTGGGGCGCCTCCGTTGCCGCGAAGCGTTTGGAGATCCTACGTTCCGCCCCCGTTTCGGCTTCGGAGTAGGTAATGACCCACTATTCGAAGGAAACGCTTCATGAGATGATGCCTGAATGGCGAGGAGCCTAATAGGAGGTCAATACTATGTCACACCATCTCGATTCTCCACTCGCGCGGCAGGATACGCGCCTCGACATCACGGATGTGTACCTGTTTCGAGGCACCACGGGAACCGTGTTCGTGATGAACAGCAACTCGTCGGTCGCGGGCCGCAGTTACCCTGAGCGCTTCCATCCCGAGGCGCTCTACGAATTCAAGATCGACACGGATGGGGACGCCACGGAAGACGTGACGCTCCGCGTGTCGTTTGGGCACGGCGAGGCCGGCGGCCATCAGGCTATGGAGATTCGCCGCCTCGACGGCCGGGCGTCGCGAGACCGGGCCGCCCAGGGAGTGATCCTGGCGCAAGGCCGCGCGGGGGATACCGTTGTCGGCGAGGGCGGCATACGCGCCTGGGCGGGGCTTGCGGGAGAGCCGTTCTTTATCGAGGGCGCCGTGCTCGGGGCGATCCGCAAGGCAGTGGCAGGCGGAACGGCCGTCGATCTGAGCGGATGGAACAAGAACGAAGCCGTCAACGCATTCGCCGACACGACGGTGAGCTCGATTGTTCTTGAGATTCCCGACGCCGCGTTGGGGGCCCGGACGATCGGCTTCTGGGGCGTGACGGCGCTGGCCACCGACGCCGGCGGCTGGCGCCAGATCAACCGCGCGGGGCAGCCCATGATCCAGCCGATCTTCAATCCCGATGACAGCGAGCGGTCCAGCGCCTACAACACGACCCAGCCGAGAGAGGATCGAGCGCTATACGGCCCGACCGTCAGCGCGCTGGTCGAAGGCGTCGTGGCCGCCATGGGAACGAGCGCCGACCCCCAGGCGTATGGCAGGCTGGTGGCTGAGCTGTGCTTCCCGGACATCCTGCGCTACGAGATCGGCACGCCCGCGGTCTTTGGTTTCGCGAAGCGCAACGGTAGGGCGCTGGCTGACAACGCACCGGAGGTGATGTTCTCCATCGTCGTCAACGCCGCGCTGTCCGACGGCCTGCGCAGCAGCGCTGCGACCGGCAGACTCCGCCCCGATTTTCCCTACGTGGCGCTGCCGGCTGAGGCCAGGCAGGAGGCCGCCCCCGCGATGCGCGCCGCCGCTTAAGGCGGCTTCATCGAACGGAAATGGTTTGCGAAGCTGCCGGCGCTGCATTCTGGCGGGGACGCGGGCCCGACTTGCTGAACGGCGGCGAGCGGCGAGCCGCAAAGCGGTGTCGGTACGACGCCCGCGGCAGCCGTCGATGGGAACATGACAATCTCTTTGACTGACCCTTTTGTGTGGAAATTGTTATGAGTCGCGCCACCCCAAAAATGCGGGAGTTTGCCACGCACCTCATTGCTTGTGAGATGAGGGAAAGAGGATTCGCCGAGACGAATGTCCTGGCGGCCTTCATCGTCTGCGAGAAGTTCAGTCTCCGCCTGACGGTCAGTTTTGGGAAAACCGGGGTCCGGGCGCTCCTCTTGCGTTCGCTTGCGCTGGCCAGCGCGGAAACACCTGGGCTGGGCGCGGTGCATCTGAAAGCCGACGGCTCCTTTGAAGGGTGGGAGGCACTGGGAGCGCAGGTGGGTCCGGGCGAGGTCGCCGAGGATGGCTTGGTTCTGGTCGCCCATTTGTTCGGACTGCTGGCGGCCTTCATTGGCGAAGACCTAACGGTGCACCTGGCGCGCGAGGTGTGGCCGGAACTTTCCCTCGACGATTCGGGTTTTAGCAACACAGATGAAAATGAAAAAGCGACCTGACGCGGCCAAAGGCACCCAGCCGGCGCAAGTCCCGGGCCAACCGGCCAAAGCCGCGATTCGTAAGCTGCCCAGTGGCGTGCGGGGCCTGGACGAGATCCTGGGCGGGGGCATTCCGGAGTTTTCCTTCAACGTCATCGCCGGCGCCCCTGGCAGCGGCAAAACCACCCTGGCCCATCAGATCGTTTTCGCCAACGCGACGTCCAAAAGACCCGCGATCTACTTCACCGTCCTGGGCGAGCCTGCGGTAAAGATGCTGCGCTATCAGCAGCAATTCTCTTTCTTTGACGCAACCAAGGTGGGCGGGGCCATTCGCTTCATCAACCTGGCGGACCTGGTGATGGAGAAGGATTTGAACGCGGTGCTGGAGGAAATCATCCGGCAGGTCACGGTCCTCAATCCGGGCGTCGTAGTGGTGGATTCCTTTCGCACCGTTGTGCGCAAAGCGATAGGCCGCGAAGGGGGCGAAAGCGAGGTGGCGTCATTCGTGCAGCGCATGGGGCAATTCCTTACCAGTTGGCAAGCCACCACGTTTCTGGTGGGCGAATTCGTCCAGGAAGAGATGGCCAACACCCCCCTGTTCACCGTGGCCGATGGCCTTTTCTGGCTCTGGCAGGTGCCCGAGAGGAATTCCGTGGTCCGGAAAATGCAGCTCATCAAGCTGCGCGGGCAGTCCTCGGTGCCGGGATTGCACACGATCCGCATCACCGAGGACGGGTTGCAGGCCTTCTCGCGCACGCTGGGATTGCTCGGCGCCAAACCGAGAGCAGGTGAACGCCGTCGCCTTTCGATGGGCATTCCGGAGCTGGACACGATGTTGGGCGGGGGCATTCTCGAGGGCGACAGTGTCCTGGTGGCCGGGCCTTCGGGGACGGGCAAATCGGCCCTGGCGACGCAGTTCATCGCCGAGGGACTGCGCCAGGGGGAACCGGGAATCATGGCGATCTTCGAGGAGCGGCCGCAGGGCTACACGCAGCGGGCGGGCATGTTGGGTCTGAATCTAGAAGCCCCGCAAAGAGAGGGAACACTCGAAACCCTTTACCTGCGTCCGCTTGACCTTTCGGTGGATGAAACCATGCGGGCCATTCTGGATGCCATTACCCGGGTTGGCGCCAAACGGCTGGTCATCGATTCGCTGGTCGGTTTTGAGATGGCCCTGGCGCCTGGCTTCCGCGCGGATTTTCGCGAATCTCTCTACCGGATGATCGGCGCCCTGACCGGGGCGGGCGTCACCGTTCTGAGCACGGTCGAGGTGGAGGACACTTTTACCGCGCTGTCCTTTAGCCAGTACACGATTTCGTTTCTGACCGATGACATCATCCGGATGCGCTATGTGGAGATCGACGGCCAACTGCGGAAGGTGATGGTGGTCATTAAAATGCGCGGCGGCAATCACAGCAAAGACATTCGTGAATATGTGATCACCGACAAAGGCGTGGTGATCATCCAGCCCCGCAAGACCGATTATAACGGGCTGACCACTGGGATACCGCAGCGAAGCGGCCAGCGAGAAGAGGCCGCGCCCGAACCCAAGGCAACGGGATAAAGCCCAGCGCGTATGCATGAAGCCGTTTCGGTAAGGGGTGGGGACGAGCCGTCCCCACCCCTTCATGCATACGCGCTGGATAAAGCCAGATTTCCCAACCCTCGCCTTGCGTTATCCGCGTTCGAGACGAGTGTGAGGGGTTGGGCCGTTTTTCGTCCGGGGCGACAAGCCGCTCTTCTCATGCTTCCAACCGAAGATGAACTTCTGAGCGGTCACGGCAAGACTTTCGGGGCTTTGGCGGATGGCGACAGAGGACCGAGTTATGAGCAGAATGCAGAAAAGCCAAACCAAAGCCGTCATGACGGAACTGGAGAAAACCCCCACCGGCATTGGCGGCTTGGATGAGGTGACCGGCGGCGGCCTGCCCCGGGGCCGGCCCACGCTGGTCTGCGGCACCGCCGGCTCCGGCAAAACCCTCCTGGCCATGGAATTCATCGTGCGCGGCGCCACCGAGTTCAACGAGCCGGGCGTCTTCATGTGCTTCGAGGAAAACGAGGCCGAGCTGACCAAAAACGTTGCCTCCCTCGGTTTCGATTTGCAGGCCCTCTTTGCCCGCAAGAAACTCGCGCTGGATTACGTGCGCGTCGAGCGCAGCGAAATCGAGGAAACCGGCGAATACGATCTGGAAGGGCTCTTTATCCGGCTGGGCAATGCGATCGACTCCATCGGCGCCAAGCGGGTGGTTTTGGACACCGTCGAGGCGCTTTTTGCCGGCCTGCCCAACGAAGCGATTCTGCGCGCCGAGCTGCGCCGGCTCTTCCGCTGGCTCAAAGACAAAGGTGTCACCGCCATCATCACTGGCGAACGTGGCAGCGGAGGCACCCTGACCCGCCACGGCCTGGAGGAATTCGTCGCCGACTGTGTTATCGTCCTGGACCATCGGGTCGCAGGCCAGATCTCCACCCGCCGGCTGCGCGTCGTCAAATACCGCGGCTCGCTGCACGGCACCAATGAATACCCCTTTCTCATCGGCAAGACCGGCATCTCGGTGCTGCCCATCACCTCGATGGGACTGGCCCATCCTGCCCCCACGCAGCGGGTTCCCACCGGCGTGGCCCGCCTGGACGCGATGTTTGGCGGCAGAGGCTTTCTTCGCGGCAGCAGCATCCTGGTCTCCGGCACTGCCGGCACCGGCAAAACCAGCCTGGCGGCGGCCTTCGCCGAGGCGGCCTGCCAGCGGGGCGAACGAGCCCTCTATTTCGCCTTCGAGGAATCGCAGGACCAAATCATGCGGAACATGTCCTCCATCGGCATCGACCTGGCCCCTTGGGTCAAGCAAGGCCTGCTGCACTTCCACGCCGTGCGGCCCAACCTGCAAGGGCTGGAGATGCATCTGCTGGCCATCCATGACCGAGTGCGGGAAGCTAAGCCCAAAGTCGTCCTGCTCGACCCCATCACCAATCTCATCTCGGTTGGGGACCAGCTTGAAGTGCGCTCGATGCTCACGCGGCTCATCGACTTTTTCAAAACCCAGCAGATTACGACCCTTTTCACCAGCTTGACTTCGGGCGACGATGCTCCTGAACAATCCGAGGTGGGGGTCTCCTCGCTGATGGACACCTGGATTCTCCTGCGCAACCTCGAGCATAGCGGCGAGCGCAACCGCGCCCTCTACGTGCTCAAGTCCCGTGGCATGCCCCACTCCAACCAGGTCCGCGAGTTCCAGCTCTCCAGTCGCGGCATCGAGTTGGTGGATGTCTATGTCGGCGCGGGCACCGTCCTGACGGGCGCGGCCCGCCTGGCGCAGGAAGCGCGCGACGCGGCCGAGGCTTTGGCCCGCAACGACCAGATCGCCCGGCTGCGTCGGGCCATCGAGCGCAAACAGCGCTCCGCCGAGGCCCAGGGCGCCATGCTGCGCGCCGAGTTGGAGGCCGCGCTCGAAGAGCTGAACCAGAATATCGACCAGGAAACCCTCCGTTCTCAGGCCAGCGCGCGCGACAGCGAGCAAATGGCCCGCAAACGCATGGCCGACGGAGAGGCCTCCAAGTCCCAAAGCCGAAGTCCGAAACCGAAAGAAGGCCGAAAAAACAACCGCCACCGTGTCTCGCATCTCATGGCGCACTCGAATGGAGGCAGACGATGACCCAGGGAACCACCAGAGACACCGCCCAAACTCCTGCTGCCCCCAACAAGGACTTTTGGCAGCTCCGCCTCTACGTCGCCGGTCAGACGCCTAAGTCAATGATCGCCTTCACCAATCTCAAAAAGATTTGCGAGGAGCATCTTCCCGACAAATACCAAATCGAAGTCGTCGATCTGGTACAAAATCCCAGCTTGGCCCAGGGTGACCAGATCCTGGCTGTCCCAACCCTGGTGCGGAAACTGCCCGAACCGATTCGCAAAATCATCGGCGACCTATCCAATACCGAGCGCGTCCTCGTCGGCCTCGACCTGCGCCCCTCCACCCCCCCCCAACCCTAACCCGCTCCAGCCTATGCGCTTTAGAGCCACCTTGACCTTGACACCTCCTCTCGTTAACTCCTCGCTTCAGCAAGCCTCTCAATCCCAAAGGGATTGCGTATCAAAGCCCAGGGTTGCGAGGCACAAGCTACCCTGGGTGCAACGCCCAACAGGATCCTCCAAACCCCGAAAGGGTTGAGTCCACCGCCTCCTTCCCCCTTTCGACGATCATGAAACACACCCCCCCCGAAAACACCACCGCTGCCTTCGAGCGCGCCCTCACCCACCAGCCCGAGGCCCACACATACATCCTGCGCCTCTACATCGCCGGCATGACTTCCCGCTCCACCGCCGCCATCGAGAACATCCAAAGCATCTGCGAGCAAAACCTGCGCGGTCGCTACGAGCTGCAAATCATCGACGTTTACCAGCAGCCCACCTTGGCCAGGGGCGAGCAAATCATCGCCGCCCCCACCCTCATCAAACAATTGCCCCTGCCCCTGCGCCGCTTTATCGGCGACCTGTCCCACACGGATAAGATCCTTGTGGGACTCGACCTGCGCCCCAAAGAGGAAGACCACCGTAGCGGCCAGGGGCCTCCAGCAAAGCCGGAGGCCTGATATGAGGCCAGCATGAACCCAGACGACCTGCATCCTTCCTCGCCGGACCTGGCCGTCCAACTTGCCGAAGCGCAACGGCGTCTGGCCGAAACCCAAGCCCGTCTTGGCGAATGCGAGGAAACCCTCGAGGCCATCCGCACGGGTGCCGTCGATGCGCTCGTCGTGGCCGGCCCGGCCGGCAGCCGCGTCTTCTCCCTCGAAGGCGCCGAAACCCCTTACCGCTCCCTGGTCGAGGAAATCAACGAGGGCGCCCTGCTCCTGCGCCCCGACGGCAACATCCTCTACGCCAACGCCCGTTTCGCCCAACTGGCCAACACCTCCCTCGACCAGGTCATCGGCTGCCCCTGCCGGCGTTTCTTCCTCCCGGCCGACCATCCCCGACTCGAGGCCCTGTTGAAAGCCGCTCGGCGCGGCGGACGCTGGGAAGAGTTCGCTCTCCAGTCCCAGCCTGGCGCCGCTTCCCGCCCCGTCGAGCTTTCCGTCTCTCCCCTCAAGGACACGCAGGCGGAAACCCTCTCAGTCATCGTGAGTGACCTCACGGACCGGAAGGCCGCTGAGCACGCTCTCCGCCAGGCCAACGTGCAACTCGAAGCCCGCGTCGAGCAACGCACCAGCGAACTGACCTGCGCCAACGAGTCGTTGCTGCTCGGGTCGCTGCGCCAGCACGAACTCACTGAAGAGGCGGAGAGATTAAACGCGCAATTGCGCACGGAAATCACCGAGCGCCAGCTGGCCGAGGAAGCCCGGGCCCGCCTCGCGGCCATTGTCCAATGGTCGGAGGACGGTATCGTTTCGAAAGCGCTGGATGGGACCATCCGGACCTGGAACGCGGGGGCGGAGCGGATGTTCGGTTACCGGGCCGAGGAGGTCATTGGCCGATCGGTGACGATTCTGATTCCGCCTGACCGAGTGGAGGAGGAGAACCAGGTGGTGGAGCGGCTCAAGTGCGGGAAAGCCACCGAGCATTTCGAAACCGTGCGCGTGGCCAAGGATGGACGCAGGCTGGACGTGTCGCTGACCATCTCCCCGCTTAAGGACGGTCAGGGCCGGGTGGTTGGGGCATCCAAGATTGTGCGCGAGATCGGGGACATCGTTCGGGCCCGCCGGGTGCTGGCACGGAGCAAAGAGGAGTTGGAGCGATTGGTGGAGCAGCGGACGGGCAAGCTGCGCGAGGCCATGGCTGAACTGGAGTACATGTCCTACAGCATGGTGCATGACATGCGGGCGCCGCTCCGTGCCATGCAGAGCTTCGCCGCGATGTTGGAAGAGGAATGGGCTGGCTGCTCGCAGCCCCCGGGCCTGGACTATCTCCGGCGCATCCGGGAATCCGCCAGCCGCCTGGATCGGTTGGTTATCGACGCTCTCCATTATGGCAGGATCGTGCGCCAGGAGTTACCGGCAACGCCCGTGGACGTCGGAAGGCTGATGCGCGGCATGATCGAAACCTATCCTGACCTGCAACCGGCGGCAGCCGACATTGCCATCGAGCTCAATGAGGTGGTTGTGCTGGGGAACGAGTCGCTGCTGACGCAGTGCTTGGGCAACCTGCTGGGCAACGCCGCCAAGTTTGTTGCGCCAGGGGTCAGGCCCCGCATCCGCGTCTGGGCCGAGTCCCGGCCCGCACCCGCCGGTTCCCCCCTCTCCTCCCGTGGAGAAGGAAGCCGGAGAGACGGAAGCCCTCAACCATCCCCCTTCACGCCTCACACCTCCGGCACCAACCCATTTCCGTTCATGCGCATCTGGATCCAAGACAACGGCATCGGGATTCCAAAAGATGCTCAAGAGAAAATCTTCCGAATGTTCCAGCGGATGCACCGCGAGAGCGATTACCCCGGCACCGGCATCGGCTTGGCGATTGTGCGCAAAGCCGCCGAGCGGATGGGCGGGCGCGTGGGGTTGGAGTCCGAACCCGGACGGGGCAGCAAGTTCTGGATCGAGTTGCCAATTGCGGCCGAGGGCGAAAGCCGAGCGTTTATGCAGGACGCAGCGTGAACCACGGCGCCGCAAGCCGCCTATGCTAGGGCGCCGGCGGCGCATTCGTGGGCGATTCCTGGCCATTGGCGAACGCCATGGCTCTATCGAAAGCGGCCTTGCCGCCAAAATAGCTATATTGCAGCCCACCCTCACTCTGGTCGATGAGCTTGATCTGCGTTTTGAAGTCGGCCATTTGTCCGCACTCAAAAGCATACCAGGCATACGGGTAGCGGAACCGGGTGTCATCGGGATTGGCTTGGGCAAAACGTTCGTAGGCGGCCTTGATATCCGGCCAGACGTCCGGCTGCGCCCAATACGCCGCGCGCCCCTCGGCACTCAGCGTTCGAGAGAATTCGCTGTGCGCGTCCACCAGAACCAGCGGCACGTGGCCGCCCCAATTCGTCCTGGCCACGCACTCGCGCCCGAAGGCCAGCATGTCCTGGCGCGACCCATACCATTGCGGCAGCAGAAAATGCAATTTGGCGCGGCAGGCGGGATAATGGTCCGGATCCACCTTCATGGCTCGTGCAAACCACTTCTCCATTTCCGCCCGGCCCGCCTCCTGCCCCAGCACGACGGAAATCATCAGCGTGGGAATTTGGGGGTCCTGCGGATCCAGGGACCAGGCCCGTTTGAGCGCCTTCTCAGCCACCGCCAGCCGTTCGTGGAACAAGCGCCAGCCTTCCCGGGTGACCTTGTCTGCCGTGTCGTTCCCGCGCGCGCGCCAGGCATACTGGAGATAGTATTCCGCCTTGATGAATTCCTCCGTCGCCGACTTGCCGCCCTGGCTGGACAGCGTCGCTTCGATCTGGTTGTAAGCGTTGGTCAATTCAGAGGTGTTGCGCGCGAGCATTTGGAACAGGGCCTTGGTGGCCTCGAAAGCCTCCGCCTCCGGGAGGGCTCTATCCCGCAACGCCAGATTCAAATCCGCCACGGCTGCGCTTCGGAACTGGCGCACTTCGGGCCAGAGATTGGTGTCGTAACGCTGCCAGAGGATGTTCGCGGCATCCATGTTCGCATAGAACTTGCGGAGGGGCGGATAGACGCTGGTCTGCAGACGATTTGCCGCCGCGCGATACAACCCCTGACGCTCAGAAAGCGGTTTGGCTTTGGCGGGCGACGAATACCGCGCATATAAATGGCCGATCATCGGGTCATCGCAGCCGGCGCTCACGGCGCTGTCCGCCACCTCGCCAATCAGAGTTGAAAGCAATTCGGCCTCGGCATCGGAGGCCGTTTGGAGCCGGGCGAAATCCTCCAGGGCATCCTGCGCGTCCTTGTCCCATTTGGGATCCTTGTGGCCGGCAGAGTCATAGCCGGCCTTCAACGTGGCGAGGTTCCATTTCTGGCGATCCTCCCGCGTGGCGGGCTGCTTGGAGCAGGAAACCAACAGCAATGCAAGCAGGCCGCAGAAGAGCGGAAGGCCCTGTCTGAGTTCTTTCAATGTAAAAAGCATGAGTGGTGTCCGGGCAGAGTAATCCGAAACTTCTTTGAGAAAAGGAAATTTGCCGGCAAAGGGGGGCAGGGGGCGCAGAGCAGGTTTTGGACGCCAGAGGTGTGGAAGAAATCCCCCTCACCCTACCCTCTCCCAAAGGAGAGGGCGTAGCAGAGGCTGGCCCTCGACCATTCCAGCCGCGTCCGACTCGCCAGCCGACAGACGAGAATCCTCCCTCTCCTTTGGGAGAGGGTGGGGTGAGGGGGATTCGAAAGCCGCTGAGGCTCCAAAAAGTGATCTGCGCCCGGGATCAGGGCCTTACACGTGTTGCCACACCATTCCCAGGGGAATCCCCGGTATTCTTTCCGTGGGCTCCCCGGGTTGAACCTCTCCGGCCGGGGGTGGTATCGTCAGGGCCTATGCGAGCCCTCGTGTTATGGGCTGCCTTGTTCTGCGCGGGAACCGGGATGGTATGGGCCGGAGATCCGCCGCCCAGGGGCACGGCTTCGTGGTATGGGGAGGAACATCGGGGCAAATTGATGGCCAATGGCAAGCGATTCGACCCGGACAAACTAACGGCCGCTTCCTGGTTTTACCCTTTGGGCACCAAGATCCGGGTTACCCGAACTTCCCCCACCGGCCGCATACACAGCGTTCTCGTCACGATCACCGATCGGGGTCCGGACCGTGAACTCGTCCGCGATGGCCGCATTATCGACCTGGCGCGTGCCGCCTTTAAGCGCCTGGCGGGCGTTGAGAGGGGTCTTGTCGAGGTGAGAGTCGAGCGGGAGGGGTTGTAGCGGGTTGCTGTGTATTTGGCGCCATGGCCATAGGACAGGCTTAACGAATAGCCCACCAATGCGGCAAAGCCGCATTGAGCGCGGCGCCCTGTTGGCATTTAGTCTTTGATTTGCTCCGCCTCTTTGAGGGGAATCGGTTCGTGCTCCTGTATGGCAATCGCGCTCTTGCGCTGGCGCTCGCTGGGGCTGAAAGCATCAACCAGAGCCATCGTGACATCGACGCGAGCGGCATCCTTGTATTGGGCCAGACCCTCCTTGTCCCACTTTGACACCAGCACACTCACGCCCGCCTTTTCTTTGAGCGCGGGCAATTGGTCCTTAATCTGGTCAAGAATGTTGCTTACCGGAGCCGTGCTGAATCCCTGCATGTGCAAGAGCCGTTGTCCGGCGGCGCCCTCAGCTTCCAATTCGGCAACACGCTTCTGGTCGCCTGAAGCCTTCGCCTTCTCATGTTCCGCCTTCAGGCCACCCAGCCACCGGTTGAAGGGGGCCGATCCGGCGAACGCAACCGCGACCGCTCGAGAATCGTAAATCCCAACTCGCGCTTTGGTTGGCGAGGCTGTCTCTTGCGCAAGACCCGCTTGGGGCAACCCGATGGCCACAAGCAGCGCCGAAACGGCGGTCAGGGCCAGGATGAATCTGCTGGAGTAGTGTTTTGTATTCATAGTAACTCAATTTACCAGTGGCTCTGGTGGCAGCGGTAATTGATATTTAAGGGTGCAGTATCGAATTTCTCGATACCGGCGTGGAGCAGCCAACGCTGCGCCTCACCTACCGCCGCCGGGGAGGCGAGTGGAGCGGAACCGCGATATTCAAATTCTCCCGGGCCGCCGAGCGGAGGGTGCGGGCGGCGGTCAGGTGCAGGCGCATCCTTAAGCGCACCTGTCTGTGAATCTATCATTTGAGTTTCTGCAACATTGCCAGCGCCAACCAGATGCGCTCGTCGGAGCGTGGGTCTGGATCGGTGACAACGCCAGGAGGCGGATATCCGCTGTATATGGTCAGTGAGTTCGTGAAGGGTGCAGTATCGACCAGGATCGTCGGGACGGATGAGGAACCCGAGGATGACAGTATCGTGCTAAACTGCCCCATGTAAATTCGCTGTTCGTCCGCCACAACGACGAACGGCATGTGCCAGACTGAGGGTTTAGGCAAGCGCGATAGCGCCTCCCGCGTCACAAGCATTGTGTGGTTGGCAAAATCGTAACTGAGGATGTCAGCATCAGAGAGAACCGGTTCCTTGGCCAGAGGGAGAGCGGCCAGATCGCCGGAGGCAGCCGCACTCGATGGCTTATCCGCGGTGGAGGCGAGTAGATAGATGCCGAAGGAGTGGGCCGGTGTCCCGGCTGGGCCTGTTGTCGCCTTGGGCGGCACGGCGCAGCCGATGAGGATGCTGGCAAACGCAACTATAATGAGATATTTGACATTCATACGGTGCGAGTGGCTTAACTATGTATGTACATTCGGCAATGTTAAGCTAAGTTGTTACGGGGGGAAAAAACACTGCAAAATGTAAACGTTTCGCTGTCATCCTGGGTTCAAGGGTATGACTGGGAATCATTGGTGTCAATTCAAAATGAAGACCGCGCCTAACAATTGAACCCCGGCCTATGGGCAGGGGGGACGGATGCCGGGGGAGCGCCCTGGAATTTCGGTGATTTTGGCGGTTTTTACCTGGGGGAGCATCCAGTGTTTGCCGGTGGATAAACGCAACACGAACCGGTTGGTTTGGGGTAAGCAGTTTCTTGAGCACCAGGCGACGAAATGATTAACGCCCGATATATCGGCATGGAGTGGGCGCCGCGACGACGCTCAGTTTGCGTACCGAGTGTCATTGGCGGGGCGCCACTCAGACCGGTTTGTTGGGCGAGTTCCGGGGTTTATGGGCTGGATACGTAATATACTTCTGCGGGGGGGGGGTACTAGTTCGTAAATCAAGTTACCTTGGCAACTCCCGCCAACACGCAAGCGCCAACAGCGGAGCAGTGCCCCCTGGTGAAAAACCCGTCTGCTGGGATCGGCTCTCAGCGCGAGACCTCGTCTGCCTGCGAGCGCAGCGAGCCTGAAACCAGAGTCCTGAAGGGACGAAATATATTAGCCTGGGGCAAGGCCGACTCGCCGCGCCGAAGCATCCCAGCGAAGGCGGGAGGCCGCCGCCCCAGGTACGGCGCCCAAGAACAATTCCCTCTCTTTTTTTCATCCGGTTTGGCGCGCTCCGCCTTCTGCGCGCCAAACCGGATGGAAAAAAAGAGAGAACGCCCTCAAAAAACTTCCTTTACGGAGTAGTACTCTAGAAACTAAGCAAAACGCTTCGCGACATGGCTTGCCATCTTCGAAACAGGTTTACTGAAGTTTTACCTCGCCGCGCTGCCCAGAGCTCGTACAAAGCCTTTATCTCGTGATTTCGAAGTCCGCCGGCGTGCCGGAGGCGGCGTCCTTTGTCAGCCATAACCGGAATCTACCCGGCTCGACCAGCCAGTCACCACGGACATCGTAAAACCCAAGTTCGTTGCCGTTCAGGTTGAAAACCACGTCCCGGGATTCTCCAGCGTCGAGGTGCACCTTTTGGAATCCTTTCAGCTCGCGCACCGGCCGGGGGCCGGCTTCCGAGGCGCCGAGGGCCTGTATATAGAGTTGCACCACTTCCTCCCCTGAGCGCGCGCCGGAGTTTTTGAGGCGCACCGTGGCCGTGAGCGCGCCGTTCCTTCGCAGGGCAGGGGAACTGAGCCGCACCGGGCCGTACTCGAATGTGGTGTATGTCAAACCGAAGCCAAATGGAAAGAGGGGATCGCGCGGGCCATCGACGTATTCGCCGTAGGTGGGCCGCCCGGTGTTGAGATGGTTGTAATGAACCGGCACCTGCCCAACGCTGCGCGGAAACGACGTGGTCAGCCGGCCCGCCGGGGCGACGTCTCCGAACAGCGCGTCGGCCACTCCGTTGGCGCCTTCCACGCCCGGGTGCCAAGCCTCCAGCAGCGCCGCCGCCGTTTCATGGACCGGGCCCAGTGCCAATGGCCGGCCGTTGAAGATCACCGCGATCACCGGTTTTCCCACAGCGGCCACCGCTTGGAACAGCTCCAGTTGCCGCCCGGGCAAAGTGATGTCGCTGCGGGCCTTGTTTTCTCCACTCCAATCGCTTGGTTCGCCCAGCGCGAGAATAACCAGGTCCGCCGTTTTGGCGCAGTCCACCGCCTGCTGGAACGGCTCCGGCGCCACGGTGGCATCCGCTCGCTCCACCAGCGCGCAACCACGCGCGACCGTCAGCCGCGCTTGTGGCGAGAGCTTTGCCCGCAGCGCAGCCGCCAGGGAGATGCCGTCCTCGAAATGCGCCAGTCCTGCCCAGCAGCCGAACAACTGTCCGCCATCGTCCGCCATTGGGCCAATCAAGGCGATGGCTTTGGTTTGCGGCGAGATCGGCAAGGTGTTGGATTGGTTCTTGAGCAGCACGCAGGATTTCGATGCGGCTTCCCGCGCCAGGGCCCGGGCATCCGGGCGCAGATAGGCGGTCTGGCAAAGCGTTTCATCCACGTATGGATGCTCGAATAACCCTTTGGCGAATTTGACCGTCAGAATCCGACGCGCGGCTTCCTCGATCGCCGCCTCCGGGACTTTGCCCTGCGCTACCTGGTCTTTGAGCGTGTCGAGATAAGTGGAGGTGACCATTTCCATATCCACGCCGGCCGTCAGGGCCAGCCTTGCGGCTCCCGCGGCGTCCCCCGCCATGCCTTGCGGGATCAACTGCGTGACCGCACCCCAGTCGCTGACCACAAGGCCGGGAAAGTTCCATTCTCCGCGCAGAATACCAGTGAGGGTATGCCGATTGGCGCTGGCGGGCACGCCGGACAGTTCATTGAACGCGCTCATGACCGTCCACGCGCCGGCTTGCACGCCGGCCTTGAACTGCGGCAGGTAGAAATTGCGCAGCGTGGACTCGGAGATCTCCGTCGTATTGTAGTCGCGTCCTCCCTCGGCGGCGCCGTAGCCGACGTAATGTTTCAGACAAGCCAGCACCCGGTCGGAGGCGGCGACATTCGTGCCCTGGAGCCCGCGCACACTCGCGGCCGAATAGACCGAGCCGAGCCACGGGTCTTCGCCAAATCCTTCCGCGATGCGTCCCCAACGCGGGTCCCGCGCCATATCCACCATCGGTGAGAACGCCCAGTCAATGCCCGCCGCCGCGGTTTCGCGGGCGGAAATGGTTTGGGTCCGTTCCAGCAGACTCGGTTCCCAGGAACAGGACTGCGCCAGCGGGATCGGGAACAAGGTGCGAAACCCGTGGATCGAGTCAAACCCCACTACCAGCGGCACGCCCAGCCGGCTCTGCTCGACCGCAATGTGTTGCAGCCGGTTGCGCATGGCCGGTGATTCGAACCCTTCCGAGCTGATGATGAGCGACCCGATTTGGCCCTTTGCCAGTCCCGAGGCCAGCGCGGACGGTGAATTAGACCGCATCTCGACCATCAAGAGCTGCCCGATCTTTTCGTCGATGGTCATCCGGCCCAGCAGGTCGGCTACGCGCGCCGGGATGGGCTGCGCCGGATCCTCGAAGGCATCCTCGGTGCCGTTCTTGTTCAAGTCGATCCAGCCGTCGTGGTAAAGAGCCGGTTGAGCCGCCAGCGCGGCGCCGGCGAACAGGAGGCAGGGGACTGCGGACGCGATTTTCATCGGGCTGAATGGTGCTGGGGCGGAGCGGGAATGCCAAGATGGAGTTTGCGTCTAGAATCTCGGAAATTACGTCCCGTCGCAATTCATGAGAAAATAGACGCGAATTCCCTCGTCCCGTCGCGCTTGGCTTTTGATATTCATAAGCTGTGAGCGATTCGCATTCATTCCTGCATGGCCGGCTCGTTATGGCAGTCGCCGCCGCAACCCTGTTGCTCCTGTCTTGGGGCTCCACTGTTCTGGCGGGAACTAACTTTGCCGCGGGCAAATCCATTGGAGTGCCGATTCGGGTCAACCAGATCGGGTACCAATTTGGCGCGCCAAAGCGGTTCACGGCTCCGGTCAGTCCGGATGGAACCGTCTACAGCATCATGCTGGCGACCAACTCAGCGGTGCTCTTTTCAGGCGTCGTCACCAGCGGCGTGGCGGACTTCTCGTCGTTTGAGCCCTCCAATCCCGGCCCCTATGTGATAGGCATCAGCCCGGCCAACCAAACCGCGGGCGTTTCGGATCCGTTCCTCATCGAGAGCAACTTGATTTCGGACAAGCTCATTCCCCCGGCTGTGGACTTTATGATCGACGACCGGAGCGGGGTGGGAACGCACCCGTCGGCCTTTGGCGGTTGCCCGTGGCGCGACGGCACCTATTACTCCTTCGAGGTGCCATCGCTGATCCTCCTCTATTTGAACGACCGGAATGCGATGCTAAACATGCCTTGCCAGATCAATTATGCGGCCGACTCCGCCAAGGCGCTGGCGTCGAATTTTGCCACCAGTGTCTTTATCACCACCACGGCGGACTCGGGCTTTGTGGCGGCGTTGCAGGAGTATTACACGAACTACGCGCCGCCGCTGCGCACGAACACGCCCGATGCGCTCCAATGCGTGCATTTCGGGCTGGGAGTCACGCTGGGCCGGCCCGCCACCCTCGATTGGACCGATAGCACTTTGCCGTGCCAGATCAACTCGCAAACGGTCGAATGGTGCGCGTACTTTCTCTATGCCTGGCCGATGCTTCGCGATTGGTTTGCAGATTCGTTTTACAAGAGCGTGCACGATTTTGCTTTTGCCCAATGGCAAGTCAGCGCGCCGAACAATCCTTCCCCCCTCCAAATTGATCCGCTGTGGGACCCTTCGTCCTACGAGACGAACATGGCTCCCTACAAGGGCCGCCATGCCCCGGGGCATTCGATCCTGCCGAACCTGCTGATGTGGCAGGTGGCCTTGAGGGAAGGACGGAGCGACGCGGCGGAGTACCTCGCCGCGGCGCAGGCGCAGACCCGGTGGGTTATTGATAACCTGGATTGGACCGATCCGCGCACCACCAAAGGCCACCGCATGAGCGAGCATAAGACCATGACCGGCCTGGCATGGTTCCAGACCCATTTCCCCGCTCAGGCCCCCGCCGGGCTGGCTGCCAAGATTCGGTCCTGGGCGGATACGATGGTGGGTCGATCGACCAACATGTGGGACTTCCGCCGCTATGATCTGACGACCAATTGGAGCATGCCTCCTGGAACGGTCAATTGGAACGAGCCCGGCAACGTCGCCGGCTTTCCCGCTTGCGCCCTGGCTGCCGCCTCCGCCATCAGCGATCCCGGCGAGAAACAGCGCCTGCGGGAGCTCTCCTGGGCCGCGCTCGATTGTCTCTTTGGACGCAATCCGATACGCGCCGCCTCTCCGAGCCGTCCGGCGATGGGGTTCCCGGATGTCGAGCGCGGCTGGCCCCAGGTTTATAGCGGCCCGGCGGCCTACCTCGAAACGGTCCGAGGCGTGCTCAACTCCAGTCCCGGCAGTGAGATCTTTCCGTTCAATCCCACCGGCCCCTTGCGCTACGACGAAGGCTGGACCGATTTCAACGCCGCCTGGAATGTCGGCCTGGCCTATATGCTCGCCGATCTGAACGGCGCGGATCCGCTCGCGGTCCACTTTCCTCTCGTGATTTCGGAAATCTTCCCCGCCACCAACTCCGCGGAGTATCTCGAGCTTTATAACCCCACTCCCGAAACCGTTCGCTTGTCGGGCCTGACCCTGTCTGGCGCCGTCACCTTCAATTTCAACAGTGGCGCCCTGGTCGATTTGGCTCCACTGACGCGCTGTGTATTGGTGCGGGATCGCGCCGGCTTCAGCGCCATGTTCGGAACCAACCGCTCCGTCATCGGAGTTTACTCGGGCAGCTTACCCGCCAATGGCGCAGTCATTGCTATCGGCGATACCAATGGGAATACCTTCACTAGCCGCATTTTCTGAGAAACAAAACGGAAGCGATCAATAATCAGAACGGATTCACTTGCGGTTCCTGCCAGACGAACTGGTGGAGCGCGGAGTGGCAACTGCAGCCGGCAAATTGAACTGAATCCAAACCCCTCTCTCCTTGGGGCTTCGCCCATGGAGGAGGGGGACCAGCCTCTTTCTGAAACGCGTGATTAAAGGGCCGTCAGGGCGATTTGTTTGCGCGCTCCGCTTGTGCTGACGCCAGGTCGGCGGCGAGTTCCGTCATCGCTTGGGCCAGAGCCTGGTTCCAAGCGGCGACCAGGCTGGCGGCCGTTTTTTGGCGCAGTGGCACCCGGTGCGTATAGTTCCTTTCCAGGAAAGGCCGGGGCATCTTCTCGCTGCCGGCGGCAAAGAAAAGCATTCTCATCGAAAGCACCGCCGCAGGCGGGTTGGACGGGCGGAGATCTCCGTACAGCTCGCTGACGTAGACTTCGAGGAACGTGTCCGCCTCCAGTTGGCTTCCCGGCTCGACCACGTCCTTGAAGGCGCCGGAATTGCGGAGATAGCTCCGCATGGGGATAGCCAGCGCGTGCGTGGGATCGACAAGAAAGCCGGCGTATGGGTCTAATTCGTAGCGCTCGGCTCCCGTCCGATACACGAGGGATCGCCCCGCAAAGAGGGGGCTGACCTGCAGGGTGCGGATGGCGAGGACCGCCTGGCCCTTGGCTGCGACGCTGTTGGTCGGCGGCGGTGTTTCGAGGGCAAAGGTCTGCCGCACCGGCGCCGTGTGGGACAAACACCCCGTCAGCATGCCCGCCAAAGCCCACGGCAGCAGCCGCGCTGTCCGGACGGCCAGCCCAAACGAATGGGTCTCGAAGTGGAGCGGAGATTTCGTGTTCATAAGTCAGCGGTTTCCAGAGGTTGTTTGTCGCAAAGCGCCGGTCGCGATTATGGGGTCGGTTGCAATCCCTCGACCGGCCGGGGTGGTTTGCCGAACAGGAAGCCTGACGGATAGTCCTTGAGTTGCGCCAGGACATTATCGAGGGTCTGGAAGACTTCCTGGAGGTTGGCGATGGTTTGCTGTATCGGGACAGTGCCCAGGTGGTCGAGCACGGCTTGCAACTTCACATTGGTTCCGTGCAACTCGGTTAGCAGACTGTCGGCCTTCCTGCCAACCGCGTCCAGCTTCGAATTGCTGACCGTCTTTTGCACCGTTTCGATCGCGGTAGTCAGCTTGGCGCCGGTCTGTTTGAGTTCCACCAGCAGGTCGTCTGCGTTCGTGGTTAATTTCGCGAGATCGAGCTTGTCGAGTTTGACGAGTAAATCGCGCGCTGCCGAGAGCGTATTGGTGACGCTTTGGCCGATGCTGGCGAAATCGAGCTCCTGCAAGTGCTTCAACGATTTGTCCAGGGAATCCACCAGGCGCGTGAGTTGAGCTGGCGCTGACGGGACATAAAGGTGGCGCGGCTCATAGTCAATGGGTGGCGGGGGAAAGGCCTTGGGATCCAGCGGCTCCAAGGCCAGGATGCTTGTGCCTGTGATCCCCTGGCTCTTGATGATGGCCCGCAACCCCCTTTCGGTCGCTTGTTTGACCGCCTCTTTCATGGTCACGTCTGGCGGCTGGGGCAACAGGCTGCCTTCCACTTCGAACTCGACAACGATGAACTTGGTCTTGGTCTTCGGATACTTACTCCAGGCGAAGGCAATCTGAGTGACTTTGCCGATGGGGACGCCCCGCAGTTGGACGCCGGACCCGACCGACAGGCCATAAACCTCGCCCGGGACAGCGGTCTGCACCTTATACGGATTCTGGTGATGTTTCATGAGCTGACTGTTGCTGAAGTCGCCACCCCCATGTCAGATCCATGAGTCTG
>Ga0181517_10001048_pt1 | contig 32593 bp, 29 predicted proteins | sample PEATcosm2014_Bin_31_FD_119748 | JGI IMG/M metagenome (GOLD analysis project Ga0181517, IMG submission 119748) | Peatland microbial communities from MTU Mesocosm Facility, Houghton, MI, USA - PEATcosm2014_Bin01_30_metaG | ecosystem: Environmental > Terrestrial > Soil > Wetlands > Peat | place... | reverse complement strand
CAAACGCCCGATCAGGTATACTTCAACCGCCTGCCAGAATCCATGGCAGCCTAAAAACAAAAGCAAGAACTTCCACTTAAGGAAAAAACAAAAACTGTCCGAACTACCGGGACCAGCTCAGTGGCGGGGCCTGTTTCAGGACCCGCCGCCACTTGGCCTGCAATTGGGCCAGATTCATCTTCGGAAGTGCCGCAATCTCGACCTCCAGCGTCTCGGACACCTGCGAACCCCCTCTCCGGTGTCCACATTTCCGCTCTGTTGAGGCAGGAAGTCAAGTCTTGTGTGGCCTCTATACACACGGCATGCCGCCGTTGAGCGACCGATCGGTTAGCCGCTCACCGGGGCAAAAAGTCGAGCAATTATGGACCACGTGAGAGATAGATTCCGGCAACTGGACAGGTGACCAGCAATCATCCGGCTTCACTCAAACCAGGGTGGCATCTGCAGAAGGAGCGCCACATCTAGCCGTATTCGTACCCCCGAATTGGCCAGCGAAACGGGTGTTTGATGGGCGGAAATGAATATCTCTCCAAGACATCCAGTGCCTGCGAGGTTGAATCCACTTGATCGTCATGCTTGGTGCCGGGAAAGCCCGTAATCTCCTGTATGTACTTATCGAGCCACGGCGCCTGTTTAGGCAGGTAGACTCTGCCATTCTCAAATTTGACCGACTGCTTGGCCAGGCGCATCAGTTTGTCGCTGCCTTGTTGAGGGTTGTAGGCCTCCAGGCACCATATGTCCCCATACTGGAGCTCCTGAAGCATGGATGTGCCCGATCCTTTGTCTTCTATCAGAACCTTCATCGGATGAAATTCCTCGAATTGTGCGAGAATTGCACGCTTCAGATCTGGGAAGTTCAACCGCTTTCTGAACACGTCAAGCAAATAGAAGTTTCCATCAAGACTTCCCCAAGTCGTGCAGACACTGTAGTCGTTGAACTCGCCGCCCTTGTTTGCCGTGTCCCAGCTTTGCAGCACATACTCCATATCCCGCCGCGAGGGACTTTCAAAGAAGCGAATCCACTCCTTCTTGATCACGCCGCCCTCGCGCGATGATGGGCTCTGTTGGTATTGGCTTTGAAAGGTATACTCGCCAGCAGCCTCACGGATCTTTCGGTAGACTTCGATAGAATCGCGCTCCAGGTGCAAGGCCTCTCCGGCCTTGCGTGCGTAGAGATGGTTTCCCAACGGGCCTTCGATGAGATAGCTCTCGTCCTGCTCGGCGATGGCAGGGAGCGATAGGATATCCCAGTGTTCGCGGTCCGTTACCTCGCCAACGAGGTCCCCCTGGTGCAGCCGCTGCATCACAATAATGATCACGCCGTTTTCCTTGCTGTTCAAGCGGCTCAACAGTGTGTTGAAGTACCACTCGTTCGCTGCCTGGCGTCGTACCTCTGAGAGGGCATCTTCCGGTTTTAGAATGTCGTCGATGATGATTACATCCGCGCCGCGGCCGGTTAGCACTCCGCCAACCGACGTTGACATGCGAAAGCCCCCAACTTCCGTGATGAATTCATTCACTGATTGTTTGTCTTGTGATAGAACCGTTCCGGGGAAGAGACCGCGATAGAACGGGCTGTTCATCAGGGTTCGGCAGTCGCGCGCGTGTTTGTCGGCCAGATCCTGCCCGTAACTTACACAGATGATTTGCCTTGAGGCATCATGCCCGAGCAGCCAGGCGGGAAAGGCGACGCTGGCTGCGTGTGATTTCAAAGTGCGCGGAGGCAGGTTGACAATCAGGCGCTTCGATTTACCGATTCGGCATTTTTCCAGAGTTGAGGCAAGCAGCTCAATGTATGGGCTGGGCATGAAGGTGGTTTGCGAGTTGAGCTCGTAGAAGGAGCGTTCGATGAAGCTCGTCAGGTCATTCCGTAGGAAGACTTGATATTCGTTCGCAGAAAATGCGTTTAAAGCACTCACTACGATTCCTCCGTCTTGGGTTTTGGGTTGGCGGATGTGGCGTCGGCACTGATACGTTCCATGCGCCGCAGAATGTCTTGCATGACCTTTTGGTCGATCTCGTGCGGAATAACAGTTGAAACCCCCAAGTTGGCAGCCTCCTCTGATACCCGGACCAGCGAGAAAAGCTCACGCTGAGAGCGAAGGTCCCCCTGTGCTGCCTTGTTTCCCAGTTGCATCACTGCTGCCTCGAGTTTGGTGACTGTGTGGGTTCCGCGGGGTCCGTTCACCCGGACACGCTGGCGACACTCTCGCAGCACAACGGTGGCAAAATTCTTCGAACCCTTGGGTCGTCCCTTTGGGTTTCCGGATTTGCCCTTCTCGAACTGGCCACTCTTCGGTGGCTTGCCGAAGCCAACCTCATAAGCGGCGTCACGCCCGCGCATATTGCACCTCTCTCTGAGCCGCGACCTCGTTGAATTGCTTGCCCGTTTGCGCGTGGACTGCAGCTTCGCCGGTGTAATTCTGCCAGCGGCGGATTGCAACATCCACGTAAACCGGATCAATCTCGATCCCATAACAGATCCGCCCGGTACGCTGCGCTGCCATTAATGTGGAACCTGATCCCAAGAACGAATCGAGAACCAGATTCCCTGGAGCCGAGCAGTCCAGGATGGCGTCAGCCACAAGTGCCACTGGCTTCACGGTGGGGTGCAGGGCAAGGAGGTTTCCTTCTTCGCTCTGCTGTTGGGAGAGACCGCGCACCGCTGGGTACTCCCAGACGTTCGTCCGGTATCGGCCGTACTTGCCGAGCTGAATATTGTTGCGGTTACGGGTCTTACCGTTGCGAAAAACGAATACAAGCTCATGACGGGAGCGGTAGAAGGATCCCTGCCCTCCGTTGTTTTTCACCCAGATGCAGAGGTTGAGGAGGGTGTCATAGGATTGTCCGCCGGCTGCGAGCAACTCCCGCTGATGCCTCCAATCCATGAATACAAAGTGGACAGATCCGAAGATGGTGTAACGGGCTAGCAAGCTTAGGCTATCGGTCAAGAACTTGGTAAACTGCGTTTCATCCATTTCGCCTGAAGCCATCTTGAAGTCTTCGTGCTTTACGGCGCCCTTCCCACTCACATTTCCTTCAATGACAATGTTGTAAGGTGGATCGACGAAGGCCATATGAGCCTTATGGCTACCCATCAGAACTGAAAAGGAAGCCTCTTCAAGCGCGCTGCCACAAAGGATTCGGTGCTTGCCCAGTAGCCACAGGTCGCCTGGTTTGGTGATAGCAGGGCCGGTGTTTATCGGCTCTATGGTGTCATCTGGATCTTCCTGCATCGCCTCCTGGAGAATCAGATCGATCTCGGCTACTTCGAATCCTGTTATCGTAACGTCAAAGTCAGCGCAATCCAGCGTCAGTAGATGCTGCAGCTCGATAGCGAGAATGGACTTATCCCATCCAGCATTCTCGGCCAGCTTGTTGTCGGCAATGACGTACGCTTGGATTTGCTCTGCGCTGAGGCTCTCAAGCCGGATCGTCGGAACCTGGCTCATGCCAAGTAGCTTGGCAGCCTCAACGCGGCCGTGGCCGGCAACGATCTTATTCTCGGCATCCACAAGTATGGGATTTGTAAAGCCAAATACACGGATGCTCTCGGCAATCTGCCGGATCTGGTGTTTGTTATGGGTCCGGGCGTTGTGAGGATTCGGCTCGAGCTGCGCGATCGGCTGGTAAGCGATGGGCCGTTGTTCGAGGCGCATGGATTTGCCCTCCTATAGTTGCAAGGTACAGGAAAAACGCCCTACAATATTGTATGAAATATGTAGAGCACAATTGAGGAAATTCCAGTGTTGGAGTACGGCGGTAAGGGTCTATGCGGCCTTTGGAACACGAGGGTTCGCGGTTATAGAGAGGCGGACAGCAAATGAAAAGATCGGCCAAGAAGGCCAGTAGCCAGATGGGTGACCCACCGCTGCACATCGGCTACCAATGGGGAGAGCCACCAGCCGGTAAAAGCCATATTCTCGTGAATCGAGTTAAGGAGGAACTAGAAATCACGGCTGCCATGCCGATGTACTTGTCCCATAATCACCCTTGCGATTTGGTCCGCCAGTACGAGATTGCGCGCAAGAACCAATCAGTCGGTAAACAGAGAACGGGAAAGGACTCGCCTCACATCCGCTTCGCGAATGCAGATAGCGACGATGAACTCATTGATTTCGCGCGAAGCTTCGGTCCGGTTGTGTCCAAGAGCTGGAAAATGTTGCCATTGGAGATCCCGTTTAGTCCGCGAGGGAGTGCCGGCGAGTCAGCGGTCCAAGTGTTGATGGGGGCACGGGAGAATCTTCAGGAGTTGAGAAGCGAACAGCGGATCTACAAAGCGGCGTTAGGCTTGTTGGTGGAACTGGCCAAGAAACCAGCTGAGTTCGACGTCGACAGAGCCAAGCAGCAAATGTCTGAAATTGCGTGCGATATCCAGGACTGGCCACGGCAGTGGAATCGAGAAATGAAGGAGCGCGGGGAAAAACCTCTCTGGAGAGTCCGAGGGGATTCGGTCCGACGAGTCGCTGCACGTGCTAAATCCGGGCCCGATCTCTTGCTGCCCCCACAAGTTGATGCTCGAATGGTCCTTTGTGAACTCGTGAACGTGTTCCCTTCGCTTGCTTTCCCTAACTCTACAGAAATGCACTCTTACATCCGATTCGGAATTCGACCCTTACTGTACAGCCTGCTCAGGCGGGAATTTCTTCAGCCACGTGACGTTGAAATCTGCGCCAATACTCAGTGCCGGGATTTCTTCGAGGTTGAGCGCGCTGGACAGCTATACTGCAATGACCAGTGCTCCCGCAGCCAGCGCCAACGGGAATACTGGCAAGTTCGCGGTAAGACAGCTCGACGAGAGAGATTGGCGCTCCGAAGCAAAGGTCGAAATCTCAAACCTCCTGCGGCCGAGTTCCCCGGTGCAGGATAGGTTCTGGCCGAAGACTAACATTTTCACTGGTTCAGCTTTCCCGAGGCAGATCATCTTGGAGTGCCTGGTGTTTTTTGTGTCATCGGATGAGAGATAGACTGGCCAAGGTGAATTCTTCTTCGCTCTGACTCAAAAGGGGTCCAAAAGGCGGCCCCGCAAACCCAGCAGAATCAATGGCCAAATCTGCATAATCCATTCGTTTCAAAACGTAGGGACTTTGGGACAGGCGAGATTAGGGAAGCGAGAACGGATCGGGTATAGACAGAGGTCGTCTTTGAGCCGGGTGCAGTCCAATTACGAAAGGTCCATTTCGCTCGACCCTAGGGCTTTTTTCCAGTACCGATCATGCCAAGCGGGCCTCCTGCGGCGGCGGAAACAGGCTGCGGCGATTGATCACGCGCCATGCCCTGCTCTGCTCCCTCCGCCCCCGGGGGCGATACTCGGCCGCAGTACCTGGTCTTTGATGTGGAGCCTGGAGCGCTGTTCTGATGCGCCCTTGTTTAACAATGTATGACGTCATCAAACATCTTAACAACGACAATGCCGAATTGCCTTCTTGCGGATATATTTCCGATTTCGTCCCTTGCACCATTCTATGACATCTGATAGCGTTATAATCATTAAGTCATTCACAAGTCGGGGGCATATGTCTACCGTTCACATCATTGAGCAAGCGTTGGCCCGGAAGGGCGGGCAGGATGGGTTCCGCCAGGTCTATCTGGTGGCTTGCGGCGGGTCGCTTGTCGACATGTATCCCGCCATGACCTTCCTCAAAACCGAGGCCGGCAGCTTGCGCGGCGAGCTGTATACCGCCAACGAATTTGTCAACATGCCGCCTCGCGCCCTGTCGTCCAGCAGTCTGGTGATCGTCTGTTCACACAGCGGCGATACGCCAGAATCGGTGGTCGCCGTCCGGCTTGCACGTGAGGCCAAAGCCTTTTGCATCACGCTCACCCACAATCCTGAAGGCGCGCTCAGCGTACAGGCCGACCATGCAATTACCTATAGGTGGGGCGACGTTGTGCCGGTAACCGACAACCCCCTCACAATCATCCTCTCCCTATGCGTTGAGTTGCTGCACCGCATCGAAGGCTATGATGCCTACGCCGATTTCCAGAAGGCGTTGGCGATGGTAGACGAGTTGGTGGCCGCCGCCCGCCAGCAAGTGGCGACCCGCGCAGCCCGCTTCGGCGAGGTCTGGCGAGATGAACCACTGTTCTACATACTCTCCAGCGGAGCCAGCTTTGGCCACGCCTATGGCTTTGCCATCTGCTCGCTCATGGAGATGCAATGGCGAGACGCGGCCGCGATCCATTCGGGCGAGTACTTTCACGGCCCATTCGAGGCGACGGACCATGACAAAGCGTATATCCTACTAATCAACGAAGGGCGCACCCGTCCGCTCGACGAGCGCGCCCGCGTCTTTCTGGAACGCTATGCCCGTAAGCTGGAGGTCATTGACGCGCGCGAACTGGGGCTGGGTGCGCTGCCGGTCTCTGTGGTCGATTACTTCAATCCGGTGCTGTTTTACGCGATGAGCTGCGTCTATCGCGCGGCCCTTGCCGAGGTGCGCCAGCATCCGTTGGAGACTCGCCGTTATATGGGAAAGGTCAGCTATTGAGCCCGCTTCGTTTACGCCTGTTGGGCCTTGGTGACAATGTCGTCGATGATTATCTGCATCAGCAGGTGATGTACCCGGGCGGCAATGCTCTCAACTTTGCCGTCTATGCCCGCCAGTTGGGGCATGATGCGGCCTATCTGGGCCTGTTTGGCAACGATGCGGCCGGACGCCATGTGCAGTCGGTGGTGGCGCGACTGGGCATTGACTTGTCGCACTGCAGGGAACTGGCTGGACCCAATGGCCGCGCCGAGTTGACCGTTGTCCTGGGCGATCGCGTGTTCCTGGGCAGCAACAGGGGCGGCGTGCGCGAGAATGCGTCGCTGGACTTCATATTCGACGATCCAGTCTATCTTGCCAGTTTCAATCTCATCCACACCAGCCTCTACAGCTATGTCGATGCGATATTACCCCGACTAGCCGGGCTGGGCACGCCGCTGTCCTATGATTTCTCGGACGATTTCAAGGAGGATGCGGCGCTGGGGTTATGTCAATATCTCGCCTTCGCCTTCTTTTCCTGCGCCGAGCGGAGCGAGCAGGCTACACGCGCGTTGCTGGAAGCGGCCATTGCGACCGGATGCGGCATTGCGGTGGCTACGCGAGGCGCGGCGGGCGCGCTGGCTTTCGATGGCACGCACTGGCTTGCTCAGCTTCCTCACCCGGTCACGCCGATCGACACGCTGGGCGCGGGCGATGCATTCATCACGGCTTTCCTTGCCTACTATTGCCTCGTCGGCCAGCCAGAACAGGCATCTGGCGCGGCGCTGGCCGCGGCGCTGGAGGCGGGTGCGAGGTTTGCCGCCTCGGCCTGCCTGGTAAGGGGCGCGTTCGGTGAAGGGCTGACCTACTGATGCGCGCCACCCCAAACCGGCGCCTTGCAGGAGCCAGGCCATGACCGTCCGGACGCCATTCCGCCGCTGGACCCTGCCCCATTGCTATGCCCTGATCTTTCTGATCATCGTGCTGGTGGGGGCGCTGACGTGGGTGGTGCCCAGCGGCCAGTTCGAGCGAGAAACCGTGCGGGCGGCAGATGGTTCGACGCATATGGTGGTTCGCCCCGGCACCTATCACCAGGTACCCAAGCATTCTGCCGCCGGCGATCTGCGCCAGGGGGTGGGCGATATCCTGGCTGCCCCTGCGCGCGGCCTGGCCCAAGCGGTGGATGTGGTCGCCTTCGTGCTGATCCTGGGCGGGGTGTTCGGCATATTGGCGCGCACCCGCGCCATCGACCGGGGGCTGCGCGCCATGTCTGCGCTGGCGGGCACCCGCACAGAGCTGGTTCTGCCGCTGTTGATCATCTTGCTCAGCCTTGGCGGCTCCACCTTCGGGATGAGTGAGGAGACGCTGCCGCTCTATGGCATTTTCCTGCCGCTGCTGTTCCGCCAGGGCTATGATTCGATCACTGCGGTGATGGTGCTGTTTCTCAGCACTCAGGTCGGCTATATTGGATCGACCATCAACCCTTTCACCGTTCTTATCGCGCAAAGTCTGTCCGGCCTGACGGGCGAGCCGCACCTGCTTCTGCGAGCACTGGTCTGGCTGGGGTTGACGGGCGCGGAAATCATCTTTGTGCTGGCCTATGCGCGACGGGTGCGGCGCGCACCCCACACCTCGTCCGTCCATACTAGCGACCAACACACCCGCACCCTCTTCACCACGCCCGAAAACGAGACTGATGCGCTCTCGCCTCGGGACAAGATTATCCTAGGAGGCTTCATCCTCATGCTGGGGCTGATGGTGTGGGGTCTGTTGGTGCGCGGCTGGTTTACCATCGAGATTGGGGCGTTGTTCCTCGGGTTCGCGCTGGCGGCGGGCACGGTGTCGCGACTAGGACTCAACGGCATGGCCGACGCTTTTGCCGAAGGATGCCGCGATTTTGCCTATCCCGCTTTTGTGATCGGACTGGCACGCGGTATTCTGGTGGTGGCCGACAGGGGCATGATCATCGATACGCTGCTTAACGCGATGAGCGGTTTGCTTCATCGCATGCCTGACTATGCGTTTACCACTGCGGTGCTGGCGGTCCACAATGTGATTACCCTGCTAGTGCCGTCTTCTTCGGGCGAGGCGGCGCTAACGATGCCGGTCATGGCGCCGCTGGCTGGACTGACAGGTATCGGCAAGGATACGCTGGTGCTGGCCTATCAGTTCGGCAACGGGCTGACCAATGCCGTGTCCCCCACCAGCCCAGTGCTGATGGCCAGCCTGGCCATCGCGCGGATAGAGTTCGGACAATGGCTGAAAGCGGTGCTTCCTTTTGTTCTGGCCGCGTGGTTGGCATGTGCCCTGATCCTCGCTATCTCAGCGCATCTTTAGAGCCGGTGCCACGGACCAAGGGAGGAAAGGGTTAGGATGCTGGACCAGAACAACGCTGTACCGCTGTACAAGCAACTGAAGGAGGCCATCCTCGGCCAGATCTTGTCGGGCCATTTACGTGCCGGTGACCAGCTATCGACCGAGCTGGAACTGAGTGCCCAGCATAGCGTCAGCCGTATAACTGTGCGTAACGCAGTCACCGAACTGGTCAACGAGGGTTTTCTGCAAAAGCGCCAGGGCAAGGGGACCTTTGTGTGCCTTCCCAAGATCAAGCGCAAAATCGTGCACCTGCTCAGCTTTACCGCTGCCTGCGAAGCCAATGGCATGCGCGCGCACAGTGTGGTGTCAAAAAAGCAGGTTCTCGACGACCACCCCGCAGCACGGCGGGTTCTGGACCTGGGCCCCGATGACCGGGTGCTCTACATCCAGCGTATCCGCTATGCCGATGAACGCCCATTGATGTTGGAAAACAACTATTTTTCTTTCCAGCGTTTTGCGTTTCTGATCAACGAGCCGCTGGAGGGTTCGCTGTACAACCTCCTGTCCGAAGGGCACAATATCCACCCCATCTATCCGGGCGAAACCCAGCTTGAGGTGCAAAGAGCCAGCTCCGAGATCGCAAGGCAGCTGCAATGCGCGCCGGGTGATCCGCTGTTCCTGATGCGAACCAGCGTACTTGACGATCTCAAGCAGCCTATCCATTACGGCGAGCAGCTGATCTTGGCGGACCGGTACGCGTTCAATTTTTAATCTAGGTGCGGGCGGATGTTTCGTCGAAGAGAATCCGCGACTTCCTCGGGGCCCGGGTGGCGGCTCTCAGCTATATCCTTTCCGATCGCCTGGGGCGGCTATCGCAAATTAGATCAGAAGGGCTTCGAGCACACCGCTACCGTGCTCTCAAGCCAGGAAGAACCGACCCACGCGCTCTTCCCCTGGGCGCATATCTCGCTGTCGAATCCGAAGCGAATTCTGCTCGGAACCCACCACCAGGTAGAGGCAAGCCACCTGAAACGCTATGTCGCCGAGTTCAACTACCGCCTCAACCGGAGAACCATGGAAAACGATCTTCTTCCAAGGCTCCTCAGAGCCTGCTCCTGGACTTAAGCAATTGCACTGCAACAACTTACTGGAGAAGCCTGAGCTAAATAAATGATCATTGACTTTTAAATCCGACGGCTGAGACATGGACTGACACGGCATGGTACGGATCTGTCTCCTAGCCACAATGGCCTCCCTCAGCGCCCGGAGCGATGCCCGATCGCAATGTCTGGTCTTTGATGTGGTACCTAGAGTGCCTTTGACGGATGACGTTGGCGTTGTCAAAGACAAATATGATTTCATCAAAAATCATAGCTTTGATAGTGTCAAATCGTCCGTTACGGATATTTTTCACGATTTCAGTATTGCGTCATCGTATAACATCTGATAGCATTATGACCATTAAGCCACTCTCAAAGAGGGAGACATTTGTCAACCTTACACTTCATTGAGCAAGCGTTAGCCCGGACGGGCGGGCAGGATGGGATCCGCCAGGTCTTTGCTGGTGGCAATCGGAAATCAGGTGCTGGTCATGCCAGCAGCGCATCGTACACGGCAAGACTTTTGGAGGAACAGACGTGAAAATTCATCAATGGGGATGGATGCTTTTAAGCATTCTTTCCGCCACTATTCTCGTTTCTGCCCAGACCGCAACAACGTCGCTTCGTGGGACCGTCAAGGATCCCAGCGGCGCGGTGGTTCCCGGCGCATCCGTCACCCTGGCGAATAAGGCCATCGGCAAAACCTACAGCACCGTCTCCAACAGCGACGGCTCCTATGCTTTCCCGCAGATTCAGCCGGCCCACTACGCGATCACCGTGGCAGGCGCCGGCTTCAGCAATCAGACCAAGACGGCCGAGTTGCTGGTCAATCAGCCGGCCACCATCGACTTCATGCTTTCGGTGCAGGCCAGTCAGACCACCGTCGACGTCAGCGATACTGCGCAAACGTTGAACACCTCCGACGCCACGGTGGGCGACTCGGTAGGCAATGCGACCATCGAAGCGCTGCCCATGGAAGGGCGCGACCCGGTCTCGCTGCTGACGCTTCAGCCGGGTGTGCTCTACCTGGGCAATCCCCAGGAGAATAATATCAATAGCCTAGACAGCCGCAGCGGCTCAGTCGGCGGCGGCCGCTCCGACCAGGGCAACATCACGCTGGACGGCATGGACGACAACGACCAGATCCTCGGAACGGCCTTTACCGGTGTGCTGCGCTCCACGCTCGACTCCACCGAAGAGTTCCGCGTCACCACCTCGAACGGCTCGGCCGACAGCGGCCGCAGCTCCGGCGCGCAGGTCTCCATCATCACCAAGAGCGGCACCAACGCCTTGCATGGCGCGCTCTACGAGTACTACCGGCCCACCAACACCGTAGCTAACGCGTGGTTTAACAAGAACTCCGAGCTTTCACTGGGCGAGCCCAACGTTCCGCAGAAATACGTGATGAATACCTTCGGCGGCTCCTTGGGCGGTCCGATCAAAAAAGACAAGCTCTTTTTCTTCTTCAACTACGAAGGACAGCGCAAAGCAATCGACGATGTGGTCACCCGGACGCTGCCCACGACGCAGTTTTATCAAGGCCAACTGGGCTACCTGGACAACAGCGGCAATCCCCAATGGCTGAACTCGACGCAAGTGTCGACCCTGGATGCCGGCTGCGCCCCTGTTAACGCCGGCTCTGGTCCAGGTCTGTACAATGCACCCTGCGGCCCCAACCCTAACGTCACGGCCTACTATCAGCCGGTGGCCAGCAAGGGTTTTTACGGAACCTCGGAGATCGTCGGCGACACCCTCAACAGCGCCGGGTATACCTTTGCCTCGCCGGCTCCGTCCACGCTCAACACCAGCATCGCCAAGATCGACTACAACATCAACAACAACCAGCACATCTTCTTTCGCGGCAACCTGCAGAAGGACACCACGGCCGGGGACGAAAACCTGCCCGGACAGCCGGCTGCCACCATGTTAATCAACAACACCAAGGGCATGGCCTTCGGCCACACCTGGACGCCCAACTCGAGGATCGTCAACGATGCGCGGTACGCTTTTGTCCGCCAGGGCTACTCGAATCGCGGCGTAGGCTCAACTGGTCCCGACCCAACAGGCGACGGCGACTGGGTGTTATTCCGCGACTACTCGCAACCCACTGGATGGCAGAACCACTCAACCATCGTTAACGTGCCTGTCCAGAATATTACCGACAATTTTTCCTGGATTAAAGGCGCGCACACGATCAGCGCGGGCGCCGTCTGGCTCAACGTCGAGAACAACCGCAGCAGTGACGCCAACTCCTATGCCAGCACCGGCACAGACGCCGGTTTTCTTAGCGGCTCGCTCCCCGATCCAGCGACGCTGGGTGATCCCTCTGTCGGCGGCGGTTTTTCAAATTCCTACGCCATCGCCTACTCCATGATGATCGGCGCGATACCCAAGACCATCCAGCAGTATAACTACGCGGTCACCGGCCCCAACAGCGGCACGCTCCTTCCCGATGGCACCTTCGTCACCCGCCATTTCAAGGCCTACGAGTACGAGTACTTCCTGCAGGACTCCTGGCGCGTCACGCCCAAGTTGACGGTGATCTACGGCATACGTCAATCCATTCTGCAGGCGCCCTATGAAACCAAAGGCCAGCAGATTGCACCCAATATCAATACCTTTACGTGGTTCACCAAGCGCGCGGAAGATGCTGCTGAGGGTATTCCCGAGTCTCAAAACCCCAACGACAACCTGAGTTTCGCGCCCAGCGGCAAGGCCAACGGCCGTCCTGGCTATTGGTCCAAGCAGAAGGACAACTTTGCTCCGCGCCTCTCCGCGGCCTATGCGCTCAACCCCAAAACCACCATCCGCGCCGGCTCCGGCATGTACTTCGATCACTTTGGTCAAGGTATTGTGAACTCCATGGACGAGCTAGGCTCCTTCGGCCTGAGCAGTTCGATAGCAAGCCCTGCCGGTATCGATACCATTCAGAACTCTCCCCGCATGACCGGCCCCCATAGTATTCCAGCGCTGGCCGGCTGCGCCGCTCCCGCATCCACCGTCCAATATCCCTTCACGCCATCGACGGTGCCGGGCTGCGACTTCGCCGACACCTGGGGCATTAACAGCCAGCTCAAGACGCCGTACTCCTACGCCCTGGATCTCTCGCTGCAGCGGGAACTGCGCGCCGGCTTTACCGTGGAGGCCAACTATGTCGGCCGCCTCGGCCGCCATCTGCTGGAACAAGTCGACCTAGCCGAGCCTGTCAACCTGGTGGATTCGAAAGGTGGCGGAGATTACTTTACCGCTGGCACCAAGCTCTCCAAAGCATCGGATGCAAATTGCGGATCGTATAACGGAGTCGATAGCGGAAGCAAAAATAATTGCAGCGGCGTGACGCCCACGGCACCCGTTCACGTTCCAACCATCCAATACTTTGAAGATGTCTTCCCGCAGATGGCCAATTTGGATTATCAGGGCGAGAGCGCAACCGACGGACTCTACAACAATGAATGGGCGCCCTACCGCTACGACTATGGCGAGACGACATCCCTGCAGGATGTTGATGTGAACTGCTATTACGGCTGCCCGAACGGAACCCAGTTCTTCTCTCAGCAGTTTGCCTCGCTCTATGCCTGGTCCTCTATAGGCACCAGCTCCTATCACGCTCTGCAGGTCATCTTGCGCCATCCCTCCAGCCACGGTCTGACCGCCGACTTCAACTACACCCTCTCCAAATCGCTCGATATTGGATCGGGAGCGGAGCGCTCCAACGAAGTGAACCAGTCCAACTACAACGCCTACGGCGCCATTCTGAACAGTTGGAATCCCAAGCTGAACAAGGGTGTCTCCGACTTCGACACCCACCACCTGATCACTCTGGACTGGGTTTATAAGGTGCCGGTGGGCCACGGCAAGGCGGTTCTGGGCAACTCCAACCGCCTCCTCGACGCCGCGGTAGGCAACTGGCAATGGTCGGGCCTGAGCCGCTGGACCAGCGGCCTGCCCTTCAGCGTCCTCGAGCCCGGCTACACCACCGACTGGCAACAGGATGGCTTCGGCGTCGTCACGAACCCGAGCCTGACCAAGACCGCACGGCATCTGGTCAATGGCGTTCCGCAGGTCTTTGCCGGCAGCGAGGCCAGCACCATCAACTCCGGCATCTACTCGGGTACGCCGATTCGTCTGCCGTATCCAGGTGAGGCCGGCCAGCGCAATGCTTTCCGCGGCGACGGCTATTTCGACATCGACTCCTCGCTTACCAAGAACTGGTCGCTGCCCGGCCATGCAAAGCTCCAGTTCACCGGCGAGGTGTACAACGTCGGCAACAATGTTCGCTTCGATTGCAGCCCGTACAACCTCAACTCAGGTTTAAGCCAGGGCAGCTTCGGCGCCTACAGCGGCACGCTCAGCACCTACCGCCGTATGCAGTTCGGTCTGCGTCTGGACTTCTAAAGCTGTCCACCAAACTGCATAGAAGCGAAGAGACCGGAGCAGTTGCTCCGGTCTCTTCGCTTCTATGCCCACTTGAGGAGCGTCCAGGCAACAAACGAGAAAAGATCGCAGCGGCGCTCTCTACCGGTTCTATATTTGCTTAACGTCAGCCAGTCTATAGTATCCATGTGAGCAACCCTGACCCCATTAGCTTACGCCACCCCACGACTTTGCATGCTCTCGTTTCGTATCGTCAAACGAGAACGCGAAATTGGGATACCGAGGAAACTGGTTCTTTCGGGCAAAAGAAGTCTCGCGAAGGCAGACGCACCTTCTACTTTGCATTTCATGACACGAGTGTTAGGTCAAACTCTGGATGGTACGTGAGAAGCAGAAACCAAACTGGATCAGCGGTATCTCACCAGCTCCAGTTCGCACAACCGCATCAAGACCCTACCCCTTGGGAACCGAGCTTCGAACCGAAACCATGGCATCACCCTAGTCGAATCGTATCCTGAACCACTCCGTAGTGTTTAGTGGGCTTCGGCGGGTCCACATCATAATCCGTGCGGACCAGAAGATCTGCAATGACAACATTTGACTTGGGGGAGCCATAGATGAGGAACTTCCGCAAAATACTGTCTAGTTCCTCGATCGAACGCGCCAATATCTTTATGATCAGGTCGCTACTTCCGGTGATGTGATAGCACTCGCGGATCGCATCCACCGTCTTGATGAAGGCCACGAATTGCTTGTATTTCTCGCCTTCACACACCATAAGGGTGAACACCATGACGCTATAGCCAAGAGCGCGCGGATCGATATCGACCCGATAGCCTCGGATGATGCCTTGGTCCTCGAGACGTCGAACGCGTTCGGCTGTGGCCGCAGGAGAAAGGCCGACCAGTCTTCCCAGTTCAGCGAACGACATGCGGGCGTCCTTCTGCAACTCTCGCAGAATCTTCCGGGAAATCTCATCAATTGGCCCGTTGATTTCGCTGTCCATGCTGTGCCTTTCAATCGATTCGTGGGGACATTGGTCGATAATACCAGCAAAATCACTTCAATAGTTCGGGAAAATTCAATATACTACAATTCAGATCGCATTTTATAGATGGTTCTTTGGGGGGGGCGCGGCTGGGGCCGCGCCGTTTCAAGCCAGATAAGTTAGGAGCTTTGGTCCCTGCGGGGATATGCATCAGTGATTCTAGGAGTTATAAGGGGAGTTCTCATCGTGGCGGAACAGGGAAAAATCATCGACACTGTCCTCAATGGACTTGCCTGCAGACTCCGTAGACTTCCGACTTTTGCATTTACCACCTTGATGGTACTGACTGAGAATCTGTTTGCAGTTCTGGTGGCTTCATCTTCCGGAAACGCGGCCTTGACGATGCCCGTTCTTGGGCTGTTGGGTGATCTGGTTGGCGTAAGTAAAGAGGCCATTATCACGGCATATCAATACAGCAGCCTCATGAGCATGATTTCGCCAATGTCTGGAGTGCTCATAGCCTCTCTTAGCATCGCCTGGATCAGTTGGAGCACTTGGATCATGACTACCCTAAAGCCTTTCCTGGTCATTGAAGCCTTGGCCATTATATTCGCGGCTGTTTCGGCACATTTGTCGGCCAAAAACCCCACCAATTTTGGCGTGAAAGAAAGGAATTTGAATGAAAGTGGCTGCGGTTGGCTTCTGTTGTATGGATGTTTATGAAGAACTTGATCGTTGTTATCCCACAGGAAACGGGGTCGATTTCGCGATGAACCTGAGCAAACTCGGGATTCAGGCGTCAATCGTCAGTGTCGTAGGCGATGATACCAATGGTGCAACGGTCACCAAGGCATTGCAGCAAGCAGGCCTTGATGTGAGCCACCTTCGGCGCGTAAAGGGTCGGACCGCGACGATCCAGATGCGGCTCGAAAGGGGGAACCGGGTTCACGGCGAAGAGGATGAAGGTGTTATGGCCAATTTCCATCTTATGGAAGACGACATCAGCTTCATTCAGCAGCATGACGTGATCCACACGGATCTGTTTGGCCGAGTTTACGGTTTGCTTCCCGAATTAAAAATGGGGGGAGCGATTGTTGTCTTCGACTTCTCCGTATTCATTGAAGACAAAGATATAGGGCGGATACTTCCCCATGTAGATTACGCCTTTTGCTCCTATTCCCACCGCGACCCATATATTGAAGGTTTTCTGAAAACGGCCCAGTCGCTGGGGCCTCGCGCGGCCATTGCCATGCTGGGTGAGAACGGAAGCCTCTGCTATGACGGAAAATCTTTTCTTGAGGAAGACATTGTCAAGACCAGAGTCGAAAACACAGCAGGAGCAGGAGACGCCTACATAGCTGGATTCATTGGAGGAGTGATTGGTGGAAAGGGTCTCCAGGAATGCATGCGAACGGGATCGGCGATGGCTTCTGCCGTAATTTCCAAGTTTGAACCATATTGACAGCTAAGGCAGCTGCCAAGCCCGGGAGGAGAATAAGAGAAATGATAGTCATCGATTCACATGTTCATCCAATCTATTTCGAGGCAATATGCGCCGATGGAGGGGCCTTGAAGTTTCGGACCGAGCAATTCGGCGTGTATAAGCAATCACCGTACGGCCTGGAGGAAACTCTGACCGAGATGGCCGTGGGCAAAATCGATAAATCCATCCTCCTGCCACTCGATATTTCTACCCGATTTGGCGGGCATATTGTTTCAAACCAGGAGATTCGAAGAATCGTCGACAGCGCGCCCGGACGCTTTATCGGTTTTGCGAGCGTGGACCCTAATAGCAGCGACGCGGCCGAAATCGTGGAGCACGCCTTCACCGAACTGGGGTTGTCCGGGCTCAAACTCCATCCGGCCAAGCAGGGCTTTCGAGCAGGCGACCCCAAGGTCAGGCCCATCTACGATCTATGCGTCAAGTTCAACAGGCCGATTATTTTCCACTCCGGAATGAGTTGGGAGCCGGACGCGCCCGCAGCTCCCGGGCATCCGCTTGAATTCGAGGATGTGGCGGCGGGCTATCCAAAACTCAGGATTTGCCTGGCGCATTTCGGCTGGCCATGGGTCCGCGAGACAGTGATGATGATGATCAAATATCCCAATGTCTATACCGACACAGCCATGCTGTACCTCGATTCACCAGTGGACTTCATGGAGCAAGTGTTTACCCGCGACATGGGCAAGCTTACGTTTGAAAGAAATTTCCCCAGTCAGGTCATGTTCGGGTCCAACACTCCGCGTTTTCGAGCTTTCAAGCTTAAGGCGGCGCTCGACAAGCTGGACATGAAGGAGTCCACCAGAGAAATGCTCTTCGGGGGTAACGCACTCACCTTCCTGGGGGAGAAAGGGACAATATGCTGAAGAGCACCACATTGACTGTCACTAGCGAATTTCCGACTCAAATGTTGCGGCTGACCGAGGATATATTATCCTTCGTCCGCACCTGTGGAATTTCGGAGGGAATCGTCTTCGTCATTTCGGCCCACACTACGACGGGGATCATTGTGAACGAGGGTTTGCCCTGCGTCGAAACTGACATCCAGGATCTACTGACGAGGCTCGCACCGGGTGACTTCCCCTATACCCATGCACATTTCTTGCCATCCTACGGGGCAACTAGCAATAACTCGCCCGGGCACCTCAAATCCACGCTAGTCGGTAATAACTGTATCTTCCCGATCGCAGGCGGAGAAATGGTCCGCGGTTCTGCCCAGGATGTCTATTTGGCCGAGTTCGATGGCCCACAGAGACGACATATCTTCATCTCTGCAATGGGAGAATAATCACAACCAACCTTCTTTTATGACCGTTGTTCACGGGAGGAAAGCATGGCGAAGATAGCGAGATCTCAAGTCGCTGGGATGAATATCCATTACCTGTACTATTCCCTGGATTATTTCCTGGACGCTCAGGTTGCCGCGGGTATCCGCAGCATTGAACTGTGGGGGGGCGCACCGCACTTTTGGCTGGATTACATGACCTTTAGTGATTGTAAGATCATCAGGAAGAAGGCTGCCGATCGAGGCCTTGACCTTGTGGTATTTACCCCTGAAAATGCCATCTATCAATATCAGTTCGCTGCCCAGGAACCGGATCAATTCGAGAAGAGCTACCGCTATTTCGTGAACGGGATCAGGGCGGCTGCTGAACTTGGCTGCGGCATCATGGCTATCAATTCTGGTTGGGGCTACTTGAATGAAAGCAGAGAGACCGCCTGGAATCGCTCCCGGGACATGCTCGGCCGGCTTGCCGAGGTTGCCGGCAAGGAAGGTGTCGTTCTCGCAATGGAAACCTACCGCCCCGAAGAATCACGTCTGGTTGTGACCCTTGGGGACGCCAAGAGGATGATCGACGAGGTGAGCCACCCGGCCCTGAAGGCCATGATCGATACCATCGCCATGGGGGTTGCCGGTGAGACGTTGCAGCAGTGGTTCGATGTTCTTGGCAAGGATATTGTTCACACCCACTTCGTGGATGGCAAGCCCTACGGGCATCTCATCTGGGGTGATGGCAGCTATCCCATGGAAGATTTCGTGACTTGCCTGAATGTGAATGACTATCAGGGCTATCTCGGACAGGAGATCACGGATGCGAGGTATCTTGAGAATCCTGCGGTTGCGGATCTCAAGAACATGGAACACTGGAATACTTTCATTTCCTGAGGCGATCCGCGCCTGGACTAACGGCTGCGTTGGGTAGCCTATTTAGGCCCCTCGCTGTTTCGTGTCCGAAGTTCATACGAGCCTGAACAACAATCCCTGGCTCATCTGCCCCTCTTTTCTCATCCAGCGATAACTGGAGTTTCCCGGCCGCCGGCAACTTGCTCCGGCGCCCCGAACGGGATTGTCTCCAACCTTTCTTCCCGGTTCGGAGAACGACATGCGGGCGTCCTTCTGCAACACACGCAGAATCTTCCATGGAAGTTTATCGTTTTATCAATTGATTATGCTATTAGCGTTATATATTTCAATTGATTCGCGGAAAAAACGCCAAATAATACCAGCAAAAGCACTGTTCAGGCCCGGGGAAATTCAATATCTTACGACTTGGGGCTGTCAATGACTTAACCCCAAGCGGGAAGATACGGGCTTAACAAATCCCGAAGTTAGCGATCTTCGCCGGAGGAGTATTCATGAAGAAAGTGCTGATCCTTGGAGCCGCAGGCCGAGACTTCCATAACTTTAATGTTGTCTATCGCGACAACCCCGAGTATAAGGTGGTTGCATTCACGGCTACGCAGATCCCCGATATTGCCGGACGTCGTTATCCTGCCGAGCTTGCCGGACACTTGTATCCGGAGGGCATTCCCATCTTCGAAGAGAAGGAAATGGAAGTGCTGATCGCCAAACACCAGATTGACGAAGTGGTGTTTTCCTACAGTGATATCTCATATCAGACGCTGATGCACCTCGCATCCCGCGCGGTGGCCGCCGACGTAGATTTTGTGCTGTTGGGAACCGAGCATACGCAGATCAAGGCGGCGGTTCCGGTTGTGTCCATTTGCGCGGTGCGTACCGGCTGCGGCAAGAGCCAGACCTCACGCATGGTGGCCGCTACACTGCGCAAGCTAGGCCGGAAGCCTGTCGTGATTAGGCATCCTATGCCCTATGGCGATCTCGCCGTGCAGGCAGTCCAGCGTTTTGCCACTCTGGCCGATCTCGACCTTCATAAATGCACCATCGAGGAGCGCGAAGAGTACGAGCCGCACATCATGGAAGGCACCGTGGTGTACGCCGGAGTTGACTATGAGGGAATCATCCGTCAGGCAGAGAAGGAAGCCGATGTGATTCTCTGGGACGGCGGCAATAACGACACTCCTTTCTATGTCTCTGATTTGGAGATTGTGGTCGTAGATCCGCACCGCCCCGGTCATGAACTGGCGTATTTCCCCGGCGAGGTCAATATGCGCCGGGCCGATGTGATCATCATCAACAAGGTCGATACTGCCAAGAAGGAAGATATTGAGACGGTCCGGAAGAACATCAAGCTGCATAACCCCAAGGCCGAAATCTACGACATGGCCTCCCGAGTTTCCGTGCCCAATCCAGAGACGGTGAAGGGCAAGCGCGTTCTTGTTGTGGAGGATGGCCCCACGCTCACCCACGGCGAGATGACCTACGGCGCCGGCGTGGTTGCAGCCGAGCAATGCGGAGCCTCCGAATTGATCGATCCGCGGCCTTATGCGGTTGGTTCCATTCGCGGCACGTTCGAGAAGTACAGCCACATGACCAGGCTTCTGCCCGCCATGGGCTATAGCGACACGCAGCGGCACGAGTTGGAAGAGACCATTCGCAAGACACCGTGCGATCTGGTGCTGGTCGCGACTCCCATCGATCTGGCGCGGATTATCAAGCTCGACAAGCCCAGTCTGCGCGTGACCTATAAGTCCGAGGAAGTCACCAAGCCTGGCTTGATCGACAGACTCGCCAAGTTTTCCCAGAATCACAAGGCAGGCAAAAAATGAGAGGCAGGGATTTTCTCTCGATTAAGGACTTTTCGCCCGAGGAAATAAGGTACTTCCTCCAACTTGGCCGTCAGATAAAGGAACGCCCGACGGCCTACAGCGGGATGCTCAAGCGCCAGACTGTGGCAATGATCTTTGAAAAGCCTTCATTGCGCACGCGGGTCACCTTTGATGTGGGTATCCAGCAGTTGGGCGGATTTTCGGTTTATCTCTCTCCTGCCGAAATCAACCTCGGCAAGCGTGAATCGGTTTACGACGTCGCGAAGAACCTGGAGCGCATGGTGCAAGGCATCATGGTTCGCACCTTTGCGCATGACGTAGTGCTGCAACTCAGCCAATACGCCAAGATTCCCGTCATCAATGGGCTCACCGATTACAGCCATCCCTGTCAGGCTATGGCCGATTTCCTCACTATCTGGGAGGCGAAAAGGAAGACGGAGGGCTTGAAGGTCGCGTTCATTGGCGACGGAAACAACGTTGCCCGATCACTTACATTCGCCGGGGCTCAGCTCGGCGCTCACGTCTGGGTGGCATCCCCTGAGGGGTATGAACTTGACGCCGACTCGGTGAAATGGTCGTGCGATCGGGGCGCTCAAACAGGCGGTAAATGCACCGTAACCAATGACCCACAGGAAGCGGCCTCTGGCGCTGATGTGATTTACACCGACATCTGGGCAAGCATGGGCCAGGAGTCGGAGGCGGAGAAGCGCAAGAAAGTCTTCATTCCTTACCAGGTCAATGAGGCTCTATTCAACCGCGCCAAGCCCGATGCTATCCTTTTGCACTGCCTGCCCGCGCATCGCGGCGAAGAGGTAACCAGCGAGGTGCTCGACTCTCCGCGGTCTCTGGTCTTTCAGGAAGCCGAGAACCGGCTGCACGTGCAGAAGGCGATCATGCTCGAACTCATGAAGAACGAGTTCGTGAGGCTGCCAGATGCCGCATACATAAGAGCGGCACTACCGACGCGCCCGATACCATGATCCCCGCCGCATCGGGCGTATTCATTCACAGAGTGATCCCGGCCTTTCAGCGATGCCCGGGTCGGGGTCATATCACTCGAAGAATTACAGAGTTGAAATACGAGGTCTTATCTATTTATGAAGACCACGCTTCTTGCTATTGGCGGAAACTCCCTGATTCGTGAGGGTGAAAAGGGAACGATCGCCGAACAACGCGCAAATGCCCGGAGAACCGCCGTACAGGTCGTAGGCTTGATTCGCGCGGGTTATGCGCTCGTACTAACCCACGGCAATGGTCCGCAGGTAGGGGCTGCGCTTCTGCGTTCAGAGCGGGGAGCGAGCCAGGTCCCCGGTCTTCCGCTTGACGTTTGCGGCGCCTCCACGCAGGGCGAAATCGGATATCTTCTGCAACAGGCGCTCATCACCGAGCTGCGGGCGGCCGGTCTGCGCACGCCGGTAGTGACCGTCCTCACCCAAAGCCTCGTATCAGCGGATGACCCGTCCATGAAGTACCCAACGAAACCCATCGGGCCGTTCTATTTGTTCGCGGATATCGAAGAGCGCAAACGCCAGTACGGGTGGGATATCGTCGAGGATACCTCCCGCGGCTATCGGCGAGTGGTTCCGTCTCCCGAGCCGATTGGAATTGTGGAGCTTGAGATCATTCAGAATCTGGTCAAACAGGGAGTGCTGGTCATCGCCTGTGGCGGCGGGGGTATCCCAGTGGTGCAGACCAAGTCAGGACTCCGGGGCGTCGAAGCCGTGATCGACAAAGACCGTGCATCCGCGTTGCTGGCTGCACGCCTGGGCGTGGACCTTTTCGTGATTTCAACGGACACCGACCGCGTTTATCTGGACTACAGGAAACCCACACAGCGCCCTTTAGAATCCGTCGGCGTTGCTGAACTGGATGGTCAGTTCAAAGCTGGCCAGTTTCCTCCCGGAAACATGGGCCCAAAGATCGAATCCGTTCTGCGCTTTCTGCGCGCCGGCGGGAAGGAAGCTATCATCACCTCGTGCGAAAATCTTTGTCCGGCGGTCTTCGGCAAAGGTGGCACGCACGTATTTCCAAACGGCGCCGCAGAAGCTGGACCCAAACCAGAACTCACCAGCAGGAATCAACAACTCAGCGTGGAGGGACGCTAATGCCAGAGCAGCCGATCACTCCTCCCAGTTCCGATCATTCTCCCACTCCGAACCCGTTTCGCGTGCCCACCTTAAGACATCTTGTCGAATCGCAGCAGTTCACGATTCCGCTGCTCATGGAGCTCTTCGAGCGGTCGCGCACTATGGAGCGCATCGTAGCACGGGGAGGCACGCTCGATTACCAGAATCACATCATGACCACGCTTTTTTATCAGCCTTCCACGCGCACCAGACTCTCCTTCGAGGCCGCAATGCACCGTCTCGGCGGCAGAGTCATGTCCACCGAGCACGCCGGCGTCTTTTCCTCGGAGGTTGACGGCGAACAAGTGGAGGATTCAATCCGGATTATCGGAGGCATCTCGGATGTGATCGTAATCCGGCATCCCGCGGAGGATGGCGCCCGCCGCGCCGCTGAGGTTTCGCCGGTCTCGGTCATCAATGCCGGCGATGGCAATGGCGGGCAGCATCCTACCCAGGCTTTACTCGACCTCTATACCATCTTCCGGCAGCGCCCCCTCACCGGCCTCAGCGTCGCCATTATCGGCGAATTGCACAAGGGCCGTACAGCGCGCTCGCTAGCCTATCTGCTGGCCAAGTTTGACCGCGTGAAGCTGTTCTTTGTCAGCCCGCCGGAACTGCAGATCAAGCCGGACATTCTGGAGTACCTTGACGAACACGATGTCCGCTATGAACTCGAGTCGGACCTCAACAAGGTGATTGGCGAAGTGGATGTGGTGTATCAGACGCGCATCCACCCGGAGAGCGTACTCGACGTAAATGACCTCAAGCGTTATGCCATCGATTCGACTGTCTTGCAGCGCATGAGGCAGGACGCGCTAATTCTTCATCCGCTGCCGCGCACCGTCGAACTCGATAAATCGGTCGATGCCGATCCAAGGGCAATGTATTTCCGCCAGGCAATGAACGGACTCTATGTGAGGATGGCGCTGCTGACCATCCTGCTGGAAAAAGAGTCGCTCACGCCTGGCGCAAGGCTGTAAGAGCTGGGATGGTGTGAATGGGAGGCCCGGAAGATTATCGCGACTTCTCCTTGGACACTGATTTCTCGGTGCGGCCCGCCGAGCCCATGCAAAGCTTCTCAGGGCGAGATGGAAAGGAACCTATGACAATGCAACAAACAGAGAAACCCGAATTCACTCAAGACTTCATCGAGCTGGAAGACAAATATGGGGCACACAACTATCATCCGCTCGACGTGATCATCGAGCGCGCCGAAGGCGTGTGGGTCTATGACATCGAGGGCAAGCGCTATCTCGATTGCCTAGCCGCGTATTCGGCGGTGAATCAAGGGCACTGCCACCCCAAGATTCTTAAGACTCTTCACGAGCAGGCCAACAAGGTTACCTTGACCTCGCGTGCTTTCCGAAACGAGCAACTGCCCCTGTTGTACAAGGAGCTTCACGAGCTGACCGGCTTCGACATGGTACTCCCGATGAATTCCGGCGCTGAAGCGGTTGAGACCGCTATCAAAACAGCGCGCAAGTGGGGCTACAAGGTCAAGGGCATCCCGCAGGACAAGGCCGAAATCATTGTCTGCTCCAATAACTTCCATGGCCGTACCGTCACTATCGTGAGCATGTCGTCCGACGAGCAGTATCGCGATGGCTTTGGCCCCTTCACTCCAGGGTTCAAGATCATTCCCTTCGGCGATATCCAGGCGTTGCGCAATTCCATCAACCCGAACACCTGCGCATTTCTTGCCGAGCCCATTCAGGGCGAGGCCGGAATCGTCATTCCCCCGACCGGATACCTGCGCGAAGCGGCCGAAATCTGCCACAAGAATCGCGTACTGTTAATGGCCGACGAAATTCAGTCGGGCCTTGGGCGCACCGGCAAGCTCTTCGCCTATATGCACGAGGGAATCACACCCGATGTGCTGATTGTGGGCAAGGCCATCGCAGGCGGCTTCTACCCCGTTTCGGCGGTTCTCTCCTCCCGTGAGGTTCTCGGCGTTTTCAATCCCGGCGACCACGGCAGCACCTTCGGCGGCAATCCGCTGGGCTGCGCCGTAGCGCGGACCGCTTTGCGCGTACTGATCGAAGAGAAGATGGTCGAGCGGTCGGCCGCACTGGGCGACTACTTCCTAAAAAAACTGCAATCCCTGCGCAGTCCCGCAATCAAGGAAGTGCGCGGCAGGGGCCTCTGGATCGGCATCGAACTCAACAACGTCGCGCGTCCTTACTGCGAAGCGCTCAAGGAAGAAGGAATCCTGTGCAAGGAAACGCATGACCATGTGATTCGCATCGCGCCCCCGCTCATCATTACCCGCGAGGAAGTTGACTGGGCCTTCGAGCGAATTGCAAAAGTCATTCAGAAGCATTGAGGGTTCGCATAATACGCAATGCCTAACCATGCGGTTCCGTGTTGGCTAAGGAGATAATCGACCTTGTCGCAATCATCTACTGGGCCAGTAAGCGGTACCATCCGTATTGCCAGCAGCCAGATTTTCTGTTGCAAGTCTATCGACAAGCTAATCTCGGAGTCGGAGAGTCCGGAACACCGGCTCAGTAAAACGCTGGGGCCGTGGTCGCTGCTGGCGCTCGGCATTGGCGCCATCATCGGCTCAGGAATCTTCGTGCTTACGGGCACGGCTGCGGCCGGAGAATATTTCAAAGCGCCTTCCATCCTGCATGCGCAGACGCTCGACCTGATTGTTAGTTTTCTGCGCACCGGCAGTACGGCGACAGCGCTCATGCACGGGCGTCCGCCGGCCGGACCTTCAATTGCAATTTCATTCTTGCTGGTGGCGATTGCTTGCAGTTTTGCCGGATTGTGCTACGCCGAACTGGCGTCGATGATCCCCATTGCCGGCAGCGCTTACACCTACACGTACGCAACCTTGGGCGAGATCTTCGCCTGGGTTATTGGCTGGGACTTGATTCTCGAATATGTCGTCAGCAACGTCGCGGTCGCGGTCGGCTTCGCCGGTTACACGAAGGCGCAATTCGCGGCGTTCGGCGTGATCTTGCCGGACAAATGGGCGAGTCCCGTCTGGGCCTCCGGACAGTGGACCGGTGCCTACTTCAATCTTCCGGGTTTCCTGATCGTTTTCATTCTCACGCTGCTCTTGGTGCGCGGAGTGAAAGAATCGGCCAAGGCCAACGACATCATGGTCGCGATCAAGATCGGCGCGATCCTGACCTTCCTTGTCGTTGGTGGAATGCTGGTGAAGCCAGCCAACTGGAAGCCCTTCGCGCCCTCTGGTTTCGCCGGAATCGTTACCGGAGGCGCGATCGTTTTCTTTACCTACATTGGCTTCGATTCGATCTCAACCGCCGCCGAGGAATCGCGCAATCCGCAAAAGGATTTACCCTTCGGCATTATAGCCTCGTTGATTGTCTGCGCTCTGCTGTATGTCGGCGTCGCCGTCGTATTGCTCGGCATGATGAAGTACACGACCTTCGTCTCCGGAGAAGCTGCCGAAGCTCCGGTCGCCTATGCGCTGCACTATCTGGGAGCGCACGTGTTCTTCCGGTCGGTGATCGTAATCGGAGCGCTGACGGGGATGATCTCTTCGTTGCTGGTGTTTCAGTACGGCCAGGCCCGTATCTGGTATGCCATGTCGCGCGATGGCCTTTTGCCGAAGCTGTTTTCGGCGGTGCACCGGAAATATAAAACGCCGCATTGGTCCACCTGGATTGCTTGCTTTACCGTCGGAATTCCTGCCGGGCTCGTGGATATTGGCGATGCGGCCGACCTCGCCAACATTGGGACGCTGTTTGCCTTCGTCCTGGTTTCGCTCGGCGTGATTCTTCTGCGCCGCAATCAGCCCGATCGCAAGCGTGCGTTTCGCGTGCCTTTTGTACCCTGGTTCCCGCTGATCTCAGTGGTCCTGTGTGGCGGACTCATGACCGGACTTACGCTGATCACGTGGCTACGCTTTGTGATTTGGTTGACGTTGGGGCTGGTGATTTATTTCTTCTACAGTCGGCATCATAGCGAGTTCTGCAACAAGGATCGGGGGGGCATTGGGTGATTTGCTTCCGATTCGAGATATGACCCCGCATTTCCATTATGACTTGTAATCCTGAATACTGGGATCGTCTGAATTGTCAATGTTTATGAGGGTGAAAGCACGGTGACGACGTTCTGGAGATACGAACTCAATGGGAGAGATACAAAATTGGCTTTTTCAGGTTTCCTTCAACTCCTCCCTGAAGATTGATTCTCAGGGATCACGAATTAACTCCGACGCTGGCCTGTTAGTGGTTCGAGAGTTGGATGATCGGCTCGGTCTGAGCCAGCTCATCTCCGGCAACCTGATCGATGCCCGTCGCGGCCAGAACACGCAACTACCTCTGTCGGATCTGTTGCGCCAGTCGAGCTTCAGCCGTCTGGCGGTTATGAAGATCTCAACGATGCCGAGCGCCTTTCCCACGACCCGGCCTTCCGGCTGTTTGGCCCGGAGAAGATCCGCGATTGCTGTGCGGCCCTGCCGTCGCGGCTGCACTGTTCCGAAACTCAGGTGTTGACGCAAGGACGGCAGCGAATCGTCAGGCTTTTCTTCCGCAAGCGCTGGCTTTTTAGGGGTAAACGTTCTTTTGGCCTCGCAATCTGCCTCAGGAGCGATAGAGTTCCATGGAACCAGTGCCGAAAAAGGAGATTCCAGTTAAGGGATGGTGTTTGGCAAACTTCGAGAGAACCGTACACCTTGACAACAGTCTCCGCAATCTCTAGGCGGAAACCGTAAAGGGGATGAGCAAGGCTAAGGCAGGTAACGAGATGTGGGAACCGAGCGCCAGAGGATAAGGAGCCCTCGAACGAAGCCGCCTGGATTAGACGGACAACGAACGATCCTGGAAGGTAAGATCATTCCATCATGACAGATTCAGTGACGAAATCCGTTGAAACCACGTTGGGTGGGTCAGTGCTGGTGCTCTTGCAATTCGACGTGTGCGAGGCAATTCGCTTGGATCTGCTGCAGGATCTCATTCGCGCCCGCAAGGTCGAGCAGCCTAGTCTCAAGTATCCGGCACCAGAATATATTCGCTACAAGAGTTCGCCAGTTGTGGTGACATTGGAGACGCTGCAGCTGGAAAGCGGCGAGCGGTTACAAGGAGCAATCAAGTATTACGAATTCGGCGTGGTAAGTGTCATCTTCGAGCTCGCATTTACGGGCGGCTGGAGCAAGTTGATCCAGCTAGCGAGCCGTTGGGTGTGGGATGTCGATTTCGCAGCGCAGGCTACCGCGATTGTCCATCGTAGTCTTGAGCGCGCCGGTCCCGCGCTGATCAAGCCTTACAAGGAGTGGCTCAGCGAAGACTACCTAATCTTTCACGTCCGTGAGATTACTGGTTCACTGTCCGTTGCGGACCTGATTCATCAGAATGGCTCGCGCATCGCGCAGGTGGTTCGCGGAGATCTGGGCCAACTAGCTGAGAGCGAGTGCAATGAGGTATTGCAGTCGCGCATTTCCTACTATATGAACGATCTTACAGTGATCGGGTGGAATGCGGCCTTTCTTTATGACAGCACGTCGGGCGCACAAACAGCGATCCAATTGCTGGAATACGCGAACTCGCAGTTGCTTGAGTTCCGGCACTACGACGAGCTGCTGACGGCAGAGCTGGAGCGAGTGTACACGTTGCTTGATAAAGGAACGGGTACACTTGCGCGATGGCGGCTTGCGCGATCGGCCACTCGGCTGCATACGGTGCTCTTGGATGTGGCGGAACTTACAGAGCACGCAGATAACGCGATCAAATTTCTGAGCGACATGTTTTCGGCGCGCCTCTACAAGCTGGCGGCTTTAAAGGTAGGTGTGCCCGATTACAAGGACCTCGTTACCCGGAAAGTGCACACTGCTGAGGAGCTGTATCGTTTTATGGTGGACCAGTTTAACCAGAGCCGAGCATTCTTCATGGAGCTGACAGTGGTCGTTATTCTGGTGATCGAACTGGTGTACCTATTCCGCGGAGTGCCTTTTTAGGACGGCGGTGGAAACGGATACGTAGCCTGGAGTTGTGCTGGTGCGCTGATCCGCAGGCTGAAATGGGGCGCGGGGACGCGCAGGCGACCTGCCTGGTGCTACGTATTGAGGCGAGCGGCGCGGTGACTGCCACGAATGCCGAACATTCCTGTGCCGCTGTTACCCAACAACAGCGCAGTTTCACGGCGCACAAGGAACTCCGAGCAAGCCAATCGAGGGCCGTTGACAGATGAACAGCTGGCTCGCATTTACCGCGAGGTGACAAGGTTCATGCACGACTTGCAAATGCGCCTTCGGTGAAATGAAGAGTGACACCCAGCATCCCCTGTGCAGGACCGCATGACGTCGAGTCGAGAGCGTAGCGGCAAAATCATCGTGTTGGTAGTCTGCTCACACCTTCAACGGAAATGGGGGGTGATTTTGGGGGGATGAAATTCAGAACCTCGCCGAGGAGTGTATGACCAAGCTTCAGCAGAAGGAGTTGGAGAAGGTCGCTTTCACTGAAGAGCAGCATCTTTTGAGAACGCTGGGTCCAAAACGATGGGCCGAAATGCGCCAGTTGATAAAGGAACAGGTTGACCAATTCAATGTGGAAATGGGACACGAAGCGATTTCATGGAGTGATCGGCACTCATACCGAATCTCTATTACGAGGAAGAAAGATGGAGCAAAATTGGAGGGAGGATACGAAGAATCGACAAAAGTAGCATTTTTCAATTGCCCAAAGACTGCAATCAATCTTCAACTCACGCAGGTTATTCATCAGAACGACGTAGTATTTGTGACAATCAATCCGAATACGAAATCGGAATTCGTGAACACCGCATATGACATAGCTTACGGGCTCGTTCGCGACTTTCTAAGCCGTTAGATTCGCGAAAGTCAGGGATCCGCGGTAATTAGACCGTGCGGTGTTCTGCAGGCTGTTGAGGCGTGCGGCGTGACGGACCTTCCACGTATTGCAGACGTGATGACCACAGTCAACCGGACAGCAGTGGTACAGAACCATTACTATTAGGCGCACGGTTGACCCGGTGGACTGTAGCTCGATAGAGGCAGTGATTCCGGGCGATCTGTCCCAGGCTCAGACCGCGCTGGCGATCACGGAAAATGGCTCCGTGATCTAATGCAAGTGGCGTGCGTCCGATGTGCTGGCCTTCGGAGCGGGCGCGCCGCATGCTGGCACAGGAGAGCTCCAGTTTCAGATGGAGGAGTTTTTCGGGGGGCGGGTCACTAGCATGCAACAGAATCTACGATAAAACCAACAGTCGGAATAGATGATCTAGCTTTACACCAGCCAATCAGACTGGATCCGCAGTTCATCTGGTTCATTAGACAGCAGCTTGTTATTTTTGGCGAGGGGCAGGTGGCCACTGAGCGGATTGGTAAGATGTTCGACTGGCGGTAAGAGAAGGTTGGAAGGGCTACCAGAACTCGACCGCGAGGATGCGGGGTGGGCCTGGGTGACCATCGACAACTGCGGCCTCGATGACCACCTCCATATTCATGGAAGGCCAATTACGGGGAGCCTGTTTTACGAGTGCGTCAAAGTAATCGGGGTTGGACAGGAGTTCTCCGGCCGATTCAGTTCCTGCGTCACCAATTCCTGCGGCTATAACAACGGGTTGGCCAGTGGTGGAATCGTGAACGCGCGCCACGACAGCATAATCGTGAGAAGACTCCGTATAGGGCATGCGCCAAGGAATAGACCAGCGAGTGTGCGCGGAACCGCGGCGGTCGACGATGGTACCAACTCCATCCTCGTCGAGGAAGCCAAAGCGCATATTCTGAGTGACACGCATAGTCCAGTGATTATTGTAGGCTCCGATAAGAACCGCCGGCCCTTCGCGAAGCTCAAGGAAACTGGTCTGAGAAGCAACCGCGATGCGAAAAGGCTTGCGCCGCGCTTCGAGTTCACCTCCTACGTGGGCGAGGGTGACAACATCGGCGAGAGCCAAACGTGCAGAATTTCTGAAATGGGCGTGGTACAACGATACTGCGCTGTCAACCCCTTCGGCTGGTTTAGAGTCTATGCTGTCTTCGTTGTCGGCTTCACAAGTGCTAATGGTTACGATGCCGGGCGCTGCGGCGATGGAGGACCAGAACTGGTCTAGCGGATTGACTTGCGGGTGCTGCCGCCCGCAGGCGACGGGAAGAGTTTGCAGCGAGATGCCGATGCAGAGTCCAGCGGTTCCGACCAATACGGTCCACGAAGCAGCCCGCAGCGTCATCTTTTGACGGGGGCGTGGCACCGCTACCGGTTCCGGCGCAGTCGGCCCGTTAACGCCAGGAAGAAGCGCGGTAGTGCCGACACCGAAGGTGGATTGCCGCGCAGACTCGTGCGACAGGGGCGTGCGCATGATGGGAGACGGGTGGAAAACGGCAGCGTAGGAGCCAATGGGCAAGTCGATCTGCAACTCGCCGGAGTGGGCGGAGTCGACATAGTACATGGCGAGCCGTTTGCGAACCTCGCTGGCGGTGAAGCGGACAATAGGGTCTGCGCTGGGATCGTAGTCGGGCTGGCGGTCAAAGACCTCAATGCCAAGGGTGCGCTCTTTGAGTTGATCGGTGTTACCAAGGAGCGTTTGCTCGACAACATAAGATAACAATGCTGGGTATCGTTTGCTGTGAGTGAAGAGTGGGTGGACAAGGAGCCTGTTTAGCTGCTCCCGGACTCGAGCGAACTCGATTTCGGATATTGGGAAACAGAGCATAGAATTAGGCTTGACTACTTGCAGGTTACCCTCTCCGTTCACGTCTGGAAGTGTATCATACCTGATCATACCGACCGGTTTCCCTACTAATTATCTATCGCTATGTGATTGATTCCTTAGCTCGGTATAGGCTACCTCTGCCAATTGACACCCGAACCATCTTGTGCGCGTCTCCACCGGCTTCTATGGTCGGTGCTGCTGTGAAAAGCAGTGCAGAGAGACTGGCTGTAAACGCTCTTCTGAAAGACTTTATTTGGAGGCAGGACATGAAGTTTCACAAGAATGCGAAGGATGCCCTTTGGACAATCCTTCCTGGAAGAATAGTTGGGCTGCTCCTTATGCTGTTGCTCGCTGGAAGTTCTGGGTTGTTGGCCCAGAGCACGACGGCAGATATTTTGGGAACGGTAACGGATCAGACGGGCGCGGTTTTGGCTGGCGTCACGGTGCAGGTGACGAGCCTGGCCACGGGCGAGGTCAGAACGGCGGTAAGCGATGAGCATGGCGACTACGTAATCAACAGCCTGTTGCCCGCGCATTACAAAATTGTGGTTGCAGCGAAGGGCTTCAAGACCTTTTCGGTGCCGAACATCCTGGCCGCGGCGGGTGACCGCGCGCGCGTGAATGCGTCGTTGGTAACCGGCGAGGTGACCGAGACAGTGGAAGTGGAGGCGGCGACGCCGCTGCTGCAAACCGACAGTTCGACCCTTGGAACGACGGTGGTGGAGAAGTCGGTGCAGGACCTGCCGCTGAACGGCAGAAACTTCATCCAACTGGCGCAGTTGACGGTGGGAGCGAACGAGGGTATGCCTGGCGGCATGACCTCGGGAAGCGCACCAGATGACCGGCGACAGACCTCCAGCATTTCGGCGAACGGGCAGTCCGAGTTGCTCAACAACGAAATGATCGACGGCGCGGACAACAACGAGCGCATCATCGGAGGAATCGGCATCCGGCCGTCGGTCGAGGCCATATCGGAGTATCGCGTCCAAACCAGCGACTATTCGGCCGAGTCGGGACGCACGGCAGGAGCCGTGATCAACATCATCACGAAATCGGGCGCCAACCAGTTCCACGGTTCGCTTTTCGAGTTCTTCCGCAACGACATATTT